>ERZ773013.111-NODE-111-length-51198-cov-6.020394_pt1 | contig 51198 bp, 64 predicted proteins | sample MGYA00511670_ERZ773013 | MGnify/ENA primary metagenome ERZ773013 (study PRJEB29015, sample SAMEA2738120) | human oral metagenome | biome: human oral; feature: human-associated habitat; material: saliva | place: China | collected 2257 ... | reverse complement strand
CTTTCCTCTAATTGTTTTTCTAACTATTTGGACATATTTAATTTTCTCAGCTCGCAATAGACTCATCTGTTGGTATTCGTTGAATGCTTTCGCCGAAATATCAACGAAGGTACTCTTTTTGTGAATAAAGAGTGTATAAGCCACACCAGTCTTTCCTGATGGTACAATACGAGTACCTGCTGAATTTACTTGATTCCTAAAGCTCGCCGTTGAGTTGAACTTACTTCGGAATTTAACTCTATCAGGTTTAATCTTATAGAATATAACCTTCTCGAGAGTTTGATAAACATCTTTTGCGATAACTTGAAGTTCTGATGAGCTTAGATGTTGATAAGGAGAGTTAGGTTCGTTTCTACGGTTTGTAAGGTGTTTAGACAAACTAAACTCTGATAACCCATAATCTAGTCTCAGCTTATATAGAGCTTTATCATATAGTTTAAGTTGCCAAGATAAGCCCTTAGATTTTTTGAGTCGCTTAATACTCTCAGCTAAAGACCTGCGAGTTTCTAAAAGCTCTTGATATCTCGGGTTAGCTCGCATTGCTCTAAGTCTGCGTAGACCTAAGCCGAGTGCCTCATTATAAGCGCTATTAGTAATATTAAAGCTCTTCTCTAAGTGATTCTCTATCTGTTTAGGTAAATGAACTTTTACCGAAACCACAAAACTCGGTGTAGATGCTCTCATGAGGTACTCTCCTTTCTTGAATGTTATACTTATATTGTATCACAAGAAAGGGATAAAGTCAAGAGATAACAGTAAGAATCACTAACGGTACTGATTCATCCCGAGATTAAAATCCCGACTTTCTCAGACCTCCCTTGGTAAAGCGTTCTGCACTAATTTTGAAGAAAAATAGACTTAGCACAAGCTAAGCCTATTTTTCTACGGTTTAACATTCACCATTTCACCAAATTCAGTCGGATTATACTCTTTGTTAAGTATTCTACTCATCGCGTAGAGTTCCTTATACTTCGTATGTCTGTAGGCGTTAAGTCCGTTTAGTTTATTGATAATATCCGATAGTTCTGACATTACCGTTTGGATTTCGGTTGTTGCCATTTCTTGGTTACTCACCTTAGATGTTTGGTTCTGATAATCCTCCTCGGTGAATTCCTTACCGTCAACCACAAGTGTTATCTTAGGTCGAGCTATAACCGGAACTTTAGCTTCAGGAGCACTCTTAACTATAGTTGTCAGTGAGTTGTCCTCGACATCTTTACGATACATTCCTTTTTCAACGAATTGTTTCACTTCGTCGTATGTTGGTTTCACTTTGATGTTACTAGCTTTTAACCGTTCTTCATTAATCTTGTACACATTAAGTGCTTTGTCCAAACTCTCTTTTGTTGTACTGATTTGTTTCGCATTTTCGGTTGTTCCGAACTTATCCGCAAGTATTGTTAGGTTAACATTTCCACCTTTGTATAAGTCGTTTGTCTCCTGATTATCCGATAACACTATCTCAATCGGTTGCTTCATCATTGGGGTGTCTTTAACCGCAATGTTAAGTCCGAAGATACCTGTCTTATCGTTTTGTTCAGAATTATCAACATATACCACAAGTATACGCGTGTTAATATCCACAGGTACTATTGTGTAGTTGTACTTAACTTTCTCTACATCACTGTTGTTTCTCCACGGAGTAAGTAGTACATCATACCCGTCGGTCGTTGACGGTACACCTTTTTTGGTGTCCCCAGTAATCTTGAATGTCAAGATGTGTTTCTTATCGTGTTGTGACGATGCTAATGCTTGAATTGTAATGTCGTTTGATGTGTACACCTTATTCATTATACTAGCTATCTCACTGGCAGCGTTTCTCGCCTTAGTTTCGTTAATCAAGTTGATTGTCCTTGGGACAACACCTAACAGTATCGCGAGTGCTACAATGACAAGTTTACCTATAAGCCTGTTCCTATATTGGAACGGGGAAATAAGGAAGTTAAGAATTCCCCGCTCCTTAAGGTATTGCCTAAACTTTTTGTAGGTTGCGAGAATTTTCTCGTCCCAAAACCTATCCCACGAGAACGGCTCTTTAACTTCGTATACGATAGATAGGTCTTTTTGTTCTTGCTTCTTCTTGTTGCGTTTCTTTTTCTTCGCCATATCTATCTACGTCCTTTCTTCGTTTTCTTCGCTGGTCGTTTCTTAGCCTTGTTACGTTCTGCTTTCTTGTCACTTTCACGTTTTCGCATACGTCCATTTTCACTCGCTATCTTGCTACGCTCACGTTTCTTACCTTTACCTTCGTAATCTTCTTGTGTAAGCATAGTACCACCTTCAAATCCCATTGTCGCAAGAATTATATCAATAGGGTTTTGTGCTGGTCGCATAAGTCTCGCCGATTTCTCAAGAGCTGATACTACACGTCGCACGTTTTTTGGCTTCACTTTAATAATAGCGTATTGTTGCACACTTCGTGCTATTTCACTAGTCGCTGCAAGATGTAGTAAGGTACGTCTATGGTTTGAAAGAGCCTTAAGGTCTTCATCACCCTCGCCGAATTCCATCTCTCTTGACTCAAGGTGCTTTTTAAGTTGTAGCATCCCCGTGTCAGAGTCTTCTTTCATGACAATTTGGAGCCCTTCCATACCTTCCATGTTGTTGAACATAGTTTTCATCTTGTGGGCGTGTTCTGCGTACTCATCTTCACTAGACCATCTATTAAGTGTGCTGGTTACAACATAAACGAGTGCATACTGCCCTGTGACCAGTCTTGATGCGTATATTCCAAATTCAGGTAGGTACTCCACTTCACGAATACCGTGACCAATAGTGTTGATGGTTGCAAACTCACTCACAACCATCTTCATAGGTTTTTTGAACACAACCCCGTACGTGTTGCTAAACATCGAGCGTCTTGTCGGGGTCTCACCGATTAATATAGAAGCGAGCACATAATACCCAATCATCGCTAACCAGTTCCATTTGAACAGAGGTGTTGACCATAGAATAATCCCACTACCATACACTACAAACCCGACGGCGAGCTTTCTCCACGTTACTCCGAAAGCTGCAGTGGTATTACCGAGTCCCGATGGTTTTGTGATTTGCATATCGTACCCCCTTTATATTTTCTGTATTTATAGATGTAGTCGCTCCCGTCGACTAGCTCATCTCCATCTTCTGGCGGGCCAGGCTTATAGAACAACCTTGTCGGATAGTTTTCATATACGCGATACGCTGTAAAGAAATGTTTCATTCCACCTTTTGCGAACCACTTACGTATATATACAGGTGGATTACCTGTAATTTCTGCTAGTTCCGACACACTGTATAGCCGAGCCCCGCCTTGCGTATATATCTCATTTGTCGACACAAGTTGTCTCCTTTCTATTGTGCACGCCCGTACGAGACGGGCGTATTGTCTATGCGCGTTTTTTGATTCCTAAGAATCCTAATAGACCTAGTAACATTCCTACTCCAGCGTAAGACCCTTCGTCTCCTGTGTATGGAAGTTCTTTATTCACTTTCGTATTCGCTTGAATCACACCTTGTTTGTTAGTAACTCCCGAATAGTCAACGTTAGCGCGTTTTGTGATTTCACTTTGCTTGTTATCTTTTGTCGCCTTGTCTAGTGACTCTTTAACTTTTTTAGTTAAGTCACTTTGTGTAATGTCAGATTTAACTTCTGGTTCAGGTTTAACTTCAGGCTCAGGTTTAACTTCTGGTTTCACCTCTGGTTCAGGTTTCACTTCTGGTTTAACTTCTGGCTCAGGTTTAACTTCTGGCTCAGGTTTCACTTCAGGTTTAACGTCAGGTTTAACTTCAGGCTCTGGTTTAACTTCAGGTTTCACCTCTACTACCGGTGCAGGTTTAACTTCGTCTAATGTGCTAAGGTCGAACTCTGGTAGGTTCAGAATTGGTGCGCGACGTGTTGTAGCGTAGTATGTCGCTTTCGCACGTGCCTCAATTTCTAGTTCGCGTAGTTCGTTGCGTACTTTAGACTCTTTCGCGTACATTTTATCTAGTTCAGCTTGAGCTTTGGCAACATCCTCATTCAGCACAGCTAATTCCTTAACTAATTGCTCACGTTCTTTACCAAGTGCTGACGTATCAGGTTTTCCGTACTTGAGTTTTTCAGTCTCACTCGTAATATCCTTATTGATAGCCCTGATGTCCGATTCTGCTTTTGTTAACTCTTTTTCAAGCGCATCAATTGTTGCATTCTCTTCTATTAGATTGTCGCTAAGCTTTTTGTGCTCTGCTTTGTATTTGTCTAGTACTGCTTGTGTTTCGTTCAATTTCCTTTGTAACCCGTCGAATGCACCTTTCTCGCGGGCTGCGTCTTCAAACTCTTTATACGCTTGTTTAAGAGCATCTTGTGCTTTAACTAAGTCACGTTTCTTCTCTTCGAGCACAGTACGGTATCTATCAGCATTTGACGTAAACGGAGTGTTTAGCTCTTTTTCTATAGCTGTGATTCTTGTCTTGGTCGCAGTAATCTGTCTTTTTGCCAAGTTGATTTCTGCGTTAATTTTTCGAAGCCCAGCTTCGTCCACAGATGATTGGTTAACTCTATCTGGAGTTATTGGTGTAACATTTTTCCCCGACGAACTACCGAATAATGCTTCGTATCTATCGTAATTGGCTACAGGTTTGTATCCTACGTATCTCCATCCATCATGCATGTACAGTTTATTGACCGACACTACTGATAATCTCGCTGTCGCCGATTGTCGCTTCATATCTTCTGGTTTAATAAATGCTGACAAACCAACCGCTGTCACATCAGCATCTGATAATAAATGTCTCGCATGCTCATAGTGACCATTTGACCTACCTTCCAAGTAGAATCGTTGAACACTAATATAAATTCTGTCATACAAGTCCTTCATTGTAGTACCCGTCTTACTCAGGTTTGGTAAGAAGTCCAGTGATTCGAATCTATTATATACTGTTCCGTGGTCATACTTATCAATGCCTATTTCGTAGGCAGCTTTGTTAATCGCTCTATGGTAGTGTTCATACTTACTGAATTTATCTGCATTAGTTTTCTCTACTATCTTATCTGCAAATTTTTGTACATTCAAATTCACATGTTGCGGAGTCTTCCCGAATTGAGCACGCACCTGATTATTAATCATCGTGAAGTATTGTGAGAGTCTGAGCTTTTGGTCTTCAGTCAAGTGTTCAGGGTCGACTTTCTCTATACCATGTACATATTGTTGACCATTAGCGTATTTTGGATACTGAGCTCTAAGGTTAAGACTCTTCTCTACGTCAATTACTTTCTGTAAATTTGCTTGTGAATTATTTGCTAGATAATTCTTCAGTGCTGACACGAATCTACTATCTAATTGTATTTTTGTCTCAACGTATGGCTCTTTGAAATAATTATTAGACGTAGCTTTCGCGTTCGCCTCATAAGCTTTTTCTGCTTTCGCCAAGTCTCCTTGTAACTTCGTAAGATTAGCTTCTTCCATCTTTTTCTCTTGAGTGAGTTTCGCTACTTGTTCTTTATGCTCTTTTTCAGAACGCTCTGCTCGTGCTAAGTTATCTGCGAGTCTATCAACTTCACTTCGTGCTTGGACTTCTTTGTCTGCTAATTTTTTCACCTTAATTTGTGCTTCTTGAAGCTTCACTTCACTTCCGCGCGCAGCTTCAACGTTCCGCCACGCATCATCTCGTGTTTTAATGTTTTTATTTACCGCGTTATTTGTTAGCGATAGTTGTACTAGTGTACTTTGTCTATCGTCTTTTTCTCTTCTAAGCAGTGTTTCCGCGCGTTCACGCTTAATTTCCGCTATACCTTTTTGTTGCTTAAGTTCTTGTAACTTAGCCTCGGGAGGTAGTTTTCCTGTCGCGTCTTTGATTTGACTGTCCACTTTTGCTATTTGGGCACTCTTAGCATTCGCGACAGTCTGAGCTTGTGTATGTTTTATTGACGCTTGTCTAGTTTCACTTTCTGCTTTAATGTATTCTTGTTTTTTCGCGTTTACCGCCTTGTCTGTAGCTGAGGTATCAACTTTCGATACTAAGGGACCAAGCCTACCAGCGTCAGTAGTATCATTTACCGCTGTCGCGTGAGCCTCCCCACCAGATTGTGATACTGCTAGACCAACGATTGTTGCTCCCACAGCTGTTGCTATTTTGACATTCATATTATAATCCTTTCGTTTTTTACTATGCTTTAATTATAACACACGTGTAACAGATTTGCAAGCATTCGTCAAATTTTTTGTTCCACTATTGACTTTGTCCATTTCTTGTGATATAATATAGATATGTAACAGAAAGGACTAACGTTATGACAAACTATATCGCGACCCACTTTGATGAGCAAGGAAACGCCCACCTAGACAATTCTCAGCTTCAGAACCTACACTTCCACACTAATCCTGCAGACATCTACATCCTGGTCACAAACACAATCCATTTCAAAAGACATCTACATCCTGGTCACAAACACAATCCATTTCAAATCTGGAGACAAAGAACTCACTCATGAACTAAAACAACTCACTAGCAAACAGTCTTAGCCAATTTGTATACACAAATTGGCTAAGATGGGGTAAACCCCATACCCCTATAATCTTTTGAATTAATCAGAAAGGATGATTGTATGAAATTTATCAAATATCCATCATTAACAAACCACTACGCTGTCCAAACGAAGAGATGTATTGACTTAAACAAAGAATATATCGCAACTGAGAAAATACACGGTTCGAACATATCTATAATAGTAGATAAAGAACGCAATATCGACGTGGCAAAACGCTCAGACTTCTTATCAGAACAAGAACGAGTTCAAACTCCTTGGAAGACATTAGCTGAATACGCTGAAACGAATCGCGAGCTAATATTAAACTGGTTTGACAAGGCGTGTGAATACGCCAAAGAATACGCACCGGTTGAACAAGTTAGTTTTTACGGCGAGTTATTTGGAGCTAGCACGGTGAAAGGTGCTGGTGACTACGATATCACATTATTAGGTGAGCGTACTATCAGATTCTTCGATATCCACGTATTGTTTACGGACGATAGACGTTTGGTATTATCGCAAGACAAAATAGCTAACATAGTAGGTGAAGACAAAACGGCACCCGTTTTACGCGAAGGTGTCTTACGTGACCTCTTAATTTCAGCAACCGAACTCACTTCTAAATTCGGTAAGTGCGTAGCTGAGGGTCAAGTGTACAAGCCAAAAGACGACTATATCCTTACGCCAGATGCATCTGGCAACATAAATTACCCAGTAGTCAAGCATAAATATGATGAGTGGCTTGAGAAAAAAACAAATCACTGTCAAGAAAGATATGACATACTCAGCTAACGAAATTAAATTAATTTCAGCTATCAAGTCACGAATCACTAAACAGCGATTACTCAACATAATCAGTCACGGTGAAATAGACCCTGTCGCACAAAACACAGGCTTATTCATCAAAACATACCTTAACGACATCAAAGAAGAAATAATTCGTGAAGAAGATGATATCAAAATAGAAAGTGATAAACTCTTCGGTAAACACGGTGGTGAGGTAGCTAAACTATATCGAGACTATCTTGTCGAATTAAGTCGTGAACACTTAAACGAATAGTTTCCGGCACATGGAATACTCCATGTGCCTTTTTATGGGGCACACCCCATACCCCAATAATCTTTTGAATACAAACGAAAGGAATGATGGTATGAAAATAGTTAATTTAGGTTCGACGTTAAGAATATTCCCTGACGAACTAACAGTCGAAGACAAAATTCCCACAGGCACATACGACGTGGATTTTAATCCTATGAGTGGATATAGTCTGACAAAACGCTCAGACTTCGAAACTACAGAAAAAGTATATGGTGAACACGACATGTTAGCTGATAAAATGGTTAACAGGTATGAACATTCAACTAAGAATTTCGGTGTAATCTTAGGTGGTAGAAAAGGTACTGGTAAATCACTAACAGCAAGGTTAGTGTCTGAAAAGTTACTTGCAAAAGATATACCAACTATCGTGGTTACTGAGAATACACCAGGATTGGCTAAATTCCTACAGACTATCGAACAGTCAGTTTTTATTTTTATTGATGAATTTGAGAAAATATTCCCGAACGGGGATAACGATACGGAAGATGCTCAGACACAATTCTTAAGTGTGTTAGACGGGCTTGTAAATAACAATCACTTCTATCTAATTACGATTAATGAGTATTCAAAACTCAACCAATACTTCCGTGGACGTACAGGCAGATTCTATTACGACATCACTTTCGATAGACTTGAATTTGCTGAAATTGACGAATATTTAGCTGATAATTTAGAGAGCACCCCTGAGGCGGAACGCGTGAGACTAGCAGGACTTCTCGAACGTATTGATGTCAATTACGACCAATTAAGTGCTATAGCATGTGAGATAAACTATGGCGAAACAATTGAGAGTTGTCTGAAATATTTAAACCTAGGCTTACAGTCTTATGGTCGTCATCGTTACATGAAGATGGTATGCGAATTCTCAACTGGTGTTAAATATGAGGTCTGTTTGGATTTGTGAGACGAATAGAAAAAGCAATACTAAAGCGCGAGAGCTATCACCCTCGTGCCGTAGTGGCGGTGATATAATATGTACAAAATTGAATTACAAACAACAGGTGGTCGTGAACGACTATATCAAACCAAAGTGTTCGAAAAAAGTGGTTGTCAAATATTAGTTGACATCCTGTTCGCGCACCCATTTACAACAACAATCACGGTTGTCAAACCGCACGCGTCTCTTTACGACTCGGAAGTAGATTATGCGCTAGAATTCAACAAAGAATGTCGATACATTTCGCGCGTAACTAAAAACTTCAACACACTCTTCGATGCCAGAACATTTGTCGCTGACTATATTACAAAAATATAGTTACGATACACCCGGTATCGTTGTCTTAAACTTAGAACGGTAGGTGGATACTATGAACAACAAACAATTGCAATCAGCACTAGAAATAGCAACATTAGCACATAAAAATGTGGAACGAAGAAACGGCGACCCATACATATTCCATGTACTGCGCGTTGCGAACAATACAAAATATATCACAACAAAATTACAGAAGACTGTAGCACTCTTACATGACGTTATTGAGGATACTCCATTTGACGCTGATTTCTTGCGTGAAAAAGGTATTAGTCAAGAAGTACTTAACGTACTCGCTCTTTTAACACATAATCGTGAAGACAGCTACGATGAGTACATCAACAAAGTGTGTACGAATTTAGACGCAATGGTTGTAAAACTTTCGGACTTAACAGACAATCTAGACCAAGGGACACTTCCTGTAATCACAGAGCGTGACCGCGAGCGCTTTATAGTCTATGAAAATGCACGTATCAAAATTATGGCGACTCTAGCAAGTGACCATCCTGAGGTCTTTAAATTATTTATGCAAAGGTAGGTATTAAACATGTCAATATTAAGAAAAGAAGAATTAACACAATTAGATAAATTAAACTTAGTCATCATCGAACAAATCCTTGAGGATTATGGTTTCGATGAATTGCACGAGAAAGATGAAGAATCTGGATATGTCAAAGTAGCATTCAATTCGGAGCGTGAATTAGCATGTCCATTTTGGATTAACGAAGACCGTGAATTTGTATTTGCGATGCGTGATGAACGTGAAAGCGAAATTATCGCAATAGTGCGTGAAACTGACATCCATGAGTTTAAGATGAAAGTTGTACAAATACTAAACGTTGTTAGCACAATGGACTTTGACACTAGACGCAAGGCTGAGAAAATCCAAGACGCACTTTACTGCTTAGCGACTATCACCAAAGTGGCGTTAATTGGTATCACAGCGTATAAAATAATCAAGAAATTACGCAAGTAACTTGACAAAAGTCGAAAAGTGTGGTAAGATATAATTAATATATTCAACATTTCCCCATAGATTCCTCTATGGGGAACATTCCTTTTGTCTATTACGACACACCTGGACGAGTTGTCTATTAACTATCGAATCGATTTGGATTGTACAAAGATTAACTTTACGACACACCTGGACGAGTTGTCTAGAAATGGAGGTAAAAAATATGGAACTAACTGAAAATTTTAAGCGTAAGCTTGTAGAAAACAAGGCTGAAGATGAATTTCGAACACTTATTGACAAATACGATATTCCATGTGATATGGTCTTCGACCACAATATTTGGTACAAAGTTGACGTTAAGAAAGAAGACACACTTTTAGTCAGCATGTCTCACTCGAAATTCTATTCATTTATGTATCGATTGGAATTGTTACTAACATTAATCGAAGACGATTTGGCGTAGCGACAATTTCCGTTTTTTTTTTGCGGATTTTTCTATCTTATGCTATAATTATAGTGACAATTAAGAAAGGAATTAAAATATGCAACTACCAGAACAACCAAATATTCATTATGATTTCAGAAATCCCGAATCTGTTGCTAAGGTAAATAACCTCACAGAATGCGACAATCCCGAAAAACTAATCAAATACAAGGAAAACTTTGAATGGCTCCAAAATGCTACAGCTCATGGTTACCATTACAACCATGAGTACCGCGGTGCACCTACACATTATGCGACGTATGTTGACCAAGATTACAACACGCACGAGATTATCATCACCGATAATCCAACGTTCGGCGCATCATACTTCGACTTTGTTACCGATGAGTTCGGTCAACCAGCAGGTACTGGTGCAATAATCTTTATTACGCTAATACTGTCAATGTTCATCGCCCCATATGTGAAAGTCAAATGTCCAAATATCTCTGAGAAGGTGTTTGTGTACCACAAAACAGGTTCTATGACAATATTATTCGTCATAACACTGGCGCTAATCTTCCTTCCACCGAGAATTGTTCCGCCCGAGAAAGTGGAACCATATCTTGAAGTTCATGGAAATGAAGTCACGGTTAAGGACTTACCTCTGTATTATTCATATCCCGACACTGACGATGTTTACATTCAAGGTGAGCGTACACTTACATACAGTAACGGTACGCTCCGTGACGAGTTTAGTAAGTACAAACTGACAAACAAAGAAGATAAATTCTATCGTCAGCTAATTTACGAATCAAATAACTAGGTGTCTAGACACCAGAAAGGAACTCATATGTTAATCTATACCCCATATAAACTCGCGATAGGAGCTCTTATTGCGGGTCTTATTTTCGCCTACCTCGGTCGATATATTGTCGACCACATATCTTCCCGTAACAAACATCTCACTATAATCTGTGGAACACCTTTTGTACTCACCGTTGTTTCATTCATCTCTGCTGTATATTTTGTACTTGGTGCTACTCACTAAGTACCACTTAGTGAATTACCGAATTCAGTCACAGTAGAAGACAACGTTGTCACAATTCATGATTTACCAAGGGGTTATTGGTATAATGCACGTAGTCTTGATGGTGACGGCCCTATTAAATTCAGATACAGCTACGATGAAGAATTCAAAACAGGAATTCTCGAGACTGTAAAAGGTGACCGCTATGAGCTCTCGGACGAAGACTCAGACTATATCAAATCCAGACAGAAAGGATAGAAACAAATGTTATTAAATTATACACCCGTGATTGCTGCCTATCTAATCGCTATTGGTATTATCGGTAGTATTATCGGTCTTATATTTTTCGTAACTTCGGAAAAGTACACTCTACCTACCAAGCCAATTCTAGTGGTAATCACATCAATGACAATCATGTTTATCGGCATATTCATTCAAACCTACAGAAGCCACGAAGCAAATTTCGCAGACATTCCAGACTCAATCGCAGTATCTGGAGACATGGTAACTATTAGTAATCTACCTGCATCGTACACTCTTGAGCCAGAAGATATTAACGAACCGTGGTATAACGGTCGAGCCAGCAATACGTACAGATTCGAATACAATCACGAATTTGGTAAATATACTCTAACAACTATCGAAGGGCGCATCTTCGAGCTTTCGGACGAGAACGCAGACTATATCAAATCAAGGCAGAAAGGATAATATCATGGAAATACTAAAACTACAACTAGACTATGACCCGCTTATAAGACTTATACTATTCTGTCTTAATCTAGGTGTCAGTGTTGGTCTATTTATACTGGGGATGAGTATTGTTGAGCGTTTCGTGTCGAAATTACCTACAGCTATACACCACATATTAATTGGTGTGTGCGCACTCATAGCGCTATCGCCAACACCTATGTTCTCGAAATACTTTAATAGTACTGATTTATCACACCTGGACACAACCATATCAATAAATGATAATCTAGTGACTATTGAGAATGACAAATTCTACTATAATTTGCGTGCTGCGTCATCTCTACCTGACTCAAGTCGCGATTTAGGTGACAAATTTATTGGTCGCTATGAATACGATTCGTCATACGATACTGGATATCTAATTGACAAATATGGTATTAAATACGAACTCTCACGAACCGACAACGAATACATCAATAAGAAAGTTAGAGGTGACATATAATGCATATTGCGTTAACTCCAAATATTCTAGCGCCAATCGGCATAATATTCACAATACTAGCCACCTACTTCACATTCCGCGTGTTCTGGGGAACACTTGGTCGTTGGTGCCGCGTAATACCCGAGAGCACCTCATTTATAAAGCGACTCTGGCACGACCCATTCGTCTATATGTTAGTGTCGATGATGGGTGTACTACTATTCTTCGCCACCCCGCTAATTATCATTTCACACTCAATTCCTATGAAGAATTTTGACGAACACGTGACCGTACAAGGTCACAACGTCACTATAGAAAATCTACCTAAAACATATGCACTATATAATGAGTCAGGTGACTCTATCGGCCGAATCAGTGGTGAATATAGAGATGGTAAGCTCATCGTAGATGGTGCGGAGTATGAACTCTCGAAGTCTGATATCAAATATTTAGATAGAAAGGTGAAAGATAATGAGTCTAATTAGAAAGAGAGTATATGTCACGCAAGAAATGCATGACAGTATGTTGGCGTCATTTAAAAGTGCGTATATCGCGATTGGTATTGTTGCGACAATTCTCGTGCTGCTAGCATTATATTACCATATTAGGTACAAACGAGCTAGTGGTTCAGAAGATATCAACAAATACAAAGAGTTGAGGCTCAACTCAGCGCTATTTCTAATACCATGTGCTGTTGCGAGCTTCTTGAGCTTAGGCTTTTATCCAACACAAGTTGGTGGTGAAGAAGGTTACAAAGATGTGCAACTCACCGACCTTAAAGGTATCGCACACTTTGACGGACAAACACTGAAAATAGACCCTCTACCAAGTGATTACTCATATACGAATCACCGTATCGACCCTGCTTCGCCACAGGTGTTTGAGGTTTATCTTGGCAAAAATGGTTCATCAAATGCGACAGTTATAGTGCTTGGTGAAGAAACAAGTGTGCCAAATAATGACCTATTATATCTCAAAGATTAGGGATACTGAGTATCCCTAATTCATCCGACTCTTGTACCCGACAATTGTGCGCCTACTGCGAACTATAGTTGGGGATTATTGTTGGAAGAAAGGAATATATGAACCACTTAATAGAAAAACGTGAACTAATCACTAACACTATGTCTGACGAAGTAACTCAAACAGTTCTTCGTGCATGGTCACCACTCGTATATACGTGTCTCGGTGTTACAGCTCTATGCGTACTCATTTTTCTCATATCGCGAAGTTGGCAAAGCCGAGTTGAAGCAGATATCGAAAAACAAAACAGAGACACCCTGTGGTCACGTCTTGAGACCGTGCAGACTATATCACTATCTTTAGCTGTGATACCTTTTGTTTGTGCCGTTATTGTCGGTCTTGGTATTGCGGTTAAGTTGGTATTTAACCGCCCTGGTGAGTCACTTATCTCAAAACCTGCTGACCTAACGGAAATCAAAGATTACGTGGAATATAAAGGTGACCAACTCATTATCCAACCACTTCCAAAAGGTTACAACTACCGGGAAAAGTCATACGACGCTAATTCTAAGCACTATTTCTTTGTAGTAGATAGGTACGATGACTATTTCATTTATGGCTCTGTCTCGTATGGTGTTAGGGCGAACTATGAGCCTAAAGTTGTGGGGCGCGTTCCTCGTGACCAGATGGAAAGTCTACGAACCAAATCTTAGCCAATTTGTATACACAAATTGGCTTTTTAACGGGGTAAGACCCCGCACCCCATAAATCTCATGAAATTAAATACGAAAGGTTGTGCCAAAATGAAAGAATATAAAATATTAATCGAGTACGGTGACTACAAAACTCTTTACGTTGGAACGCTACATGAATTTTGTACTTATTATAATTGCGACGCTCTGACTATTGACGAACTTATACCTATTATTAAGCATGTAGACAACGCGGATAGTGTTACACAAGTTGAGTTAGATAAAGATGTTAAATATATCGCAGATTTATTAGGTTGCGAACGTGAATATGTGAAATTCAAAACAGAATTAGACAAGATGGTAAGAAAGGCTAGAGGTGAATAACATGATAGCATTTTACGGTAAAAATTCCCCGTACTCTAATTTCCACTATGTGGAATTTGAATATAAGGGATACAAAGTAACAAGCTCAGAACAAGCGTTTATGCTGGAGAAAGCATTAATGTTTGATACGAGTATGGTTAAACCCATACTCGCTACAACTGACCCTAGAGCGATTAAAAGATTAGGTCGCAAGGTGAGAAACTTCGATGAGAAGAAATGGAATAAGGTCAGATATGACATTATGGTCGATATACTGCTCGCTAAATTTAGCAATGAACCATTAAAATCACAACTCCTAAGTACAGGTGACGAACTCATGGTTGAGGCGTCTCCAAACGATAAAATTTGGGGCGCAGGTCTTGCGATAGGTGACGCGAGACTTAATTACCCGAACTATTATCCAGGTCAGAACCTATTAGGTAAGGCCCTTATGGAAGCTCGTACATGGCTTAGAAATATGTAATCCTGCACTAAGCAGGTGAAAGGACTATATGGAAACAATAGACAAACTTAAGAAACTATACGCTAACACTAACTACACACCAAACAGATGGGAAAATGACCTGGGTGTGACTTATGCGTTATTTAGTGAGCGTGACAACAACTCTATTAATATTGAAAACGAAGAGACAGTTGACGCTATTGCGGAAAACTTTAAAGAATTCAATACTTTGCTAGAAGTATTGCCTGAAACACCGCATTTTGTCGTCTACGACAGCGCTTGGATTTTCAGGTCACTATCATGGTACAAATACGACACGGTCATTATAATTACCCCGCACGACGACAAATATGAACTCACAGTAAGTTGCGAACTTATGGTGCGTGACCACGAATTGTATAGCGTCACGTATCATGATGTTGAGCTAGAAGATTTGACCGAAACGATAGTCAAACTTAGAGGTCAAACCATCAGGTTTGCTAAACAAAACAGTAAAGAATTTGAAGACATTTTCGGAAAACCCGAATCTGATTTTTAGAACTTGTATATACAAGTTAGAAAGGTGGAAACAATGGAAAATCATATACCTGGAACAATGATTATGCTAACAGTGAAAAACTCAGATGAGTTTCTTCGCGAAGTCAAAAGTCTTGGCGGATACTCTCAAGCTATAGAAGTGTGGATTAATGATATGAATAAGCAGTTTGAACCTTATAATTTTCAGGTGAGTTATCAACAGTTTTCAGAAAGATTACACATATCTAGAGTCGACTCTGACAAACATCCGTTTGTATATGACGGGGACACAAGAACGAGTCATTGCATCATGTCTACAGTGCAGGATGTATACAAATTTAGAGATTGTGTCCCAATACTGCTTGATTTGTTAAAACTTGTACAAAATCATCCAGAGATGTTCAAAAGTATCAAATTAGATATTCCGAACAGTTGTGTAACACTTGAAAGATGCGCAAGTATCGGTAAGGTACGAACTGAACTAACTATTATGGTTAGTCTTGATACTATGCGAGACACAGAAGCTAAATTGACACTAACCGTTGATGAGCTTGATTATAGGAATGGTAATCATGAGTTCACAACAGAGCACCTAACACCTGTTGTTGAGACGTTTTTCGAAAACGTAGAAAGCGTAGACAACCTAGCTGAGTGTGTTAAGACTCTTGCAATTAATCTGAACGAACAAGCTATGAGAGAATCAATTCTTCTACGCTTATATAAATAGAAAGGTGAGACAATGGATTTAAAAGAAATACTTGAAAAAGAAAATGAATTAAAAGACGAATTAGCCAAATTACAACAGTTAAAAACTAAGGTATCCGACTCTAACATTGATTGGGATATGTTAAATGAAATTAACAAAAAACTTGACAAATACAGAGTTACACTAACTATTAATATCCGTGGGGAATTATATACTTTAACATTTGAGGCTCGCAAACATAGATTATACCACGACGCATATGATGAGAAAAGTCTAAATAAAATACTCGTTTACACTCACGAGAATATTGACACTCTTTGCACTATACTAGACTGTGTTAAAGACTACACGCTAACTCGCTTATGGGTGTTTTGTGTAGGTGACATATATAAAATATTCGTAACAGCCGCTGATGATGACAGAATATTAGAAGAGACTATGGAAATCGCGTACTCTGAAGGTGAGTGCAACATTAAAATACAAGACCGACGTGATTTGGTTATTATACCTCAAGGTCGTTACGTTCGTGATGTATATCACAGCATTTTAAGTGACGCGAGTCATACTATCTCAGAGTGTTTCATGTATGACAAATCAGATGTTCCTATCAACGAGTTACCTGAAGCCGTCAACCTAGCACGTAAACACGTTAGCGACGTGGTCGCTGATAATGTAATCACGCACTCTAGTGCTAAATTAGAGTTATTGGGGGATTAGACTAGAGCCAGTCTCTTTAGTCAATTTGTATACACAAATTGACTCGATGGGGTAGACCCCACACCCCTTAAATCTTTTGAATTCAAACAAGCGAGGTAAATAACATGAACAACTTAAAAACTAGAGAACAAGAATTAATCAAAGAATTAGCCGACGTACAAAAACAAATTAGACTGGGAAAAGATGTGAAACAGAAAATCTATAGAATCGAAGACGTGTTCAGTAACAACGGCCTTCGCATTCGAATCGGTGAGAATGAAATCGAAATTCTAGCTGATGAATATCAAAACTACTATATGACTTATAGATGCTGTAAACTAAATAACATTATACAATTCATGGATAAATATCGTAATACTATTGATTGTGTGTTAGGTTATATGAAAGGTGACCTATTATACCCTGAAGGTTTTTATATTGATGAAGATGAATTTAGAATAAGTTGTATTATCGAACGCCGAGAATTTCGAGGCCAATACACAACTAAAGTGACGTCGACTGGTGAGGTTACTATTGCAGCATATTTAAAACGTAGCTTAGCAAAAGATACTCATAAAACACTGCCTAACGGTGTAGAATACCACCATCATATCGACACAGACGAATCTTTCGAAGAATATTCTTACGAAGTGGTAGTCGCCGAAGCAGGTGAAGGTGAGGATATGACATTGTACGACTATATAATAGCTCTTGATGAGGTGACAGACAAATTATATGTAACAGTTGACAGAGGTGTAAAATGTTAAATATATTCAAGAAAAACGAAAAGTTAACCGAAGTACCACTAGACTTAAAACAAGAAGAACAAAGACTCCTACAACAACTAGAAGAAGTCCGCGAACGTATGAAGTTTGAGTCGGTTCAAAATAGAAATACCGACCATATCGAACAAGCATTTAAAGACGCTGGATATGAATTCAGTCTGAGTCCTCACCCAGCAATGTGGGATAAGAATTTTATGGTGTTATTGGTCACGAATACCGAAACGAAACGTATAATCACAAGAACACATTATAATATGGATGACCTGGACGCAGCTCTAAACTACTTGGAGCAAAACTTAGACGTTGTGATTCCACTATTCAAACCGCATAAATACTTTGAGCTCGACGGTATGTATCCAAACAGTGACAATATCACAATCGTGCGTGACATTGAATATAATTCATCTCGAAACTCATGGTATGGTACATGTAGGGTGTCTCTTGCCGATAATAAAGTTGTGATTACCATCAATCTTGAACATTATGTTCCTGTGGATGATGAGGTGGCATTCCAAAACGGTGTAGTGCGCGGCATGTATACAGATGCTGGGCATACACCAATAGTTGTATACAAAATTAAGCAAGACGGTGTAGAGACCGATAATATAAATGAAACTGCAGAAAATATGTATAAGAAAGTGTGCGAGACAATAGAAGAAAACGATGAGTAGTGAGATTTTCTTACTACTCCTGTTTAATACTAGCAAGAGCGAGGTGTACTATGGATAAACGACTATATGAGACAAGGAAGTCAATCATGGAGCGATTAATAAGTGACCCGAATACTCACCCGAGTTGTAAGATAATTGTACAAGAGGTATACAACCGCTACTTAAATAGTGAAAATTTATGGGAATATTTCTATACGTTAGTCGAAGTTGCTGAGCTAAAAGTCGGTGACTATATCCCAGAAAGTTACCGCGAGGCAGCGTACCCAACAACTGATGGTTACTTGTTATACTTCTTTGTCCCTGAGCTTGATGACGGACATGACTGCAATTTAATGTTAGAAATAGTGTGTGATGAGCGCTATAAAATTAGAGAAATATATTGTATTCATTAGACAATGTAAACAGTAATAACAATAAGGAAGGTGAAACGTTGAAAACATCAAAACAATACAGTGATAATTTGAAAAATAAGATTATAACCGAAGCAATGTTTTCGGATTGCTTGTATTCAGTAAATAAACGTGCTAAAAACTACAGAGACAAAGCACATGAATATAAAAATCGATATCGATTTTATCACAAAGCAGTCGAATCACAATTTGATAAAATGAATGAATTCTATGACTTAAAAGAACGACTATTGAAATATTTGAACCCAAAATGCATACATAGACAATTCATCGGTTACGAAACAATACGAGTTTATTCTTATGAAAAAGAATATTCCAAAAGAAAAGGAAAACGAATTGTTTGGGAAAATTATTACTACGATGATGATATGGGGATAGTTGAATTTTATGATTATGAAACAGAAATTAAACAATATTTGTATTTTCTGTATTATGAGTTAACAAATTCTTCGTTTCATACACCAATTAAAAGTCCAAACAAATATGAATTAGATGTTGTAGATATCGACGAGGACTTCACAACATATGGTGCGAACCAAAAAGATTTATTATCAGCACAATTCGTTAAGAAAGTTATCAACACACTCGAAACGACTAATTGTACACTAATTCTAAATGACGAAACAATTGAAATTAAAAATGGAGAAATCAGCGAATAGAAACGAAAGGATAAATCAGGCTAGACAAAAAGAAAATAAAAGAACTAGAACAAAAGTTAGACGCTATCAGCGAAGAAATGACGGTGCTCGAAGACGCTAAAATGGAAGTTGAATAAAAAAACTTGATAGGTTAAATCGCGACACAAGTATCGAACTACCTGAGCCAGGAACTATGTTTTATAGTGTTCTTGATAGTGGCGAAATCTTTGAGTATGAATACGACAGAGAATATAGTGACGGCGCTTATCTTCTAGGTCAACTATTTGAATAATGCCTCGCTTACTCAAATAGTCGATAGGTATGACGTAACAGACTAGCTTTCACCTCTTCGGTCAAACCAGGATGACGATACTTTGCGACCATCACTAAATGATATTCTAAGTCATAGATGGCGTGTAAATTTCGTTCAATCATGCTGATTCTCCTTGCATTTTAAAATGGATTTTGATATAATTATTGTAGGAACTAACTAGTTCCCTAACCACTTTAATCATATCAAAAAGAAAGGAGGGTGTCAAGATGCACGACACAAATTCATATAGCATCACAAGTACCTATAAGATGAAGTTAACCGGCGATTTAAAGGCCTTAGAAACATCAATTGGACTCTATCGCGAAGCCTTGCGAGTGCTCATTCCGATTATCAATGACAATTGGGAAACGTTGAGTGAATACGAATTCGTCAATCAGAAATATAACTGCATTGAGAAATGGATTCACAACACCAAAGAACATCAAGCACGATATACCTTTGGTGAGCAGTTTCCGAAGTTTCCAAGCTATCTGAGACGAAGCGCCATTGCACAGGCTCTTGGCATCGTCTCTTCTTATCGCAGCAACTTAGCAAATTGGGACAAAGAACCTAAAGGACAAGCTCCACAACTGAGTTTGACCCACTATGCTTATCCCGCTTATTATAAAAATAACCTCTTTCGCAATTTTGACCCCGTCAAACAAACCATTGAACTCAAAGTGTTCAAAAATGGCGATTGGGTCTTCGAAGAATATCGACTAAAAACATCCGATTGTAGGTATTACCAAAAATACTTAGCCGGTCTGAAACAAAACGTCCCCATTATACAGAAGAAAGGACGACGTTTCTACGCTGCCTTCTCTTATGAGGAAAATGTTCAGTTGGTAAAAGAAGACTCTATCGACAAAATATGCGCTGTGGATTTAGGTTTAGGAACTGACGCTACCTGCTCGATTATAGGTAAAGACGGTACGGTTTACGCACGAAGATTCATTTCGTTTAGCGAAGAACACGACCAACTACATACTCAGTTAGGACGTATTAAGCGTAATCAAAAGCGGGGTTCCAAACACAATAAAACGCTATGGCGCAAGGTGGCGGGAATCGGTCAGAGTATAGCCGATAAAACAGCTAGGGCCATCTTCGACTTTGGATATGAGCACGGAATAGACGTTTTCGTCTTAGAATATCTAGACTTTAAGGGAAAGAACCCTGTCAAACGAACTCATTTCTGGAGATACAAACGTATTTACAATGTCTTAACTCACAAGGCTCATAGATACGGTTTACGAATCGCTAGGGTGAACGCTCGAAATACCAGCCGATTAGCATTCGATGGGTCTGGTTGGTCTAAACGCGGACGAGAAATCTCGCCCGAAACACCCTATAGCGTTATGCGATTTCCAACAGGTAAAACTTATAATGCGGATTTGAACGCATCTTATAATATTGGTGCTAGATACTTTATAAGGCACCTACTAAAAACCGTTACGGTGACGCAACGGTTAGTACTTGAGGCAAAAGTTCCTCAGGTAACTAAGAGAAGCACCTGCACCTTGTCTCACCTCATTAACCTAAGAAGTGAACTAGCCGTTTTAACTGCTAGAACTCAGGCTTAGGCTGAATGGTAAGAAAAGGAAGTCTATCATTGGGAAGACGCTGAAACCGCGGAACCCAACGACAGAAGCACTATCCAAACGTAGTTTGAATGGCGAGGCTTCACACTGAAGACGAAGCTCATCGCGAACTAAGAGTTCGCCAAATTACATTCCAAATCAAGAAATGGGCGGAGTCTCACAATGATGGTTGGACTCCAAATTGGAGTGACGGCGCCGAATACAAGTGGTACGTAATGTACGACTCAACATATAACTGTTTAACGGCTCAGTACACAGTTGATGAAACGCATAGCCCAGAGACAATTTACTTTAAAGACGGCGGAATAGCACAAACGTGTATTGAACTATTTCGAGACGAATGGTTTGAACTATTTGGTGCTCCAAAAGTACATAGAAAAAGGTAACGTTACCTATTTTCGTAACACTTTTGTATACGACAATTGTGGACTGCAGATTTGGTTAGTCGACAATTGTTGTACTAACTTATATACTAGAATCTAAAATGACATAAGAAAGGGATTAGCCATGAAGACATTTGAGTTTCAAACATTTGCTAATCTATTAGGTGAAAATATGAAAGAATTTCAAGTACAAACTATAACCGAACTACTAAACGAACATCTCAGAAAAGCTGGTCTGGACTACAAATTCGAATGTGTTGTGACAAGTACCGAAAGTGGTCGCGAATGCACACTATGCCTTGTCGAAGACGTGGAATATTTAAAACACGAAGTTATCGCTGAGTACACTACCGAGTATATCGATATAATAATCAATATGCTTTGGACAAATCTAGCGCACATCGAGAAATGGATTACCCTACTTAAAATACACGAACACTTCATGACAAGTGAGAAAGTATGTGTCATCGACCTTGGCAATATGACAATGCGATTTATACACAAAATATACAAAGGTGGCATCCACGTAATTGTTGATAGTGATATCAGGTGTACTGAACTAGGTGTTGAACTAATAGTCGACCACAAATATCCGTATGTGGATATCGAAGGCGGCTACAAAACAATTCACCCTAACGAAAAATGTCGCAAAAAGATGTACTCAAGTGACTCGGCAGTGGTGACGGCGGATAACTATTGGACTGTGTACACTGTGCTAAATCAAAGAATCATGAATGATTTGAAGTCATCAGACTTCTGGAAAAACTTTAAAGGTAATGAATAGTGACCAGAATTCTATTAGGGATATTCAATATCCCTAATTCCTCCGACTATTGTACCTGACAATTGTACGCATCCTGCGAACATTTGTCAGGCCACTTTATCGGAAATAAACGCCTCAGCCAATTTGTATACACAAATTGGCTTTTCATGGGGCAAACCCCATACCCCTTATATCTTTTGAATAAGTCAAACGGAGGATAATTTTATGACAGCAATTTGGATACTACTAATGTTTTTATTACTTACTGACGAATCGGTTTAGCCACTCACATACGCTAATGGTTATAGTATGGTGCAAACCATTTATGATATTTTGGAAAAATGAAAGGAAGTGTACTTATGTATTTAACAACACCAAAAAATTATGCAATATTTATTCTCGGCGCAGGCGGAACTGGTTCATGGTTATGTGCCTTTTTAGACAAAATGTCTCTAAACAATAATGTAATTGTTATGGACGGAGACATTGTAGAAAGTAAGAATGTATTACGACAAAACTTCAAACGTTACGACGTCGATAAAAATAAAGCTGAAGTTGTCGCTAACAATAACATGATGAGTTACGTTCACGGATACATTACAGACACGTCAATTTTTCATCAAATTATGTCAGAATTTCCTGACGGTACAATCCCTATGCTTATAGGTTGCTTAGATAATAATGCTAGTAGAAAAATAGCACACGACTTCGTACAAGAAGTTCCTGATATTGTCTGGATTGACGGTGGTAACGCCGAAAGGCATGGTCAAGCATATGTTTGTATCAAAGAAAACGGCGAGATAGTAGAAGGTTACGAGTCACCAATTGATATAGAACCAGCCTTCCAAAATTACGAAGGTGATGAACGTCGTCCTGACCAAATTTCGTGTGCTGAACATTCTGAGTCAGCCCCGCAAAACGTTACCGCAAACGTAACATCCGCAAATGTAATATTCAATTTGATGGCTATATTCCTAAACGGCGGAGCTATAACAGCGAACAAATATATTTTCGACACACGTTCAGTGACTATGGCACCTGTCAGGTAATCTAGTAAGAAAGGTGGTAAACTATGATAAATTTAGACAGAGACATACAAGAACGCACGATGCAACGTAAAAACCACCTAGAAGACCCCAACTACAAACGATGGTCAGATGTGGTTAGTAGTTGGACATATTACTACGATGCTTGTCGCGAAACGGATATGGTAGCTCAATATTTGGGTGGAAAAAAGTTTATGGATTTTGAAGCTATTGGTCAATTAATAGAAGAAAATATGCATAATCCAACTATCAATTGGAACGGACTGTACTCATATCTTGACGAGAGAATCAAAACAACACCGACCGCCACTGAAGAAATCATGCGCATCGAATGTCGCATGTTAAAAAAAGTACTTGAACCGTATCGAAGCCGATTCCAATCAACTTTCGTCGGATTCTAGAAAGGGGAGATAATAATATGGGAGTGGATAAAATAATCGAAGAAAGACATGCCACAAGACTTAAACATTTAGAAGACCCCAACTACCGAAGATGGTCCGACCTAGTTGACACCGGGTCTTATAATTACGGGGCGCGTATGGATAGTAGCATGCTTGCTAGCTATTTGGCTAATGAGTTGATAAACGGTGTTGAAGTTGACGGCACAGACAAAAATGTCGTTCGTCTAATCGAAGACAATTTAGACAATCCTGAAATCAATTGGAAAGGGATTTACGCATATTTAGACGAAGAATTGGCTAACATCGCTAAATTAGATGTATCGTATATGGCAACAGAAATTCGAACATTAGAATCTCTTTTAGAACCATATAGAGACAAAGTGATTACGAATACAACATTCATAGGTTATTAGAAGGGAGAAATTATGCTTTTTGACGAACAAGACTTAAAAGACCGAGCCTTGCGACGAATAAAATATCTCGAAAACCCCAATTATAGACGTTGGTCAGATATAACACCACGACGAAATTTGGAGGAAGAATCGGACTATAGAGATAAGAAAGACTACTATATGCTTATGTATTATCTGGCAGGTGATTATACGAACAACCACGATATGGAGCAACTTATTCTTATGGATTTGGATAACCCAGAAATAAACTGGAAAGGTTTATACGATTATTTCGATGAACGATTACGCGAGGCTCCAAAGTGGTTACAACAAGGTGTCCAAGACTCACTCAAGGTTCTCGAACCATATCGCAGTGACGCATATCCAACACCAGCGTTTGTTGGATACTAATCCGACCAATTTGTATACACAAATTGGTCCCGCATGGGGATGACCCCAAACCCCAATCGTTTCTTGAATCATATTTGTTTAGAGATAGGAAGGTGATGGACTATGGCACAATTAGATAGAGAATTGGACTATGAAGATTTCGTCGACGAATATGACGAAGATTTTGACAGCACAGATTTAGACTTAGAATATCGTGGATATCAACGACGTTGGTACCTTGAAGATGACAATTACAGACAACTATCTGACGTAATCCAAAATAATCAAGATTACAACAATAAAGTAGAACAGTACATAATAGCCTGTTATCTCGCTGGGAACCGAAACGTTAGTTGGCGAAATTTAGATAGAATAATAAGTGACAACCTAACTAGTCCCGAGATTAATTGGAAAGGTATATTCAACTATATGGATAGACGCATCGTCACGGCACCCGAGTGGTTGGAAGATGAGGTCGATGAGTTGGCGAAACACTTAAATCCATATAGGGAACAATTATATCCTAAGGCGACGTTTGTCGGATTTTAGAAAGGTGGAAGAATATGAGTATTAGAGACGAAATTCTTGAACAAGGTCGGCAACGTGCGAAACACCTAGAAGACCCGATTTACCGACGCCTCTCAGATGTATTCACCATGTCCAATGAGTACAATTCCGACTATGTTTCAAAAATGGATATAAATATGCTTGCATGCTATCTCGCGGGTTCGACATCCGCGCGCAAAGAAAATGTAACGAATCTTATCAGGGAAAATCTAACCAATCCAGAAATTAACTGGCGTGGATTATTCGCGTATTTGGATGAAAGGTATGAAAGTCAACGAAGAACAAAGTTTGATATACTTCAGAAAGAATTTGTCGACCTGCATATAGCGTTAAATCCCTATAGGGATATAGTTTGTCCAAAGCCAAAGACGACATTTGTCGGCTTTTAGAGAGGTGGTTCATTATGACTTTTGAAGAAGAAGCAAGAGAACGCGGTGTGCAGCGTGAAAAGCACTTAGAAGACTCGAACTATAGACGTTTATCCGACGTGTTTGGTATCTCCAACGACATACAGTCAAACTACATATCAAGAATAGATAATAACATGCTCGCGTGTTATCTGACGTGTAATGCTGAAGCGTATACTCGTGATGACAAGTACTATATCGAAGAAAACATCGATAACCCTGAAATTAATTGGCACGGACTATTTGCATACTTGGATGAGAGATTAGCGTGTCAATCTCGATTAGAGCAACCATCTATACAGAGAGAATTAATAAACTTTGAAAGACTACTAAATCCTTATAGGGATAGAGTTTGTCCGAAACCGACATTTGTAGGATTTTAAACACAACATCGTCCGACAAGGATTCAGGACAGAAATTTCTGTAATAGGTTCGACTCCTATGCGATGAATTCGACCGCTATGTCGTAAAACTGGTAAAATAAAATATTTTATAATACAAAAGAAAGGGTACAGAGACACTCTGTACAAGGTACAAATACCATGGCATTTGAAAACATCACTAAAATTAACATTATCGGAACTCCAGAACTTCCAATTCCAGCAGGTATGACAGTTGAGACTGTTTTAACAGCGATGGGATACAAATTAGAAGACTACGAGCAACGTGTTGAAGGGACTACTTTAGTGTTATCAGCAACAGCGGGAACTAAAGGTATCCTAGAAGTGAGAGCTGTTAACGGTAAAGTTTTACCAAAAGGTGGAACAACATTCCCAACAGATAAAGACATCGAAATAATTTCACGACTATTCCCTGAAGATGATTTATTCGAAACACTTGAACAACCATCTGAATTACAAAAGTATTTAACAGCGATTGAAGAAAACGCAGAGAGATTAATCTTAGAAGCAGTTGCAGCTAAAGAGGCAGAGTCTCAAACAGACGCAAAAACTAGTGTTGACGAACTAAAAGCGACTTTAGCGCGAGTTGAAGCTTATGCAACAAAAACAAGCAACCCTATTCAACCTAATATTATTGCTCAAATCATCTCAACGAATGAGAACTTAAGTAACTTACTTAAATTAGCTGAAGAATGTGAAGTGCAAGCAACTATCAAAGAAGAAGAAGCTGCTGCACGCGAGCGTATCTTAGAAGAAATCAGAAATAACCAAGCCTAATTATAAAGCGACCTTCGGGTCGCTTTTCACGCTTCGATGGTGGAACTAGCAGACACGCATGGCTTAGACCGTGTGCTTAAAAAAAGCGTCCAGGTGCAACTCCTGGTCGAAGCATTATACAAACGAAAATGGAGGAATAAACATGGCAATTACAACTTATACAAAGAAATCTAATACAATTAAAATGGACAAAGAATTTGACTTTAGCTCATTTATAGCTAAACCAAGAGTGATGGGGAGTACTCCAGAAATCTCTGAGACTAATACAATCAAAGATGAAGAGTTCAAGAAAGGGTTACTGAAGACAATTATCTTAGCCGGTAACGGTGTATTCGAGGTTGTTGACTCAAAATACGGATTCTCAGTCAAAAACCAAGGTGGGGATTATCCTGGTTTAGGTGCTGCATACGATAGCCTATCAAACGGATGTTTTGTAACGGAAAATCCGGCACCAAAATTACCGCGTAAAGCAATCGAGACAGTTATCGAGTGGTATAAACGCATCACTCACAAGAACGGTGAAGAGGCTCAGGTAAACTTTTACTGGAACCAATACAAACAAGAAACAGTTAAAGATGACGATGGTAATGAGCAAGTAATTAAAGACATTCCTGGAGTTCATTACTGGACAGAAGACCTGTTCTCATACACACCACTTCAATACAATAGCGGAGCATTAACAGAAGTTGCTGACTCTGACGAATGGTATGATGTGTTCAATAGAAACTTCGGTATGTATGTTGAAACACACAGTCACAACTCTATGAACGCTTTTGCATCAGGTACTGATGAAGAGAACTCATCAAACGACGGATTCCAATTAGTATTTGGGTTATTAAATACGGATAAACCTGTAATGTACTCTTGGATGACAATGAACAGAGTAATGCGACTTGGTATGACTGAAGAAGAACTAGGGAAAATTATGGAAACTAACCCTAGTAGCACATACGATAACGCAAAAGAGCAGGTCATTTACGATGCAAGTGACTTAGATTTCGATGAAAGTCTATTTGACGAATGGGATAAACAAGTAATCAAAAGACCCATCAGTGTGTCTAAGTATATTCATGGTTCTGCTACGACAAACTATATCGTCTATAGCTATGATGGTCACGAAACTAACTACACGTATAAACGAGGTACGTACACACAATATTCACAACAAGAAGAAATAGACGCAGTAGAAGACTTATTTGACGCTACTCTTAGTGAGTCATTACTTCACCAAATCTTACTCAATAATAATCAACAAGTAAATTACACTAAAGTGTCAGACATGTTACGTGCAGCATTTGTAGCTGGATATATGGCGAAAAAGTCAGGCCCATACTCAATAAGCTCATACACATATCCGAAATTAGAAGCCTCAATACAAAATGAAGCATCAACAATTTTAGACCAGTTTTATGAGCTGGAAGATTAATTTAAACTATAGAGAGGTGACCGTCCAAGCTCGTCTTGGATGGTTGAGCTTCACAGTTAGGAAGGCGAGGTATATTAATGCTAAATATAGGAACAAAAATATATGTCAAGAAATTATACAAAGATGATAGGCCCAAATCTCCAAGGTTACCTGCTTATATGAATTATGAATATGGTTATATCGCAGGTGTCGCCGGTAATGGCTATTATCTTGTTATACACGAAGATGACCTGGCTTATCATTATGACGAAGTGGGAGAATACAGTGTATATATACATGAAGATGAGATGATTAATATGGATACATATCGACCGAAATACAATAAAGGTGACAAGGTCAGAATATGTGAACCGACAGAACATGAAAAAGCGTGTTATCTACCCGGTTGGATGCATGAGATGTACAAACATATCGGGGATGTTGTGACTATTGAAACAACTAACGGTCGTCCGAATTGCTATCGAGTAAAAGAAAACGCATGGGTGTGGGAAGATGTTAATTTAAAACCACTGTGCAAATTTGTAGGTTTTTAGAAAGAAGGTGTGAACATGCTAGAAGTAGGTACCGAGGTATTTATCAAAAAAGTATTCCGAGATGATAATAGACCAAAACGTCTCTTATCAGGTCGTGAAATAACAACGTCATATACTATATCATGCAGTAAAGCATTCATAAGTGAACACATCAGTCAAAGCTATTATTCAGTCTCAAGCGACAAGGACGGATGGAACACATTAGGTATTGTGCACGAAGATGAAATGGTCAATATGGAAACATATGAGCCAAAATTTAAAGTCGGAGATATGGTACGTATTTGTGATATAAGTGATAGCGATAAGAAACGCTACTTAGTCGGGTGGGTGAACGAAATGGATGAGTGTATTGGTCAGACAGTTCGTGTTGATGAAATTTGTGCCTACCCAGATACCTATCATCTAGAAGGTGTTTGGGATTGGCACGCTGTTAACCTGGAACCGGAAAGTCAGTTTGTTGGTTACTAGGGAGGTGTAGTTATGCTTGAAGTTGGTACAACGGTTTATATAAAGAAACTATTCAAAGACAATAGGCCTGAGCTACCTGCGCATTCCGCTGATTACGAACAAGAAGCTGGTTATGTTATGGAGGATTTAGGTGACGGATACTACTTAGTGAAACATATTATATTTGATAAATGGTGTGTTGTTCATGAAGATGAGCTTATCGACATGACGACATACAAGCGTCGATATAGATTAGGTGATGAAGTACGAATTCGTCAGGCTAGTGAGCAGGAAAAAGAAGCTTTTTCCGACATAATAAACGTAGAAAAGTATGTTGACTTGAGTGTGCGATACAATGGTCAAATAGCGCGCATAGATTACGTTATGAGTGCTCACCCTGATGTATATATGCTTGAAGGTTTTCCTGGCGTTTGGCATATTATGAACTTAGAACCAACATATGAATTTATAGGTTATTAGAAATGAGGTGGAAATATGTGGAAGGTAGGAACGAAAGTTTATATTCGAAGACTAATAAACTGTGACCGTCCGTATTCGACAGGATTTGAAAAAGAATTAATAGGATGTTACGGTACAGTTACCGAATGCGTGGAAGGTTTGCTTGGTGAATATCGTTATACAGTCATTGCTGGTGACGAGTTCATAAGTAGCACTCTATCCGGTTCATTCCGTCCAGGCGAACTGAAAAACTTGGGACCTAATTGGCCGACATACCGAATTGGCGATATGGTGCGTATTTGCGATATGAGCGAAGAGGAAAAGTTGAAATACCCGGTTGGTTGGAACCGTTTAATGGATAAATCAATTGGTGTGACAGCACGTGTTGTAGCGCACCAAAATGTTGTCGATGCATACCTACTAGAAGGTAATGATTGGGTTTGGCACGCTGTCAATTTGAAGCCCGTCAGTGAATTTGTAGGCTATTAAAAGTCTTTATCAAAATCGACCACCGGTATACACCGGTGGTCTAACACGGGGTTAAACCCCGTGCCCCAAATTACTTTTGTTAAAAGAAAGGAATGAGTATATGTTTACGAAATTAATCGCAGTGGTCGATGTGACAAAACCCATAGATATCGGACCAATAGAAATACCAGAACCTGTTCGACCAAAACGTGTTGCAGTGGAAAGTAGGGCACATAAAGAATGGGTACAAAAAAAGAATGAATTTATCAACCGACACACACAAGGGCGTGAGCCAGAGGGTGATGTACTCAAAATAATGATAGCAAGTATCGGTGAAGAACCACCGTTTGAATAGGGGGAAAGATAATGAGTATATTTAATAACAACATCCACAGACTTAAAGAGACGTATAAGCAAATTAATCGTAAAGTTGAAACTAATCATATCCCGCTAGTGGTCGGGTTATACACGCCGGTCATCACTACAGAAAAATATGACTATGTCCAATTTTTCTACCACGGTGGTGGTATTTATACAGCGGTAACGTATGTTATAGATGAGTCGCAAAGTGGTTTACGTGTTACAAATGGGCGACTGATTGAGTTATTAACCGAACATATCAATAATGTTAATGGTAAGAAACCATTGAAATTAGGCACAAATCCATTTGATGGGTCAGTTGTCTGTACCAACTTACGAATCAAATCAATCGGAACGTTTGTTATCAATGACGACGAGTGTATTGCAAACCAATTAGTTATAGGTGGTCAGAGTGATATAATATATGATTTTAACCTAATTCAACTCATTGACGCGCGTCATTCAAATCACATTGAAGAATTTGGTCAATGGTACTCTCCGACCTCTCAATTTATCGAAATTCACACGCCACCAAAAGGTGATTTTGTCGCAACACGTATGCATGCGTTTCATAGCGAATCTAATGGTCAGTTAAATCCAACACCAGACGATATCGTACAAGCGATGATGAAGAAGAATTTACCAAATTTACAACGACAATTATTTTACGAAGTTATTGTACCATGTCTTAATTAGAAAGGGGCTATTTATGAGTGAAAAAGAACTATTATATCGATTAACACACACAGGTTTAGGTAGCCTATTAGATGTTACTACCTACGAACTAATTTCACGTGTCAAACCAAGTATGGACATAAAGAAGTTGCACCATAAATTAACAGCGTATTTAGTACATAAAGCGAATATTTCTGAACTATTAAACATTACTATTGCGGGAGAGTGCGAAGACATTACCGTGCCATCTCTTGTTAACGACTATGTAGCGCGTTACGAAAGTCAAACACTAACGAAGTCAATCATCAACGGTAAAGAAGTTTCACCTGACGGTTTAGGTCGATTCAACCAAACACTAATCATGGATGTCAATAAGTATCTAGAAGAAGAGTTGGACGCAATCCTACCATCACTAGTCGAAGGTTATCCGTTGATATTCGTCGCTCACCTTCTAAAACACCCAGTGAGTAAAAAGCAAGGTGTGAAAGAAGCTATCCATGATTATATGATGAAACATTATATCGCACCACTTAAAGAGGTTATTCCGAATATTGAAGTAGAATATGAGGTGGGAGATACAGTAGTGTTCACAATCGACGTGAGTAAATTAAATCCTACCGAAAGAGCATCGCTAGCAACAGGGGATTTTATCGCGTATAAAATTGAAACGAAAGGTTAAGATAAAATGCTGCAAGAACTGAAGAATTTTAAACCAGAAAGTGTCAAACACGCTATTACCCATCAAACAGAAACAAAGCGAGTTAGACAGTTGAAGAATGTATTTGAACAGAATTTAGTACTGTTACCGATTGATGAAACTTCACCACTTTACAGTCCTGATGATTTTCCAGAACAATATGAACCTGTCATCGTTGATGGCGACATGGTAACACATATTAAACTAAAAAGTGGGGATTACGGGGACAGCACTTCAATCAACACTTATTTAAACGAATATTTACAAACAAACAACGTAACCGAGCGAGAACACACAGACAAATGCACACTGCATCACTCACCTCTTCCAATATATCATTTTGGATACGCACAAGGTGAATATATGGCGTGTGTCAAATTAAAAGACGGGTGCAAAGCTCTAGTATCACGAGATGGATACGTAGATAAAGGTATCAAATTATAAAGAAGGAGGCATGGCGGGATGTTTTATACGAAACAAACTATTCATAACCCAGACTCACCACGCAATATGAATACTGAAAGCTGGTTAGCTGGTAAAAGTTTACGAGTAGCTCACCAACATATAGAAGGTGTCGGTACATTTACCGATATTGATTTATCAAGTATGGAAACAGAGATAGCACACGGCTTTATTAAAGTAATAACGAACAGTGACAATATCGTTACTTTCACGTTTAAGCACGAACCTGGAGTCTATAAACAATATGGGTTTGAAAGCGGTTACATAGAAGTACCTCTACCCGAGCTATACATAACTGGTCAATTTGAAACTATTCGAAGAGACGGTAAAATGCATGCCCACTTCCTAGATATTCAAGTAGGTTCACACTATGTACAACTATTACCACTTAGTAACCTCTATGAAAGTGGTCCTGAAAATTGGAACCGTATTGAGCATAGTAATGGTCGTAAAATCTGTTACCGTAGGGTTTGTGACGAAGGTGTTTTAGCGAACCTTGTTGGTGGGTGTGATACGGTTGTAGAAATATTAAATAGATTATCTACACAATTCACAACATACTTAATGACAGGTGGTAATACTGACTTATCACTAGGTTGTAGACTATATGAAGGTCAAATAACAGGTGAAAATATCGCGAATATTATCGCAGACGAATTTGGCTACGACACAAGGTCTAAAGAATATAGAATGTACTGGTGTTTCCTAAACGCTGGACTGAAACACTATAGCCCTGAAGAGATTTATGATAAACTACAAGAATGCAGATACGTCAAAGACTGTCTAAATACACTTAGTATAACTTACGCCGATATTCAAGCAGTGTCTGATGAAAATGAAAATTCAGACCATAAGGTTATAAATTATTAGGGATAATGAATATCTCTAATATAGGATAATTTGTATATACAAGTTGGAAAATACAGACAAACAGACGAACGTACTTGTCCGTCTGTTTCTTTTTTTTTGCGGGTTTTTATCGTGATAATTCATCGTGTTCTATCTCCTCAAGAGATTTCATTACACTATGTGTTGAAATCGCCTCGGCTAAGGCATCTACAATACGTTCACCATCGTTTACTGTAATGTAAGATTGTTCACCGTTGTAAAGTAGATTAATTCGTCGTTTGTTAAAGTTAATATCAAACGCATCCAATCCTTTGTACGCCTCTTGCGCATCGACAGGGTCTTTATATTGTATCATGTATTTCAGATAAATATTCTCATCATCTAGTAGAAACGCAGTCCGGTCTTGGTTACTATAAACTACATAGTCTGAGTCGCCGTCATTTGTTGGTGCAACATAACCTGTTGTGACATCCTCATGTTTCCACATGTCATCATAACCCTGTTTGTACGCTTCATATCCGTCCGCAATACCATAAGACGCTCCGTCTGATGATTGAGTCTTGGCGATATCCATTACGTCCATATTCGTGTAAAAATCACCACTTTGTGCGAACATGAGTGCTCGAGTACCCTCGTTACTACGAACCTCATACACGTTGTACGTGCCGGGTGCGACGTTCAGACTATCTCGTTCTTTGTTCATCCCGATACGAGCGTCTTTACCAAGTGTAATTTGTGCTACTTGTTTTTGTGTAAATTCATCTTTTAGTGTCATGTTTCTTTTCCTTTCTTGTGTTCACTTTAATTATACCACATCCGCACCATTCCGACAATTATTTTGACTAATGGTAGTGAGTATGATACAATAGGGGTAAATATGAAAGGATAAGATAATAACATGAAAGTAAAATACTACCTAGACGAGACAGACCAAATCGAAGTTGACGGACATACACTATCGCGCTTATACTTGGCAGAACATAATCCTCGACTAAATAAATCAGCTAACTATGCCATCTTCGGCGAGGATAATTCTGACCGACAAATGGGTGGTTATATCGAGAATATTAATCAAATAAATGACAAAATAGACGGATATAATGATGTTGCATGGGTAAATGAGACTTCATGCGTATATGGAGACTCGTATATAGAGTCAGGTGTCACTGTACAAAACTCTACTGTAATTGACTCCACAGTTAAAGAAGGGTATATAGTGTCAGTTATTCGCAATTCAATAGTCAAGAATTCTACAGTATATACTGTAACGGACTCAGAGGTTTCAAATTCTTATTGTACAAAAGACGTTCGTGACTCTACAGTCTCAAACTCGCGCCTAACAAACCACGTTTTCAATTCGCAAATATTAGACTCAGTTGTTAGTGGTGGTAAGTACTCACAAATCTGTAATGCCAATTTACACAACGTGCAGTACAAAGGCAGTATTAGCGGTACGTTCTCAGATATTCAATCAGAGCATATATCAACATATCAACTCTGGTATCGCGATAAAGGATATACTACGCGACCTGATATACTTAAAACAGTAACATTACTTGTCGGGCCCGATAGTGTAGCTATCACAAATAACGACCATCGAAGCATTCGTCTGGTTAACGATAAGGAAATCCCACTAGGTGATGTATCATGCGAAGAGTTACTACGAGAAATGAGTGATGTTGTTGATGGTAAAACTGTAGGTACCAAAAAGACTCTAGATATTTTGGAATCAGTTCGAGAGCTGGAAGTGCTAACTGACTATGACCTTGATTTTGGAGAAGAACTAGCGAGATAATAAGAAAGGACACTATAATATGCAAAAAGTACAATACTACCTAGACGAAACAGACCAAATCGAAGTTGATGGACATACGTTATCAAGGTTATATTTGGCGGAAAACATTCGCGACCCATATTCATTCAGTAGTACATTTGGCGAAAGTAAATATATGTCAAAATACGCTGTTTTCGGTGAAGATACTTCAGGTCGTGACATGGGTGGGTATGTGGAGAGTTTGGATAATTTATCCGACGACATACATCCACCAGGGCATATCGCATGGGTAAATCAGCAGTCTAAAGTATATGGCACCTCGAAATTAGGTTCTGGTGCACGAGTTGACAATTCAACAGTTGCAGATTCAGATGTTCGTGATAACTGTCTCATTTGTGATTCAGTTGTAACAAACTCGAAAGTAACAACAATTATGAACTCGGTAATATCCGATTCATGCTGTCCAGAAAGAGTCGAGGATTCCACAATAATAAACTCTAATGTGGAGAATTATACTATTAATTCGAAAATATCTGATTCAGAAATTATCAACATCAAATACTCTAAGGTGATAAACGCCAATCTGAACAATGTCAAATATTTCGGCTCTCTAAGCGGGACGTTCCGGGATGTGGACGAAGACGATATCGCACGTCACCAACTATCTTATCGTAATCAGTCCGGTGATAAAACGAATATGAAACTATTGGTGGGACCGTCTAGTCTGGCTGTTATGCCAATAACACTGGAACGTATCACGTTTGTTAGTGGTAAAACCATACCTGCAGGTGACATTTCTCTTGAAGAATTATCAACACTCATGAATGAGATTGTTGATGAGCAACCAGTTGGTGGAAAAAAAGCGCTTAAGTTATTAGACAAACTTAACGAACGCGAAGTACTATCAGACTCCGACTTCGATTTTAGCGACGAATTATCAAAATAACTACTAGCCCATTTGCCTACGCAAATGGGCTTTAATGGGGCTATGCCCCACACCCCTTATATCTTTTGATAAAAATAAAGCGAGGTCAATTATGGAGGAGAAGAAAATGAAGATTACAGTGAAACCAACTTACAAATACAAAATGGATAGTGAAGAATTACAAAATCACTTAAAGATGAAAAGAACAGGTGCAAGTCGTACACAAAACGGACGTGCATACAATCGTAAAAAGAACCAAAACAAAAAATGGGGGTACTAAGATGAAATTAAATAAATTAGGTCGTTGGACAAAACGCATCGCATTTACGGCTGGTGCTGTATTACTATTTGGAACAACAGGTGCGTTAGAGTTAGGAGATATAATGGTAAGCCAAGCGCTAATTCAATACGGACTTGGTGTGATTTGTTGTATTATTGGAACTTATATGGTTAGTTTAGAGGGATAATTTTCGGAGGTATTTGTATTATGACTTTAAGAGATAAAATGTTAGAAATCGGTGTAACTGAAAAAGCTGCAACACGCAGAACAAATGTAATCGCAAAAGAACCTAAGGTGGTTGGGAAAGCTGTATCTTGGGGAATTGACACTTTTGGAGAATTCGCTCCAACAAAAATGAGTGATATTAGAAAAGTCGAAAACACAGACATTTTCAAAGCAATCGCACGTATCGCATTTAAACGCGGATACCGCAGACCGAAACAAGCATAATAAAAGACGAACAATTGTTCGTCTTTCTTTTTTTTTGCGGGTTTTATTTTTCCATTCCGTCTTCATTGGCGAAATCCCAGTTAGGTTGTGCATCTTGTTGTACCCCTTCTATTATAGCATCAAATAGTTCAGGTGTATTGAAGCGCCTGATATCTTGTTGTGTTTGGGAAACTCGTTGAACTCCATTACTCTGTATGTTTGTAATATCTTCTAATATAGACTTTAGGTCAGGAGTATTATAACCTATTACTTCACAAGTTCGGTTATCGGTCACATGACCTTTCCAGTTACCGTTATCTAAATTAAGATGCACCTCAATACCACATCCATCGCCTTTAATTTCTGCACCATACAGATCCAGTTTATCTCCGCAGCCGTGTCGGTATTCACCAACTGTTGTTGCGAATTCAAGTTTAACACCGTCATAGTCCTGTAGACTCAGCCTTCGGCCGACACCTCGTGCTACCATACGCTCTATTTCTGGTTTAATAAATCCTGAATCCAAATATAGTCCTTCTACCAGCGCTTGTTCGAATGTATCTGTGAGTATAAATTTACCATCAGTGCTCAACCTGTAGGTCCCGTCAGTATTAAGTTTAATTTCGATTAGGTCATTGTCAACCTCATCCCTTAATCTCAGAACCTTTCCATCCCCTCTTCAGTTACACCGTCATATATTACACGTTCCATACACACTTCATATACTAACTGGTTAATTGGTTTATTTTGGAGCGCGTCTAGTGTAAAGTTTGTCATCATTCGTTTGTCTATTGTCATTTATTTTCTACCTTTCTAAGCTATCTTCTTTCGCAAATGACCAATCGGGTTCTTGGTCGATATGAGTCCCCATATGTTCAAATTGCAGTTTATCAACGGTATTTAGCACCTCCTGCGTGCTCATATCGTGAAATCGAATCTCTTCGAAAATCTCTGCATCACCTTGGTTTCTAAGATTATAACCTACCGCTACTACACCATTCCAACCATCTCTTGTTAATTGTGCGTTAATTAGTATGTTATCTGTCGCATCTTTAAATTTAGGTGCAAACGTTGCATTATGGTGCTCATCATACTCAACCGCATATCTCAGATTAATAGCGTCTTTAACCGGTTCAAATCCGTCTTTACAACACACATACGGTTCGATATCGTCTTCAGTTACACCTGCGGCTTCTAGGAATGCCTCACCTAATGAGTATCCTGGATACTCGTGATAGTCTTTCTTATTATACACAGTCACCGTATATAATGGCATCCCATATGTATCGTCGTGTGTCAGAGTGTAGTTCCCGTTCTTACCTAAGACGTAATAGTCATAGTTGTCGTCATCATCACATTCGATTACGTTCGCGAAATTGCTAACTGCATCTACCACGACATCATTTAAGTCTTTTCTTTCAATATAGTCGATGGGTTCATCTCGCAGGTTTATTTGTTTGAATCCCTGCATGTCCTTCCGCTCATCGTGATTTCCGACATCAAACTGTTTCATTTTCTGAGCTTCATATACTGAAGTATATACCTCCGCCAGAGCGTCAATATTTCGCTTACCTTCACTCACTGTAGTCGTATATTCAGGTATGTCTAATCCGAAGAAATACGCTGTAATTTCTTTCTTTTCCGGCTCGTATTCGAAACCATCAATTACACCTATAATATCAGCAGCATCCTCAGGGTGACGCTCTTCGATAAGGTAATTGAGATAAATATTCTCATCATCAAGGAAGAACGCAGTATTATCTGAATTAGTAAAGACTGCAAACGCACCGTCACCTGAATTGGTTTTGCTCACATATGCGGTTGGGCTATGTCCTCCGTCATCTTCAACATAAACATCTACTGAACAGGTATCATATTCTCCCTGATTGCTAGCGATACCATAAGTACCTGCATCGACACCTCTCAAATCCGCCATATCCATACGTTCAATATTGGTGTAGAAGTCACCTTCTTGTGCATACATTAACCCGTAGTACCCTTCGTCGTTCTTTGTCACTTCATATACGTTATATACACCAGGTGTAACCGTCGTTTCATTACTCGAACCGAATTCTCCTATTTGCGCTGACTCACCCAGCCGGATTTTAGCGACATGTTTTTGTGTAAATTTCTCTCTAAGTGTCATTTTCTCATTCCTTTCTTGTAGTCAATTTTATTATACCACATGTTCCTTAAACGAGCAACTTGAACGTGTCAGACTACTTGTCGGGCCTGACGGACATCTAGCCGCATCTAGCATTATGTGACAGTGTAGGTCGCGGTGACGGATTCATTCCTGCGGGTTTGTCAGCGGTGATGTGACGAAAGATAAACTTCTTTGCAGTCTCAAATACCCAATGGGAGACAAAACTGTTGGTACTGAGGAGGCTATTACGCTCGTAGAATCGCTAAGTCCAGAAATGACATTATCAGACTCCGACCTTGACTTTGGTGATGAATTATCACGCTAAATTCTAGCCCATTTGCGTAGGCAAATGGGCTTTTTATGGGGCTAGCCCCATACCCCAATCATCTTTTGATAAAAATGTCGGTAATATTATAAATAATAAATCTGAGAAAGTTCAGGATTTGAATCACAGGAGGAACAAAATATGACTTTAAGAGAAAAAATGTTAGAAATCGGAGTAACACCAAAAGCAGCATCGCGTAGAGCGAATGCTATTGCGAAAGAACACAAAGTTGTAGGTAAAGCTGTTTCATGGGGAATAGATACATTTGGAGAATTTGCTCCAACTAAGATGAGCGAAATAAGAAAAGCTGAAAACACAGATATGTTTAAAGCAGTTGCGCGTATCGCATTTCAACGCGGTTATAAAAGACCGAAACAAGCATAAAACAAGAGAGGTACGAATATGAAAAGTTATGACGAACTAAAATCTACAGTAAATATCGCAGAGATAGAAGATGTTTACTATAAGAATGAATTCAGATTAGACCTAGAAGAAACATTAGAACTAATGAAATTGACATCCATCGAAGATTTCGATAGCAACATCGAGTTTTATGGGAAAGATTTCAAGGTAAGTATTTTCCAGTTAGACGATGATGGCCCAGAATTTGTGAAAATTTCACTAGCTAGACCAAATTCAATAAAAGTTCACAAACCATTCACAGTTGACGGAGCGGAAAAGAAATATTCAAATGAACACGATGAATGCATTCCGTTCATGACTGAACAAATGGTTAAAGAAGAACAAGAATCTGAAAAAAGAAAACAAGAATCTGGTAATGCACCAGACTATAACGAATAACCTTAGACACTTTGTATACACAAAGTGTCTTTTTTTTACGGGGTAAACCCCGAACCCCATTCATCTTTTGAATAAAATCTGGAGGTAATTGCGATGGGAAGAATAGAAGACATCAACTGGTTAAACGAAACATTAGACGGGTACCATCTAGAAGCGTGTCGAGGGTATCTTACACTTAAGCGCGGAGAAGATGTTGTTTCCGAACTAAACGCTTCGCATAGACTTGTAAATAACGTACTGTTTAGATTACGTAATTACGGTTACGGATTAAGGGACTTGCTACTACTGGCTGACGAAGCTTGCGGAGAAGTGGTACTTCGAGATTGTGCCATGACTGCCGAGCGTGGTACTGATATATTTAAAGCGTCGTTAGGTCAATACGGATTTGATGTGTATACAAACGTAGACGGTGAAGAATTCCTATGCGGAAGTTGTCCTACGTCGGGCGCATTAGGTATGCTAGAAACGTTTTTAGCGGTGTCTAGTAAAGAGCGGTTCGTACGAAAAAGATTGTCGGAGTCGGACATATGTACGTGGACGGTTTAGCCGAAATATACTAAAGGTATTGACTTAGACCCCGCGTATACACGCGGGGTCACTTACGGGGTAAACCCCGTACCCCTTCAATCTTTTGAATAACATGAAAATAAGCGAGGTATGAGCGATGGATTTTGTGGATACAGAACAATTAGTTGAGCTGAAAGATAGTATAAACGATGAATTGCGCAAGGATGTAAAGTACTCATTTTGGTTTGTGGATATGGACGGTGAGAGTGGTTTGGCACTACTCGACACATCTAGCGTGTCGCTAAGTTATACAGCATATAATAAAATGCAGTTTAAGGGTGGTGAGATTAAGTCTGACTATAAGGCGTCTTATGAGAAACTTACACAGTTTAATGAGAATCTTGAATATTATAGAGATTGGTTACGTCTTGCAAGACTAATCAAGTACCGTGAATTCAGATTTGACTTAGACGAATGGTGCATTATGGTTCATCGCGGTGCAGAGACAATGAGAATGTACGCAGACGGTGAGACTTACAAAGCAGTGGTTACAAAAGTCGGCGTGGAAGAAGTCAGTTATGGGCTTAACTATGAACAGGCTCATGAGGTAATGACTCATTTTCTAACGAAAAGTCAGTATGTATAGTTTGATATTGGGGATATTGGATGTCCCTAATTAAGGAAAGTAGGTGTTAGTGTGGATACAGAGTTGATGGAACTTAGCAATAGAGTGCGCCCACTAGGATTCGACTTGAGTGATGACGATATATCAGTCATAGTGGATACCAAAGTCGGAAGATGTGTCGGTCACTTTAGACCTGGTATAGACATCAAGTGGTGTGATGCGCGATGGTTCAAACTAGCTAGACGAATGAGTGAGCTTGGCTATGAATACAGGTTCGATACTGATAGGCGAGTACTCTTTGTTGGCCGCTACGGATTTAAACTGTATGTGTCGCCTGGTGACGCTGGATATAACGTGAATATTACAGGTCGTGGCATCGATATCTTCGTCCCAAGGTGTAGCTTTAGGGATACAAGGCGCTATATAGACGAATTTCTGTTATAATGGTGCACTACGGTGCACCTGGTTTTTTTGCGGGTTTTTTGTCCTATGGTAGTGCTATGGTAGTTATGTGGTAGCACTATGACAGTTAAGTGGTAGTTGTGTGGTAGTTAGTGGTAGTTAGGTGGTAGTTAGGTGGTAGTTGGGTGGTAGTTCCAAGGTAGCCCTATGGTAGTTAGGTGGTAGCCCTATGGTAGTTAGTGGTATCTCTAGGGTAGTCAGGTGGTAGTTTGTGGTAGTTGTGTGGTAGTGCCATGGTAGCCCTAGGGTAGCTCGGTGGTAGTTAGATGGTAGTACTAGGGTAGTCAGATGGTAGTTAGTGGCAGCACTATGACAGTTAAATGGTAGTTTGTGGTAGTCAGATGGTAGTCCTAGGGTAGTCCCAGGTGGTTAGTGATAGTTCTATGTAGTATAAGTAGTCTACGACAGACAGTGCAGCATGCTCTGCACGTACTAATACAAATACCTGTATGTGGGCATACTTCGTTCGTAAAAAACCATTGAACCGAAGTCTATATAATGCTATGCCCTTAGTGTGCAGTACGCGTCTATTATACTCGTCAATAGCAGATATTGCGTCAATTATCTAAGTCAATTGTCTTAGACAGGGAGTGGTGAAGAGCATAAGGTGATAATTATACCGGACAATTACGCATCCCTTGATATCGCTACGATTTGATGAACCCCAATTCCTGTCTTTTTTGCGGGTTTTTAGACATAGAAAAAGAGACGGATTTCTCCGTCTCACTATTATCCTTCTTGTAGTATGTCCTGAATCATGTTCATTAGTATTTTGTTTTTGACCACAAGCTCAGATAGTTTCTCTGGTTTGATTTCCTGGAAGTCAGATGCGTACGACCCTTCAAGTCGTTTGTACCATCCGATACGTCGACCATTAATTGTGACAATGTATTTGTCCTCATCTTTCGGGTCTTCACGAGTTTCGAACCCTGGAATGTCTACCACCCTATCAATTGTGTTTTCTACTATATCTTCAAGCGCATCACGGTGTACCGTATTCATTATGTCGAATAGTAGGTCACCGCTATCGTACTCTTTGTAGCGTGCATCTTTCTCAGCTTCTTTATATACGTCTCTGATTGACACATCCAGACTCTCTGTCTTTTTATATCTCTCACGCATTGCTCTTGCGAATGTTGTGACAGCTATATAATCGTACCCGATTGGATTGTCCGCTGGTTTTTCTGAATATTTCTGAGTTAGCTCAGCTAATTCATCATCCATCGCGCATCGAACAAGTTGTTCACGTAAGTTTTTGCTCGCTGCAAGTTTTTCTTGTTTAGACTTAGTCTTAGACTTAAGTGTGTGGATATAGTCGAATAGCTCTTCAGCAATTTGCCAATAAGGTTTCGTATCAGCTAGCTCCACTCGAGCTGTCCCAGATTCTTTTTCGTATAATTCGTACACCACATTCATCATTGCCACGGCCAAGTCTCCGTTACGTTCGCTTATCGGGAAGTTATGCTTCTCAGATATAGCTTTGAACTCCTCTTTAACTTTTCGTGCGATATGAGCCTGCGCTACACGAGCACGAACCAGACCTTCTCCGTCAATAATATTTTCGATGAAGTTTACCCCGTCATTCCTATTTGTTGTAGGAAGTGTTGAGTCTGAATATCCTCCTGATTTTGGTTGAGGAAGTCGTGTGTGAAGTCCCGCAGCCATCGGAGTTATCGTATCCAATTTGTTTAAGATTGGCATCTCACCACTTGTGAACGTGATTGAGTTACCTGGGTTTTCACCAGCTAAGAACAATAGGTCATTACTTGTTAGAGTTGTTGTCTCTTGCTCTTGCCTGTTGTAGTTTAGAACTGGTTCCGCTACTGTGATAATGTCACCAGGTTTTCGTGACACAGATAGTCCTGATGTTCTAACTTCGTGTCTTGTTCCCGATAATCGCACTAAGTCATTGATTAACTCTTCGTCGTTTGATTTCAGGAAGATTGTATTTGCCGCATTCGCTCTGATTGTTTTCTCAACCTCTTCACCGTAAACGGCACGAAGTTGTTGGAAACTTTGCAGTACAAATGTGATTTGTAAGTCTTGCCCTAAGGCAATAGATGTAACTGTATCTATGTTCGGGATACCTTTTTCACCCGAACGAATATTGTAGACTAAGAATCAGGCGCCTGTCAACTTTCATTGATGGTTTCCTAACTCTCGACTCAGAACCGTACGTGCACCTCTCGATGCATACGGCTCGCCACTTGAGCCATTACTCAGATTTCTTGACTTTGAATTTTGGTTTGTATAGGGTTGCTCCGTCTATCCGGAACTTACCACCCTTGCTGTATTTCGACTTGAGTTTCGCAACAGAAGTCTTGTATTTGAGACCCAGTGTCATATATGTGCTATATTCAATCACATACCATGCTGATTGTAGTATAGACACATTAGTGCATCTTTGATACTTTTGGTATAACCCTTGTATTTGTCTATTGGCTCGGTATATGAGTGCTTTTGCTTCAAGATGTGATAACGTCCGTAGGCACATTGGTTCAAACCCGTTATACCCAAGTTGTTTGAGCTCAGCACGCAGTCTACTTTCAGTTAGATAGAATCTAACACTGCCATGTGTGAATCTCCCGCGTCGACCATCCTTCATAACTTTCGTTACTTGTGAAGACGGTATTGTACACCTAGTACCTAACCATTCAACAAAATCGTTATGGTGTATAGGTTTACCGAACTCGCTAGCGTCTTGTTTTGACCCAATTACCCCGTAGATAACCTGGTTACCTACTCGTACCATGTTCACTCTTTTGAAATCACCATCCATCATATCTCGTGATGTGAGCTTGCTCAGCCTTGACTCGAGTTGTTTAATTTCTCGCAACAGTTCCCTGTTAGGAGTCTTTCTGTACCGCTTACGCCTTCTAGCAAGTATAGATGTGAGTCGTCTATATTCTTCATTCGGCCGCCTCTCATCACCTGTACTGAATCTTTCGAGCTTAACCCGTTCATTAAGTTCCCAATCGCAGTAGCGAATCCAGTCGCAAAACTCTGGAGCCATACCGGATTTGTCTAATTTCCTTAGTAAATCCACTAGTGATTGGTCGTTAACACGTAGAGGTGTGATGAGTTTCTCTTCAAGTCCCTCTCTCACGAACCATTTCGTTCCTTTGAAGTGTCGTCTAATAAGTACGAATGAATGGTCTCGTGAAACCATTGGTGTGTCACTGTAGATTTGTTCGCAGAGCTTTGTGAGTATTGCGATAACTAGTTTACTCTGTTTGTTGTCTCCAAATTGAAACTGTCTTGACTTGAGACTTGACACAAGTCTTTTAATTCCAATTTCTGTGAGGTTGATATTTTCCTCTATGTTTATCTTATTCAATTTTTCAAAGTCAGTTATATTTCGGTACACTCTTGTGACCGTTTTGTTTTGTAATGTTGAAAACATATTTCGTCCTTTCGCGGTAATCCGCTGATTTATTTTTGTTTTCGCTCAAGCTGTCACCCTTTGCCATGTGGTGGGCTCTCCCCACCTCGGACTACTACGGTGACTCCGTATCCATATACTCTTTTCGTAGACTACTCTACATAGCTTAACGCGCGAGTACTTAGGATATCCCCTACTCCCATTTATGTTAGACCTTGAATTGTCGGACAGACCTTTCGAGCTTTTATCTTGATAGAAATACCACCTGTTCATTACCCTTATTTGGACTTCGGGGTTATCCAAATAATAAACAGGTCCGTGGGCTATAGTGTGATACCACGTGCGGAAGATAGCGCGGTTCGCTCTAGTCTTCAGGCAGTTTAGCTTTTGTCCTCATATTCATTTATCTCGACACTCAGTCGCGGAATACACACTTCCGACTTGTGCCTTTCCTGTCATGCTACACTCCCCGGATTGTTTCCTACCGGATAAGACAGGTGATAGCGCTTCGTTGGTAAAGAAGCGAATGGTTGGTTAGACCATAATTAAGCAAAAATAGTGTTAGGGCGCACACCAAACTCTTCTAACATTAACCTTGTGCCGACAATTGGTTTACGATTATTTTTCTTAACGTAAGAGTCAGCATAGATTTCGTCTATAATCTGTTTAATTATTATCAGTATGTGTTTCTGATAGTTCTGTAAGTGTGGCGGAGTTACTGCGAATACGAATTTTGGTCGTTCGCTGTAGTAACTTTGTGACGATGTGATAATTGGAACTGTTAGTTCCGTTACACGTTTTTCGTAGTAATCAATCTTGTTGATATTGAACTCTGACATTTTCGGTTCAAATTTACCAGTGATTTTGTCCTTAACAAGTTCGACTAGTACCCCACCTTGTACAACTTTCTTTTGTGTAATAGGGTCAATTACATAACTGATTCCTCCACCAGCTGTTTTGTACCCTTTGATGAATTTAAAGTAGAAAGTCTTAGCGACTATATCGTCCTTCATTATATCTAGTTTGAGGAATGCTTCATCTTTCGGGAATTTCCCTTTGAAGTAAGCAAATATCCAGTTACTGTCTGGAATTCTCTCCTCATGTTCATAATCTGAGCCCTCGAAACGTTCTGTAAAGTTAATGTCTTTATAACAAGACCATTTCGCAAGCTCTTTTGTGACCCTATATTTCTTCACGTAATCCGAGTCAAGCCTAATACCAAATCGCCTTGGGAATGCGAGTCCTCCAACATCAAACGAGTCTGATATCGACCCACTCATTAGAGCGATTGTTGTAGGGTCGGCATATACCGACAGCCCTGTAAGTAGTGTCGCATATATACCCGCAATTGTTTGTGGTGCTGTTGCGATTTGTTTGATACTGTTGTCGGCTGTAATCGCTAGGTTACGCAATTTATTAGTTGGTAGTTGAGCCATTGCATCAAACGCAAGTGTCAACAGGTCTTTTTGGTTGACCGGAGGCGCATCAGGGTCGATGTTGATAAATTTCGGGTCTTTCGAAATCTTCGCAGCCAACTCCCCGATAAACACATATACATTGTATAGTGTCATCTTACTATAGAGTTTGTCTATCGAATCTTCTATCACCTCGGGTGCAACGTTATTTTTGTATCCAAGATACCTGATGAACTGTTCTTGCTCGATGAAATAATCAAAGAGTAGATATACTGCACGTCTAAGCATATTCCCCGCAGCTGGGTTCCAGATATCTCCGTTGTCAGGGAAAAGTGTCTCTATCAGGTTATCTATTAACGCAACCCCTTTATCACTCTCATCACGTCTAAACTTCTGAAGAGCGTTGATTAGCGGGTTAAAGACGTTTGTTAAGTTCGGGTTCATCAGATTGAACTGAATAACATCGAACCCACGCACTGTTGCTGAGTAATAGAATTTTGCGAGCAATTATAGTGATAGGTAACCCTTTGATGTAATCTCCAGGTTTTCCCCCACTCCACACCGTACGTGATAGTTTCCCATCATACGGCGTTCCATCAATCTATGTGCTTTTAGTTATATTCATAGATTGACTTGTACCCTTCGCTCCACATCCATTACAGATGCTTCAACACTACTACGGCACTACTGTCACCAATGTTAATGACTGTTATGACTTCCAGTCAACTGGTGTATAGACGGTTGAGCGTCACACCATCATTGGCTTCCCACGTTCCAATCAATTTACCATTATTTTATACTTAGGTGCTTCCTATAAGCCTGCTACCTTGAATGTGCCTGTAACACATTACGGACTTTCATAAAGGACGCGTTTTACTCATCCGCAGTAGCCGCACAAACATGTGCGCTAAGATGTTTCCATCTCAGTCCCGTCTAGACCCGTACAATTCGGAAGTTCGTCAGGGTTATACCCATTCTCACCATATATAAAGGCTCCCGGCCTATGGGTCACCATATCTTTTGACTTAGGTGACTTTCAGCCGACTTCACCGGGCTTCATACGTGTTGTCTCTCAACTACAACCGCATGCCGGAGTATTAGAGTGCTGTTTCAGGGTCGTTACTCCCGTCATTCCAGCAATAATTGATTAGTTCTCTAACAGCTTACGCTGCTAGGCTATAGCTTTTCACTATAGAACGTGGCGCACCTCCTTTCGGGTCTGTAGAAAACAGATTCCAAGGTTCCTCTTCTCGTGACCAACAGTCAATTGCTGGCTCTATGTATGTTTGCCCTTTACCACCTCGAGTAATTGCGATTAATATCGTATTTACTGGTCGTGGGTCAAAGAAGTATACCCCAGCGGGTCTTGCTGTATCTGTGTCTGATTCGTAGAAACCTTTGTTTATAGCATCAGCTAGTGTGTCATAAGGTTCCCTGTTGAATGACGTTTCACGCCGAGAGTTTGGATTACTCTCTTCTTTTGCGAGTTTGTCCTTGAGTCGACCGAATTTACCTGATAAATCTTCTTTCACTTTAGGGTTATACAAGTAATCTGTCGCGTCATAGAATTTACGAAATTCTTTTGGGACATTACTCATATCAAAGAGTTTGTTAGCGAGCTTCTCATCGAACATTGGTTTTGTTTCGTAAACTATCTCGCCGTTCTCATCCCGCTTGATGAATCCGTCAACATTTGGGTCATAGACGGGAATCTTAACTTTACGAATACCTTTGTTTGATACCATTATGTGACCCATCAGTGTCGATGCATGACCTTTGTACCTAAGACCGACATCAGGTGCAACTTTAAGTTGTCTAGCCATATGGTCAACGGTTCTAATATAAGCGTCGTTTGCTCGCTCCTCTATCACTTCGTCACTGAGTAAGTGGATATTGTTATTATACCACGTAGCCCAGAACTTACGTTTTGCTACCCACCAACCAATTGGCGCAGCAATGATTGCGAACGGTATATAATAAGTCATCCAGCCGTAGCTGTGGAAAAATCCTGTTCGTTGGTCATGTGGTATTTTCATATTATTTAAGGTCATCGCCATATATTGAAGTAGTAGTCCGAGAACGATTGCTGTTCCGAAGGAGACGATTATCGCTGCTGGTTTATACCACTCTGGGTCGACCTTTGTCTTTTTCTTCGCACCGGGTTTGTGATTTTTAGCATTACTCTTGACTACGTTTTGGTTGGCCCGAGTGTGCTTATAGAAATCCTTCTCCACGTTACGTTGATTTTTGTTCTTTCCAAACATTCATTATCCGTGTGTGGTGATTTACACATTATCTTTGGGATTAACAATGTGGTGGCTAGGCGCCTCACCACAGTCCTTTCTTATTATATTATATCACAGTTTATGTGTGATAGCAAGATTTCGCTGGATTTTGTCTACAAAAATAGACGCGGATATCCGCGTCTAGTCATCTATTCGTTCGAAATTCTCAGCTTTGAATCTCGTACTGGTTTTTCCCATATATGTCTGTTTCTGTAAGCTACCTGTCACATAGCGTTCCTCCCCAGCTTTAGTTGTACCACGGAAACGTATAGTATCGCCGTTAAGTAAGGCTGAGAGCTCATCGTCTGTGAAAGTGTGCCCCATAAATGTTCTGTTGAAACTAATTTCTTTACCTTTGAATTTCGCTGTGACATAGTCACCCGAACCTTCTCTTGTCCATTTTGGAGCTATGTATTTGTGACCTTTGTATTCTTGCTCTTCGAGTTTACCTACGTACTTAGCACCTTTGTATTCTATAGTGATTGACTCACCAGCAAAGAGTTTATCAAGCTCCTCTTGCGTGTAAGTATGGTCTCCGTAACTTTTCTTGATATTAATTTGTCTACCGTTCCACACCCCAGTCACTTGGTCGTCTCTTTGAATCTTAGCACCAACTCTCACGTATTCATACCCGTTGTACTCGGCATATTCTAGGGCACCTTTGACTTTGACCTTCTTACCGTCGAATTCGCATTCGAACTCGATTTCTTTGTTTTCAAGTAGCTGAGCTACTTCTTCATCAGTAAACCTGTGACCAAAGTATTCACGTTTAAATGTAACCGGAACCCCGTTCCATGCGCCAGAGGCTTTTTCAGCACCCTTAGTAAGCCCAATAGCTTCTGCGTCATATGTTCGTCCGCGGATTGTCTCTACGTCTTTTGCGATTATCTCTTCAAATATCTTGTATACATCCTCAGGTGTGGTTTCGCCTTTGCGTACCCCTATAATCGCTTCTTGCAATTTACGTGTTCCTTCTACTGAACCTATCACAGTACCTTTTGCCGCTTCATATCCAAGTCTTCCGATTGGTGAGAGGGATAAGACTTTTCCAGCTCTAATCGGGAATTTATCTGTATTACCTACAAGTTTAACTACGAGGTTAAGTTGTGTCGCCGCTGTACCAACGCCGTCTTTTTCAAGCTGGGCAAGTAGCCATGCTTCAGTCGGATTTTTTGGTCTCACACTCTTAACTTCGTGTGGGTAAAGTTCTGCGAGTTTTGTGATGTCTGGTAGTGATTTCGCAGTCTCTTCTTTCTTGTCTGGGTCAACTACACCTTGTTTCGTGATTATTTTCACACTACCCTTAAACTCAGGGTTTGTCTCTGTAACGTACTCGTGTCTAACCCACTCGGTATCTTCTAAGAATTGTAAGAGGAATCGTTCTGTAATGGTCTTGTAGACGAGTGATGCTCCGGTTCCAAACTTATCATCTAGTTCGTCTAGAGTTTTCGGTATAGCACCTGGTCTTAACGCTCCGTGGGCACCTGTGTCTTTAACGTGTGTCGGTCTAGGTTGTCTGTGTGTAAATAATGCAACAGGTAGGTTGAGTAGCTCGATATACCCGTCAATTCGTGGGAGTATCTCTCTGAACTGTTCATGCGTGATTGTATCATCTTCCGTACGAGGATATGAGATATAGTTTTTCCCACTCCCATCCCCATTCTCATAGAGCTTTTGTGTGAGCTCTTGAACTCGCTTCGACGATAAACCTTTCTTCGCTAAGATTGATGAGAGTTTAGTAAGGCTAAGTGCTTTTGGAGGTTTAGTCACCCCAGGTACTTCTTTAACCTTCTTCACTTTAGCTTGTAGTGGTAGTCCATCAGCGTGCCATTCTTCTTTTGTCTTGAACTGAGCTACATCAGGGTTAGTTAATGTAAGCGTATCCAATTTATATCTACTTTCGTATACTGAAGACGGTGTGTACGCTTCTATCGCGTCAAGTTGTGCACCAACATATGATATTGCTACCGATTGGGTTCTCCCGAATGGTACAACTCCTGGTAATTTGTACCCCTGATTTTGCATATGAATAGTGGCGACGCGTGTAAGTTGTTGCGTCATATAGTCCACGTTGCTTCTTGTAAACCCGGTCATATATGCTGCATCTTTTGCCGTGACTTCTTTTTTGTTTCGTATCGCTTCTTGAATGTCCGATACCTCTTCTGAGACGTGAAACTCTCGGTACCTTTTTCCTGTATGTCCACAGGCGTCAAGCACCTCATGCACTAGAAGGTCTCCCTCACACATAGCGTCGATATCGGATGCAATGATTGGTTCGTACCCTCGCTCGAGCATTATCTTGACGTTCTTGTATGCTTGTTGGTATCCGTCGAATCCTTTTTTGATTTGTTTGTTGTAGAAGTCGAAGTAGTCAGCAGACCATGGTATCCCGCCGAGTTCGCTGAATCCTCCAACAGTTTCTTTGTATTCTTTCTTAGCAACATCCGCCGGTACACCGTGTTCCATTATGTGACCATAGAGGTTGGTAATGTAGTACTCATCCCCGTCGAATATTGCTTGTCGTCCACCCAGTGCATTTGCGAATGCTTTTGCCGCACTAGGTTTCTCACATATTACTAAATATTTCATGCTAGGCTATCATCCGTAAAGTTAAACTTATCTAATATTACCCAAATACCTTTGAATGTTATTCGGATAAGTAACTTTTCCTTTCTTATTATTTCAAATAAATAGCGTTACGGTTACTATA
>ERZ773013.110-NODE-110-length-51282-cov-6.311125_pt1 | contig 51282 bp, 52 predicted proteins | sample MGYA00511670_ERZ773013 | MGnify/ENA primary metagenome ERZ773013 (study PRJEB29015, sample SAMEA2738120) | human oral metagenome | biome: human oral; feature: human-associated habitat; material: saliva | place: China | collected 2257 ... | reverse complement strand
TTTCCTCGATGGTGGTCGTGCCGTGGTCGGTCTGGAGGGGACCCTCGGGGGTCTTGTCCTGGTCAACGTTCTCGTTGTTGTCGCTCATGTGAGCCTCTTTCATTGAATCGAAGGTGGGGGGCCGCTGGGTGATGCGCGGCTCAAGCACCAGGTCAGTGACGTGTCATCGTAGACACCGCGACCGGTCTGTGTGCCCCACCGGTCGCCCTGGTATCGCTCCCTGCGACCATTTTTCCGTGGTTTGTCGGATCCTGTTGGTTGAAAATATGCCGTGATCTCATTAAGTGAGATGTGTCATCGGCGGGTGGTAAATAGTGATGCGAGGTCACGAGAATTTTCTTCACGACGAGGCCGTGGTCGGGTTGTCCGGGGGTGTGGGCCGGCTTTGCTGTTGTCGTCCGTCTGCTAGAGGAAAAGCGAGAGTGTAAGAGTGACGCGGCTTAACGGTTTGCGTTAATAACGGGATTGGATATAGTCTTGTGTCATGATCCAGTCATTCGGGGATCGTCAGACTGAGCACTTGTTTGCGAGGGAGCCTGTTCCTTCTCTCGACCCACGCATCGCTCGCGTCGCGCTGCGCAAGTTGCGCCAGATTGATGCTGCGTGTCGTCTGGAAGACCTCCGGATTCCTCCGGGCAACCGGCTCGAGCGTCTGCGCGGTAATCGTGCGGGGCAGTACAGTATCCGAATCAACGATCAGTGGCGAATCTGCTTTAGGTGGGGCGACGCTGGTCCAGAAGGGGTTGAGATCGTTGACTACCACTAAAATTGCTCCGATTCACCCGGGTGAAGTCCTCATGGAGGACTTCATCGAGGGTTTTGGAATTACGCAGCATAAGCTTGCCGTCGCTATCGATGTTCCGCCCCGTCGTATCAATGAGATCGTCCATGGGAAGCGCGGGATCACGGCGGATACTGCCATGCGGCTGTCCCGCTACTTTGGCACGACCCCGGGGTTCTGGATGAACCTGCAGATGCGCTATGAGCTCGATCGTGCCGAAGATGTGCTGGGGGACACGTTGAGCGGAATCGTTCCGCTCACGATGGTCGAAGTCGCCTAAAAGGTCTCAATCTGACGAGGCAGTGGCCGGGTCGCGCATTGAGCGCGGCCCGGCCTTTTTGTGTGCACTGGCCTTGGGTTATGCGGGGCCCCTGGCGGCGTCAGCGGCCCTTAGGCGGCGTCGGCGGCCCCTAGGTGGCGTCAGGGACCCCTAGGCGGCGTCGGTGTCTTTAGCGGGCTTGGGGGAGCCTTGGCCCGAAGTGGTGCGCAAAACCTTAGAGCTGGTGGGGCGCTCTAGGCGCACCAAGAGGTCAATTTGCTTAGGTTCATAGCCCAGCGAGATGCTCACATCCTGCTGAAGGCGGCTGCGTAGCGTGGACACCGTCCAGTCAATCTCGCACTCTTGAGACACGCTGGCATCAGCTTGAATCTGCAGGTGGCTTAAGGTGCCGCTAACCCACACCGTGCAGCGCTCCACCCCGGGCACGCCCTGCGCCCGCTCAGATAGGGCCTGCGACAAAACCTCAGGGTCCAAGGTAGTGAGTAAAAGCCCCTCAGAGTCACTCAGGCGCATAGGTGAGGCCGCTACCCGGCGCGGCACCTGCATGAGAAGCAGCGCCAGACCACCAATGATGGCAAGCACGGAGGCCAGCGCAAGCACGGGTAAAAGCCAGTTTGCTTGACTGGCGACGGCGCCCACCCGCCCCTGCTTAGAAGCTAGGTAGGGGGCGGCGTCGGGCCAAAAACGAGCCAAACCCAGGCCCGAAGCCAGCAGCCAAGCGGAGGCGACCAACAAAACAAAGCCACAGATAGCCAGGACGCACCGGTTTAGCGGGGTGGAAACTGAACGCATAATCGTGCCTCCTTAGCTCGCGTGCTTGACGCGCACGCGGCTGCCTTTAATGCCCACCGGGGCGAGCATTTGTAGGGCCTGGTCAGTCTGCTTTTGGGCGGCCTGCTGCACGGGCTCTAGCTCATCTAGGACGCTGTGGACGACGACGTTAACCCGCGAGCGGCGGGCAGTGGCCGAAACGGAGTTAGCGCCGCCCAGCTGCTCAACCTGTAGCCTTACCAGTTTGGCCAGGTCACGGCGCCTAACTGCGGTCTGGCCAGGAATGTCGTCGGGGAGAATTTCGACGCGCTCAGGCCGCCCGGGCCATAGCGCCGCAATAATCATGATTAGGCCACAGGCCGCCAAAACCCCGGCGGCAATAAGCGCCGCAGTGGAGCTAAGCGAAGTGGATTTGATGGCTTCAAGTGCGTGTAGGGCGTGGCGCGGCCAGTAGCCGGTGATGAGCCGCTGGCCGGTCAGCCAAGCCCCCAGGCTTCCGCCGGCAAGCAGCAACAGGGCTAGAACCACGCTGGAGCCGCTGCGTGAGGGGCGGCGAATGAGTTTTGGAACTTTTCTCATTTCAGGTTCTTCCTGCCTGGGCCGGCGGGGTTAAGCCAGGAGATCTCAATATTGATCTTGCCGACGCTCAGCCCGGTCAGGTGCTCCACCCGGCTGCGTACATGTGCGCGCACGGCCTCGATTGTGTCTGCCAGTGGTGTGGGAAAAACCAGGCCTAGGTTCATGTGTAAGACGGCTACCTGCCCGTAGAGCTCACATTGGGCTTCGGGGCGGGAGGAAAAGTTGCGGCGGGCGCCGATGCCTAAACCCCCGCCGGCGTTGGAGCCAACATTGCCGGTTTCATAGGCGGCTTCTGCGGCAATTTTAGCCACGACTTTAGCCGGAATGGTGGTGGTGCCGCGCTGGGCGGTGCCCGCGTCGGTGCCAGCGGCTTGGGCGGTGCCAGTACCGCGCTGGGCGGTGCCCGGCTGCCCGGCCTGACCGGTTGTGGGCTGGAGGCCTGAGGATTGGGTGGCTGCAGGTGAGGCGAGGGGCGCCATCGTCACTTCCTTAGCCGCTCAAGGAAGCTGCGGACATCGACCCGGCCCTCCAGGTACAGGCCCACCCCCAACCCGACCAGGCCACACAGTGACACCAGCACAAAGTCAGCGAAGGAGCCAAAAGCCAGAACGGTTCCAAGGAACAGGCCTACTAGGAGGGCCAGGTGCGTTGTCTTCATGAGATCTCCTCAGATCAAGGCGTAAATTACTTGAGGTTGTTGGTCTCAGACTCGTCGCCGGGCAGGTGTACGTCGGTGACGTGGATGTTGACCTCAACTACTTCCAGACCGGTGCTGGTCTCGATCTGCTCAATGATGTTGTTACGGATCGCCTCGGTGACCTCAATGATGGGGGCGCCGTAGTCAACCACCACAGTGACTTCAATGGAGGTCTGGGTTTCGCCCTTTTGGACGTTAATACCGCCGGTGACGTTGGTCTGGGCGGTGGGGATACGCTCGGTCATGGCGGTGAAGGCGCGGCGCATGGCGTTACCCATGCTGTAGACCCCGGGCACCTCGCGCGTGGCCATGCCGGCGATCTTGGCGATGACGTTCTCGTCGATGGTGGTTACGCCATGGGAGGTGTGCAAAGGAGTGTTGGGGGTGCTGTCCGCTTCAGTGTTTTCGTTCTGCTCGGACTGCTTGCTGGTGTCGCTCATGGGAGGCTCTTTCTTTGATCTGAGTAGGTGGCCGACGGCGCACGGTGTTGCTTGCCGTCAGGGTTGGTGTTGCTTGCCGTAATGATTGCCGCGATAAACGCACTAAAAGGTGCGGTTGTCTAAGAATCCCTACCGCCTAAGTCTATAGGGCTTTCGTCTTAAAAAGGTGAAGTAGGGCAGTTTTAAAGGAGCTTTCTTTTCTGACTCGATATTGGCCGCCTATATTGGATGTGCTCACGGCCTGCATAGGGAGGAAAAGCTCATGGATCCTCGTTTTTCGCGCGCATATGGCGCATTGGCTGGGTTAGCGCTGGGCGATGCGCTGGGTATGCCAACGCAAGCAATGTCTCCACAGCAGATTCAAACGGTTTACGGCCATGTCACGGGCCTGGTGGATGGGGATAAAAGCCAACCCTATGCGCCGGGTATGGCGGCCGGGTCGGTCACTGACGACACCGAGCAAGCATTATTGATCGCTTCCCTGCTGCTTAAAGGCCACGGCTCTGGGCTGAACTTAGATGCGAGCGAGTTCTCCCACGCCCTGCTGGCTTGGGAAGATTCCATGATTGAGCGTGGCTCGCTGGACCTACTGGGGCCCTCCACGAAGGCCGCACTTGAGCGTGTACGCGCAGGTGAAGACCCACTGCGTGTGGGCGGTGAGGGCACCACTAATGGGGCGGCAATGCGGGTGACACCGATCGGGATTGCGGCGTCGACGTCGGACCGGCAGCTTTTCGCCGACGCCGTGTGGTCCTCGTGCCAGGTCACGCACGCCACCCGTCAGGGCTTTCAGTCGGCGGCGCTGGTGGCAGCCGCCGTGTCGCTCGGGATCGACGCCGGCGCGGCGGATGTGACAGACCTGCTGTGGAAGGCTGTGGATTTTGTGCGCTCACTACCTGAGCGCGGTGCCTGGAGCCCAGAGCCGGATGTTGTGGCAGCCACGCGCCGGGCATTAAAGCTGGCTGCCCAGCCGGCGTCGTCGTCCCTAGAGTGGCTGGCCGAGCAGATCGGCACGGCTGTGGCCTCAGCGCAGGCAATCCCTATGGCTTTTGCGCTGCTGGCACGTGATCCCTCCCCGCGCGCCCTGCTGGAGGCCGCCAATTTGGGTGGTGACACTGACACAATTGGTGCGATTGCGGGCGCAATTTTGGGTGCAAGTTTGGGCGTTGAGGTTTTTGACGGTTACGGCTTGGCCCAGGTGGAGCAGGTTTCGCAGCTTGATCTGCCTAGTGTCGCTACAGATTTGTTGGCTCTGCGCGATAGGGAGGGCGGTGGCTCTACCCCCGCAGCAGCTACGACGTCGCCCAACCCAGAAAAACCCGCGCTCGCCAAAACCCCAGCCGCGTCCCCACAAAAAGGCGCCCCGGCGGGCCGCGTGGTGCTGATGGGCCAGATCCTTGTAGACCTGGCTGTGCGTGGCGAGGCACTACCGGCCCCTGGCGGCGACGTATGGGCTAGCGATGAAGGAATGCACGTGGGTGGGGGCTTTAACGCGCTGGTGGCCGCGCGGCGTATGGGCGCCCAGGCCGTCTCACTCAGCCCAATTGGCCACGGCCCCTACTCTTTACTCATCCAGCAGGCCCTGCAGCGCGCGGAAATTACGGACGCCGGGCCCCGCATTGACGGTATCGATAACGGTTTTTGTATTGCGTTCACTGACCAATCCGGGGAGCGCACCTTTATCTCCACGCGGGGTGCTGAGACGAGGGCGCCAGCAAGCGCTTGGGCGGACTTCACCGCAACGATGCGCCCGGGGGATGTGCTTTACATTGACGGCTATCTCATGGACCACCCGGCCAACCGTCAGGCAGCGCAGGCGGCTCTGGAGGCATTACCTGAGGGCGTGCAGGTCATTTTGGATGTCTCGCCTGTTATTGGCATCCCGCAGGGCCTACCTGCGCGTGACGTAATTGTCTCGATGAATCATAGGGAAGCTCAGCAGATCATTAACCAAAGCGCAAAGCGCGGCTTGGGGCAGGGCCAGGAGCTGAGCCGAGGGCAGGGCCAGGGGCACTGCCAGAAGCAAGGGCAGGACGGGGAGCAGAGCCAGTGGTGCGGCCAGGCACGTGAGGCCGGCTTGGTGGCCAGTTTGGTAGCCAGTTTGCTGGGACGCTCCGTTGTGGTGCGTGCCGGAGCTGAGGGCGCCTATTTCACCAGGCCAGCAGCTGCTTTGGTGGCGTCGACAATGGCGCCGGACGCAGTTCCAGCGGTTTCGGCGGCGGCTCCGGCGGGGGCTTTAGCAGAGGGACCAGTTGCGGCTCCGGCGGCGGCTAGCGCAAATGCCGCAGATGTGACTTACATTCCGACGCCGCGTGTTGCGGTTATCGACACTAACGGCGCAGGTGACGCCCACTCTGGTGTGCTAGCGGCGGCTTTAGCACAGGCAATCCCCCTAGAGCGAGCGCTTTTACTGGCTAACTGTGCAGGCGCTCTTTCCACGACCCTAGTGGGACCAGCTGCCTGCCCGGCGCGCGAGCAGATCGAGGCTGCAGCTGACGCGCTCGCGGACTAGGCGCTCTAGCGCTTGTCAGTGTCTAGGGCGGCTGGTGTTGTCTTGGTTCGGATGGATGCTGGCTTCGTCTATCGGGGCGGCTGGCATTGCCTGAGCCTGGGCTCCGAGGGCGGCTGGCGTTGCCTGAGCCCAGGCCGGCTGCTGGCTTCGCCTAGGCCTGGGCGGGTGGCCGGCGCAGGGGCGGATCTAAGACAAAAGCGGTCGCATCAACTCCTGGGACTAGGCGGTAGAGGGCGGCCGGGCGCCCGGCCCCTTCGCGCACGCTGTCTCCAGTGGGCTCAATAAACGACGCCGTTTTTGTGGCTTTTCGATGGAAATTACGCGGATCCAGGGCAGAGCCCCAAATAGCCTCATAGGTGGTGCGCAGCTGGGTGATCGTAAACTGCGGCCCGCAAAAAGAGGTGGCCAGAGGCGAGTATTCAATCTTAGAGCGGGCGCGTTCGACGCCGTCGGCCAAAATAGCGTCGTGGTCGAAAGCTAGGGGAGAGTCGGGACCAAGCAGGGCCTCAACGGGCTGCCACAGCGCCCCGGCGGCGTCGCCCCCCGCATGAGTGGGGGAGAAAGAAGGGGCCAAGAGCAGGTAGGCCACAGAAAGAACCGGGCCGCGCGGGTCACGCCCAAGGGGGCCGTAAGTGCGCAGCTGCTCAAGGTGACCGGGGGGAGTGACGCCAGTTTCCTCCTCAAGTTCGCGCGCGGCGGCCTGATCTGTCTGCTCGCCGCTGCGCAGAAAACCGCCAGGTAGGGCCAGGCGGTCACGGAAAGGTTCGATGCCTCGGCGCACCACGAGCGCGTTGAGCGTGTGGTCAATGACTGTCAGGGCGACGACGTCGACGGCGATCGGGAAGGTGACAGGTTCAATCATGACTCTAGCCTAACCTATTTGCGTCAAGTTGACATTAAAGCCTGAAGGGGTTTATCGTCATAGTGACACAAACAAATGGGAACTACCTAAGGAGTCATCATGGGAACCCTTCACAACCACCCCTTCTTCATCCGCTACCAGGGCGGCGCCGGCGACCACGTCGTCCAGATCAGCGCCGGACGCACCATCCGCTCCGGGGTTGGCCAATCCTTCTGGCTGCGCAAAGGCCGCTGTGCACTGGCGGAAGTGCCCACCGCTAACCGCGCCCACAGCTTCCTGGTGCAGGTAGCCTCCAGCGACCAGCAGAACGTAAACGCCCAGGTGGCCGTCACCTACTGCATCGAGAACGCCGAGGCCGCCGCCGCGCACTACGATTTCGGCCTCTACCCGCGTGAAGCAAAGAAAGACGCGCAGGGCCTGTGGCAAATCGACGAAACCGTCACCCGCATCGCCCACTCCGCCCTGGCCTCAACCATCGGCGCCATGGCCCTGTCTGAAGCCATCTCCGGCTCCCTGGAGCGAGTTAGCGGGCTCCTGACCCAGGCTTTCGCCGCAAACGAGCAGCTGCAGGCCACCGGCGTGGGCATTGTTGACGTGCGATTGCTGTCCCTGCGACCCGATGAAGGGGTTGAATCCTCCCTGCGCGCCCCATTGCTTGAGCAGCTGCGTGCCGAGGCTGACCGTGCCCTCTACGAGCGCCGCGCCCTCGCCGTCGAGCGCGAATCCCAAATCTCCGAAAACGAGATGCAATCCAAGCTTGACCTGGCCCGTAAGCGCGCCGACCTGGTTGACCAGGAAGGCCACAACGCCAGGCGCGAAGCTGAAGAGAAAGCCGCCGCCGACGCGATCGCCGTCGAGGCTGAATCGCGCCGAATCGTAGAAAAAGCCAAGGCCTTTGAGACCGACTGGAACACCGCCGGGCGCGCTCGAACCGCCAATGACGCGGCCTACATCCAGGCCGTCGCCGAGGCCGGGCCTGAGGTGGCGCGCGCCCTGGCACTTAAGGAGCTGGCAGGTCACATGCCTTCCTTTGGCAACATCACCATCACCGCTGACGTGCTCAGCGACCTGGTGTCGGCCTTCACCGGCTCAGCCAAGGCAGGCAAGTAATGCGACGCCGCGCGGTGATTGTGCGCCGCCCCACCGAATATGACGAGCTCATGGACCGCTACTCCACGCGCGGCCAGGTTGAGTTTGTACTGCGCTCACGCGGGCGCAGCCTTGAGGAGGTGGAGCGCGCGCACGAGTGCCACCTGGCGGCCCTGGCGCGGGTGCGGGCGGGGATCCCAGACGGCTGGGCTAGTGCCGACGTCGAACGCGACTCACTGTCTCGCTTCCTGTTTGCGCCCGAGGACGTAATTGTTGTGGTTGGTCCTGACGGTCTGGTGGCTAACGTGGCCAAATACGTGGGCGAGCAGGTAGTGGTGGGGGTTAATTCCGTGCCCCAAGCCAATGCGGGCGTGCTCGTGCGTTGCACGCCCGAGCAGGGGGTGGGGGCGCTGTGCCGCCTGGAAACGGGCTCTGACCTGCGCGTTGACCAGCTGACTATGGTGCGCGCAGCTGCTGACGACTCGCGCACACTCACCGCCCTCAATGAGGTGTTTATTGGGCACCCAAGCCACCAAAGTGCCCGCTACGAGCTCACCTTGGGATCCCGCGCAGAGCGGCAGTCCTCCTCCGGCGTCGTTGTTTCCACCGGGACCGGCGCCACCGGCTGGGGCGCCTCCCTAAAACGCGGGCGGCACATGGGGGATCTACCCACGCCCACCTCGCACTCCCTGGCGTGGTTTGTGCGCGAAGCCTGGCCCTCACCCCACACCGGCACCAACTGCACCGAAGGAATCCTAGGTGAGGGGGAGGAGCTGAGCCTGGTGGTGGGCAGCGAATCCCTGGTGCTCTTTGGTGACGGCATAGAATCCGACCGCCTCACCCTCACCTGGGGTCAAAGCGTGCAGGTCTCACGCGCCCCGCGTGCCCTGTCTCTAGTTGACCCGGCGGGGCTGCGCTAAGCGAAAGCTTGTCTATGCAAAAAGGGCGGAAAGGCAAGCGGCAAAAATCCACATAGCCTCAACTGTAGAACTTGACTGTAGAACGCAGTGTTCGCTATAGCCGTAATATCAGTTATTTACTTGACTATATCAAAATGTATTACTGAGTAATATTGTTAAGTCAGGTTGTCTATCGTGACGGGTGTTTTCCTTAAGCATGCCTTGCCAAATGTGCGGCGTTAAATGGCGTGCTTGCCTAAAGAGTAGGGTGTAGGATTACATATACGGTTACAACGGCTGTCGGTAACCATATTTATGATGGTGATAGGGGTGCTTGCGTCAAATGTCTTGTCGTAAAGAAAATGAGTGGACGAGGAAAAGCACAGATGGATTAGCGATTTCCGAGTCACTGTTAAAGTCTGCTTATAGTGGGCATCCGCTCGATCTCCAATCCAGCCAGGGTGAGCAGATGTCAAGCGATACACGCCCAGATGCTAAGAAAAACGCTATGGTCACTAGGATACTTGAGGATAGTGACTACTTAGACGCCCTAGAACCTCCTTATGATGATAATGTTGTTCAGCTAATTGAAAATATTTCTGCTTTTATTCAAAAGATTCGTTTTTGCGGAAAGACTACTCTGTCAGATACTGAGGCACTTGCAGTTTTAAGGCAAGAAGCTCCACAACTTTATAAACTCTATGCGAAGGTTCTTGGGCCTGATGTCGTAAATGAGGCTGAAGTAAATCGCGTACCTCGTGAGCTAGCAAGTGGGTTTCTGGATAGGGTTAAATGGCAACTCGCGGAAGAAGTTATAGTGAAGGTTGAGCGGAGGGAAATCTGGTTTAACCTTATTGCTCTTATCGTTTTTCTGCTGCTTTTTGCCTATGATGTGTACGTTAAGGTATTCTGGTTAGCTGGCCCTGTTGGCATTATTGTTGTGATCTCGCTTGTACGACTGTTTAAGAGCTTCAATTCTTTTAAGAAGCATAAGGAGCTATTTGCCAGAAAATTAGGAGGAAGTTACTAAAACAGCAAGCCATGGAGGGCTGGGCTGAGGCCCGGAGTTGTAAGGTTTCGAGGGCTTCGCGTTGAAGGTGTAGCAGATATCGTCCTACTTAGGCCCTCCCCATGTCTCCAATGGGCCTGCCAAAGCTGTCATTGGCTGCCTCGAACACCTACGCGACTGCGTTCTTAAGCTTTGTAACCTTAGTTGTTACGCCACTTAAGCACTTCTTGGAACTGGTGCTTGCAAGCTTTGACTATGTCCCAATTGTGAAGAGCTGGTAATGGCAGTGGTCGTATGAAGTGTGTTCTATGAGTGAATGCTGTACTTTTAATCAACTAACCCATATATCATGGTTATATGAAGAAACGCGCTCAGAAAGGAGATGCTCGTGACGACCAGACGGGTTCGGCGTCGTCGTCAGACGCTGCTTCTGACAGGCGCCCGCTCAATCTTCGACCTAACCGGGGAACGCAGTTATCGAGCGATGCGCGTTCAGATGCCGAGAAAAACTCGGCGCACTCCCAAGCAGTTGATGGTAGCGGGCGCTCGTACAATCCAGAAGGTCCCGATTCCGACGTTACCCACCAGGTAGCTCAGCAGGTTTTCGCTCTAATTCAAGAGAATCACCTATACACGGGGGTTACTCTACCGGATGCTGATGCGCTTGCAGTTTTAAAGCGGCAGGCTCCGGAAATTTATGAGCTCTATGTGAAGGCTCTTGAGACTACTATCGCAGATGAGTCCTACACGACTCGCGCACCTTATGAGATACCAAGGGAGTTTGCGCGGAGGGGGCAGAATTATGGGCTTGCTGCAGTTCTCGCTTCGCTGCTAGTTGTCTGCTACGCAATATACGCTAACGAGCCTTGGATTGCTGGCGTACTTGGCACTATAGATCTGGTCGCGCTTGCTGCAGTGTTCGGACAGGGCGGGTTTTCTAAAAATAATGAGCAGCGCTCTGATGGAGAATGAGACACATCGCTAAAGTGGCGAGCCATCGATAGCTGAGGTCCGGAGCCGTAAGGTTTCGGGCCTTTTGCTACTTGTGCGTATTTTATGAGGTTTAGTGGCGGCGCTAGGCGCAGTCTTAAGGCTGCGTCCAGCACGCCAAACCGAGCAACTGTATTAAGGGGTTGACACAGTTGGGCGGTAGTCTTACTGTATTAGTGTATTAATACAGTAAGACAGGAGGGACGCATCGATGCGCATCGATGACACCCGCCCCATCTGGATCCAATTGGCTGAGATCTTCCGCGCCCGCATCACTGACGGCACGTGGAAACCCGGCCAAAAGATTCCTTCAGTCCGCGACCTCGCCATCGAGGCCTCCACCAACCCCAACACCGTTCAGCGTGCCCTCGCCGCCCTCGACGAGGAAGGCCTCACCGTCCCTAAACGGACCGCCGGCCGCTTCGTCGCCACTAACGACGTCGCCCTGCACGCCCTACGTAAAGCCAATGCCCAAGCCGCAGTAGACGCCTACATCAGCGCCTGCCGCGCACTTGGCGTGGAACGGGAACAGGCCCACAGCCTCATAGATGAGCGTTGGGACGCGGACACTTAAGTCCAGGAGAGACAAAAATGACCGCAAAACCTCCCTCCACCGCGCCAGGGGCCAGCTCGCCTCAAGCGGGGCCCAGCCCGGCGTCGACGGTGGGTGCCGCACAGGCAAATGCTTTAGTCCATGTGGAAAACCTGACCAAGCGCTACCGCACCACCACCGCGCTGCGTGATTTCAGCCTGGATCTGCCCGCCGGACACATCGTGGGTTTAATGGGCCCAAACGGCTGCGGCAAAACCACACTGCTAAAAATCCTAGCCGGCGTCCTAGCCGACTACAGCGGCGTCGTCGCCATTGACGGCCACGCCCCCGGGGTAGCAACCAAAAAGATCGTCTCCTACCTGCCCGACGCGGACTTCCTCAACCCCGTCTGGGACGCCAAGCAGGCCATCAGCGTCTACAGCCGTTTCTTTGCGGACTTTGACGCCAAAAAAGCCGCCTCTATGGTGGATTTCTTCGACCTGCCCACTAACCGCCCGCTTAGCGAAATGAGCAAGGGCATGGGGGAGAAGCTGCAGATCAGCCTGGTTATGTCGCGCCGTGCCCGCGTGTTTTTGCTAGATGAACCCATCAGCGGCGTTGATCCGGCCACGCGCGACGTGATCCTGGAAGGTATCCTGCGCGAATTTGACCCCCAGTCGCTGCTGATCGTCTCCACCCACCTGATCTCAGACATTGAACATTTCGTTGACTACGCCCTGTTCGTGAAGGAAGGCCGCATCCTGCTCCAGGGCGACGCCGATGACCTGCGCGCCGCCCGCGCAGACAGCCTCGACGCCATTTTCCGAAAGGAGTACCGCTGATGTACAAGCAACTGCTGACATACGAAATCCGCGCCCAAGTCCGCAGCGACGTGCGCATCCTGGCCGCCCTGGTAGCGGTGGTGGCCGCATCGATCGGTGTGCGGGCCCTGGATATTCCTGGCCTGGGCGCCACCACTGAGATGCTGGCCTATGCGCTTTGTGTCGCGATGCCCGTGGTGGTGGCGATTGTGGGGCTGGTTGACTACTGGAAAACCCTCTACGGCCAGCGCGGCTACTTCACCATGAGCCTGCCTGCCAGTGGCGCACAGATTTTCTGGGCAAAAATTACCCGCATGGCCCTGGCCTGCCTGGCCGCTTTGCCTTTCATGGTGGGTGGGTTGGTGGCCACGGCCGCCACGTCCGCCTGGACGCAGGGGCTTAGCCTGTCGCAATACACCGCCCCGATTCGCAGCGCGCTAGCGCCTTTCTCTACGTCGGTGCTGCTGGCTTTGGTGGCGGCCCAGCTGTTTTCCTGCTTCTGCTGGGTGGTGCAATGCTGCGCAGTTATGACTATTGGGGCCCAGGGACGCTTTAACCACATGGGTTTCGCGGCGCCGCTCATCGGCTTTGTGGGGGTTTACCTGGTCAATCAGGTACTCAGCGGGGTGGGTACGTTCTTCCTGCCGCTGTCTATGACCTTCTCTGGGCGCCTGAGCAGCGAAATTATGTGGTCCTCCTACCAAGCCACACTCGACACTGGCGCTGCCCCCACGGTCTTTGGTCTGGGTGCCTACGTGCTAATCCCACTGTTTGCGCTGGTCATGGCGGTGTGGGCGACTCGCTCAATCGATCGGCACACCTGCCTGCGGTAACGCACTGCGCAAGCTAAAGGCATTGTGGCAGGCTGCTGCGCTAGGACACTGCTCTAAGGCCCGTGTTGGCTTGGGGGTGAGTGCCCCTAGGTACTTTTCGGGCAAACGGGGGCGACGACGTCGGCTACGTCTAGACACGACGGCGCCGCCCCCAGCTCGTGGAGACGGCGTCCTAGTGTGCCTGTTTTAGGGGACTAAACCTACTCGGCTTTAGAGCGCCTACGGCTCCCGAGTTTCAGCTTGCCTTCCTCGTCTAGCTCATCCATGATTGCCTGACGCCTTAGCCAGGCAACCAAGGCGATAACAACGGCGATGCATATATAGATCATGTGGTTGGTTGCAGAATCGTTGGCCAGCTGCGGACCGACCTTTTCCATAAGGTGTAAAACCAGCTTAAACATGATGTACAAGCTACAACCGACAATAAGCGCAAAGCTAATGACCCTATATGCGATTTCAGAGGCTTTATATAAGGCTGAATTGAAGGTGAAGTAGATGGCCCAAACAAGCACCATAGCCATAATTCCCCAGGCAATTCTTCCACCTAAAGAAGAGGTCAACCACTCAGTATTGTTGATGGTGTAGGCGCCAGCTCCACCAACAATAACTAGGTAGTCAGGAGAAAACAGTATCAAGAACAGAACTGTCATGTGATACCACAAGACAAAACGCAGAAAAAGTATGATAGCAATTACTGCGAGACATGCAAATATCAGAGCAACCACGTTTTTATCTTATCAGCGCAGCTGGACTGACAATAAGCTTTACTAAAAGTTCTTATATTTTGACAAGGAAGTAGCCTCTAGAACCTAGGAAGCCGCTTTGTCCTGCAAGGTTAGGTCAAGCTTAGCCATGGTGGACTGGCGCATGAACCAAGTGACTGCGGCGATAACTACGGCGATACCGATGTAAACCATCTGGCTGATTGAAAGGTTATTGGCTGGCTTGGGGCCGATTCCCTGAACGAAGTCCGTAACCGGCACCAGCATGATGTACAGGCTGCACGCCAAGATCACCAGGGCGCTGACAATCTTGTACAGGCGGGTGGATTTGCCATACAAAACCGAGTTGAGGATGAAATAGACAACCCCTACCAGCAGTGTCGCGTCAATCGTCCAGGCGTACTGCCCAAGCTTGGCCATGCCCTGCCAAGACACGTAATCAAGGGTGTAAACCCAGGTGACGCCCAAGAACAGCAAGTAGTCAGGCGAAAGCAGCAGCCACCACATGATGGCCTTGTAGCTTCCCATCCCAAAATAGAGGAGAGCGGCTAGCCCCGCCAGCGCCAGGATGATAGGTAATGCAGCCCACATATTTGTATGCTATCAGTCCGGCTAGCCAGGTAGCTCGCTTTTGTCCGCAGATCTGCTTTTGCTCATAGAACTGCCTTGCTAGCGTCTTCTTTGCCTGCAAAGTTGTGCCCGCCGTGATTGGCGGGGTCTGCTTGGCGGCAGTTACGTACAGTTTTATAGGACGACGGCGGTGCCGGTTGCGATTGCGGCCAGCATGCCGTTGTCTGCCCCTGCCGTGAAGTAATCTACGTGCACGCCGACGACGGCGTTCGCGCCCATGGATTGGGCCCGGGTGCACATCTCGTTAACTGCGGTGCGTGAGGCGTTGGCGATTTCGTTTTCGTAGCTGCTTGCCCGGCCACCAAACATGTTGGACAGGCCAGCGGCAAAATCCTTAAACATGTTCACGCCCGCAATGGTCTCGCCAGAAACCATCCCGATGTATTGCTTAACCGGCATACCTTCGACGGTTGGGGTGGTAACTACCAGCATGATTCATTCCTTTGCTAGATAGAGTGTCTCGGCGCTTAGGCCGCTGTAGACCTTCAACCCTAGCAGCGTTCGCGGCGTCGTCGGGAAGAAAATCAGGGCCGCGCTAAACTGAGCCAAGCAGCCAAAGAAGGAGCGAAGATGAAACAAAACTTCTTCGCTGAAATCGATGTTGAGGCAAATGAGGACAGTGACACGGCCAGCTGAACTTTATGGTGCTCGTTTAGAGGCTCTGTTGCATCTAGAGGGGATCACACAGACCGAGGCGGCAGCGCGCCTAGGAATGTCACAAGGGGCCGTTTCAAAGCTAATTAACGGAGTGAACCCGCTGTCTGCAGAGTTAGTTAATCGCTTAGCTCTAGAGTTTGGCGTGCCTCGCTCATTTTTCGCCCGCCCTACACGTGACTCAGACCGCGCTGCGGTGACCTTCCGTAAGAAGTCAACAACGCGCTCTGTTGAGGAACGTAGGGTTGGTGTGCTCAGCCAATTAGCTAATGATCTGTGGCGTGAAGCCTCACAAAAATCTGGCTACTACCCATTCACGCCTCCTGATGTGCATGAACTGGATGTTGAAGATGGTGCTGTAATGCTGCGTGAAGTGGCAGGTTTGCGCGCTGATGCCCCTGTACCTTCAGTGACCCGTATGGTTGAACGTATGGGGATAGCTGTTGTGGCTAATTTGGATCCACAACGCTCATATGGAACAGATATGGTTGGAATTTCTCGCCCTTCTGCTAGCGAGGATCGCCCTGTAATTGCCACTTTGGCACCCAAGCGTGGCGACGTGCAGCGCATGACCATTGCACACGAATTAGCGCATCTGCTCTATGACAATGATCTAAAGAACCCTCCAACTTCTCGTTCCCCGCAGGAACGCAGGGCCTTCGAGTTTGCTGGAGCTCTCCTTTTACCTGAGGCGCCTATGCGTGAAAGCGTAAATGAGCGCTCTACTCTGCCAGATTTATTGCGAGTTAAAGCCCGCTTTGGTACCTCGTTAATGGCAATTGTTACGCGTGCTCAGCGACTTCATTTAATCTCTGAAATGCGAGCAAAAAGCCTATATGGGCAGATCAATGCGCGCGGTTGGCGATATCAGGAACCCGTTGAGGTTTCTGTGGAACGTCCTACGCTCTTTGCGCAGGCGGCGGCGCGCGCTTGGCCTGGTTTTTCGCCCAGGCGAATCGCAGAAGCCACGGGTGTGCCCAGGGCGCTTATTTCTGCCTGGATTGGCCTCCCTGATAACTCTGCTGTTTATGAGGACGGGCAGGTAATTGATCTGGCAGCTCGCAGGTCGAAAAAGCTTGTAGTGTCGACGACGCGCAGGGTTACGTCTACTTAAAAAGGAAGCTTGGTAGGTTCCCAAGTACGTAAGTTGACGGCGTCGAACCGGCAGCGGCGTCGTCGGGAAGAAAAACAGGGCCGCGCTAAACTGAGCCAGGCAGCCAAAGAAGGAGCGAATGTGGGCGCGCGGATGCGGAAAACCCTGCCGGAAGACATTGAGCAGATCATCGCTTCGGGCGATGTTGAGGCGGTGGCGCGGGCCGTCAAAAACTGCCAGGTGGGGGCATATTTGCGCACGGACGCATACAGGCCGCAGCTCATGCATTTTCCTGCCAGCCAGGAAATAACAGAGTTTTTCCTGCAGCGCGGCGAGGATATCAACAGCCTAGACCGCTACCAGTGCACCCCCATCCACTGGCGCGTGCGCGGCGGTCATAGTGAGCAGGTACCGTTCCTGATTTCGCGCGGCGGCGACATTAACGCTCGCGACTATGCAGATCGCACCGCGCTGTTTGCAGCTGTGGCGCACCTGGCCAGCGCCGACATAGAGCAGCTGATCAAATTGGGTGCAGATGTGCACGCCCAGGCGAACTCTGGGCTGTACGGTAACTACACGCTCACCGAATATGCGTTAGCTGGACGGCGTCTATTTGACGCGCGCAAGCTGCTAGAAGTGATCCGAGTGCTGCTGGCACACGGGGCGCGCCCTGGCGGGAAGGAACAGGACTCACTGCGAGGCATGGATGACCAGCGCTGCCGGCTAATCACCCATGGGCACAACGCAGACCCGGCAGTTTTTGAGGCAAACGTGGAGGCGCTAGCCCAGCTGTGCGAAATTTTCGGGGTTGAGCAGGCCGTGCCGCACCAAGCCCTGCAGGTGGGGCAGCGAGTCGAAATTGACTGCTCACTTGAGGTTGAAGACCAGTTCCGGCAGCTGTGGGATTTGCTTGTGCCTAGCTCTGGGCCGGCGCGGTCTTTGCAAGGAGAGGCTGTCCGTATTGCGGGCCGCATTTCCTACGAGCTTTACGACAATGGCGGCCTCAACTGGGGTCGCGGTTTTACTGCCCTGGCCAAGCGGTTTGGGCGGATTGTCACCTCTCAGGTGGCTTTAGCTGACGACGACGTCGCCCGACTGGGTCAGGCCCTTGGTTGCCTGAAAACCCGCGCAGTTGCCACTAACTATGCTGAAGCGATGCAAGCCAGTGACGTGCTCACGCAGCTGGCGGTTCGCTGGGCGCGGCTCAACCCAGTTTTAGTGGCTGCAAGCGCTCCCAGCGGCAGGCAGTAAGTGAAGCTAAAGTCTTTGCAAGTTAAGGATTTAGCGATTTGCATAGCTTACCGGTGATCTGATGTAACCAGGCTGTAGAGTGGTGTGCATCTCATATGTTGGTAATATAGTGCGGTGGCTTCTGTTGTAAAACGTAGTAAGTTTTCGAGTTCTCACCGGTTAGCCTTAGGTGTAGGCCTCGCCATGACTGCATATTTATTTGCACTGTTTTGTGTTAGTAATTTAGGGGCGCGCTACCAAGTTTTAGGAAGTTTGTTTTGGTTGCTTGTATTGCCGGCAATTATGGTAAGTATGCTGGTTAAGCTTGTGGTGCTTCGTCATTCGAAACGCGATGTGGTCTTGCATCAATTGCGTCCCCTTTGGGTCTTTGGAATGATGTACATTACTGTTTATGCATTATTTCCCGTGAAGCCTAAAGCCTATTTTGTTAATGCTAATCCTGACGTAGTGCTTTCTTTGTATGACTCATATTTTGTCTATATATTATCGTCGCTAGGCTTAGGTGCTCTGTTGATTTCTATTGGTGATGAATTTATGTGGAGGTCAGGTAGGAAGATTGTTGGGGCTATTTTAGGGCTAATTGGAATATTGTCTCCCGGCCTTGCAGGATCTTATAGCTCACTGGCTGCGTGTAGCAATAGTAAAGAATGTTATTTGTTAAAAAATGCTGACATCAATCTTGATACTTCAGTTATTTTTACTGAACTCACTATATCGTGTGCTGTGGCTTTGGGCATGACATTTATGTTCAGCTTTATGATTCCAACCTTAGCTCCTGGCGTACAAAAGTTACTTGGTCATAGCGATGTAGCTATAGAGGGGGTCGGTAGCCTTGATTTGCCAGCAGCTTCGGGAGATAAAGACTTGCCTGCTGAAACAACCTCAGAAGCCATGTCACCTGCTAACAGTCGGGAACTGGTTACCTCACTGGAAAAACAACCCACAGCTGGAAAAACTTCTGCTGCACAGTGTCTAACCGCTGCGGCTGTGCTTAGTGTGGTTGCTGTAGTCGGCGCTTCGTTTGGCAGGTGGACGGTCCGTCGTCGTTGATGGCGAGGTGCCACAAACTTGGCGCCGAAAACTTGGTGCCCAAAAAAGCTGGTGGCAAAGCAGCACAAAAACTAAGCGCCTAGGCCAGGTGCTGCGGCGTCGTCGTTAACGAGTGCAGGTCTGGAACTAGGCACAAAGCGGCAAAGTGACTGACGCGGATCAGTCCTCTACGCCAACAATCACGTTGGAAGCCTTGATAACCGCCACGGCCTCGGCGCCAACCTTCAGACCTAGCTCCTCAATGGCGGCGTTGGTGATGGAAGAAGAAATTACCAGGCCAGGGGCGATTTCAATCTTTACGATACCGTTAACGGCCCCCTCGGTGACCTCAACAACCTTGCCGAGGAACTGATTACGTGCAGACAGCTTCATTTTCTCTACTCCTTTCGGTGAAAATACGTTAATCGCACCCTATCACCGCTTTGAGCTGCACTTAAAGTAAATTTTCGGCTTGGGGCGGCGGGTGGGGCGGACTATGGCTGGTGCAGGGCGGGCAAACCGCGCCAAATCCGGCAAATTGTGTAAGGTGAGGGAAGCCGCGCCAAACCGGCTAGTCGCGCCAAACCGGGCAAAAATGTAGTTGTGTTGGACTAGTTCAGCACGGTTTTACAAGTCTCGGCTAGTTTTAAGGGTTGCGTGTCACACTTAGCCCATGGAACGGACCGAACCGCTGAAGCTTCTGTTTGTTATCAACAACCTCTACACCCGTGGCAACGGCCTGTCCGCCTCTGCACGGCGCACCATCACCCTGCTACGCGAACGCGGTCATGATGTGCGAGTGCTCAGCTCCGGCACCGCCGACCAAGCCCAGGCATGTAACTTCACCGCCCCGGAATTCGCCTTGCCTGCTAGGCGTTTTCCGCTGGCTGACGCTATCATCTCAGCCCAGGGTTACGCCTTCGCTAAAACCAAGCGTAAGGTGATTAAACAGGCTGTGGACTGGGCCGACGTCGTCCACCTGGAGGAGCCCTTCGGCTTGCAGGCCCGCACCGCTCACGCCGCTAAACGCGCAGGCAAACCAGTGCTGGCCACCTACCATATACACCCTGAAAACATCACTGCCACCATTCACCTAGACAGCTTCTGGCCGCTCAATGCACTTTTGCTGGCATCTTGGCGACGGCGTATCTACGCCTTGGCGCAGGTGGTGCAGTGCCCTTCAGACTCGGTGCACCAGCGCCTGCAGCGGTGGGGGCTGGGGGACAAGCTAGTGACCATTTCTAACGGGGTGGGCCTGGCGCCGTCGAAACCAGCTGGAGGCGTAGAACCAGTGCCGGGCGCAAAAACTGAGTGCAGTGAGCCCAGCGGGCGGCAAACTGAAGCTAAGCAAGTGCCCAGGAAAGCGCAGCCAGTGGGTGAGCAGGTCTACCATCTGCTGGTGGTGGGGCGTTTCTCGCGCGAAAAAGACCAGGCCACCATCCTCAAAGCCATGCGCCACAGCCGCTACGCCTCCCAAATCCAACTGGTTTTCGCAGGTCGTGGGCCCACAGAAAAATCCTTGCGACGCGCAGCTAGCCGCCTAGTGCGCGACGGAGTACTAAAACACGCCCCCAGCTTTAACTTTTTCGATGCCGCCGGGTTGGACACTCAAGCTGAGCAAGCCGACCTCTACATTCACGCCGCATTCATCGAGGTGGAAGGTCTCTCCTGTCTGGAAGTTCTACGCCACGGGGTGGTGCCGGTAATCGCACACTCGCCGCTTACGGCCACAAGCCAATTCGCCCTAGATGCCCACAGCCGCTTCAAGGCCCGCGATCCTAAAGCCCTGGCGCGCGCCATCGACTACTGGCTTAGCGATAATGACCGCCGGCAAACTGAGGCACAAAAATACTTAAACATTGGCGCGCACTACGACATTAACGATTGTGTTAGTAGACTGGAGTTGGTTTACCGCAAACTGGCCTCTAGTAAAGCCAGTTAGCGAAGTGTGTTAAGCGGCCAAAACACTGTAGGTGCTGAGTACCGTGAAGAGTATTGAGCGCCGCGAAAGTGTGGCTATGATGAAGGAGCGTGCCCGTGGGGCAAGTAGAAACAACTCAACGCGAAGAATTAAGGGACTGGCTGGGGCGGTTATCCTATATTCTGCGCAGTAGCGACCATCTGCACCAAAAATTGGGGCATGTCAGAAAACAGTATAAGCAGCCTGACTATTGGCAGCCTTGGAAGTTAGCCCAATTTTTGGCTAACACCATTAAATACTCTGGGTTTGCATTATTGCTGCTTTTTGCTGTGGTTTTAATCCCACTATTTATAGCTGATAGCAAACAGTCTGGCGCCGCTAAATCGCTTGTAAATGTTGCTGTTCTAATAATTTTAATCTTGCTTTATTACGGAGTATATAAGCTCACGTATTTTGTGACAGAGCGAGTATTGGTTAAAAAATTAAGCTCTGAAGCTCTAGAGCGACAAGAGCGGATGCGTATTCGCGGTAAAGAACGCTTGGTTCTGCCGATGGCGGTGGGGCACCTGGTGCCGTTCTTGCTGCTCTGGCTGATGATGGCGGGAGCCTCGACTAATGGGCCCACCGTGGCTAACGAAACTCTGACGCTGGCTATCGGGCTTTTTGCAAACCTGCTGGTTGGGATGGTAGCTAGTGTGGTAACGTTGCTGTTGCACAACTGCAAGGTTGAGGCTCATAACATGGCTGAAACTGCTGGCGCTGAAGCTAGAAACCTCCACAACCAGCGCGTTTATGACAGCGAAAAAGAGCTGGTGGATGGGATTAACGCTCTAGTTGGAGAGTTTACAGACACCTACCTGGGTAATTTCCCTGCCGCTTACTTAAGGCCCGGAGTGGTTGACTATATGTGGCAGCTAGTTACCAACCACCGTGCCTCCACGCTCCAAGAAGCAATCAACGTTTATGAAGCTGACGCACGTCAGCAGCAGCTGGCCAATCAGCAGCGCGCGATCCTTGATCGCCAAAATCAGATTCTTGCGCAGCAACAGTACGCAAACACTGTGCTAGTAACAAACATGATCATGAACCACTAAAAAAGGCTAGAAAAGCTAAGGTTCGTGTTGCGCACGGCGTTTAGGTTCCGACGCCGCCGTTTAAGTCTTGTTTCAGGCCCACGCCTGGAGCTTGAATGCCAGGTTTAACCGCTGGCAAGGGCTGGTTTGCTAGGTCCTGCCAGTGGTAGATTATGGCGTCAGTCACTGTGAAAGTGTTGATTATAGGAAAGGAATTTGGGCATGGGGGAGTCTGAGCAGCTAACTCAGCGCGAGGAGCTCAAAAACTGGTTGGGGCGTTTGTCCTATATCCTGCATCGTAGCGATGAGCTACACGAGAACCTCAATAGCATTCGCGAGCAATATCGTTACGCCGACTATTTGCAGATCTGGAAGCGACCCCAATTTATTGCCAATACGGCCCGCTGTGTTTCGTGGGTGTTCCTGGTACTCCTTGTGGTACTTTTTATTGCGGTTGCCAATGGAAGTCTTCTAGCGGCTATGTATATGCTTTTCACAATCGGGCCATGGACTATTGGTTTCTACATTGGCCTGCAAAAGCTTTTCCATCATGCATTCAGGAGAATCTTGGTAGCTAAACATGATGGCTCCACTAAGGGTGTCAAAGACTACTCGCGCTTGAAAGCTTGCGAAAAGGAACACTTTGTTTCGCTGGCAATTGTCTCGCACCTGGTGCCATTCTTGCTGGCCTGGACGCTGTTGGGTTTGTTAATTTTCCTCGGGTCCAAAAACCCCACGACGCCCATGTTGATTACGGTACTGTTGTTTCTACTTGGCAACCTGGTTTTAGGTGTGCTGATCAGTGCCATTATGCTCGTGGTGCATAATGCAAAAGTTAAGCGCCACAATGCCAGCGAAGATGCGGCCACTAAGTCTCGCGAAGCCCATAATGAGCAGGTTCATGAGCTTGAAAAAGCAGTAGTAGATGAGATTAACTCCCTAGTAGGTGAATATCGGGATAACTACCAAGGTAAATTCCCGGCAGCCTATTTGCTGGCAAATGCTGTGGCCTACATGTGGCAGTTAGTTGATAACTATCGTGCCTCTACCCTGCAAGAAGTGATCAATGTTTATGAAGGCGATATGCACCGTCAACGCATTGAAAGCCAGAACCGAGCCATGCTTAACAACCAGCTACGCATGCTTAACAACCAAGAACGCATTATTGCTGAACAGCGATACACCCGCTGGGCAGTAACCAGTGAAATTGCGCGTAACCGACGCGCTTAGCTAAAAGACAACCGCAAGCTTAGTCTGCTGAGCTAGAGCGAAAGGTAAAATCACCCTATGCATCAACTAGATCCTGACGCAGCTAATCCGGTCTTATTGCAGGCTTTTGCCTGGGACTTAAACGCTGATGCCAGCCACTGGCGCCTGCTAGCTGACAATGCGCAGCTACTGGCAGACTCCGGGGTTACTGCAGCCTGGCTGCCGCCGGCCTATAAAGGACACACCGGCATAGAAGACGTCGGTTATGGGGTCTATGACCTCTATGACCTGGGCGAATTTGACCAAAAAGGCTCCATCCCCACCAAGTACGGCACTAAGGATGAGTACCTGGCCGCCGTCGACGCCCTGCACAGCGCCGGCATCTCAGTGGTGGCAGACATCGTACTTAACCACCGCATGGGCGCAGATGAGCTAGAGAACGTAAAAGCCATGCAGGTGGACCCCTATGACCGGCGTCGGATCATTGGCGGGCCTGAAGATATCCAGGTATGGACCCGTTTCACCTTCCCTGGGCGCAATGGCAAATACTCTGACTTCATCTGGGATCACACCTGTTTTAAGGCTGTGGACTGGGATGATGCACGCCAGCAAACCGGCCTGTGGCTCTTTGAAGGCAAGTCCTGGAACCAGAACGTTGATGACGAGCTGGGTAACTACGACTACCTAATGGGGTGCGACGTGCACGTATCCGACCCCAAGGTGCATGAAGAGCTCGACACCTGGGGGCGCTGGTATGTGCAAACCACCGGTATTGACGGCCTGCGCCTAGATGCGCTTAAGCACGTGGGCGCTGACTTCTTCGCGCTATGGCTACCCAAGCTGCGCCAGCGGACCGGCAAGGCGCTGCCGGCGGTAGGGGAGTACTGGTCGCGGGATGTGAACGTGCTGCGTTCATACCTGGCTACTGTACCCTACATAAGTCTGTTTGATGTGCCTTTGCACTTTAAACTATTTTATGCATCATGCTCGAATGGTGAAGTGGATTTGGGTGCATTGTTTAATGACACTTTGGTAGCGGCGGATCCTGAGCGCGCGGTTACCTTCGTGGAAAACCATGACACTCAGCCGGGCCAGTCGCTAGAGTCGCCGGTGCAGGCTTGGTTTAAACCCTCCGCTTACGCGCTGATTTTGCTGCGTGAACAGGGGATGCCTTGCGTGTTCTGGGGCGATCTGTTTGGCACTCCCGAAACGGGGGACCTAGCTGCGGTTACTGAGCTGCCGGTTTTGATGAATATCCGCCACTTCTTGGCGTACGGCCCCCAGCACGACTACTTCGACGACGCCGACGTGGTGGGCTTTACCCGTGAAGGTGACGACTACCGCCCTGCTTCTGGTGTGGCCGTGCTGTTCTCAGATCGCCGGGCCGGCACCAAGCGCATGTATGTAGGCCGGGCACACGCCGGCTCCTACTGGACGTGCATGATTGGCGAGCAAGACACTGTCCAGGTGGATGAGGAAGGTTGGGCTACTTTCCCGGTCAGTGACGGGGGCCTGAGTGTTTATGTGCCCTCCGTGGCCCGTGAGCTGCTCGATTACGGCCAGGATAAGCTCACCCGCCCGCGTAATTAAGTGCCGACGCCGTAAGCTCCCGTTGGCTTTCGTGGCCAGCGGGAGCTAAAGCTGGGGGCTAGCTAGCCCAGTAACTTAGATTCTGACGTGCCCCGGAATCTAAAAAATCTGCAAGCAGCTCGTTGACCTGATCAAACTCGATCAAGAAGCCGTCATGGCCGTGAGCAGAGTGAATTAGGGCGTAGCTGGCGTTAGGGATCAGATCAGCCATGCGCTTGACCTGGGCGGGGAAGAAAAGACGGTCACTGTCTACCGCGATACACAGCGTTTTAGCGGTAACCGTGCGCAGCGCAGAACGCAGCCCGCCGCGTTCACGCCCCACGTTGTGGCTGATCATGGTGCGACACAGGGCCACGTAAGAGCCTGCATCAAAACGACGCACCAGCTTTTCGCCGTGATAATCCAGGTAAGACTCCACCGCCAGGCGTCCGCCGGTTAGCGGATCCTCAGCGTTTTGCGGCAGGCGCCCAAAACGCTCATCGAGCTCATTGGGACAACGGTAGGTGGTGTGGGCGATCTGACGGGCTAGTGCCAGCCCCGCTACCGGGCCGACGGCGTCGTCGTAATAATCCCCGCCATTCCAGTGCGGATCAAGCTGCACCGCACGAATCTGAGTGTGAGCCCAAGCCGCCTGCTCAGCGGTAGTTTGGGCACCTGAAGCAACCATCACCAGGCGCTCCACGCGCCTCGGATACATGGTGGCCCACTCGATAGCGCGGTGACCTCCGAGCGAGGCCCCCACAACCGTGTTCCAGCGCTCAATCCCCAACAGATCCGCCAGGCGAGCCTCTGCGCGCACCTGATCGCGGGTGGAAATCACTGGGAAACGCGAGCCGTAAGGGGCGCCGTCCTGAGCAATAGAAGCCGGGCCGGTAGAACCCTGACAGCCACCCAGCACGTTAATGGCAACCACAAAGTAGCGCTTAGTGTCGATAGCCAAATCCGGGCCCACCACCTGCGACCACCAGCCGGCAGTAGGCTGACCAGGCTCAGTCTCGCCAATAACATGGGCGTCGCCGGTGAGGGCATGCTCAATCAAAATGGCATTGGAGCGGTCTTCGTTAAGCTCGCCCCAAGTCTCATAAGCGAGCGTAATTGCCGGCAAAATAGAGTCATTTTCGAGGCGCAAATCGCCCACATTAGCGAAGCTACGACAAGCACGTGGGTCGGTGATTTTCCAAGCGCCGGATACGGGGGCAGGCGGAAGCTGACGGTTGTGGTTCATGGGAATGCCTTCTAAATCTGGGCGCGCAGGGGCGCAAAATTACAGATGCGATAACGCTCGCCAAGGCACGCAGATGTGGCTCAGCGAGCGTTCGGCATTCGTCCCATGAGGGGTAGCAGAGGTAGGACGGCGAAACGAAGAGTAGGTAGCACAAAGCCAGGGCACACCAGCGCCCGGGTTGAGCTAGCTACTTGCGTCACAGTTATCTCCAATTACGTCCAATACCGCGTTAATTGTCTTAAGCATAACGCGAGTACGTCAAGGATGTAAGCTCACAAAGTCTGGAGGATCACTCTAGCGGCTAGCTGGCGAGTCTGTGGAGGTGGTGCTAGCAGTGGCTGAGGCAGTCTTGCGTTTGAGCAAGATGAACACTAGCGTTGCCGCAGCCAAAATAATTGCGATGATGACAATAATGCCTGCGGTTACTAGATCCTGGATGGTGTCAGCCTTAGCGGGACTTGATACAGGACTTGAGGTGGTTGCGCCAGGGAAGTAGCTGGCAGCCTCGCTATTTAGCTCTACAGTCCCTTGCACCACACCGTCTGGCATAGTGGCTTTCATGAGGTAGGTGACTCTGTCTTTGTCGACTTCTTTTTCTCTGTTGTATCCAGTTCCTGGAGCCCCGTTATCGGTAGTTAAGCCAAAAGTAACGGTGGATTTGACTGGTAGCGCTACCTTCATCCATTCTGCGGAGGGACTAAAATCCGGATAATATTTTTCAGGAATTCTAGAGAATGCAAAGTTGGGTTTTCTAGGCGGACCGAGTACAGGTTGTTACCCTTAGGGGTTAGCTTGAATACCGCAGATTGGTTTGCCTTAAAATGCCCTTGGATTATGCAAATGCCTCCAGTGTCGCTACCGTATCCCTTAGTCGATGAATATAAGGCTTTATAGTTGCGATGTTTCTGAACGCAATTATCTTCAGTGACATGCTCTCCACTGACCCCTATGGTCTCGATAGTGCTGCCGTCGTCTAGTAACACATAGCTAAAATTTGGGGTTCGTGTGTGTTCGGATGCGGTTGTGGGAGGCATTATTGCGGCTGTTACCCCTAGTAGCGCTAGGGTCATGAGTGCACTAAATAAGCGGCGCATGAGTATCCTCGGTGAATATAGAAAAGTCGGCTATAGCAGCAGTATAGCTGCTATAGCCGAGTGTTAGTTGCCGGCGGTGATGTCACCAGTCAAAGAAGCTATTATCGTTGTCGCAACTGCTGTCGCTGCCACTATCGTAACTATTGTCATCGTTATAGTCGTAGTCGCCGCTATCGCTATCGTAGCTGGTGTCGTCGTCGCTAATGTCGTAGTAGTTGCTAACGCCGTCACTTCCAGATAGCCAGTTCATGGGTGATGCATTAAACCTAGGCTGAGGTTTACGAGCTGAGTCTTTCGAATTTCCAGCTATCATAATTAAAAACATGCCTGTTGCAACGAAGACTATAATTACGGCAAGAGGTATAAACCTAGAATCCATGTCTTGCTGTTCCTGGCTATAGCCGGAATTATCGTAAGACTGGCTACTGTAACTATTATCGCTGGTCGAATCGTCGTAAGACGGATCTTCGTAGGTGTCATTGTTGGGATCATCGTAGGAGTGATCGCTGTCGTAATTGTTGTAATAGCGGTTGTAGTAATTAGAACTTCCTGAACGAGAGTTAGAACGCCCCAACCAAGAGTTACGTCGTGAAGAAGAACCAGAACCGCTGGAATTAGAGCCCCCAGAACTTGAACGGCGCGAGGAAGAGCCAGAACCGCTGGAACTTGAACGGCGCGAAGAAGAGCCAGAGGAACTGCGTCCGCTTGAACCTCCGCTGTTGCCTCCACGACCTACCGGGACCGCATTACGCCCCGTTGTGGCTGCGCCAGAAGTCGACTGGCTGCCGCTCACTGAGGTGCCTGAGATTGGGGTAATAGAACTGCGAGCAACGCTGGCGCTAGCACTAGGAACGCACAGGCACACAGCTGCGGCAGTGGCCAAAGCCAGTAAAGCATGTTTGCGAAGTTGCGTATTTAATTTAGTGGCAGAAAGGGGTGAAAACACGCTCACGGTTATTCCTGAGGTAGTGCTGATGTAGTTAAAACTAGTTCCTAATCAGAATAACCGTTGCTCTAGAGGTGGGCATCGGGGAATTATCCCCGCCGCCACAGTTTCACTTGCCTAACGAGGGAATACAAAGATAATCCAGCTAAGATAAAAAGTGCGATTTTCAGGTTCTTGTCTTTTTTGTAGTCATCGTCATCAGAGTAGCTGCTGTAACTAGAGCCTACGTGGCCTGAGCTAGAGTGTCGTCGCCCAGAGTTGTGGTGCGAAGAACCCGATCTGGAGTGCCCTGAGCTGTGCCCGCCACTGTGCCCACCGCCGTGACCGCCGCCATGGCCACGCGTGGGGACCCTGTTATGACCAATAGCTATGCTCACAACAGAAGTTGATTGGCTGCCACTTACTAAGGTACGTGAGCTAACGGCTGTGCGCGCAACGCTGGCGCCGGCGCTGGGAACGCACAGGCATACGGCTGCGGCAGTGGCCAAAGGTAACAAAGCGTGGTTGCGAAATTGCATATTTAAATTATCTGTAGATATTTTCGCTCGAAAAATTATGGTTAGGCTTCGCTCATTGCTTTAAGCACGCCACCCACTACTACTAAACCTACTAATACAGCTAATATGATTAAAGTTGTGCGCTTTGAAAATTCGATTCCTAGTCCCTCGCTGTCGTCATAGCGGTGGTAATTGTAGTAGTAGTCGTCGTAGTCGTCATAGTAATAGTTGTTATAGTAATTGTTGCCGTAGCGGTTGTAGTAATTAGAGCTACCTGAGCGCGAGTTTGAATAACCTTGCGAGTTGGAGTTACCGGAGTAGTAGTTCGAGTAACCCTGAGATCCTGAGTTGCTTGAGTAAGGATCGGAATAGCCGCGTGAGCTGGAGCTACCAGAACTAGACCCTGAGTAGCCCTGAGAATTTGAGTTGCCGGAGTAGCCTTGTGAACTGGAGTTACCGGAGTACCCCTGTGAACTGGAGCTGCCAGAGTTGGATCCTGAATATCCACGCGAGTTGGAATTTCCAGAGTAACTACGGGAGTTAGAGCCCCTGGAGTTGGAGCTACCTGAGCGCGAGCTGGAGCGCCCAGAACTGGAACTGCGACGCGAAGACCCTGAACTGGAACTTTTTGAGCTGCGACGTGAAGAACTTCTGGAGCTAGAGCGTCCGGAACTTGAACTTCCAGAGTGCGAGCTGCTAGAGCGAGAGCTGGAACGCCCAGAACTCGAACTACGACGTGAAGAAGAACTAGAGGAACTGCGCCCGCTTGAACCTCCACTGCTGCCCCCACGGCGTGCCGGAGCCACGCTACGGCCAATTGCTGTGGTTAAGCTAGAACTTGACTGGCTACTGCTTACTGAGCCGCTTGAAATTGAGCTGACAGCAGTGCGTACAACGCTGGCACCGGCGCTAGGCACACACAGGCACACGGCTGCAGCAGTGGCCAAAGCTAGCAAAGCGTGTTTGCGAAGCGGCGTATTTAATTTAGCTGCAGAGATGGGCAAAAATGTGCTCACGGCTATTCCTGAGGTAGTAGTGATTTAGTTAGAGGTCGTGCCTGAGCAGATAGCCAGGCTCAACCTAACTGTCAGTGGCTACACGCGCGGCGGGTAATTCGGGTAACCAGGCGACGGCATAACCGCTTTGGTTGCCTTGTTTTTACGCGCAATAAGAACCGCGCACAACACTGCAGCAATTACCCCAATCGCAACAACGGCTACCAACACATACATGACAGTGTTGTCTTTAGTGGAAGAAGTAGACTGCGCTGCGTTAGTAGTGAGTGCTGGTGTAGCAGACTCAGTTGTAGCATAGCTGCTTGCGCTAGGGGTAGGTGCTGGGGAGTCGCCCCCATATACACGGAAGTAGGTAGCAGCGCTAGCATCTAGCTTTACGCTCCCCGAAACCTCTACATTCGGGGTAGAGGTAGCCCAGTCATATTCGATAAAGGTGTTGTTAAGGATTGGACGCGTATAGTCATAGGTTTTGGTGTCTAGACTAGATCCTTGCGGCAGGCTTAGCGTCACATATTTAGTGGTAAGCGTGTAGTCTGGGAAATACTTTTTAGCAGTTTCCAGATACTGCACATCTAGGCTCTTAAAAGACAAAGAGTACTTATCGTCACCCAGCGGAGTTAACTTAATTGCTTGCGAGTCGCTGGGTAAAATTTCCCGGGTAATAGTGCAGAAAGTCTGGTCTTGCTCCTGGCCATACTCAACTTGGAAAAGACTCGCAGTGTTAGTTTTAGTGCAGTTTTCTTTGGTTACGCCAGAGCCGATCACCTGCACACCTTCTAGGGTGTAACCGTCAGGGAACAGCTTGTAAACGTAGGCGACGGTTAGCTCCGTATCTGCTGCAGATGTGGCTGGCATCAAAGCTGCACATGTGCCTAATAAGCTAAGCGCCATTAGCGCATTGAGTATACGACGCATCATTGCTCATCCTCATTGAGTTACTGCAAACAACTGTGAGTGCAGTATATTTTATTAACGGCACAGGGCTGGCGGGTATTAAGTCTCAAATACTCCGCCAGCCCTGCTAGAACACTTTACTTAGTGTTCCAACCATAATCCTTGGGATCATAGTTCTGCCAACCATTATTCTGGTTGTAGTTATTGTTTTGGCCGTAACCATTTTGTGAGTAGCCGTTTTCATTGTAACTACCCGCGTTATAGCCATCTTGGCCGTAGTTACCTTGACTGTAACCACTCTGGTCGTAGCCACTAGAGGCGTAACCGTTTTGACCATCGTAACTGCCGGCGTCGTAGTTACCGGCGCCATAATTGCCGCCACCATAGCTACCCTGACCATAGTTGCCAGCGCCGTATCCGCCCTGATCGTAACCGGTTTGTCCGTAACCCGTTTGGCCGTAGCTACCCGCAGAGTAATTTCCGTCAGAGTAGCCTCCCGCCGAGTATCCTCCGGGAGAGTAGCCTCCGGGAGAGTAACCTCCTGCAGAATATCCACCCGCGTTATAGCCGCCATCAGGCGAATAGCCATTAGGGTCATAGCCGCCCGGTCCGTTGCCGTAAGGAGCGTATTGGTCCTGCGCATAGGCGTTTTGGCGAGCACGCCAGATAAATACAAAGACGAAAATGAGCACCACTGCCAATAATGCAAACATGATCATGGCCGTGCGATCAGTCATGGTCGAGTTTGAGCTTCGGGATCCGTGGTGGTGATGGTAGTAGTGGTAACGCGTGCGATAGCCTGAACGATAGCCTGAACGCCTGCGAGAAGAGCGGCTTCTGCTTCCTCGGCCCCTGCCGCCGCCACGACGGGCCTGAATGTTGGAACGCCCGGTTGAATTATCGACGCGTTCACCTACCCCGGTAGAAACCCCAGCTTCCCCGGTAGAGAGCCCAGTTTTGCTCAACCCGTTAGCAACTAGCTGGCTAGAGACTAACTGGGTTGAGCTAACTGCGGCACTTGGGGCGTCAGTGAAACTGTGCGCGGCAGCTGCATCTGCGCTTGGAACGCACAGGCATGCGGCCGCAGCTACAGACAGTGCTAGCAGCGTGCGTTTACGTAGCGGCTTGCGGCTTTTAGCTGTAGCTGCGCGCGCATTCATATTCACTGTGAATCCTGGTTTTAGTTGTTCTGGTTGAAACTCGGGTACTGGCGAGTGGGAGCCAGGCCCTCGTCTTGTCCCAGACGGATAGTGGGGTAGTAGTCCTCAGCGTCGCCACCAGCTGCCGGCGCGGCGTCGTAATCCTGCGGCTGAGCGGGGGTTACCTGCGGGGGCAGGACGACGTCGTCACCAGCTGAGCTGGAAGGAGCCGACTGGGCAGGGCTTGCGGGCTGAGCCGGGCTGGCGGCAGCGTACTGGCCAGCAAAGGGGCTGCCGGCCGCAGCGGACTGAGCTGAGGGAGCTGCCGCGTATCCTGCTGACGGAGCTGACGGGCTCGGGGACTGATAGCCACCCTGAGGCACGTTGTTCTGGGCGGGGCCACCCTGAGCAGCACCGGGGCCACCCTGGTAACCGCCTTGCGGGTAGCTAGGGGCTGCAGGAGCGCTAGGAGCTACCGGAGCAGAGTTGCCGGCCGGAGCGTTAGGGCCACCATAGTTAGGGCTGCCAGCAGGGCCGTTGGGAGCGCCGTAGTTGGGGCCACTTACCGGACCATTGGGTCCGCCTACAGGGCCGTTGGGAGCGCCATAGTTGGGGCCACCAGTACCCATGCCACCAGCGGGGGCACCGGGGCCAGCAGGACCACCAAAGTTATTGGGGCCGTAGCCGGGGCCAGCAGGGCCACCGGGGCCAGTCGGGCCGCCAAATCCAGGGCCGTTAGGGCCAAAGCCGGTGCCGGGAGCGCCCGGGTAGGGGCCGAAGTTAGCCTGGTTGTTCTTCTTACCGTTCTTCTTGACCACCAGCACAGTGGCGATGACGCCGATAACCGCAATCACGGCTACAACAGCGGCAACGATGTAAAGCGTGGTGTTGTCGTCGTCGTCAGAGCTGGAGCTAGAGCTGCTGGAGGTCTGCGCAGTTGAGGTGGCGCTAGGCGCGGGGGTGGCACCCTTCTGATCGCTGGTAGGCGAGTCGCTGGGGGCGGGGGAAGTGGTGGAGTTCTTAGAACCGCCAGAGCCGCCGGAGTTGCCATTCAGATCGCCGATACCAAGATCGTCACTGTTGGAGCCACCGCCACCGTTGGAGCCACCGCCACCGTTGGAGCCGCCGCCACCGCTAGAACCGTTGAAGTTGACGGTACCTGAAGCTTCAGGAGTATAAGTGCTTGTATCCCAGCCGTAGACATCACTGCTAGCGGTGCCTGCTGTTTGAGCTCCATCAGCCGTAACGTTCGAGCCCTTGGGGACCGCGAGCATGGTTCCTACTAGCTTGATATCCAAGCCACTTTTGCCTTCTACGATGCTTTTAAGAGCGTATGAATAGCCCTTAAACTTAAAGTCGTAAGAGCTGGAAGTCTTATTGGTGACAGTGACCCCTAGAGGCCGCGAAGTAGAACTGTAGGTCTTGTAAATTAAGCACGTAGAGCCTGAGGATTTGGGCGAAAAGTATGCTTGGTAGTCGCCGCTAGCCTGGCAATCAGATTTACTCAATGACCCAGTCTCATCGTAGACCATTATGCCCTGGTTGATGCTTCCCTTCTTGTCCATTATGGTGATGGCATAGCCCTCATAACTGTCTGCCGCAGTTGCTGCAGGGGCAAGTAAGCAGGCAAGTATGAGTGCCAATACTCCTGTTAATGCTGACAATCTTGCGCGCATCTGTGTGTCCTCTTCTGTATGCCGCAGGTGCGGCTAGTAAAGCTGGGCTCGGTCTTATAGATCTCTATATAGATCGGGCCCAGCTCTATCCTAGTGTCGTAGGGCTAAAAATATCTTGAGTTTTCTTGGGGGATAACTCCCCTTAGTGGTTTGCGCCGGTCCCGTTACCAGGCCCGTAAGGTGTCGACGGCGGCTGGTTTCCGGGGTTGTAAGGGGCCTGGTTGCTTGGCGCTGAGGGGGCCGACGGCGGCTGGTAAGGCTGCTGCTGGCCTGAGTAGGGCTGGGGCCGGTAACCGCCTGGATAACCGCCCTGGGGTGCGCCAAAACCCGCGCCCCGAGGGCCTGGGCCAGTGCTGGGAGCGCCTGGGCCGGTTGAACCAAAGCCTGCGCCAGGACCACCTGGGTAAGCCCCCGGGTAAGGGCCGGGATAAGTGGGGCCAGTAGGCTGCTTCTTCTTGTTTACAAGCACAATTGCAGTGATTGCGCCGGCTGCTAGTACCACTACAGCAACGCCGATCCCAATGTACAAGGCAGTGTTGGAATCTGATTTGTTGCTAGCTAATGCGTTAGCAGTGGCACTAGGAGTAGCCGATTCGCTGGTGGGGCTGGGGGTGGCTGACTCAGTGGTGGGTGTGGGAGTGGGTGATTCGCTTTCAGAAGGATCACTATTCCCCGTGATGTATTGTGCTGCAGAAGCATCTAAGGTAGTGGTCCCCTTGACATAAATAGAGGTGCTTACATCATCCCACCTATAAATATCGTATTTATCATTACTATCGTTTGTTGCCTTTTCCACCCCGGATGAGAAGGTAGTACCTTTAGGCATACCAAGGCTGATGCTTGTGAAGTTTAGTGTGCGGCCAGAAAACAGACTTTCAGCTTCTGACTTGAGTGAGGAAAAAGACAGGGCAGTGAACCTAAAGGAATACTTGTTATCTCCCAGCGGAGTTAATTGAATCGATAGCGCCCCATAAAGTTTTTCTGGCTTATATTGATAACCAACCGTGCAAGTACCGTCGCTTTCATCATAAAGTGGCTGATATGTTGAGGACTTACAATCCTCAGCGGTGGCGCCTGAAACAGAGATTCCCTCTAGGAATGTGCCGTCTGATTTCATGCCGGCTATATACTCTGCCTCCAGCTCTTCTGCGGCGGCAGTGGGTGCAATCGCGCCTGTGACGGCCAGTGTTAAGAGTGCCATTAATGCTGTCAGTTTGCGACGCATAATGTTCCCTCCTCGGATGATTGATTATTTAGAGCATAGCGCATGGGGCGCCTAACTTTTTACGCCTGTGGATAGTTTGGGTCTGATCCGTAAGGCGGCTGGCCCTGGCCAGGCTGATACGGTTGCTGCTGACGGGGCTCGGACGGAGTCGATGCTCTGGGGGTGCTTGGGGTTGATGATGTTTGGTAACTTGGTGCGGGGGCGACTGAGGATATCTGATTCCTCATAGGAGAAGAAGCTGACAAAGCTTGGTTGCTGCGTGCACCTTGTGGCATGGCGTGAGGCTGGTGGGAGTTCAGATAAGTGGCAGGGACTGAGTCAAGCTCCGCCGGTAGGAAAGGTCTCGGATGTGGATTAGGGAAGTGTTGTACAACTACCTGCCTTTTCTTATTCATTAGTGCAATGGCAATAATTGTTGCTGCCGCGATTATCGATACGGAAATAGCTGTGGCGATATATAGGCTGGTGTTAGGTTTAGATTTAGCGTTGAGTGCTATCGCGTTGGTAGTTGCTGCAGGGGTTGGTGACTTGCTGTTTGCTGCAGAGTCTGATGATTCGGTTGATGGGAAAGGTTTGGATGTCTCGCCGGTATAGGGGTTGTTTCCTTTAGGTATGTATTGCGCTACCGAAGCATCTAAGATAGTGGTCCCTTTGACATAAATCAAGGGATTATCTGCATTCCATTTATACCAAACGTTATCATTATCGACACGAGTTGCCTGCTCTAGTCCTGATAAGAAAGTGGTTCCCTTAGGTATGATCAAGTTGATAGTCGTGAAGTTTAAGGAGTAATTGGAATATAGCTTCTGAACACTAAGCTTTATTGCTTGGAAATAGCCAGGTTGAAATTTGAAAAAATACTTATTGTCACCAAGGGCGGTTAGCTTTAATGATTCCCATTTAGTTACATCTTTGGGGCGTTTTGTGTATCCAATAATGCAATTCTTTGTTTTTTCGTCATATGTTGGCTTAAAGGTTTCAATGGGTTTACAGGTGTCGGCGCTAACATTTTTGACGACGACAAATTCTGAGAATGTGCCATCTGAGTCTAAAGTTGCTCCATACGTAGCGGACAATTCATCTGCGTCTGCAGTGGGTGCAATCGCGCCTGCGACGGCCAGTGTTAAGAGTGCCATTAATGCTGTCAGTTTGCGACGCATAATGTCCCTTCCTTGGGTGGTTGATTGTTTTAGAGCATAGCGCACGGGGTGCCTAACTTTTTACGCCTGTGGATAGTTTGGGCCTGATCCGTAAGGCGTCTGGCCTTGGCCAGGCTGATACGGTGGCTGAGGTGTCCCAGTTCCATTCTGGTACTGGCTACCAGTAGCTTGGTTGGCGCCCGGGTATGCAGGAGGGTTAAATGCTCCAGGAGCAGCGGTGCCTGGCATGCTGGGAACCATTGGGGTACTCATTCCTGGAGCGACTACGCCTGGGTAGGGGCCGTAGTTAGCAGTGGAGGCTTGCTTTTTCTTGTTAATAATTACGACGGCGGCAATTGCGATCGCTGCAATTACTACTGCCGCAATGGTGATACCTACATACAAGCCAGTGTTGGAACCTGAATCCTTAGCCGGAGCTGTGGCGCTAGTGCTCTGAGTGGGCATAGCTGAAGTGGCAGGGGTGGGGGTTGAAGATTCTGTTGTTGCGCTGGGAGTAGGCGTGGGTGAGGAAGTGCTAGCCGCTAAGTAGCCTGCCACAGAAGCATCGAGGGTGGTGGTGCCCGTTACTGACATTAACGGACTGTATTCGGTCCAGCGATAGACGTCAGTATCGGTGTTGTCTAATTTTGTGGCATTACCTTTACCGTTGGTGATAACACTACCTACAGGTAGAGATAAAGTGATCTTGGTGATCTTGATGGTATCGCCTCGATACATATCGTGGGCAAGTGCCTCGTAGTCGCTGACAGAAAGAGTGCTGAACTCAAAGGAATAGCTGGTGCCGCCATTTGAGGTCAGCTTAAGTGTAAAAGCTTTGGTGATCCGCTCGCCTTTAAAAGACAGTCCAAGCAAACAAGCGTTACGTTTAGCGTCATAAACAGGCTTGTATTTCGTGGATTGGCAGCTTTCTTCAGTTACTCCCATAACGGCAATGAATTCCGTGATTGTGCCGTCGCTAGAAAGCTGGGTTACATATGATCCCTCGTATTCCTGTGCGGTAGCGGTAGGTGCGATCATACCGGCGCTTGCCAGCATTAAAAGCGCCATTAAAGCTGTCAATTTACGACGCATGTTATTTCCTTCCCTGGTAGTGACTATTTTGTTGCCTAGGTACCGATATTTAGCTGCCTGGATAATTAGGGCCACTGCTGTATGGCGGCCGCTCTCGACTTGTAGGAGCTTGTCCGTTATGAGGTGAGCTGGGATAGGGGTGTGGAGTATTAGGTCCACCAGGGGAAGAAAATTGAGGTTTAGCTGGCTTTTTACGTTTCTTGGAAAGCAAAACAGTTGCCATGATCCCAATCGTGGCAACTAGACCGCCAACAATTATGGCAAGCAAGAGACTGTTGTCGGTTTGCTTAGAGCTTTTCTTGACACTTAGTGCGGTAGGAATCGCAGAAACTGGGGGAGCTGACGAAGCCTTACCAGCGCGTTTAGTTAGGCCAGTGGTGGTCTCGGCGGTAGCAGATGGGGTGCTTTGTGGGCTTAGGCCAGAGTTGATCGTAGGGGCGCCATCTGCTGAGGCAGCCAGTTCCATAGTCCCTGTTACGGTAGCTGCACCGGTTTCAGTAGTGCTCCCATTCCAAGTGTAATAAGCATATTTATTATCTTTGCTTTCCACCGGGGAAAGTGTTTTAGTGGCGACTTTTGCTCTTAGCGGGATGGCTAGCACGGTCTTAGTAACGTTAAGATCATTGACATTTATCTCAAGACCAGCCGCGATTTTAATGCGCATGGCAACTGAGTTTGGTATAAACGTAAAATTGATATTATTTTTTGAACCGTTGGGGGTTCTTAACAGGGCTGCCAGGTATTCATTCTCGTCATAGTACTGATAGAACATGCATTCGCTTTTACTACCTGATTGACTGAAATCAGCAGTGTAATCATCAATATCGTCGCAATTGGAGTCATTAATAGTGCCATCAGTGCTACTAAGAGATATTGCTTCGTAGGCAGTGCCGTCTTTTTCAAGAATATAGATAAGCTTAGCAGTGATGCTACCTGCAGCGACAGCACTAGGCGCGCATATGGCTCCAGCCATTAATGTGATAAAAGCTAGTGCGGTTGTGAGTGCGCGTTTCACTGCTTCTCCTTGAGTGTGTCGCTTAGGGGGAGCTGTCTTAACCGTATCAGGCTGGTGGCCAGGCTTCCTAGGTTTGTCGGTTCTGGGCATTGGGGTAGCCCGCTTTGGGCTGATTGCCTGTGTACTTAGTTTTCTCTTTGAATGATTGCAATTGGCCTTGGTTATTGGCCACCCTGGTTGTGCTGCATAGAAGACGGTGAACTTGGGTGAGGTTGCGGGGCTGGTGTTTGCGAGATTGGGTGGCTAGCTTGCTGTGGCTGTGGACCTGAATGGGGCTGGCCGTTGTAAACCCTGGTAGAGGTTGCAAAGTAGACGGTAGGAGTTGGTTCTTTACGTTTCTGCACTAGTAAAACGGTGGTTACTACACTCGTCAGGGCTACTACCGAAACCACGCCTAGTACCACGTAAAGCGCAGTATTGGAGTCGCTGGACTTGTGGCTGACAGCTAGCACAGTAGTGTTATTGCCAGATGGATTATCGTTGCTTATCCTGCTGTCTTCTGGGGCAGGGGCAATAGATGGGCTGACGGTAGTGCTAGAAAACGGTATGGTTCCTTTCAACTCTGCAGTTGAATCAACAGCTGTGTTACCGTTCCAGGTGTAGTAGATGTTTTTGCTGCCTTTGGCTACTTTTGGAGATAATGTTTCCCTGTCTACAGTAGCATTTAATGGCAGTGCTGCTACCGTATAAACCACATTTAGATCATTAGTTTTCTTTAATCCCAGAGCATATGTGACTTTGATTCGCATAGAAGCTGACAGGCTCATAAATGTGAACTCAAGCTTGTCGTCTACACGGTGTGTAGACCAGGCGTAGCTGTATTCATCCCTGTCATAATGTTTGCGGAAAATGCATTCGTTTTTGTCACCTGACTGATTAAATTCCGCAGTGTATGTTTTGGTGTTTTTACAGTTGGAAGAGTTTATAGTGTTATCTTTACTGTATACGGCAGTTACTTCCTCGCTACTGCCATCGTAGTTGAGGATGAACATTAATGTGGTTTCAATGTTCCCGGAAGCTGTGGCGGCAGGGGTAGCGAGAGCTGCGGCAGCCAATGTGATAAAAGCTAGCGCTGTTGCTAGCGCGTGTTTCACGGCTTCCTCCTTTGATCTATTGCTAGTGACTTAGTTGTGATTGGTTGCCTGGATAAGTCTGTTGTATAGACTGCTGTGGGCTCTTGTTAGAGGTTACGGGCAATGATTTACTATAGTAAATGTGTAGAGATTTTTCACGCTTTTTCGCAATTAAAACTATGGTCGCAATTCCAATTAAAGCTGATGTGCAGACAATAGTTAATGCAATGTAAAACTCGATATTAGAGCCATTATCCTTGCTCAGTGAGGTAGCGGAAACGGTATGCAGAGAGTCATCATCAGTAGCTGTTGGAGTAGTTGTGTTAGTGGGTTCACTAGTGGGCTTAATAGATGAGTTAGGAAATGGCATTTTTCCTTTTAGGCCAGCATCTGGGTTGCTAGCTGCGCTCGCCCTCCAAGTGTAGTAAATATGTTTACTGCTTTTCTCTACCTCTGGTAATAAAGTCTGCTCGGAAATATTTGTATTTGCTGGCACTACCACTACGAGATTATTTATTTTTAGTGGTGTACTGTAGTTGATACCTAATGCTTTTTTTGCAAGTTCTAGCGAGTAGTTGGGCGTGTTTGAGAAAGTGAAGTTAATGTCGTTTTCTCCTTGTTGCTTATGCCAAGTGCTAGTAAGGTCGTTTTTCCCGTTATGCCTAGCGAAGAGGCATTTGTTCCTGCCTTCTACTTGACTAAATCGTGCGGTATGGCGTTTGCCGTCTTTGCAGTTGGAAGTGTTGACTGTACCGTCATTGCTATAGACGATTATAAAATCATCGCTGCTTCCATCTTGGTTAAGTACAAATATTAATGTTGTGTCAATCTTTTCATCAGCTACTGCGGCTGGGATGGGTATGGCTGCTGTAGCTAATGTCATGAAGGCTAGTGTGATTGCTAGTATGTGTTTCATTGCCTTCTCCTTATTAATCGGTGCAGGGCTCTGGTTGATTTGTAACTTTAGTCTATTGTCCTGAAGAAAAACTTTCAGAACTTTTAACTCTGGTTAGGTAGCTGGCTTGGTAGTATCGGGATGCTGATTAGGTTGCCCTGGCTGATTTTGGTGAGGTTGCATAGGCGGATAGATCTGTTCTAATTGTGGTGGCAATGATGAATAAGGTCGTGAGTTATAAGGGTTGATGGGAAAACTAGGCTGATGTGGTGGGAAAGTTGGTTTTTTACGTTTTTGCACTAGTAGTACGGTTAGCGCAATGCCGGCCAAAGCAACTACCGACACAACCACTAACACAACATAAAGGGCAGTGTTAGAGTTATTAGAATTCTGCTTTGTGGCTAGAACGGTAGGGGAGGCTGCGTTAGATGAAAAGTTGTCGTTGGGGTTGTCTGTATGGGCAGGTTCCTTGGCATAACTAGCATCTGGTGTGGCAGTGGGATTGGAGATTGGAATAGTTCCCACTAGCCCCGCCCCCATGGTCTCAGTAGTATCTCCCTCCCATGTGTAGTAGACATAATTACTACCTTTAGTTACTTTGGGTTGTAACCTTTCAATAGTGACGGTGGCATTTAAAGGAATTGCTGCAACGCTTTGGGTTATGTTAAGCGCATTTGTGTCGAATCCGAAACGAGTCGCTACTTTGTAGACGAAATCAAATGAAATCCCTGTAAATGAAAACTTAATTTCATTGCCTTCGACATTCTTTATCCATGAGCTAGATAATTCGTCGATGGTGCGGTGTGTTGAAAGTAGGCATTTATTTTTGCCGTCTTTTTGTTTAAATTCTGCTTCGAAATCTCCGAAAGCTTTGCAGTTAGATTTATTTATGGTTTCGTCGCTGCTGGAGATAATAACGCCCTGATCTGTGCTGCCGTCAGCTTCAAGTACGAACATTAGTGTGGTTTCGATACTGCTAGTAGGCGTGGCAGCCATGGTGGCAGGGGTAACGAGAGCTGCAGCAGCCAATGTGATAAAAGCTAGCGCGGTTGCTAATGCGTGTTTCACGACTTCCTCCTTGAATGTGTTGCAAATACTAGGGGTGTTGGCCAGCCATTAAAATGGCTGGCCAACACGTTATCCCTGGCAAGGGTCAGTTACGGTTTTGCGGGTAGTTTGGGTTAGCACCATAAGGTGGCTGTCCCGGTCGCGGCTGATTCGCTTGAGGTTGCTGTGGGCTGGGATAGCCCTGTTGTTGGGTGCCTGGGTAACCCTGTGGCTGCTGTGGTCCCCGATAGCCTTGCTGAGCCTGTGGGCCGGGGTAAGGACCGTTATAAGGCATAGTTGGAGAAGCTGGCGGGTAGAACCCGGGGGTAGGGGTAGAGCTCTTACGCTTCTTTACCAGTACAACAGTAACTACAACACCAATTAAAGCAGCTGCAGCTGCAATGCCTAGCACTACATATAGCGTGGTATTGGAGTCGTTAGAGTTGTGTTTTGCGGCTAATGCGGTAGCGGTAGCGCCGGTAGCTGCGGTACTAGGAGTAGCTGATGCGGTAGCGGTTAAAGCTGGCTCAGGGGTGTTAGTTGGGCTGTTAGTAGGATTGCTGGTTGGGTTGCTGGTGGCGCCAGAAAGCGGCAAAGTACCTTTTAAGCTTGCGCTTGAGTTAGTGGCATCAGAGCCTTCCCAAGTGTAGTAAACAAACTTGTCACTCTTATCTACAGTTGGCGACAGGCTCTGATCGGTAACGGTTGCGTTCAGTGGTACTGCCGCCCCGCTAGAAATAACGTTTAGATCGCTATAATAGATGCCTAAAGCTTCTGAAACGTCGCTGCGAATAAAAGCGGTAAGATTTAAGAAGTTAAACTTAAGGGTGTCTCCACTTTGGTAAACTATCCAATTGGCGACGTAGCTATCTTTTTCGTAATGTTTAGCGAAAATGCACTGATTTTTACCGTCCTTTTGGGTAAATTTTGAGATATAATCTTTAGTGTCTTTGCAATTTGAGGAATTGATAACGTCCTCGCTGCCGTAAACTGCGGCTAACTCATCAAAGCTGCCGTCGTCATTAAGCGCAAATAATAATTTAGTCTCAACTTTTCCGGCAGCGGTGGCTGCCGGGGCTAACAATGCCCCGGCCACTAGCGTGAGAAAAGCTAGCGCTATGGCGAGTAGACGTTTCATTGCTCTCTCCTTGAACAAGTAATTGCTAAAGCTTGTGGGTTGAATTCAAGTCAGTCTGGCTGTCCTGGCCAGAGTGGCTGCTGACTTGAGTTTGCGCCCTCTGAATGGCTCGGTTGACTAGAAGCCTGATTATCTGTAAAGCTTCGTGGTTGGTTTGAATGGCTCTGATAGGTCTGCGGCTGTGCGCTAGAACTACTTTGATAATCATAGAGTGTAGCAGCAGAAAGTGGCGTATATGCAGAAGTGGAATTCTTACTTATCTGGGCTAATAAGAAGGCCCCTGCGATTATAGCAATAGAAGCTATGGTGGCAATTATTAAAAACTCATTAAGTAAGCCATTAAAATTGCGAGAGTTGGATATTGATGTAGCTACAGACTTGTTGGTGCCTGTCGCAGGCTTAGTAGCGGAGCTGTTAGTAGTTGGGCTGACGCTGGCTGGTCTGCTGGTATTGCCACGGCTGGGTTTAGGGCTAGCCACGCTGAAAGGCGCAGGTGTGCGGCTGGGTTTGTGGGTGGGGCTAGGGGTGGAGGTAGTGGGCCTGCCAGTAGGGTCGTAAGGTGAGTATGAAAAACTACCGGCTAGTTCTATATCTGCGCTAGTAGCCTCAGCGCCAAACCAGGTGTAGTAGCTGTACCTGCTATCTCCCTTATCTATTCTTGGTGACAAGGTTTGAGAGGTAATGGTTGTATCTGCAGGAAGCTGCACTATGGTAAACCTGACGTTTAAATCAGAGCGATCAATGTTTAAGGTATTTGTGATTTTGTCTAATGAATAATAGAATTCGTTAAAAAACCTAAAATTGATATTGTTACCTTCTGAGGATACTGACCAGTTAGGGGCAGGTTCACCTTTTTTGTAATATTTAATGAAGATGCATCTATTTTCTTTACCTATGCGAGCGAACCTTACGATATCTGTTTCAGTGCCTTTGCAGTTATCGGCGTTAATGGTGTTATCGTTGCTGGAGACATTAATTAGTTCTTTAATGCTACCATCAGAGTTAAGTGTGAACCAGAGTTCAGTCTTTAAATTTCCGTTAGCCGTGGCGGTAGGGGCAAATAGGGGTCCAGTCGCCAAGGTAATAAAGGTCAATAAGATTGCCAGTGCGCGTTTCATTGTTTGCCCCTTTAATCGCTGGAGCCTGCAGGTGACATTTGCCAGGTCGGTTCTTCCACAGGATAAGCGTGGGCGACGCCGTCGGTAGAAACTAGGCGAGTCTGGTTACCTTCCGGGGTGGCTAGTTCATGGGCCAGCTGGACATTCTGATTCGGGTGCGAAAGCGTAGCCAAATCTCCCGAATCAGGTTGACTGGGCATTCCATATCGTTGCGGATAAGCCTCGTTAACCGGCTGTGCAGTAAGCGGCAGCCCACCTGGGGCCGTAGGTGCCAGCGACGGCGTCGGGGCAATATATGGGTGGTAACCAAGTGCGGGGGCCGACGGCGCAGAAACCATCTGCTGCGGGAAACCTGGCGTCCCTAGCACGGGGGCCGACGGCGCAGAGGGCATTTGCTGGAAAACAGGCGCCCCCAACGGCTGGGCCGGCTTTGCACGATTGCGACGCGCCTTTGCCATAGTCAACGCCAACGCAATACAAGACATCAGGGCCACGCCAACCGCAACAATGGCGATAGTGAGCCAAATATTGTCGTCGCTAGCAGAATCGGCGGCTAGAGGGACAGCGCTCAGGAGAGCAGTCCCAGAGGTAGCCGTCAAGGGACTGCCAGCTAAAGGAGTAGCCGCCATAGCCGGCGAGGCCACGCTAAGAGTCAGGAATGGCACGGTTAATGCCATAAACACGCCAGCATGCTTAAAGCGTGCAGCGATGCTGTGCATTTTTCCTCCTTGAAACTCAGCAGGCAGTGCCGGTTAACTTAGTGGGCAGCGTCAGTTTTTAAGCCTCGCTAGCCTCAGCGCCCGCAGCTTCCTGCTTACGGCGCTTTAGCAGCAAAAAGCCCAGGCCAGCGGCACTGGCTACCACCAGGGCGCCAACCACCCACAGGGCGGTAACTATCCCGCTATTACCCTGCTTGGCGGCGGCCGCCTGAGATTTATCGGCGCCAGCTATAGTCGCGCGGTAGTCAGTAGCCTTGGCAGAGCTGCTAGCACTAGCAGAACCGCTGGCTGAGCCACTAGCCCCCGGCGTAGGAGCCGCACTAGTGGCACCGGCGCTGGGCTGGGCGCCGTCGGGAGCTGCGCTTTGCGAGCCAGAACCGTCAGCGCTACCAGAACCACCCTGAGAACCACCAGCCAGCCAGCTTGAGCCACCTGACGGGCTAGTAGAACTTGGGTTATTTACAGTCGCGGTAAAGCTGTTTTGATGAGTGGAATTGCGCCACTGCATGAAGTAGCCCTTACCCTCGCCACCAGACTGGTTCACTTTAACGCCGTCGCTAGCTGAAGTAACCGTGGCATCATGCACGCTGACATTGCTGTTAATGGAGCTAACCTTAAGCGGTTTTAGGGCAACAAGCAGCGCGTCAACGCGGTTATGGCCGGTTAGCTTATCGCCGTTGAGTGAATAAAACTCATGCCCCGCCTGCGCGCTGTAGGTGACCGTGCCCGAGCAGTAGTTATAACCCTCGTTTTGTTTAAAAACTGGGGTAATTCCTGCCTCAGTCTTCGGCATGGCACTTTCTAGCGTGTCAGCGCAGCTTTGGCTGGTTAGTGTCTGGGTGTAATCGGCGATGCTAACCGTGTACATAATCTGCCCAGCCTTGGTAAATACCACCGACTCTTGCACTTTCGCCTCGCTAGGTGCAGCTAGTGCCGACGGCGCCAGGGTGCCAGCCGTAGCCAGTAGCGCAGCAGCTACAAAACGAGTGAAAAAGCGTTTACATACGGCAGTATTCATACCTATCTCCTAATTAGCCGCTATAAGGCTGGTTGTTCCAGCCAGTGTGGGGCTGCTGGTTTGGCTCGCTATCCGCGTCATAAATCTGGGTAGCGGCAGGGTCATAATCCTGAGTTGGGGCCTGAACCGTCTCTTGCGAAGGCTGCGCGGTAGGCGCCTGCACGGTTTCTTGCGCGGTGGGCGCCTGAACCGTGTCCTGTGAAGGGGACAGGGTAGTGGCCGCGACGGTGTCCTGCGGGTAGCGGTGAGTTGGGGCCAGGGTCGTTTCCTGGGCGTAACTGGGGAACACCGACTGCTCAGCGCTTTGCCCATAGGTTTGCGCAGCACCCTGGTTGTAGCCCTGGGGTTGGCTGTAGCCTTGCGCCGCCGGTTGCCCCTGCCCCTGGGGAGCGGCTGGTTGCCCGTAGCCCTGCTGGCCGTAACCCTGGGGAGCTGCTGGCTGGCCGTAACCCTGGGGTGCGTCGCTCTGTCCGTAGCCTTGGGGTGCGCTGGGGGCGTAGGGGGCTGACGCCGCCGAGGGGGCATAGCCCGACGCCGCAGACTGCGCGTAGCCAGAGGCTGCCGACTGTGCGTAACCCGGGTTCGGAGCCTGAGCGGCGCTTGGCGCAGAGTACTGCGGGGCGCTTTGGCCGTAGCCCTGCCCGGCCTGCTGGCCATAGTTTTGAGGTGCCTGGCCGTAGTTCTGGGGTTGCCCGTAGCCTTGCGCGGCCGGTTGCCCGTAACTTTGGGTAGCGGCGCTTTGGCCGTAGCCTTGCGTGGCCTGCTGCCCGTAGCCCTGGGGTGCGGCGCCCTGTCCGTAGCCGGGTTGTCCGTAGCCTTGTGGTGCGCTGGGGGCGTAAGGGGCCGACGCCGCCGAGGGGGCATAGCCCGACGCCGCAGACTGCGCATAGCCCGACGCTGCAGACTGCGGATAGTTAGAAGAGGCCGCACTGCGGGGATAGCCAGAGCTGGGCGCGGACTGTGCGGGAGCCGAGGCTGCAGAAGCCGCAGACTGCGGATAAGCCGCCGACGCCGTCGAGCTGGCATAAGCAGCCGAAGCGGCACTAGCGCCCTGAGTGCCCTGGATCCCCTGAGTGCCCTGAAGCGGGCCGGAAGTATTAATCTGTCCGCTGGCCATCGTGGGCACATACCCACTGGTGTTGTTGGGATAAGGGCCAGAAGCATTAGTGCCCTTACGGGGCTTACGCAAAACCATCACGATCAGCGCCAGCAGCGCCAACAGCACCACAATGCCTACCCCCAAGGCGGCATACAGGGCAGTGGTGTTAGAGCCGTCCTCACCCTCAGAGCCAGCAGCCGCCGCACTTTGCGTAGGGGCAGCAGTCTCTAAAGGATTCGCATTAGAAGTGGGCGAGCCGCTAGCAGAAGGGGTATCTGACGGACTGTCTGAGGGGCTAGCAGTTTTATTGTCAGGCAGCAGAGAGAAAGGATCCTGCTTTTGGGTGCCATCATCCGAGGTCAAAGTAAATTCCATGGTCACCGCAGCAGAGGGGTTGCGCCAGTAAGCCATGTGCAAATTACGCTTGTTAAAAACCTCGTATTGAAGCTTGACGTTGCCTGGGGCGCTAACCACCTTGCCCTCAACGCCCACAATCAGAGCCCTAAAAGTAGCTGAGGAGATCCCCAGCGGCTTAGCAGAAACATTGATAGTGGCCTGCGGGTCAACGGTGACAGTGGTCTTGCCGTTTTGCCGCGAGAACTGCGAAGAGGCCTTATAGCTAGTGAAAGTCTGCAAAATAGAGCAGGTGGCACCCTTATCTTTTTGTTCAAACTGGGTGATAAGCGTCTTGTCTTTGGTGGTGCCCTTGAAGCTCTCACACTGAGCTTTAGTCATGTTGTTGCTGGGGTCAACCACCATGATGTAGTCCTGCATCTTGTTGTTGTTTAGGACTACAAACATTTCAGCTATGTAGGGTTCGTCTGCTGCGCTTGCGGTGGGCCAAGCGGCTGTGGGCAGACCTAGGCCGGTAACCACTAAAGCTGTTACCGCCAGAATGTGTATAGCCTTGCGCCACATAATCGCCTCCAGGTATGAGTTTTCAACCAGTCTAAACGCTAATCGTTAGAGATGTCTGAAAACTAAGCCTTTGGACTAGGCTATGACCTGTGACTTAACGGTAGCTATGGGGATAAGTCTCCCTGAAAAAAACGACTACCGGTGTAGCCAACTTTCTGCAAAAATAGGACTAAACGCCTAAGCGCTCGAAGAGGAGTTGTAATGCTTTCAAACGACCAAATCACCCTGAGCCCCAACCCGTTGGTGCGCGCCTTGGGGAAGCTACCCGCCGAGTTCACCAAAGCGGACATCATCAGCTACATCGTCGACAACGATATTCACGCCCTAGAACTGCGCTACATTGGCGGCGACGGGCGCCTAAAGGTCCTAAACTTCGCCATCCAGTCCGTGGCCCACCTAGACCGGATCCTAACCATGGGGGAGCGCGTGGACGGCTCCTCCCTGTTTAACTTTGTTGACGCCACCTCATCAGACCTATATGTGGTGCCCCAGCTACGTAGTGCCTTCATGAACCCCTTCGCCGCTGAGCCCACCATCGACTTTTTGTGCTACTTCTACGACGTCGCCGGTAACCCCCTGGTCAGCTCACCTCAGCATGTGCTGCGCCGCGCCCAAACCGCCCTCGAAGCAGCCACCGGCAACCGCCTGCAGGCCCTAGGTGAGCTGGAGTACTACCTGTTCTCCGACGTCGAGACCCTATTCCCGGTAGAAGAGCAGCGCGGTTACCACGAAGCTGCCCCCTTCTCTAAGTTCGCCGACGTGCGCACCGAAGCCCTCAAATACTTGACCCAAATGGGTTGCGCAGTTAAATACGCCCACGCCGAGGTGGGTAACTTTGTTGCCGACGGACGCCAAATGATCCAGCAGGAAATCGAATTCCTGCCGGTAGATGCCTGCGACGCCGCCGACCAAATGACCCTAGCCAAGTGGGTAGTGCGTGAAGTAGCCCACCGCCACGGCATTGAAGTGTCATACTCGCCCAAGATCGCCGTCGGCCAAGCCGGCTCAGGCATGCACTTCCACACCCGCCTGGTAGACCCGCAAGGCAACAACCTATTTAGCCAGGGCGCCGGCCTAACTGAGCTAGCCCGCAAGGTGATCGGTGGCTACCTCACCCTGGCCGCCTCCATCACCGCCTTTGGTAATACCGTACCCACCTCCTTCCTGCGCCTAGTGCCCCACCAGGAAGCCCCCACCGCCATCTGCTGGGGTGACCGCAACCGTTCAGTGCTGGTGCGTGTGCCGCTGGGCTGGAACAACCTTGATGACCGTATGTTCCGCGACGCCAACCCCAATGAGCCCGCAGTTGGTCAGGTTCCCAATGACCTGCAAACCGTGGAAATGCGCTCACCTGACGGCTCAGCCGCCATCCACCTGCTGCTAGCGGCAATTGTTGTGGCTGCGCGAGTGGGTCTGACTGAGCCGGGAATGCTTGAATATGCCAATGAGCGATATGTCTCAGGGGACGCTTCTAAGCTCGAAAACCTAGAGCAACTGCCTGCCTCCTGCTACGAATCCGCCCAGCGCCTACAGGCTCAGCGCGCCCTTTACGAGGCTGAAGGGGTCTTTCCGCCTAAGCTCATCGACGCCTGGGTGGCTTACCTAGAAGGCCTAGGAGACGAGAACTTGCGTGAAGATATCGCCACAGCACGGGTGCTAGTTGAAGATTTGGTGGAAACTTATTTCCACATCGGCTAAGTGGGTTGGGGCTTAAGTCTTATTAAGTCCCAGCAATAAAGCCAAAGCGGGGCGCTTCTAGACAAACGGAGGCGTCCCGTCGTCGTAATCACACCATTAAAATATGAGACAGCGTTTATAAAGTTGCAGTCACTCTGCTATGTTTACCTCCATTGCCGCTTTGGCAATTTAAGTAACTTTAACGGAGGTGAACATGTCCGCTTTAACTACTCCCGAGCTATCTGCAGCAGGGGAGGAGCCTGAAACTGCCGCGAGCGCATCACTAGGTGGTGACGCTAAGGTGTCTGAACACGACAACCCAGGAACTGACCTTAAGCGTGGCCTGTCCGCCCGCCACATGCAGATGATTGCTATCGGTGGCGCAATTGGAACCGGCCTGTTTGTGGCCTCCGGCGCAACCGTTTCTACCGCAGGCCCGGGCGGCGCCCTGGTGGCCTATTCGGTAATTGGTTTAATGGTGCTGCTGCTGATGCAGTCGTTGGGTGAAATGACTGCGCACATGCCCGTTTCTGGTTCTTTCCAGACTTACGCCACGCGTTTTGTTAGCCCTTCCTTTGGTTTTGCCATGGGCTGGAACTACTGGTTTAACTGGGCCATTACGGTGGCCGCCGAGCTGGTAGCAGCCGGTATTGTGATGAGCTACTGGCTGCCAGATGTGCCCCACTGGGTGTGGGCCGCTGTGTTCTTGGCGCTGCTAACCGGTCTTAACGCGCTCTCTGCGCGCGCCTATGGTGAAGGTGAATTCTGGTTTGCCACCATCAAGGTGATTACCGTGCTGGTGTTTTTGGTGGCCGGTGTGGCCATGATCTTGGGGATTATGGGCGGTAACTCACCTGGCTTTAGTAACTGGACTAAGGGTGAGGCCCCCTTCCACGGCGGCTGGCTCTCGATTGTGTCAGTGTTTATGATCGCTGGTTTCTCTTTCCAGGGTACTGAGCTGGTTGGTGTGGCTGCGGGCGAGTCGCGTAACCCCCGCAAGGATGTGCCCCGGGCTATTAAGAGCGTGTTCTGGCGGATCATGCTGTTCTATGTGGGTGCCATTTCGGTTATTGGTTTCCTGATTCCTTACACCGACCCCAACTTGCTGCGTAACGGTGAGACTGATGTGGCTTACTCGCCTTTCACCTTGGTGTTTGAGCGGGCTGGCGTGGCCGGTGCGGCTGCGGTGATGAATGCCGTTATTTTGACCGCGATTTTGTCTGCCGGTAACTCTGGCCTGTATGCCTCTACCCGTATGCTGCACTCGATGGCCCTTGATGGTCATGCCCCCAAGCTGTTCTCCCGGGTTAACCGGCGCGGCGTGCCGATTTACGCTATGGCGGTTACGGCTGCTGTGGGTGCGGTTGGTTTCGTGACCGCTATTGTGGGTGAGGGCGCTGCCTACACTTGGCTGCTTAACGTCTCTGGTCTTTCAGGCTTCATTGTGTGGCTGGGTATTTCCTGGTGCCACCTGCGTTTCCGGCGGGCCTATGTGCTGCAGGGCAATGACTTGTCGAAGCTGCCCTATAAGGCTCCGCTGTTCCCGTTTGGCCCGATGCTGGCTTTTGCTATGTGCCTGATTGTGCTGGTGGGTCAAAACTATGAGGCTCTGTTTAGGGGCCAGCTGTTCCAGATTGCTTCTAGCTACATTGGTTTGCCGGTGTTCTTGGCGATTTGGGCTATCCACAAGCTGGTTACCAAGGAGCCTAAGGTTGAGCTGGCTACCGCTGACGTAAGTGGCGTTGAGGTTGAGGTGGCCTGATAGCTTCCTGCTAGCTTTTTCCCGCCTGCGGTTTAGTCCGACGGCGTAGCGAGTGCCTGGTTGCGATTCTATGCAGCCAGGCGCTCGTGTTTTTTGGCGTCCCGGGCGGCGCCTGGGCCTTCATGTTCGCGTCCTGCGTCTGCGCTCGCGGCCCAGGGACTATTCCCAGCGGGCGCAGCGCTCGCTGCCGGGGCGGCGGCTATTCCCAGCGGGCGCAGCTTTCGCTGCGGGCAACTTCGATGGCACTATTGCGGTCCCAGCCATTGCTGGCGCGGAATACGAGCTTGCGCGAGCTAGAGCATTGCCAGGCCGTTAAAACCACATCTGAACTGGAGTTGTTTGCACTTGAGTTGTCTGCGGCAGGGGTGGGGGGTGCCTCAGTGGGGGAGATTGTGGTCAAGTTGGGCAGGTTCAAGCCAGTGGAGGGCTCTGGGCTTGAGGACAGTGGTGTGGGTGTGGCGGTCCCTAGCGGCTTGCTGGTGGGTAGCGGCGCAGTGCTAGGTAGTGGCGTGCTGCTGTGAGTGGGGCTGGGGGTGCTTTCAGGGCTCTGGGTTTGGGTGGTGGTAACGACGACGGCGCCCGTCTGGTTTTGCTCAGAGGCTCGGTGGGCGTAAAAAAGAATGCCCCCAACCATGGCAAAAATACCCAGCACCGCGAAAGTCACCAGCGACACGCGCCAGGCTGAGCCCCAGGGCGTATACAAGCTAGCGTGGGTGTTACCAAGCGTGTTTAGCTTGCTTTCGCGCAGAGAGGTGGCCTGGGGGGCGTTGTTGTGGGAGCTGGGGCGCTGGTGGTCAATCATTGGCTTACAGCTGTCGTCGGGGTCAGATACTAAGGCAGATATTACCCCGACCTGTGGCTTAGGTTAAGAAATCACAATGTTGTGACTAGGTAACAGATTTCAACCCTAGAGCCCTGGCAACAAAAGTTATTCGTTTTCTTCACGTTGGGCGAGGATACGTTCCGCCTCTTCATCAGGCAGCGGATCACCATTGTCGTCAAGCAGGCCGTTACGTTTCATGAACTGGTAACGCGAATCAATGAGACGAGGTAACGGAAACGGCAGAATATATAAGGCGCCAATAAAAATAAAGAACAGTGCAATGGACAAGGTGGAAACTATAACGAATTCGGGGGCTCCCGCCCTATGCGAGAGCATGCCGATTCCACCTACGGTACACGCAATGCTCATGCAGGGATACGTCATTGCCGCCATGTTTTTGGTCATACGCTCGCGTGAAATACTTCTCCCGAATTCTGCCACCCACGAATCAGTGTAGGTCTGCACCCACCATGTATAAATACCAAAAATGCCAAAAATCGTTATTACGATTTCTCCCCCCACACTATTCATACTTGTTACCTCCTACCCAAATAAAGCATCGCTTATATAAAAGGCTAGTGTTGCGTTAGAGATTGTGGCCATCGTGATTTATCCCCAAATACGCCTTTGGCTAATACCGTCTTAACGGTTGATAGTCTGCTGTGCGTCCTCGCGCTATGAGGGCGCCTGCTCTGAGCAAGCTGGCAGTCCCTAAACCAGGTAAAAACTGCTTCCAGGCAAAAGCAGGGGGGCGCCCGCCATGCGGCGGG
>ERZ773013.109-NODE-109-length-51485-cov-5.648279_pt1 | contig 51485 bp, 81 predicted proteins | sample MGYA00511670_ERZ773013 | MGnify/ENA primary metagenome ERZ773013 (study PRJEB29015, sample SAMEA2738120) | human oral metagenome | biome: human oral; feature: human-associated habitat; material: saliva | place: China | collected 2257 ... | reverse complement strand
GCTTAGAATGGCTTAGGTGAAAAGATAGGACAATGTTGGGGGTTATCGTCAGAGTGACGTTAAGTTAACAGCGTTAACTCCTTCTTAACACGTACGCCTAGGATGTGCGTTTTACAATTACATACATACAATACATATATACATACTACATACATATATTACATTATTATAGGATTCTTCTTGTTTATATGCACTTTACATTACTATTATTTTTGGGTGCTACATACAGATTATGCACATGATTACATTGCTAGGTATGTAATTTACTTAGTGTGTAGGAAAAATTAGGGGGTTTTACGCGAGGCGTTTTCGGCGGGTAGCTAGCTAGTTAGTTGCTTGTAGTTCGTTGCAGTTCGTTGCAGTTGATTAGGTAAGGTGAGGGCAAGTTGAGTGAGGTGAGGCGTAGTTAAGTTAGGTGTCCTATGGTTGGCCCGGGGTTGGTTTTTGTGTGGGGCAGGTCACGTTTTAGGGTTGGTCCGGGGTCTGGTTGGTGTATTGGGGTCTGGTTTGTAGGTTGGTAGGAATTAGCTGGTAGAGTGCTTGACAGTGCATGAATAAGTATGCAAAGCAATGAATAAAAAATCATATGCTTTTCAGAGGGAGAGAAGGAGGGGGTGTCATACCCATTTGTACGTTCGGGGGTAACGGGGGTTAAAGAGTGGGTCAGATCACACGCTATCTTGTTGACTTTAACCGTCTACCCTTCTATGCTTTAAGCATCAACACCAAACGTGAAGGAGAAATCATGATGAACACTAAGTTTTGCATCTCAACAGGCCATTGGATCACTTACGAGTGCCTGCATCCGTGTCGAACGACTACACAAGTCATTCTTCCTCATCCTTGGTGAGTTGACGTACTACTGGTTGGACAATAAGGGCAATTACTACAGTGAAGACGCTATGGAACAGCTGTGTCGAGAACTTGACTATGAGGTCGTAGACTTCGGGCACCGCGTCTTTTATACAACAACAAACTTTAGGAGGTTTTAACCATGAACATTGAGGAAACACTGGAGGGGTACACGCAGGCATACTCTGAGCTAGAAGAAGCTCTTTTTGCGGTTAACATCGCGAATGTTGGTCTGCACAAAGTGCTGCATAACAACGAAGAGCCTTTTAAGCTGAACGACCAGAGCGGTAAGTACACGGGTATTACGATCACCACACCTGAAGACGTACGTGACATGGTTGCGGGTTCGATCATCGTGATCGGCGGTGTCGAGTGGATGCTCCGCAATGACGGCTGGGTGAGTGGTTACGGTGGCGAGCGTACTCATGAAGAAATGTTCGTGAGTATCCTGCTTCATCTCGATCATGTGTTCCTGCTGCATAAGGGGTACTGATGATTTGGTGTGATAAGTGCGAAGAGAACCCATATATCGCGTGGGACTGCGAATATTGCGCTGAAACACCTGATGTCTTGTGTTGGTACTGCAATACTTCCTATCATGGCTAAGCTAACAAGACACGAAACTGAGTTTGAGTTCTCACCTTGGGGTATTCAGAGATTGTTCTACGACTTGTCTCTGGCTGAGACTCATGCTATTTATACAGAGCTGAAACGAGCTTGGGATGAGTCAAAGGCTTTTGAGGTCGAAGTCGAAATACCCCTAAGAGAGCACCCACATGTTCACATTCTAAACATTGCTGTTGACCCTGTTACGCAACAAGTTACTACTGAAAGGAGAATTGGTAATGATCGCTTTTCATCTTGTCCTAGCTGTCGTCTGGGCCGGTGTTAGTGTCGCTTTCGCGCTACTTGCACGGTTCAAGAAGGGTATTGAGGGCTTTAGAATCTGGCCCGATGTACTGGCCTCCGTTAGCGCCGGTGTTGTCGCAATTTGCTACATCGTGCAGATTGCATTGGAGGTAGCAGCATAATGTTTACTATTGCGCAAATCATTATTGTCTGTGCTTGGTTTGCTATGTGGGCTGTTAACTCGAAGATGTTTCGTAATGGGCCGAAGCGGAACCAAAACCACATGATTAACGCTGTGTTGGACGCTGGCTGCGTCATTCTTCTTATTAGCCTTCTTGTGAAGTTTGTGGAGGGTTGAGCGTGTACGAAGCACCTTGGAGCATTTGTGTCATCTTTAACGAAGATGACAGCTTCTTTGGGGTGGTAGATGACCCTATTGAAGCTCAGTCTGAAGTAGAGTGGCTAACGAACAAATACAATAAGTTGTTCTATTTTGAGAAATACGAGTTGATGGAGGTATAATGAGGCACCCTATTGAATCGGCAGCGTGGTTCTTCCGTAGAGGTGAGTTCGTTCTTGGCAATGACGTGCTGAAGGACGAGTGCGGTGTCGAGTACAAGCGCCCAGGCCAGGCAGAGTACTACGCGATTTACCGAGATCACTCGGACGCAAGGGCTATCAACGAGGCATTGAAGAGCATTGCTGAGATGTACGGTTGCCTGACGTGCCTAGCATCTGATACATACACAGGTAAGCTCACGATTGTCGGTGAAGAAGACACCATCACTCTTCTGAAGTACGTGTGGAGGGTTGGCCTCTCAGATAAGTATGGCTATGATGCCATGCTGAAGAACCGTGTGTTGGATACGGACATTCGGGGCGCTGCCGAGTACAGGAAGTGGGCCGATGACTACATCTTCGGGTTCTTTGAGGGTGTTGCTGGCAATCCTGATACAGAACATCTCTCAAGATTTAGCAAACATCCGCGTATTCTTGGCATACTCGATGGTTTTGACAGTATGAAACGCTATGAAAGGTTGGAAGCAAAATGATTGTTTCAGTTGATACGGACCATATTGATCTGGTTCATAATACAGAGGTGCTTGAAGCTGCTCTGGATGAACTTCCTGCCGGTTGGATTGTCGATCTTGAGTTTTTCGAGGAAGGCACATTCAGCTTCGTGAAGACCTATGATGATTGGTTTATCCCGTCTAACGATGGGTTCTGTAGTGAAGATCGAGTAGATTTTGTTTGCACTATCCAGGGCGATAACCACTTGAAGAAGGAGGCAATGTCTGTCGCTTTCCGTCAACCAGAGATCAACGACATTGCCGAGCGACACAACAATGCGCTGCAAAAGTGCCGGGATGCTGTGAACGGTGAGATGGTTCTGGACGGGCGGTTTATCAAGTACCGTAACTTCTTCCTTGATACGGAGAACGACCTCAAGCCTATTGGTTTGCTGGCCGTTGCGAATAATATCTTCTTGAAGGAATATCAAGACGATCACAGTTTTATGAAACTGTTTACGAAGAAGGGAGATGAGAAGTAATGTTGACTTTTGCTGTTGGACTGCTTATCCTCGGCTTTGCAGTGGCACTTCTCGGAATGATGCTCGATGAGGTCTACAATTGGGGCGCTAAGGTTATTGCGGCTGGCACGATTATGCTCTGTGTGTCTCTTGCTTGCCTTGCTGGTTGTGTCTTTTACTATGGTGTTCACGTCTAAGGAGAAATGATGAAGAAGAATAATAAGATTATCGGGTCTGTCGTTGCTGTTGCTGCGGCGCTTTCACTGGCTGCGTGCAATGCCGCTGATACGGCCTCGCGGAACATCAGCTACGAGAGCGACAACTTCAAGGTGATGCGACGCATTGTGTTCGTCAATGGCATTACGGACAAGTACCTGCTGAGCATCGAGGGTTTATGCTCGATCACGAAGGACAAGGAAGACAACCAGCTGGAAGTCACCTGCAAAACGGGCGACAGTGAGTACAAGAAGCACTATCTGGGTATTTCGGATAATGTGACGTACTTCGTGGAGCAGATGGACGGCTCTGATGTTGATACATTCCACTACAAGGTTGCTTTCCGACCTGAAGAACTGCTGCCGGATATTGACCTTCAGACGAGTGGGGATGAGAACTGATGATTGAACCTGCTGAGGAAATCTACGTGATTTTCAACAAGAAGACGGGCAGCATCAAGACTGGTAGTGGCCGTAAGTACAAACTCGTTCACGCTTACCTGTCTGAGAAGATGGGCTGGGGTGGTATTGGTCGTATCGGTCAGTTTGCCCGAGAAGAAAAGGATGACTATGCGATTGCTAAGTATCGTCTTGTTGAAGCAAAGGAGAGTCGAGAATGATTATCAATTTCAGTGAGTTGACTATTCCGTTCCATCGGCTTGCACCCGGAGCTGTGCTGATTAGTCCTGATGACGTTCGTTATCTAAAGTCCATCGGTGAAGACATGGAAGACTACTGGGTCCACGCGAAGGACTTGTGGACTAATCAAGCACACTCTGATGAAGAGTTGAAAAAGGAGATTGGAGACGGCGAAGGATGGAAGGTGCTACCGTGATTGATGGAATCAAGTACGTCGGTGATAGTAGGTTCATCATCACTAATAGTAAGCTGATGGAGCTGCTAGAGAAAAGCATTGCTTACGAAGTCTGTGACTGGGTGAACGGTGATAATTGGGACGGTTGGAAGTTGACTTCTGACGCTCTCGATGACATGTATCCCGGCAAGGGTGAAACCCCTTATGATGTCGCTGACTCGTTGGCAGGTCAGATTACGGAGGTGGAAGTGTGACTATTGTTTGGCTTGTATTCTGTGCGTTTGTCGCTGCCCTCATCTTTGTTGCTCGTATTAAGGACTTGTGTAGCGAGTGGAACTTCTATGCACTCATGGTGCTTACCATTCTTGCTGCTTTGAGTCCAATTTATTGGCAATCATGAGCCACATCACACTCAACTAGAGTTGCACACTCTCTTGTTGATGTGCTAGACTGGTCATTACCAGTTGATGGATCTCTGATCCGATAAAACCCCTGTGCTTGGCTTGAGGCACAGGGGTTTTATTTTGTCCCCACGATGATGTGGTACATGTCACGCTGTTACTTGTTGACAGGTGTGGGCAGAGCACATTAGTATAAATACATCAGCAATTGAAAGGAGAACAAAATGATTACTGGACTTGTAGGTACTGTGTTTGATACCGACGAGCCTCCCTTTGTTAGCATCAGCGCTGACGTGATGCTTGATGGTGATGAACACTGTGTCAATATTTACTGGTACCCAGAAACGGATGAAGTTTTTGTGGAGAGGCAGGACTGATGCGAGCACGGGTGACTAAGGACTGCTATTGCTATACCTGTGATAGGGAGTTTAACTACCTGGGTATTGCGAGCCATAGGGCTTCACATCGACGTAAGCGTGAAGATTGCATCATCGAGTTTACGTACGGAAACATCGGTCATTGGAAATATTCTGAACTGAAAGAAGGAGAGTGGTTATGAACAGTGGTGAGCTGCAATTCGTAAAGGCTATTTACTCGGTTGCTAAGAAGTGCTACAACGATAGTATTGAACCTCTGCACCCTTGCGAGCGCCCCGGAGAAAGAGAAGATAAGGACTGGTTCAAGGTGAAGTCCTACGCTGAAGCACTGATCGAACTTGCAAAGGAGAACGATAATGACTAACAATGAGTTTACTAAGCTCTACAACGAAACGCAGACGAGCTACATGAAGCTGCGCAATATGCCTATTACCAAGCTGAAAGTGTGGTTCGTAGAGGCAAACGGACTAGGCAATGTCGGGGATGTCGAATCCTGTGTGGACTTCGCGGCTATCACAGACCGAGGCAGTGTCGTTATCTTGGGTACTCTTGGTCCATTTCTGAAGGTCAATGACGGTTACTGGGTTCGTACTGCCCCAGCAGTCCCTAAGAAGCTGTGGAGCGATCTCGACCTTGTTAACCAGCTCATCAACGAGTACGAGGATAACGACTATATCGCTACTGTCATCGACCCTGGGTTGGAATGATGCAGTTCGAGTCAATCAAGTCCCCTACTGACCTTGAGAACTACCCGCTTGGTACTGTTCTCGGCGGGTCGTTGGAAACCTACGTGCGTACTTCGAGTGGTTGGTGTGCGTGTACCTTGGAAGAGTTCTACACGAGCACTCAGCTTTTCGGGTTCCTGCCTGTCGGCATGATGACGGGTAGCCGTCGTGTGGCTGTGTACTACAAGCCGTGACACGCATCACTTAGTATGGTGTTGACAGCTTAGAAACGGTGACTCTATACTAAACCCATCACAACTGAATAGCCTCTGAGAGTTCAACTAACAATCGTCGCCGCGACTCAGAGGCACACCCCTTGTGGCGGAACAGGCAGACGCGCTCGACTCAAAATCGAGTTCCGAAAGGAGTGTGAGTTCGATTCTCACCGAGGGGACCACCAAGCACCGGACGATGCTGGATGATTAGGCCATAGCCGCCTGCCGCTCTGATCAAGCGGACGTGCCGGTTGCCGTGACGGGGGTCACGTGCGGGGTAGCACCCTAGGACTGACAACTCTTTGGGTGATGGTTTTGTTTCGTCAGTCAACAGCACCCCTTCCAACGGAATGTGGCGCAGTAGGTAGCGCACCTGGTTTGGGACCAGGGGGCCGTGAGTTCGAGTCTCACCATTCCGACTGGGCAGTATTGCCCATAGCCACATGCTTGGTATGTGACATCTAGTTGCCAGGAGTCCTCCGTGACTTCCTGGCTTTATCCCAGATAGTGTAATGGCAGCATGGCAGGTTTTGGCCCTGTCGGACTAGGTTCGAGTCCTAGTCTGGGAGCGCTTGACGATGAGGTTGCTCGATAGCACAAAGTGTCTCGACCAAGACACCCTCATCGAAGGGCTGGGCTACCCTGGTCAGGTGGCAAGCTGCTTAGTGTTAGGGGTTCAGCACGCTGAGTAAGACTCAGAGGGACAGGTTCGAGTCCTGTAGCAGCACGACAGAAAGGAGAAACAAAATGACTATTATTCGATTTGATGCTGAGACGAGAGAAGCCTTCCGCAAGATTGCGGAGCTGGTAGACATCCTGGGTATCAAGCCTATTGAAGAACTAAGCAACACTGAGATCGTGGACAAGGATGGTGTCGTTCATGATCTGTCTGAACTCATCAAGACAAATTGTGTTATTGACAATGGTTGTGGAGTGATCTTCATGGGCATTAGAGCCGATTGTGTTGGCCCAATGGTAGGTTTGTTCGTTTCGTCTGCTGGTAAACACTTCAGCTCAGAAGCCCTTGCAAACCTCATCCGCGAACACGAGGATGACGATGATTTCCTAATCACTGTCTACAAGTTCTAATGAAAGGAGAAACAAAATGAAGCTACGACTTACTGACTTCGACTCGAATACTTACGAAGACACTGACGGTTCGTGCGATATGTGTATGTATACAGGTATGCTCGACCACCCTGAGTACACCTTTACCACCAGTTTCGGTGATAGCTATACTATCGAGGGCTGGTGGTCCGACTGGGGGCACCTTACGACCATTGACATCAATCTTCCTGTGTTCACTGCTTGGTTGCATGACGTTGAGTTCAAGGAACCGACAGAGCTTATTGAAGAAAATAAGGAATATGATTGGCTTTCGGATAAGCGCTTCTGGGAGGAGTTTCTACAGGATGTCCTTAAGGCAGCCCAATGGTGCCGGAATGATGAAGAACTCAATGAAGAACTCGACTGGGCGCTGAAGGGGGTCTAACAATGCTGACTGATGAACAGTTTGATGAACTCGCTGATAGGCTACTGAAGAAGATCGCCCCTCAGCTGGGTGTCGAACTTGAGGAAGAAAAACCTAAGTCTGACACTATCGTCCGGGACAAGGACGGCACGGAATACGATCTCGAACAGTGCGCTATCGGGCCTTGTGTGATCACAGCAGAGGGTAACTACTTCCTCCATGTTGAAGAAGGCGTCCTTGGTAATGATGATTACAAGGAATACTGGATAACTACTTGGTGTGACAAGTTCAGCAATAGTGAACTCGCAAGTATCCTGACGGAACTTGGTGGAGACTTCGATGTCATCCAGGACTGATACACTGTCCTCGTAACAACAACGACAACCAAGGAGTAACGATGAGTATCGTTGATCTCGCAGTCAAGCTGGGCAAGGCTTTCGAGGGTGCTTACTCGTCCGTCGTCAAGAACGACGAGATGAAGACGACCATTACCCAGGAGGCCCGTACGGGTGTCTACACGATCACCACCCAAGACGCTGAGCTGATTGCTCTGCTTGACCAGGGGATTGTCGAGAAGGCACCTGTGACCATGATCAAGCCCATGACCTATGGTGTCGTCTCGCCCGGCGTTTACACCGTTCCGGGGCATAAGATGGAAGAGATTTTGGAGCAGCGTCCGTTCGACCATCTGTGATTGTCGGCCTGAGACAGCGCGCCTCTGATCTCAGGGATAGGTAACTGAGGGGTTCGTCCTTTCGGGTACCGGCCTTACATGAGGGTTCATAATTCATGAGGACTCATCCCCCTATCGACTAACACTCGGTAGGGGGATGATACTATATGTGTGTGAGTAGAGTCACACGATTATCTGTTGTGAATTGTTCGGCCTGTCAGCTACACTCAAGTTGTCAGGCCGAACAACTACGAAAGGAATGTTCAATATGAAGCGCTTTCTTGCGACGACTGGTGTCGCACTACTGATGATTGCTGCGGCTGCTGCTACTGCCAATGCAGCCGACAACACCGAGATCAAGGCCGAGGTCACAAAGGCCACGTCCTCGTCTCGACAGACCTCTTCCGAGGTCAACGTGGGTGGCACCTGGGCCGTGGAGAAGCTGGCTGTCGGCCAGCAGTTCACTGTCTCGACGGTGCCGAATGAGGGTAAGGCCCCGTTCGTCTGGAACGCCTCGTTCCCGTTCACGCTCGATGATGGGTCTGTCGTCGGTGAGTGTGAAGCCAACGAGGCAGAGCTGACCTGTAAGGTCACTGAGATTCCTGAAGCCTACAAGGACAAGACGAACGTCAAGGGCACGTGGTGGGCACGCGCTCGCCTTCAGGGTGGTGCAATTGGCACCACCGAGGGTACGATCACCCTGAACGGTAAGGCCGTGAAGACCCTTGTCTGGGGCGACAAGGAGGGCACGGGCGAGTGTACTAATGATTGTGCAAACCCGGCCCATTATGAATACGCTAACCCAGAGAACGTGAAGTTCGGGTGGTCTAACGCTGATGGGACTATCAGCTGGGGCATTAAGTGGATTGCTAAGGGTGGTGTCGAGTACACCGTGAAGGACTTTGACGCGAAGCTGGGTACGACCGTGAAGTGCGCGAAGTCGGATACATGGAACCCGGATACGACCGAGACCGTTACTGCTACGCAGATCGACCCGAATACGATCAAGTTCACGGCTCCTGACGAGTCCAAGACGTGTGTAGTCTACCCGCCTGAGCATACTGTCGTTCCCGAGGGGCAGACTTCTGCGACTAACCATGCTGAGGTGAATGGTATGAAGCTCGAAGCTACGGCGACGGTTAAGAGCAATGGTGGTACGAATGGTGATGGTTCTGTGAAGCCTACGCCGGAGCCTTCTACGCCTGCCCCTGCACCGGAGCCGAGTGTTACGCCTGCCCCGCAGCCTACGCCTTCTGTGAAGCCGACTCCTGCGCCCTCTGAAGAGCCTACGCCAGCTCCTTCCGAGAAGACTACTCCGGCTCCTGCACCGTCTGAGAAGCCTTCTCCGGCACCTAGCCCTTCGGATGAGCCGCAGTCTGCGGCCCCTACGCCTCAGCCGCCTGTCGTACCAGAACAGGGCAAGCTCGCTAAGACGGGTGCTGCATCTGAGGCTATCGTGATTGCACTTATTGCAATCGGTGGTGGTGCCTTGGCCTGCTACCTCGCCTGGCGTGCCGGTCGATTTGGCAACGACCATATCTGAGTGATACACTAGAAGCCTCCTTCCTAACAGGGCAGAGCGCCAGTGCTGTTTAGTGCTGGCGCTCTGTCTTACCCAAAACACAGTGTGGCACAGGTCACACCAGTTTCGCTTGTACCCTACACTAACACGTACTAATATTGACTGCGTAGAAAGGAGGGACAATGACAGACCCAAGTAAGGTTGTGGAAACGTGGCTCAAGCGAGTTGGCCGCAGCAGCTTCAGTTATTCCGACCGGGCCGTGAGGCAACCAACCAGTGTCAAAAAGTTCAACCCGGTGAAACTAGACGAAACATCAGAAAAGCTCATCGACAGTATTTATAAATGGTGGTACATCGAGACTAAGACAAAGCCCCGCTTCAATGATGTCGTTATCTGTCTGAGCCAGTACGTGAGCCGTAACAACAACTACGCAAACAAGCTCGTTCCACACGTACCTGATCTTAAAGACTTAAATTACATCTGGGACAAAGAATCGCGCATCAGTGTCACAAGCGGTGACCCAGACACGTACATGGGCATTAGCCGACAACACATCAACAAATGGTACGAGTACTACAGTGCCCTAGAAACAGACTTCGGCCAACTAGCCGACGAAGTTATCACAGACTGCGTTGCAGCACCAAGCACACTGAAGTTTGCTAAAGCTGCTGCACTGATGGTTGTACTCAACGAAAGGAGCAAAAATGCGCCCCACGCGACAGCACCATAACGATGCTGGTTTCGACCTGTCTACGAAGATGCCGGTGATCATCTATCCCGGTGAAGTTATCCTCGTGAAGACAGGTTACTACCCCGCTAAGTTCGACATTCCTGACGGCTCTGTCGGACTCGTCTTTGCCCGCTCTTCCTTGAGCAAGAAGGGCCTTCTACTCGCTAATGGTGTTGGTGTCATCGACGCTGGTTACGAGGGCGAAGTTCTCGTTCCACTGTGGAACATGAGTAAAGACACCCCTGTCGTTCTCGAAGAACATGAAAGGGTCGCTCAAATTGTCATCGTCAAGCTAGAGGGCACATCCGCTCTCTACGCACAGCCACCTGTCCAAGCCGGTGAGCGTGGTCAAGGTGGTTTTGGTTCGACTGGAAGGTCTATCTGAGAATGAACATCAACGTCTACTCCAAGCCCAGTTGCCCACAGTGTACGGCGACGTACCGCAAGCTGAAGGCGCTTGGACTGCCGTTCAATAGCACCGACGTAACGGAAGACGCAGATGCGCTGGCATTTATCCGCGCACTGGGTTATCAGCAAGCACCTGTCGTCGTTGTGCGTGAAGGTGCGCAAATTAAGGAACACTGGTCTGGGTTCCGACCGGACCTCTTGAAGAAGTATGAGGTGAAAAATGACTAAAATTACTGACCCTGTGAAGCTCGAAGAGGCTCGCGCCCGTATGGCTAAGGCCCGTGCCACCCGGATGGGCGGCAAATACCCACAGGATGTAGAAACCCGTGTTGCCTTCGTTCGGGAACTCGTGATTAAGCAGTTCAAGGATGCGGGCCTGTCGGTCATGAAAGATGGAGAACTTATCGGTGGGCCTTCCGCACGCTATTACCACACTAAGTTGGTGAACGGGAGCCTGACGATCAAGGACATGATCTTGCTCGGTGACTACATGCCGGTTGACTGGACTCTCATCTTCAGGTCTGTTCGACAGCCAAAGGATGTTCTGCGTCCATCTGATGCTGAGGCAGCACCTATTAATATGGAGTTTGCTGAGCCTGGCGATAACCCGTTTGCTGATTACTTTACTGATGTGGATGGTATGTGATGGAAGAAATTAGCTTGCGTGATTTCGGTAAGAGTCTGAGGAAAGAGATTCCAAGTATTGGCTCTACGAAGGTCATTAGGTTTCTGCGCCGTGAAGGATACCTGAAGAAGGGTCGGCATATTAGCGAGCCTACGGAAAAGGCCAAAGGACTGCTTGGTATCTGGCGTGTCTATAAGAACGGTAGAAACTCGCATCCCCAGGTGTATGTCACGAAAGAGGGTATCCAGGTGTTCACTGATATGATTATCTCCGAGTATGAGGACTTCGGTCCTTGGGAGATTAGGAGAAGTTATAGTGACTGACTGGCATAATCTGATCGCTGACTACAACCTGTGGTGCGATAACTACGATGAGGGCCGTAGTCGAGCACTTGACCGTGTTATCGTCCACCACAACGCTGGCAAGGCTATGTCGCATGGTGGTGTCCTTGCAGCGTTTAACCATAATGGCACGTCTGCGCACTACAATGTGGACATTGACGGCAGCACCGCACAGTTCGTCCACGACAAGGACACGGCCTGGCACTGCCCCGGCGTTAACTCGTGTTCGATTGGCATTGAGCACGCTAACTCCACTGGTGCTGAGGGTGGTTGGGACATTGGTGAAGCGACGCTTGATGCCGGTGCGCACCTGACTGCGGCCCTGTGTCGTGCGTATGGTCTTGGTCGTCCGCAGTGGCGTGTCAACGTGTTCCCCCACTCGGACTTCTATTCGACTGCCTGCCCCGCGTCTCTGCGGGATAAGTACGCTGGTGAATACATGGAGAAGGCTCAGGCGTACTATGACAACCTTGATGCTGAGATCACTCAGTCTGAGGGCTGGGTGTCGCAGGATGGTGGCTGGTGGTACCGCACCTCGGATGGTAGCTGGGAGACCGGCTGGTTCCCTGTGAACGATAAGTGGTTCTATGGCAACGAGAAGGGTTGGTTGCAGGCTGGTTGGCAGCATATCGACGGCCACTGGTACTTCCTGCACGATATGCACGATTCGCGCTACGGCGAGATGGAGACTGGCTGGCAGAAGATCGGTGAAAACTGGTTCCTCCTGAACGACAAGGGCCAGATGCAGACCGGCTGGCAGCTCGTCAAGGGCAAGTGGTACTTCCTTGAGGAAAACGGTGCTATGCGTACCGGGTGGCTGTCGTACAAGGGCAGTGATTACTTCCTCACTAAGGACGGCTCTATGGCTGTCGGCCTCGCTCAGACGCGCCTTGATGGTGCGTGCTCGATTTTCGGTGAGGACGGTAAGCTGCTTGTCGGTAAGCTGGTTGTCGAACAGGACGCTGACGGCATCGTGAAGCTGGTAGAATCTAAGTAACTTCGATTTAGGAGGAACTTTCATGGCTAATGAAGTCTTGACCACTGACCGTACTAAGTGGTACTTGTTGACCCCGGAGCGTCGCAAGGCACTGTACGCAGTGTTTGCGGCTATCGGAATGGTTGGTGTCGCTTACGGCGGTTGGACTGCTGAGAACTGGGAGCAGTGGTCTCAGGTGATCGAACGAGTCCTTTCTGTGATCGGTTTCCTTATCGCAACTGTTCACACTGGCGGTGTCTATACGGCACCTTCGTATGGCACTCCTGACGCTGAGTGACATAACAATTGAAAACCCCCTTGCTGGTGTCAGTGAGGGGGTTTTCGCTATAATGGCCTCATGAAGAAGCTACTTGGTACTATGACTGAACCCCGGTCAGTGACGGCGGTGATGGTAGTTATTTACACTGCTATCTCGCTTACTGGCCTTGGGTTCCTGACAAGCTATGATTCCTTGCCGTGGGTGATTATCCTCGCCGCGTTGCTGATGCTGGTTTCTGGTGTTTTGGGTGCGCCTTCAGCGTGGTTGGGTTCTTGGTGGCTTGAAGGCCCTGCTGCACTTGTCGCCGTGCTCGGAATTATGCTGATTTCTATTAACGAACTTGTGCTGACCACGGCACATGTGCGTTGGCCACTCCATGTTATTATTTTGTCAGTAATCATTGGATTGTTTTTCTTTGCGCGTGCTCTGCGTGTGTGGCCTTACTCGTATCGCCCTGGAGTTCTGCCGAAGAGCAAGCTGGAAGAGGCTGAAGAACGGTACAATAAGACAAGGGAAGAATACTTGTCAACCGTTAGTGAGTAACAAGGAGTTAGCGTATGAACACGGCATTGGTGGGCCTCGTTTGCTCTGCCGTAACCCTTGTTATCAAGGCTATTATTGATTTGTGCATTGATCGTTACAAGAAGGCTCAAGAGATTCAAGAAGCTCGTGATGATCTTGAAGCTGATTTGCGTACGCAAGCGTTCCTGTGGAAGGAACATGCTTATGCGGTGCGTGTTGCGGCTGTTCAGGCCGGTGTGAAGGTAGAAGACTTGCCTTCCGTTCCAAAGGAGGACTAATGCTGTTTGCCTGGTTCTTGGTTGGTCTCGCTGCTGGCTTGATTGCCGGTGCTGCTTGTACTTACGTGTACTTGGACAACAAGTTTCAGAAGGCTGTGAAGGAGGTGCTTGGTGGTATCCAAGACGAACTCGCGCGATTTGCTGACGAGTGATGACCCGGAGCTGCGTGGCAAGCGCGACATGGCTTTGTCGCTGCTGAAGCGTGGCACGGAGCGTAACAAGATCATTCAGGCGACAGGCTTCACATCTGAAGAGCTGTTCGTCATTGAGCAGTCGTACTACGACAGCCGACAGGAATTGTCGCCCCGTAATATGCGCATCAAGCAGCTTGATCGTCTTGATGCACTTGTTGACATGGCCTACAGCCAGATCGAGATGTTCGGCCTTGCTGACGAGAAAGGCAACTGGGGGCAGAACCTTCAGGCTGTTCTCGCTGTTCTGCGTGAGATTTCCGAGGTCGCTAACCTCAAGCGCCAGACGGTGACTCATGAGATTCGTGTGATCGAAGAGAAGCAAGTAAACATCATGCTGTCGTTTACTAATCAGGTGTTGGAAGAGTACACAGCTCTCATGTACCCGCACCTGTCGGCTAAGGCTAAGAAGGCTTTGGAGACGAACAAGGCTGACTGGTTCTCTCAGGCTGTGTCGAAACCTGCGGCTCTTCTTGAGGCGACTGTGGAAGTTGAGGGTGAGTAATGCTGCCTTTCGGTGCTGTCGCTAAGAAGTTTTCTGATGCCCAGCGTCTTGAAGTGTGGCGTAATAATCCTGCCAAGTGGGCTGAAGACCACGGTCTGTTCATGTGGTCGAAGCAGCGTGAAGTTTCACAGTCTGTTGTTGAACATCAGAAAACCCTTGTGGTTACTGGCAATGGTGTGGGAAAGTCGCGTTTGTCAGCTACCCTCGTCAACTGGTGGGTAGACACTCATCCTGTCGATGATACGACAGTCGTCACGACGGCGACAAACTGGAAACAGGTCCGCAACGTCCTGTGGAAAGAGATTCCTCGTGTCAAGGCCGACGCTGGCATTGGTGGCAAGGTTAACGCCGACGCAACATGGAAGATGGGAGACCGACAAGACCCTATCGCTTTCGGTATGAAGCCGGACGATAAGGACGAGTCGGGTTTTCAAGGTGTCCACGACCAGTACGTCCTCGTGATTATGGATGAGGCAGGAGGCATCTCCAAGGAAATCTTCACCGCAGCCGACGCAATCACGACCAACAAGTATGCGCGCATCTTGGCTATTGCTAACCCTAACGACCCGTCGTGCTACATGGCCGAGGTGTTCAAGCGGGAGATGCGCCTGAAGCCTGAAGAGCGCTCCTGGAACATCATCCAGTTCGGTGCATATGACACACCTAATTTCACGGGTGAAGTCGTACCTGTCGAGGTTGCGACTCGTCTTGTGCAGGTTGACTGGGTTGAGGCACGTAAGAAGGAATGGGGCGAGGATGACCCTCGTTTCGTAGCGCGCGTCCTCGGTGAGTTCCCGGACGTGTCTGACGACGGCCTGTTCAACATGGGCCGTGTCATGCAGTCTATGGAGGCGTACGACACTTCTGAACCTGACGAGGGTATGCCGATTGTTCTCGGTGTTGACGTTGCCCGTTATGGGTCCGACAGCTCAGTGATTGTGTCGAACCAAGGCGGTTACATCAAGATTCATGGGCGTTACCAAGGCTTGAACGGTCCTGAGCTTGCCCGTAAGGTTGGTGAGCTGGCAGTCGAACTCGGGGCTGTCGAGATTCGTATTGACGCTATCGGTGTTGGTGCATCCGTTCTCGATAGTATCTACAATTTCGTGCCCGCTGACATTTCTGTCATTGGTATTCACGGTAACGCGAAGTCCGGTGATAGCACTAAGTGGTACAACTATCGCGCCGCTATGTACGATCAGTTCGCTAAGGCTGTCGCTGATGGTCGTGTCTTCCTGCCCGATGACGATGAACTCCACAATGAAATTGCTTCGATTAAGTACGAGTATCGTGGGTCAGCAATGCTCATCGAATCGAAGGAAAATATGCGCAAGCGTGGCATTAAGTCGCCTGACGTTCTTGATGCTGTCATTTATGCGTACCAGAATATTGGAGCCATTATGGCCGGTGATTCAGAAGGTCAGTACTATTCACCTGATGATCTACTAGAAGAAGATGACCTCTTGGACTTCATGTTCGAGGAAGAGTTGTCTGTATTTCTAGCGTGATAGGATAATTAGCATGAAGTATGAGCAGACATTCCAAGAAGCGCTAGGGTCTTTTTCTGATACCCTAGCGCGTCTCAAGCGAGAAGATGCGGGCTGGTTGCCTTTGTCTGCTGTCGAAGGCCCTGATTCTCTGATTACTCTTGATGTGATTAGGGACCATTCGGCGCGTGCGCGCCGTTTGGCTACTCTTAACCCTATTGTGAAGCGTGGCTTGGTTGTACGTAACGCTTACATGTGGGGCGACCCTGTTGTCTACAAGGGTTCTACTGGACCCTCCCGTAAGGTAATCGAGGAAAACGCGAAGGCTTGTTTCAGTGTGCAGGCGCGTGTTCGTGATGAGCAGTCTTTCAACACTGACGGTTGCGTCATTTATCTTGTGGATAAGGCGACAAAGACTGTTACACCTGTTCCGTTGATGCGCCTTGCTGGTGTGGCTACTGATGATGCGTCAGGTGATGTCGTTGCGCTCCTGATCAACCCTGTCGTAAGTGGTGAGCCTCAGTGGTACATGCTGTGGGACCGTGTGAGCGTGAAGATCACCAAGACTAACTACAAGGTGAACAAGCGCTTGACGGCTGTGTATGCGACCGTGAATCGCCTTGCTGCTGAACAGTACGGTAAGCCTGATCTCATGAGCGCTATGTCGTATGCACAGAAGTACAAGGAGCATCTTGAGGTCGCACACCTCATGGAGAAGTCTCTCGCTAAGCTGGCCTTCAAGGCAACGAGCGTTAATTCTAAGCAGCAACAGGCCGTTCAGCAGCGTATGGCTGGTCCCGGTGTCGGTGGCACTGCGAACATTGGTGCTGGGCAGGATATTCAGGCAATTAACAAGGCTGGCGCTGGGATTGATTTCTCGGCTGGTACGCCTCTTGCGTCTATGGTGTCGGCTGCGCTCGACATCCCCCTGTCGGTGTTGTTGACGGATGGTTCTGCGGGCGGTCGCCAGGGTGCTGAGACTGCGCTTGAAGACCCGACGTTTAAGGCGTTGGAGCTGCGCCGTCAACTCCATATCGACATGCTGAATGAGATTGCTGCGGCTCTAGGTATTAAGGTGCAGATCGAGTACGGTTCGATCAATAATGATCAGACGCACCGCCGTATTCAGTCTTTGACGTTGGCGTTCCAGAATGGTGCTTTGCATCAGGTTGAAATGCGTTCCGGTGTGTTGCAGCTCTTGAAGATTGCTGGTTCTTTGCCGTTGGAAGATTTGCCTGCCCTACCCGATGAGGGTGAGAATGAGGACGAGGGCGAGGGCGAAGAAGACTCGGCAGCAAAGGACAACGAGGACGGACGCGCAACGGGTGTAGGCCCGTTGTCTGATGGTACTAACGACAATCGAGATAATGGAGGGACCGATGCCTAAGCTGCATGAGTCCACGAGCGCTATCGGTACTGAGTCTCTTGGTGAGGGAAAGTACCGAATCAGAATTATCGTGCCCGGCCAGGGTTCTAGTGGTATTTACACTGCTGAGAACTTGGCTGAGTCTGCTCACCTGTTTAAGGCTGGCACGGAAATGTTTATAGACCACCCAACTGAGTCCGAGGAATGGGAGCGCCCGGAGCGTTCTATTCGTGACTATGCTGGTGTCTTTCTTGAAGACGCGACAGTTGGTGAGGATGGGGCACTCTACACTGTGTGTAAGGTGTTCTCTGGTGTTAACGAGCTAATCAAGGATAAGTGGGAATATATTGGTGTTTCCATTAATGCTTGGTGCGACCAGCCAATTGCGGAAACAGGTGTTGTTCCTGTTTTTGCTGGCGTTAGGTCGGTTGACTTTGTTACCGCGCCTGGTGCGGGTGGTGGCATTGTTGATCTGCTAGAATCAAATAGGAACAACAATTCTATTAAGGAGGGAACTGTGGACGAAAAGCTGCTTGAGTCCAAGTTCGATGAGCTGAAGGGTGAGATCGCTTCTCTTGTTGAAGCTATCGGCTCTAAGCTAGAGTCTGCTGTGGCCGCGATTCAGGAAGCCAAGGCAGAGGAACCGGCTGAGAAGGTCGAAGAGGCATCCGTGGATGTTGATTCTGTCCTTGAGGCCGGTAAGAAGATTGCCGAGTCCGGTCTGCCGGATGCGGCTGTCGCGCGTGTTCGTGAGGCTGTGAAGAAGGGTGCGGATGTCGAGTCTGCTCTTGAGGCTGAGCGTGCGTATCTGAAGGAGGCTGTCGCTGCGACTGCCACCCCTGTTGTCGAAAAGAACGAAGACACTTTCGGAAAGATTGGTTGGTGAGCATAATGGCAGTCAACGCTATCCGTGTTCCGGTTGTCAAGGACAACCAGATTTTTGAGTATTCCAAGACTCTCTCCCTCCCTGTCGATGCCACGCAGGCTCATCTTGAGCCTGGCGACGTTGTTGTCATCAACAAGGACAACGGTATTGCTGGTATCCTTCAGTCGAAGGTTCGTCCTACGACTGACAAGGCTGAGCAGGCTCTTACTGATGTGCTAGTGGCCCCTACGTATGGTCTGAATGGCCCCGGCTACGCCTCTGTGCGTGTCGCTGGCGGCGTGTTTGAGCTTGTCGGCAAGTCTGTTGCCGCTGCGAAGGCGGGTGCGCCTGTGTACGCGAAGGCTGCGACTGGTGCAGGTGTGAAGCCTGAGATTACGACCGTTAAGGCCGGTGCTGATGTTGTTATCGGTTGGCTGAAGGAGCCTCTTGCTGCGTCTGCCACCCCCCAGAAGATGCAGGTCGTTCTTGCACCTGCTAAGAACGCCTGATAGGAGGCAACTAAAGTGCGTTTCAAGAACCAGGAAGAGTTCAACGTCCAGCTGGGTGAGGCCCTTGCAGGCGACCGTCTCGCGCAGGCGCGCCTGAAGGAGGCTGTCACCTCTGATCAGCTGGCACCTATGTTCGTGAAGGCCGCGAACGTTCGTTTCCAGGAGTATTTCGATGCTCATGAGACGATTTGGGACAAGATTGCGACGAAGGAGCTGTTGACGGACTTCCGTCCTGCTTCGCTTCTGTCGCTGAAGCCTGACGCTACTACGGCTCCTATCGACAATGGTGGTTATCAGCACCCTGTGGGCACGCTGCCTCATGTGCCGGAGCTGACCCCTTACCCGACCATGTCCTATAGTGCCGATGGTGCGTTTATCACGACCGCCAAGCACGGCGCGCGCATCCAGTTCAGCTTCGAGTCGTTTATTAATGACGAGTGGAACGTAATTAGCCGTTTCCCGAAGGATGCTGCTGCTCTCGCTGCGCGTACTGAGGACTTGCTGGTCCTCCTTCAGCTGTTTGACCCCGCTACTAAGTCTCTTCGCAAGGACGTGTTTAACACCACTAACAAGACCGAGTTTAGGGTCGATGGTCTGCCTGCTGAGATCACTGGCGGTGCTGCCGGTTTGGGTACCTCTGGTAATAATCACGAACTGTCGTTCGATGCGATTGTTGCTGCACGGTTCCAGGCACTCGCTACTCTGCGCGACGGTCACTCGACTTATGTCCCCGAGGGTTTCGTGTTGGTCACTAACCCTGCTCTCGCTGAGGTTGCTAAGGGCTACACTCAGATTAACGAGATTCGTGTCCAGAATGGTAAGCGCACTGAGATCAAGGGCAACCCTCTGAAGGACTTGGAGGTCGTTACTTCCGACCTGATCTCTGTTGTTGGTGGGGAGAAGGCGTGGGTTCTTCTTCCGAAGGGTGGTCGTGCCAATGGTAAGACTGTCCTTGCGAAGACGGGTATGCTGGGTCGTGAGGCCCCGGAGCTTCGTATCCACAACAAGACCGGCCAGATGATCGGTGGCGGCGACGTTAACCCCTATGAGGGTTCTTTCGACAATGATGATGTCGAAGTTCGTATTCGACAGATCGCGGGTGCTGGCATCGTCCGCTACGACGGTATTATCGGCTCGACTGGTAATTCGTCTCTGTGATCAGTTAGCTGATTGAGTAAGACCCTCGCGGCCTTTGGCTGCGGGGGTCTTGCTATACTGGTTTTATGAGCGAGATTGATTTTTCTTCCCCCATCGGACAGGTGCGTGTCCTTATTCCTGATTTGCGTAAGTTGGAGGACTTGCGTGACTTGAGGAATGAGCCGCGTTATCTTTTCGCTGACGAAGAGATTGAGGCTTTGCTCGCTGTTAACGGCGGTAACGTGAAGCTGGCTGCTGCCGATGCGTGTGACACTATCGGCATGGATAAGGCTTTGCAGTTGCTTGTCTTGAAGACGGACGACAAGCAGACGGATGGTGCTAAGCTGCTGGCTGCGATTGTCGGTCGTGCTCGGCAGTTGCGTGCTCAAGCGAAGGAAGATGAGGTAAATAACCTCTGCTTTGATGTTGTGCAGCCAACGTTTGAGCCTGTGGATTGGGTGGTGAACTTCTAATGGGCTTGTCGATTGACCCGAACATCCACCCCTTGTTCATGTATGCCTCGTATTATCCGCTTCAGTTGTTGGCGAATACGAAGGTGAGCATCTTCAAGGAGCCTGACACAGTATCGTATGACTGGTCTGATGAGGCTGGTTTGTCGCTTGAGTATAACAACCCTGTGTGGAAGGGTTGGGCGAATATCACGCCTAACGTTGACTGGCGTGCCCGTAATCGTGAATGGGCTGGCACGGTCACAGGTGTTCATGCGTATCGTGTGCAGCTTTTGCATATTGACAAGAACGAGGTTTTTTCACGTGATTTGTGGGGCAACCCGGATGCGCGTGTGTCGTTCGCTGAGGGTATGCGCATCCAAGTAGAGGAAATGCCGACTGACCCACGGGTTGCGGGGTTGAAGCTGGTTGTGCGTAACGCTCAGGTTGATACACTGAACTGGCAGGTGACGCTTTTGTGTGATGTGGCAACGGGGGAGACTGCTAATGGCTAGGACTAAGAAGACTGTACGGTATGACGGTCGTGTTGCTGGTATTAAGGTGACTGTCGATACCGACAGGTATGGTGTTGCTGCTAAGGCGAAGAAGAAGATCATTGACGCTGCTTGGAAGAAGGTTGATGCTGCGGCTAAGGCTGCGGCTGTCGCTTCTACTGAGTATGGGCGTGCTTTGATTGCGACAGACCCGCGCCGTGTCGATACTGGCTATATGCGTGATGCTTTCCGTGTTGATGCTTCTAAGGGCGGGAAGGTTGTCGAGATCGGTTGGCATCGTTGGGACCGTGCTAAGCCGTACTATGCGTGGCAGGAGAATGGTACGTACAGCCAGCGCACTTCTGGTTATTTGCGCTCTGGTTTGCGTGGTAAGCCTACGGGCGGCGACAAGGGGAAGGGTATTACCCCGGCTAAGTATTTGCCTCGTGTGACGGCTGTGTTCCGTGAAGAGTTTTATGGGAGGCTGAAGTGACGGATAGGACTTTAGAGTTTGACGAGGCTTGTCTGGCTCTTTTGCGCACGATCAAGGATGTCGAGGTTTTCGATTCTTTTTCGCGTGATACGAAGGTGCCTCTCTATATTGTTTATCACGGCGGCGCTGAGATCAATCGTCAGTTGGACGAGTATGTGTCGCTTGGTGGTCACACTATGGATGTGTATGAGCATCCTTTCACGGTGGACGTGTTCGCTGTGAATAAGAAACTTCTCAATCGGCTTGTGTCGGTTGTGAAAGAGAAGCTCATTGGTGCTGTGTTGGTTGAAGGGTCTAATGGGGTGAATATCGCTGCATCGGTGGGTACTGATAGCGATTACGATTCCACGTTGCGCCCTACGGTTTATCAACATAGCATGAGTTTTTACGTCAACCTGGATAGGGGTGAGTGAATTGCGCGTGCGCAATGTTTTTACCAATATTGTCTGCGACAAGACTGAAGATGAGCTGGCTGTTCTGCCAGACATGTATGAGGTTGTCGATGACAATACGCCGATTACACAGGCCAAGTGTTGCGGCGAGGATGATACCATTGAAGATGACGATATCGTTTCCAACAAGGAGGAAGACTGATGCCCAAGATGCTGTCTCCGAACACCACTATTTGGTGGGTTCCGGCTGATGCTATCACCACTACGGCTGACCTGTTTAAGGCTACTACCTACACGGGTGACACGCCGAAGGCTGTCGATATTTCGTGTGCTATCGCGGCGGGTATGACGCTCGGCGCTACGGATAGTGACACGGACGATTCGCGTACCATTTGTGATTCTGGTAACGCGAAGACCCCGACCATTGCCAACTACGAGGCTTCGCTGACGTTCTTCCGCGAGGCTATCGCGGCTGGACAGAAGGCTGCTGGCAACACGTCTGTCTACGACAAGGCGTACCAGCTGTTCAAGCGTGGCACCCTTGATGGTATCAAGGAAGGCTACTTGGTCCAGCGTATCGGTTTCCGACAGGGCACCCCTGTCGAGGCTGGTATGGAACTCTCTGCCTTTAAGGTCGTGCCGGACAACCCGAAGGACGAGTTGGGTGACGGCGACAAGCCGATTCAGTTCACCGTCCCGTTCCTGCCCCAGGGCTTTATGGAGTTGAATAAGGCTGTCACTGCCTGATCAATTCTGATAGAATACCCCCGTGCCCCCGAGGTGCGGGGGTGTTCCTTTATCTGATTGGAGTAGACATCATGGCTTTTGAGCTGTCTAAGATTATCTCGTCCATCAAGCCTACGGTTAAGGCTATCGACGTGCCCCTGAATACTGAGGATGCGGAGCGTTTCGCTCAGCTGGTCGAACTGGCTAAGACCGCGCAGATCGCTGAGGCACCGCTGTCCCGTTCGATTACCGACACTGCCCCTGGTGTCGAGCTTGAGGAAGAGCTTGAAAAGCTGCGTAAGCAGACGATCACTCTGCGTCTGCGCGCCCTGTCGAACAAGGAGCTGTACGTCCTGAAGCGTAAGGTCTGGGAAGACCCGTTCTTCTCTACGAAGAACAAGAGTGCCGAGGAAAAGGCTGTCATCGAGATCGAGCGCGAGGACCGTCTGATGGAGTACATCGTGGCTCGTGCCTGTGTCGAGATCATCGACAATGAGACTGGTGAGTCTAAGAACACTCTGACCGATGACGAGGCTGCGGAGCTGCGTGGCTATCTGCCTGAGTTCTTGTGGCAGCAGATTTGTGCGACGTGGAATGACGCTCAGGAGCTTGGAGCTGTGGTGGCTGAGGCAATCAGTGACCCTACGTTTCGTGGGGACGGAGCTGAGCAAGCCGGAGAATCAGTGGATGATTCTTCTACTGAAAACAGCGAGAGCGGAGAGTAAGCCTCCGACGCTGTTTACGGGCGCGCACGGCATGTTTGCTCGTGTGGTGCCTGTGTGGATTGGTGATGAGCTTGACTCGGAGCCGATAGATCAAACTGAATACACTAACTTGGACCTGGCTTTGGCTGCGGGTTATCAGTATTATCTCGATAGTCTGTGTAACAAGTGTGGTACACCGCTTTGGTACGGTCGCAGTGAGCATAGTGCAATTGAGTTTCATGTTGAGACATCGACGTGTTATTCGTGTGCTGAGCTTGATCGGCATCGTGAGCACGCGAAGGAAACCAAGCCGGGTGAAAGCACATACACGGTGATGGGCACTGTCGAATACTCGGACGGTACGAAAGAGCCGTTGCCTTCACCTCTTGAGGCGCTTGAGCAAGTTAGGTAGGAAAAGTCCCTGGTATCATTGAAGTGGTATCAGGGACTTTTCTTTTTAGGAGTTAAGGTGGCAGACGAGTCAATCAAGATTGATATTGACGTTAACGCTGCTGGGGCAGACAAGGCGGCACAGAGCATTGGTGCTCTGGAAAAGCAGATTGGTTCGCTTCAGAGTGCTGTCGCTTCTCTGAAGGCACCTTCTGGTCGTGGTGGGACTGTTCTTGATTCTTTGCAGCTTGACAGCTCGAAGGTCAAGAATATGCGCGATTCTGCATCTGCGCTGAAGTCGGTTGCGGATGCGCTTGGCTCGTTGAATAAGGCTGCTGGGGACGCTAGTAAGTCTGATTTGTCGGCGGGTGTCGATAAGGCTGTTTCGGCGTATCGACAGTTCATCCGTGAGACTCGCACGATGAACAGCTTGAGCAAGGACCATATCGCTAAGCTGAAGGATACTGCCTCGGCTATGCGTGAGGTGGCTTCTGCGTCTAATGCTATGGCTGAGGCTGAGAATAAGGCGAAGAAGGCTCAGGCTCAGCTGAATCAGTCGCAGGCGCGTAAGACTGAGGCACAGGCTGAGAAGTTGCGTGCGCAGGCTTCTGTGAAGCGTGAGGATAATGCTATCCCGTTGCAGCAGCAGAAGGGCCGTGACGAGCGGAACCTTGTGCGGGCGAAGGGCAATGAGGCTGCGCGTCTTGCTGAGATTCAGTCTACGTCTCGTCTTGCTGAGGTTGAGGCGCGCATGGCTGCTTCGACAGTCGCGGCTGAGGCTAAGCGTGAGGCTGCTGTTGCTAGTGCGTCTGCTCGTATTGGTGCTGCCCGTGAGGCTGAAGCTGCTCGCACTGAGCGTGCGCGTATTCGTGAGGAAGAGCTGACTAAGCGTACTGCGATTCGTTCTGATGCGAGTAATGCTCGCGCTAATGCTCGTATGAGCGAGCACGCGATTGAGAACGCTCGTTATGCTGCTCGTGATATGGCTGTGTACTACGGCGCTATTACCGCTGGCATTGGTCGTGTGGTGTCGTCTGCTGCTCAGGCTGGTATTGCGCAGGAGCGCGCATTTGCTGATGTGGAGCGTACCGCTCAAGGTACGACACAGAGCTTGAATGAGCTGAAGAAGTCTTACACCGAGCTTTCTACGACGACTACTACGTCGTTTGCTGATCTGGCGAAGATTGGCACGCTTGGTGCGCAGATGAACATTCCGACTAACCAGCTCAAGGACTTCACGAAGGCTGTCGCTGAGTTCTCTACAGTGACCGGCATGGAGGTCGAGTCTGCTACTACTGCGTTTGGTCGTTTCGGTCAGATGATGGGCGGCTTGCAGGAGTCCGCTAAGGGCAAGGGCGACGGCTACGCGGTCCTGGCTAACCAGATTGCTGATCTTGGTGCGAAGTCGGTTGCGACTGAGCCTGAGATCGCTAACATGGCCGTGTCGATTGCAGCTCAGGGTAAGTCTGCTGGCTTCACTCAGAATGAGATTCTTGCCCTGTCGTCTACGTTGTCGTCGCTCGCTATTCCGAAGGAATGGGCGCGCGGTTCACTTCAGCGTATCTTTAACTCGATCAATGCGGCGGCTGCTGATGGTGGCGAGAAGATGCACACCTACGCTCAGGCTGTCGGCGTGACTGATGCTGAGTTCCAGAAGTTGTGGCGTGACGACCCGAACAAGGTGTTCCAGGGTATTTTGCAGAACCTTGCGGGTATCAGCGATAAGGTGGAGAAGGCTCAGGCGATTAAGGACTTGGGCTTCAAGAACGTGCGTGACGTTGAATTGCTGTCTCGTATGTCAAACAGTGTCGGTCTGTACGTCGAGCAGCTAAAGGAGGCCGAGGCGGCTTCTAAGGGTACGACGTTCATTGATGAGTCGATGGGCATCATCATGGACACTATGGCTGCGAAGGTTGAGGCTTTCCAGCACGCCTTGCAGAACGCTGGCGCGGCTATGAACTCTAGCTTCATGGTCCCGTTCAAGCTGCTGATTTCTACTGCGACAGGTATCGTTAACGCTTTCGCTAAGCTGCCTGCCCCTATTCAGGCGTTTGTTGGTGCGCTCGCGGCTGTGGCGACAGTGCGTGTTGGTTTGTTGGCTACGAAGGCTGCGGCTGTGTCGATGTCTGCTACGTATTTGCAGATGGGTAATCGTATGCGTCAGGCGACAGGTGATGCAAGTTTGACGTGGGGCACCGTGTGGAAGGCTGTGAAGCAGGCTCAGTCGGCTACGGTCGCTTATGACAGTACGCTCGCGGCTAACGTGGCTACTGCTAATGCGGCTGCTGCGGCTAACCAGAGGCTTGCTGCTGCGGATAACGCGGTGGCTGCGGCTGCTGGTAAGGCTGCGGCTGCTAAGGGTGCTCAGGCTGCTGCGTCTGCGGTTTCTACAGGTGCTTCTGTGGCTGCTGGCGCAGGTCAGGCTGTGGGCGCATTGTCTAAGCTGTCGTCGGTTGGCTCTGGCCTCATGGCTATGTTTGGTGGCCCGTGGGGTATTGCTATCTCGGCTGGCTTGTCGCTCGTGTCTGTCGGTGCTACGTACTTGGGTGATGCTTTCCAGGAGTCGTCGGCTAAGGCTGACGAGTTTAAGAACGCTGTGGGTGGTTCTTCGGCTATTCTGAACGCTTTGGCTCAGGATACAAAGGAAGTCGGTAATGGCACGCAGACTGGCTTTATGGAGCTGAACGCAACTATTGAACAGAATGGTGAAGTTCTGACAGCCAACGGTCAGGCGCTCGGTTACTACGTGGATAAATCCGGCCAGGTTGTTCAGGCTACCCACGAGCAGGCCGAGGCAATGGGCTTCTCGACCTTGAAGATTGGTGAGCATACTCAGGCGTTGATTATGGACGCTGTGCAGGGTTCCGATGCGTTTAAGGGCATGTCGAAGGAAACCAAGCAGGCTCTCGTTGATATGGGCTTCTCGTATCAGAAGTACATTAAGCTCGCATCTACGTCTGAAGCTCAGGGCGGTGGACAGAAGGCCGCTGATGCTTACGTGAATGGCTACATCGACCAGATTAAGGCTCGTAAGGCTGATGCTGTTAACGCTGTTAACAGTACAATCGTTGACACAGGCACGATGAACGGCACTACTGGTGCTAATGCTGCTAATGCCCAGAAGCGTGCTGATGCCGCTCAACCGTATAACCAGCAGATTGAGGCCCTGGAAGGCTTGAAGTCGAAGACTGAGGGTGTCGGCGGTGCTATGCGTGACGCTCTGAACGATGCTATCCTTTTCGGCCAGGGTGTCGAAGAGACCGGCGAGCAGACCGAAGAGGCCGGTCTGAAGATTGGTGACGCTAAGGGCGAGTTTCATAGCATGGCCGAGGCTATTCGCTCTGTCCTTGACGAGATGTTCTCTTCGACAGACGCGGCTGCTGCTCTCGATTCGTCGTTGCAGCAGGTGTACGAGTCCATGCAGGAGCATGGCACGTCGATGGACCCGAACAGTCCAGACGGCCAAGCGAACATTGCTGCTATCTCGGATTACTTCGAGAAGATGGGTAACGCCGCTGCTGCTGGTATTGAGGAAATGGGTCTGACCGGCGAAGAGGCGTACCAGTACGCGCAGAACTCGATTCAAGACACGATTGACTTCCTTGCTGCTCAGGGCTTCGACATGTCGCAGTTTGAGCAGCAGCGAGACACTATGGCCGCGATTATCGCCCAACCTTATGAGTCTGGCGAGGTTGACCATAGTGCCACGGATGCGTCGCTTGGTCAGATGGTTGATAACGCGGCTCAGGCGGTGTCGCAGGCTCAGGGTTTCCTTGGCAAGGTGCAGGCTATCTGGCAGTCGATTCAGGGCTACATGGGTGCTATCGGTGGCTCGAAGTCGAAGACTGGCAAGGGTTCATACACTGCGGGTCAGAAGTCCAAGATTCGTATGCCAACGTTTGCTAATCGTAACAATGGCACGTCGGCGTTTAGTGGTAACAACTTCAAGGCTAAGCCGTCTCGTTCTGGTGGTGGCGGTGGTCGTTCACCTCGTTCTGGTGGAGGCGGTGGCGCAAGCCGAGCAAAGAAGGAAACGAAGACCGCAGCTGAGATTTTCGAGGACTTCCTTAGCCGTCTGAAGTCGGCGCTCGACAAGGCGCTGTCTACTTGGTGGCGCTCGACGACTGCTCAGGACAATTACCGTAAGGGTCTTAACAGCCTGAAGAAGGATGTTGAGGGCACGACGAAGAAGGTTTCTGATCTCCGTAAGGAGAATGAGAAACTTGCGTCGGATATGCGTAAGAACCAGCAGGAGTTGCACGATGCTGAGTTCTTCCACGCTGTCGCCGTGAAGTACGGCGACACGGAGCGTGCACAGTCTACTCAGGTTGATATTGACGAGGCTAAGCAGAAGATCAATGAGGGCCAGACGAAGATTGCGGACAACGACAAGGAGATCGCAACTCTTCAGGCTGGGCAGTTTGCACTGAAGGGCTACACGGAGGCGGCTATCGCTAACCGTGAGGCTTTGCGGTCGTTGCAGTCTCAAATGATTGGTTTGATTGAGGCGTATGCTGCCGCTGGTCATTCGACACAGGAGATTGAGGCATACACGCAATCGCTGAAGCAGCAGTTTATTGACCAGGTTACTCAGCTTGGGTTCAACCAGGGTGAAGTGACTGAACTTGCTGGCGCTTTCGATAGCTTGACTTCAACTATTGGTCAGGTTCCTCGTGATGTGAAGGAAAATGTGACGGATAGCGGCACCGTCGCTTCGACACAGGGTGCCATTGATTCGTTGCACGCTGATCCTGTGACGGTTCCTGTCCAGCCGAGTAGCCGTGAGATCAACGTCAGGGTCAGGTACCAGATTGATGAAGCGTCTTATGCCGCTGCGCTTAATGCTGCGCGGATGAATCCGCTGGGTAGTCAGAACCGTACTGTTCGTACCCGTTCTGGTAGGAACATCGGAACTCTGTATACAGGTGGTTTGCTGTCGAGCGCGAACTCTCTGCCTGGGTTTGCTGGTGGTGGCTTGTTGCCTGGTCGTCCACCGGCCAACCCGAAGGCCGACAACCTCATGGCTACGGACGGTAAGGGTATGTTCCGTGTTCGTAGCGGTGAGTACGTGATTTCTCAGCCCGCTGTCGATTTCTACGGCAAGAACTTCATGAACGCCTTGAACACGATGCAGGTGCCTGTGTCGGCTGGCGGTGTCTATGCTATGGGTGGTAGCTCTGATCTTGTTACAATTAACCCAGCACAGTTTAATCAGTTGGTGAAGGCTGTTTCTACGGCTGTCGTCCTTGATGGTCGTGCCATTAGCCAGAGCATCGACAATGGGAATATGAGGACAGGTAACCGTGGTGTCTACTAGGGGTTGCGCAACCCGCGAGGTTTGTTTCGGTGTTGGTAACGATATTATCAAGTGGTTTCCGGCACCGGATGAGTCGCCCGTTTCGACTAATGTTCATTCGGGCGACTCGCAGCGCCTCTTGAATGGTCTCGCCTACATGGGTGGTTCTGTGTATGGCGGTAGGCATTATGAGTTGTCGTGGTCGTTCTTGAATCGTGAGCAGGCTAATACGTTCCGTGAGCTGTTTATGAACAGGACGGGCGAGTGGGTGACGTATCTGGACCCGTTCTCGATGAAGAACGTTTTGTCGCCTTTGATGGGTTTGCCTTACTTGCATTACCATGTTGGTTCGCCGTTTGCGTTTAATGACTGGGGTAAGCAAGCACTGTTCCCTACGAAGGCTAACAACACTCAATCTGGGCATCCGGGTGTCGTGCTGAAGAGTGGTGTACTTCAGATAAACAACAAGTTCCAGTCTACCGTTGATCGTCTGAATGGGCGGCAGGTGTCTTTGGCTTTGTCGAAGGTTGGTCAGTACACTGAGCGTGTTCTTGTGCCTGAAGGCCATAAGGGTGTGTTTTTGTCGTCTGGGCCGGAAGATGGTAAGAGTCCGTTTGCGTTTAATTTCCGTAAATTGACTGGTGTCTCTGACACCTTCACTATTAATAAGAATACGGTGCGCGCACTTGATCCCGGTTTGTGGGAGGTGTCGATTCTTCCGAGGTTTGAAGGTGGTCTCGATTGGACTATGCTTCAGATCGTGCCCGAGGATACACACATTGACACAGCCGTTAACCTGTATGAGTTCGCGTACCCTTCTGGTGGTGGAAATCTTCAGGTTGTTCCTGGCTCGGCTAGTGTTGTGACTGTGAACAACTATCGTGGTCATTACACGGCTTCTGTGACGTTGGAAGAGGTTTACTCATGGTAATGCAAGCTATTGGGTTTCCTAACAATAAGCTGACTGGCTGGTCTGTCGTTGAGGATGCAGTATCGCTTGACCGCGATTCGACAACGGGCGGCTTCTCTGAGTATTCTCTTGAGGGTGCTGGGTATGTGGAGCCTGCGGATGTGATGACGAAGGAGATTCGTCTCGACAGCCCTGTTTTTGGCCGTACCCACGCATTTGTCCGGTCAATTACTAACACCCCTTGGTCATGGTCTGCGACGTTGAATGACCCTTTCTATCGTCTTGATGTGTCGGCTGAGGTCAAACATCTTCAGGGCGCTACTATGGACAAAATTGTTGCACTTGTGTTTAAGGCCGCTGGTGTAGAGTCTCCGAAGGTGTATGTTGCTAAGTCTACTGCTGATGCACCTAACCCTTTCCTAGCACCTAAGACGACTGTAGCTGTTAAGACGTATGATTTTGTTGGTGGTAAGGGCAACCTATGGACTATCCTCAAGAGCTTCTTGTCTGCTAACAATTATCAGATTACGTGGATCTATGACACTATTGTCCTTTTTGAGAATCACACGGTGCTTACTCGATTCCAGGGGTCTACTGTAGACTATTCGATTCAGTGGACGATTAACGAGCCGTTCTCGCATATTGAGTGTACGTACTACCCCACTGTCGTACACTCAGCTTCGTCTGATTATCGTTCAGGCAACAGAGGCGGTGATATACCTACTGTTGCTGGCGAGGATCGGATTAGTCTCATTCATCCTCAGCCGTCGAATAATAAGACCCCGATTGAGTCGATTAAGGCTGCTGAGGTTTTGTCTGTTGAATCGGGTGAGACTAAGGAGTTCATCATTGAAGTGCAGGGAACGATTGATTACCTGTATTCGCAGCCTGAATGTGTCATGCCGAGGGAAGTAGGCACTGACTTCAATATCCGTACTCGTGTCAATGGGCAGGTCTACTTCGCCCGTTCTGTGTATTCTGTTGTCGGCAAGGATAACAAGCCAATTACACCGGCGCAGTGGTATGCAGAAGGTGGCTCTCTTCACATCGAGAAGGGTGACGAGGCTAACCAGATCAAGGTGACTGTGACGGGCATGTCGAATGAGCGTCTTGCACCGTACCGTATTGCCGAGTCTGACGGTCAGACTGACTACAGCACGCTTCGCATCTATGGTCACGCTTACCTGTGTGACCAGGAGACGTTGACGTTCTACACTGGTTACCCGTATAAGACAGATGCTGTGAAGATCGACAGCATGAACCTGACGACGAAGGCTCAGGCGTATGACGCTTGCGTGTATGCTGCTCAGAGTGCTTTCGGCTATGCCGCCGAGATGGACTGGACAGGCACTATCCCCATGCACGAGTCATATACCGATGTTGTGTACGATTTCGAGCGCGAGCCTGTGTACCTGTCCGATGTCGATGCCTTTACGGGTGCACCTTTGCCGGAGAAGGCTACTGAGAAGTGGCCTCGTGGTACGACGATGCAGAAGATTATGAATGATCTTTTGGAGTTCACGAAGAACAAGCCTGTAGTGTCGAATCAGCAGGTGTTTGGTCGTATTGCTGGCACGACGGCAGTGTATGACCACTTTACGTGGCATATCAAGTCGGCTTCGTATGATGAGTCGAGTGTGAAGGCTTCGTGTGAGGCGCTTACGAGGGTGTCGGATGTTGCTACAATATTCGATAGGCCACGAGTTGCGGATTATCCTCTTGAGGCTGGTATCACGCTTCGAGAGTTGACGTTGAAAGGAGTAACCCATAGTGAAGCACAATCTTCCGACCCCATCCCAGGCATGGGGAAGTGACATCGACAGGCGCGTAGCGTATCTTGAGAATGACATGACCTTGATGAAAAGCAAGGTTGGTAATTCTTATGATGCTGTGAGCGCGCTGGTCTCTACTCGTGCGGCGAATGGTGTTGCACAGCCGTTCTATCAGGAGATGCTAGTTGAGCAGCCAGGTAGCAGCCCCGGCATTGGGGCGTATGAGGACTTGTGGAAAGCGCCTTTGGATTGGGGTAATGCTGGTTCGTTCATGCAGCTGTCGATCACGGGGTTTCTTTACATCCCTGTAATCCCGTTGACCACGGGCGAGTATATTTTTCCACAGGTTGTCACGGGTGTTCGAGACCATCTTGGTCGTGAGCGTAAACTTGTGCATGTCCCTTATGTGGTTTCAGGTCTTGCTACGGGTAGGGGTGGTCGGGGCACTGACTTGGTGATGGTGACTGGCTTGTCGTTTACTATGGTTGTTGATTACGACAATTTCCAGTATGGGACTGCTTTTATTGGGTTGAAGGGTTCCAAGGAGCATCCAGAATATATCGACAACCACAACGGCCACGCATATGTTTCCGTTCAATTCTCAGGAGTGAGGTACTAACATGGGTACAGTTAACGATCAGGGCATTTGGACTTACTCTGATTCCGACATTGTTCAGAGTTGGCCTGTCTTTATGAATCTCGGGTTCAACTCTGTCTCTGACGTTGTGAAGCAACTTCAGAAGGGCCGCGTCATTATCGCTAATAATGCGAGTGATTATGACTCTAAGCTGGCTGCTATCCGTAAGGCTGGGGCTAACAACTATGATGTCCTTATTTACCGTAAGGACACTAAAGAGATGTTGATTAACAGTAATGGCCAGCTCACTAAGATTTGGGGCGGGGCTGTCGAAACGGATTACGTGAACGAAAATGCTTCGTTTGCGGATTACAAGCGCTACGTTGTTAATGGCTCTACCGCGCGTGTTAGCCGTAATATCCGCTTGTCGAAGGCTGGACTTTGGCTGATCTCAGGCAATATCACGATCACTAACGACTTTGACGCTAACGGTGCCTACATCAACGTTTTTATGATGATTGACGGCAAGGAACATAACGTTGGTGTTTACAACACGTACAACTACAATAATAATGTTATGTACGTTAGTATGGGTCCGATTGCTAAGTACATCGACACACCTGGCAAGGAAGTGTCCGTGTCTGTCCGACTGCAAGTTGACCAGAACACTAACCTCGGCTGGGGTGGTCTTACTATCCAGGCGACAAAGATCGGTTAGTGTGCTAGACTAGACCACGACAGTTAACCACCCCGTGAGGGTGCTGCGGCTGTTGGGTGTGGCACAGAAAACCCCTCTGCTAGTTCTCCTTTCCTAGCAGAGGGGTTTTCGCTATCTCGGCCACCCGTTGTCGAGTGTCCACTTGTGCTTCAGCTCGTGAACCAGGTAGTACACGAGATGTCGGAAGGCATCACGGACATCGTTTGCGTCCTTGTAGCTCACATCTTTCCCTGTGAGCCACCACCCTAGGTTCTTCAGTGTCGCGTCCTTGACCAGGCCCTTGGCCTGTGCCGGTGTCTGGTAGTGGATGTCATCGACAAACCAGTCAAGGATTGCGTTGACCTTCACGGGGGTAAGGTCTGCTGTGAACTTGTTGCTGGGTCTCAGGTCGAACTGCTCAGCCACGACAACGGCTTGAGGGTACTCGTCAAAGTAGTGTTTGATGAGTTCTGCCGTTTCGGTGTGTGTCGAGCAAATGAACTGGTCGAAGTGTAGAATCTCCACCTCTTCTTCAACGCGTGCCACAACGAGGCCGGTGTTCACGCCGGGGTCAATTGCTATTACTGTCGTCGTCATTATCTTCCTCCATCCAGCTTTCGGTGATGACTGCATATCCGGTACCCATGAGCCTGTTTCGGCCTGTCGGTGAGAGGCCACCGAAAACACCAGAGCGGAACTTTTTGCCGTCGGTTGGTGTTTCTTCTGCTATCAGGCAGTCTTGAAGGCATTGTTCCTTGATGGGGCACTCATTACAGAAAGCTCTCACGACTGTTTCGTAGAGTGTCGGGTCGTAGAACCATTCGGTTGGTGCTCCGCTACAGGGTGCCTGATCGTAGTCTGTCACACTTCCTCCCAGTTGTTGCCAACTTCTGCTTCAGCGGCAAACGGTACGCGGTTAAAAACCAGTGTCGCTGCCTGAGCCATTTCGCGCTCCATCATCTTGGAGCACTCTTCGATGGTTTCTTCCGGGCACTCGACATAGGTAGCGTCATGAACGAGGCCAATCAGCTTAGCACCGTATTGTCCTACCTGTTCGTTGATCTTGATTGCTGCGTTAAGGCAGATGTCGTTTGCAGTTGACTGTGGAACAAATGCAAGTGCTTCGTTCTGCGTCGAACTGTAGTTGTTATCCGACACGAACAGAGGGTTGAAGGTAAGGCCGAACTTGGTTTTACGTTCGTTGTCCTCTTCCTTCCGTCCGACACTGTGGCGTACTCGTGCCTGCCAGTCCCGAAGTCCTGGGTAGGCACCAAGGTATTGATCAACAACATGTTGTGCAACTTCAATTGGCTGTTCAAGGGCTGTCGCAATAGCAGCCACACCACGACCATAGTTGAGGCCGTACACCACACTCTTGACCAGTGCGCGCCTGTTCTTAGCAGTCTTTGGCTGTTCGTGCTTGAAAGCCTCGTATGCTTCGATTGTCGGGAACTCTTCAGGCCAGATTTTCGTCATCAGGTCATCGAAGAAGTCAGGCGCACCCGGCTGGAAGGCAGCAATCATGGCCTCGTCGTCGGCAAGCTCAGCGACAGTACGTAGCTCAGCCTGCGAGTAGTCACACGAGATAATCTTGCACCCCGGCGCAGCGACAAGGGCGCGCTTGATGCCACTGTCACGCCCCATTGTCTGAATCGCTGGCCCCTTAGCCGACAGGCGACCAGTCTTCGCGCCATGAGGCAGGTAGTAGGGATGAATACGCCCATCCTCACCAACCTTACGTCGCACGTTGGCAATGAAGCTGCCAATCACCTTAGCGGCGTAGCGGTACTCAAGCAGAGCGTCGATAAACTCGACCTCCTTACCTTCGCGTCGCAGCTTCTTCAGGTGGTCTGAGTCGAACGACGGGGACGATACACCTTTAGAAGTGAAGTAGTCCTTGATCTGCTTAGGTGATTGAGGGTTGAAGTGCTCACCTGCGTGTTCACGTAGCGTCACAAGCGCCTTGTCGCACTGTTCTTGGTACTTCTTCTCAAGCTCGTCAAGAGCATCGAGTGAAACTGCAACGCCGTTCATCTGCACATCGTTGAGAACCTTCGTAACTTGCATACGGTAGCGGTAATAGTCATACTTTCCGCTGTTCTTGAGCATCGGGAGGAAGTATTCGTACAGTTTGTGGGTCCATACAACGTCCATCAAGTTGTACTCATAGAGCTTTTCACGGGGAATGTTCTCGAAGTACGCTCCACCCTTCAGGTAGGACTTAGCATCGGAGTCCCAGTCTTCAGCACGCAACCAGCGGCGAGCGAGAGGCTTCAAGCCATGCTCACCGGCTAGGTTGTCGAGCACGAAGTGCATGAGCAGCGTGTCCTCATGATGGTACACACGGATACCCAATCGCTTCGACAGGTAAGGCATATCGAACGTACCGTTGTGACAGATGACAGTGCAGGTGTCGCACAGTCGCTTGATGAGGTTTGCCGCCTTGTCGGTCTCAGCGAGTTCTTCTGGGATAACGACACCGAACTTGCCGTTCCACAGGGCGATAGAGAGGATGCGTCCAGCAGCAAAAGTGTCTTCGTCAATGTCACCTGCCGATTCGATGTCGAGTGCAATCAGTGTGCCCGGCTTGAACGTGATGTCCTCGCCCTCCCAGATCACCCAATCTTCGCCTTGCTTCAGACCAAGCTGCTCTGCACCAAGGTAAGCATATTGCAATGCCTGAGCGAGGAACAGACCAGCCTGCGGATTAGCAACAATCTGCTTAGGTGAAAGAGTCTTGTATGCCTTGCCCTTATAACCCTTAACAGTGCCAAGAGTGATCTTAATATCATCATCGTTCACATCATCAGTGATTTCGACGTGAGTGTCCTTCGATAGGCCAGACACCACGAGTGCGCGCCTCAGTAGGACTTTGGCAAGAGTAGGCAGCTTGTCGCAGTCTTCAGTCAGAATCTTCATACCTGGCCTCCTGTGTATTTAATGAATCGTTCGTTGTTGGACTTGCCCTTCACGACTTCTTGGATTACTCCACGTGCCTGAGCATATGTGATGATCTCCTTCAGTTCACGCATACCACTGATTTCAGACTGGAACTTCAGCATGAGTTTCGGAATCGAAACCATGCCATTATCAGTGCGCGCAACGAAGTTAATGAGCTTGTCCACCTTGTTGCTGAAGTTGCTGTTCTTCACGTGGTGGATGAACACCTCGTTAGAAGACAGCCAGATAGACGCAAGCGAGATAGCCTTGAGCATTTCCCGCATTGTGACAACGACGGTGCCCTTTGTCGTCGGCCCGTTATACATAGCGAGCAGCGCAGAAATGCGGAGCACAGAGAACGTCATACGCTCAGTGCCGGGAAACAACTCACGGCTATTCAGCATGTGTCGCTCAGCCAGCACCTTGGCCTCTTCCGAGAACTCAATCCACCGCTCGAACACACCCGGCTCAAACTCGACAGGGATACGGACTTCCTCATTCTCCATGCGTTGCGCACGGCGAGCGTTGAAAGCCACATCGAACTTGGTCATAGACTTGATAAGGTTCGACAGCATGAAGTCACGCTGCTTGTCCTCAATCTTGCCTGTTGATGCGCTCACTTGCACGAGCTTCACATCCTGAGACGAGGTGATGTACTTGTCTCGGTCATCAATAACGACAAGACAACGGGGCGTGAAGCCGGACTCCACCTTCTCGGTCGTCAGGTGCTTCGCGGCCTGGTCAAGAATACCTGTCCCGTAAAACGTCATGTAATACGGGGTCGCAGTCTGGTACGCAACCTTGCCTCCCTTGTCTTTACGTGCGACAGCTGGGATGTAGCCGTCGTAAGACTTGGTAAGGAACGGCATCATAGATGCCATATAGCTACCCTTCTGGGCGGCGTGTGCGAAGAAGTCCTGCACCTCGTCAATAGCGAACAGGCCGGACTCTTTCGGCTTGGTACGCAGGTACGCGGACAATGCCTCACCTGTCGAATCTTCAGGCGCAATGAAAGCGTCAGGCCCCTTGCCGATACCGACAGCCACATCACGCATCATGGACTCAGCGAGGCGAAGTGACGTGGACTTTCTGGACTGTGTAGTACGTCCCAGAACCAGGAAGTACAGATTCAGCGGCATCTTCTGCACATTAGTAGGGAGGAAGGCGTACTTAGCAAACATGGACGACAGGATAGCGAGAGCGCCCGCGTAGTGGAACTGCTTAGGGGCCATTGCAGACTTGGTTGATGCCCATGCTGCGAACTGGTCAACAAAAAGGCCCATCGGTTCTTCCTCGTCCCCGTGTAGGAAGTCAACATCCTGCAACGACAGCTCACGCGATTCACTCAGGAGGTAGGACGAGCCGATACGGGTTGTCGCTTCGAGATCGTTTTCCGTGGGGCCGTTGTGCTCTGCCTTCCAACGTGCGTAGTCGCGGTTGATCTGTTTCCAGAGGTAACCGTCGCCGCGTCCGTCTTGCTCAAACTTGTTGAACTCAGTGGCACGCACAACGGCAAATGCTTCAACAATTGAACAACCCTCTTCCCAAAGGGCACACTGAAGATGGTACATCTTCGAGCTACGGTCCTCTTCGGTGTTGAAAGAGTCGTCCGTAGCCAGGTCCGTAATGTAGCTACGGTTCACCATGCCCAACACCTCAAACATGCTGGGGATGTCAGTGGGGAAGTCTTCTTCCTCAATGCCCATACGTTCGACGGGAGGGTACTCAGCCGCAAACTCAGCTGCGGTGATCGCCTCGTCGTTAGTAGCAAGAGTAATCTCCCAGGGCTTCACCTTCTTGAGGTTGTGCGTGAAGGGGACGCGGAGCTTCTTCGACAGGGGCCAGCCTCGGTCCATGCCGTCGTTCTTGTGTGCTTCGTAGAGTCCTCGTGAGAGTGCTTCGAGCATGTCATTGGACAGGTCGGCGGCATCTTCAAGTAGCCAGTATCCTTGCCAGTGCTTTTCGCTGGTCTGGACGGTGATAGAGGGCTTGACCTTCAGCTTGTCGAGGGGGCAGTCGTCGCCGTCTGCCCAGACGCACGCTGCCTTGGTCACGTTGTCTTTGGCTGCGTGCCTCGTGTTCGACAGGGCCGGGGGCTTGGTGTAGAGAAAGGGGCTGTAGTACACGTCCAGATCAGCGTTAGCCTCGGCGTAGGCCACCATCTTGTCGAGCTGCGCTGGCAGCTCAAACCACCGGAAGTTAGTGAGACCGCCCATCGGACCCTTGAGGATGATAGGTGTCCAGCCTTCACCGTCTGGGAGGACTGCTTGGAAGAACTCTTTAAGGTTCATTGCTCTCCTTTCTGCTTGTATATAGTACGGCGGGCCGTACCCTGGTGTCAAGATACGGCCCGCCTGTGAAGATCAGAGTTCGATCCGAGAAGCCTTCTTCTTAGACTTCTTCTTGGCCTCGTCCCATTCGACCTTCTTGATGTTGTTGCGGGCGCGAGTCTCACCGTTATACTCGGACTCTTCAATCGCAACAGTGATCGTGGCGGTCTTACCCACCAGGTCAAGTGCGACCTGGTTAAAGTAATCCTCGGTACGACCAGCGGGTTCTTCAGGCCAGCCGTTGCCGGATGCCTCGCAGAACTTGGGCAAGTCCCAGTGGAGGCCCTTCTTGGTGACGAGGACGAGCCAGTAGCGAATCTGGCGTGCGGCGTGGTCGCCCTCGTTGACAACGAAGTCCACGGTATACATGGGCTTGCCAGACTTGGACTCTCCCAGCTCACAGGAATCGACAGTCACCTTGTACTGACCCTCGGGCAGCGGCTCAAAGGACATGGACTCAGCGACATCCAGGGACATAAGCTCGTTGAAATTGATTGCCATGTTAATCAGTTCTCCTTCTTGTTGGTGTTGTAATCTTCGATGGTTTCAGGTAGCCACCCGAGGGCGGCAGTTCGCTTGTAAGTAACGATTGCGTCAGGCTGTGGGAACTTCCCGGTGTTGATGCGGTACAGGATGGTTGTTCGACCAACTCCCGTGCGCTCAGACGCATCATTAATAGAGAGGTACCTAGTCGTCATTTTCTTCCTTTACTTCCTGTGTTTCACAATGCTCATGGACCCAACCCATGATCTTCTCCATTGTCGTGTTTCCAGACATAGACGGCATCGGGTCAAACCGCGTCTTTGCCAGCACTTCAGACGGGGACCTTACAGTCATGACTGTGACCAACTCTTCATTGTCATCGTCTCCAACATCCTCCCATGTCATACGAGCAATGATGTCGAAGATACCTGGCAGTTTCTTGAGGCTTTGCTTGCCCTCAAATGATGGTCCGATAAGCGACAGTCGGGAGACGTCGTTTACCTCGCGCGCCTCATGTGTGATACAAATGATGTTCAGTCCAAGGTCAAAGCTGATCTTGTTGACAAGATCAATAATCTTCTCGTAGGTAGCATCCCACATGGCAAAACTATCATTGGGCTTTGTGCTCTTGAAGTGGAACTTGATTAGTTCCTGCAAGCGGTCAATGGTGTCGATGACAATTGTCTTGAACTCCATGTCCTTATTCTTGCTGATCTCGATCAGCAGTTCCGCGAATTGCTGGTAGGAGGCAGGCTGGACGACCAGCATATTGTCCAGGTCACCATACTTGGCTGCTGGGGCGGTGCCACGCTCCAAGTCGATGTAAAGGACTGGTCCCAGCTCTTCGACCTTAGAGGCAGAGACAGCAAGCGAGGTCTTTCCCGTTCCAGACATACCGTAGATCAGCATCTTGATCTTAGGGGTAGTGATGCGGGGGTCGGACACTTCGATGTTGAGGTTCTTGAGGAACGAGTCGAACTTTCCCATGTTTCTCCTTTCTTTTTAGCGCTTGAAAGCGCAGTAGTAACAGCCGGGATGGCTGTCGAGTTCTCCCAGGTTGTCCGGGTTGTTGGTGGCCCACTTAAAAATCTCGTTGGCACGTTCCAGGACAGCCAGGGCAGCTTCACGGTTGTACTTGAAGCACAACTCGTGAGTTGCCGTTGTGACAGATTCTATCGTAGCATCCCTGGGAAACAAAATCAGGGAAGTGTGATTCACCTCATAGCCAGCGTACTCCATACCCAGACCATACAACTGCATCTGGTAGTAGTACTTTTTGAGCTGGCCTTCGGTCATCGAGTCCGAATAGAACTCAGGGTTACGTTCCTCATCGAAGAACGTTGCAGACGAGAAAGCCTTGATCTTCTTCTTCGACAAGACCTTGTAATCAACAACATGTCCGCCCCTAAGATCAAACCCGTCAGCAGTCCCACGAATCGCTCCATACCCTTCAATCTCGCCAACTGTTACCTTTGTTTCCTTCAGGTAATCTTCTAGCCCCAGTGTCGTCTCAAGGTACAAGTGGAACGCGGTCCCAATCATCGGGGCAAGAGGGTACGTCTTTTCCTCCACATGCACACCCAGCAGCTTTTCTGCCAAGCAGCGCTCACACAGGTCTCCCAGCTCAGACGGACCAACCTTACGTTGCTTGTCACGCTCAGACGGCTTCGTCAACTCCCGTACAATACGGTCGTAGATTTCACTCACGCTCTAACCACCTCCAATACTCTCCCTCTTTCAGTACATACATGTTCCACGCAAAATTATGCAAGTCATCTAGTGGAGACTCAATGAGAACCAGAAAATCTCCCGGTTCGAGAACCTTGCGCAATGCTCGGGTACCAATGCCCGGCATTGTCGTCGTACGACACATGATCTCATTTCCCTTGACATACCACCCCGTCTTCTCAATCTTGTCCAGTTCAATAGCCGTGAACAAACAGCCAGGAGGAATCTCCAAGGTGAGCTTATTCTTCCCCACGATGAACCCCCTTCGACAGGCCGCTCAGGAGAGCAGTCGCCTCGCTGGAATTGTTGTAGTCCCCGAGGTACACAACTTCTACGATCTCAGGGCAAGACGAGATAAGATGCGCGCAACCACGACACGGATAGTGGGTCACGTAGAGCGTGTACTCACTCCCATGTTCCTTCATCTGTCGAATCGCGTTGCGCTCAGCATGGATAGTGTTGACGCAATGGTCATCGACAATCCGGTGGCCTCCCGTGTCGCACGGCTCAAGGCCGTGTGGTGTCTCGTTGAACGCGCGAGACACAACCTGTCCCGTCACTCGATCAACGATCACGCACCCCACGTGAGCACGGTCACAACGGGACTTAGCGGCCTCGTCCCTGGCGGCTCGAATGTACTCTCTCACTTGGAAAGAATCTCCCGCTGTTCACGAGTCATACACTCAGACCACGCAAGAATCTTCCGGGCGAAGTCAGAGAAACCTCCCGTGTCATTCAGCAGACCTGGCATGTTCTTCTTTCGGTAGCCTTGGAACGCAAACCTATCCCCAGCCTTGTACCGCAGCAGACGACACATTACAGACGTGCGAGACACAACCAGGTTGTCGTCCCCATCGTTGACCAGGCCAAGCAGAGCCATACCATTCAGTCGGTAGGTGTACTTGAGTTCATCTGGCTCAGGGATGTCGGCCACGTCAAAGCCGCACTCTCCCGCAATGTCATCCGTCCACATGATAGACAGGTCCATAGGCTTAGCATCGGCAATGTTAATATGCGCCGACACCATCTCACGGGCATTACACTTCAAGTCTTCCACAGACGGGACGGTGAACACACGGTTGTCGAACGGGTCAACAACTAGCATTTCATCCTGTCCGGTCCAGCGCTGAGCACAAACCTGACCCTTGTCTCCAAGCAGACGCAGTTTGCCACCCGGCAGGGTGCCAGTACCAACGACAGTGCCGCTGGGCGAGGTCACGAGGCCGTCTTCAATTGGAAGATACTCTCGCTGGACATAGCGGTTAGGAAGGTTCTCCCAACCAAAGCCAAGGATAGGCGCGTAGATTTCCTTAATCGTCACGGGCAATTTCTTCTCCCTTTTCGTAGTAGTGGAACTCAATCACGGGAATGTACTCCCGTGTCACGTAGTCAAGCTGATCTGAGTAGTAGTAACGAGCGCCGTCAAGGATAATGCTTACATGTTTCTGCATGAACCACCGCTCGTCACCACTGTAATTGTAGTACAAATGCAACTCCTGGCTGTCATTGACAGCCTTATCGTAGTCGCAAATCTCTACTGACACGTAGGCTTGCCATGTGGGGTTAAGGGCGTGGATACAGACGACACTCCCGTCCTCAAACTTCAGCCAAGCGTCCTTGTCCTTCATCCAGTATTCAGCGACAATCTTCTTCAGGAGGGCAGAGACCGTCTTGTGGTTGAACTCAATAATCTGCATGTCTCAGAACCACTTACTCGCCTTGTGGACCATAACAGCTGCCACAATAAGGGCAATGATCGTAATCACTGCAACTACAGCGACATAGCCGACGAAGGCCCAGACAACCCACATGAACGCAGCGGGGAACCAGACTCCCGTTACGACAAACAGGATACAGAAAATAAAGTAGACGGTTGAAGAAACATCGAAGTTCTTGTTGGTGTTGTCAGACATGTTTGTTCTCCTTCAGTTTGTTGGTTTGTTTTTCAGATAAGGCCAGATGCCTTGAGCTTGTCGAAACGCTCTTGCAAGCGTCCCAGAACACGGTCATCCACCGTGTTGGTCGCCTGAATCAGGAAACGGTTAACAGGCTGTGACTGTCCCTGTCGGTTGAGTCGTCCAGTCGCCTGTTCGTTAATCACCAGGCTGTTAGACTGACTCAGCCATATCTCAGTATGACAGACTCGCTGAAGTCCGTCAACGCCTTCAGACATGGCCTCGTGTTGAGCGACAATGACGCGCACGTCCCCGTTAATCATGGCATGGAAGTCACCACGCGACTTACCAGAAACTTCAATGGCCTTGATCCCAGCCTTCTTCAGACGGTACAGCGCCGCCTTAATAAACTTCTGGCTATGCACCCACACGACGATAGGTTCGTCTTCAGGCAGGTCAGCAATAATATCCATCATTGCGTCGAGCTTGGAAGACTTACAATCTTCCTTGTAATCGACAGTCCCTTCCTCGTTGAACGAGGGGACTCCCAGCGTCATCTGTCGCAGACGTAGGTCAAGTTCCATCGGGATGCTCAGTGCAAGTGGGTTTTCTCCCAGGAACGTGAGTGCCTTCTGTTCCAGATCGTCATACATCTTGCGCTGCGTGCGAGACAGTTCCACTTCCACGCGGTGAATAATCACGCCGGGCAGTTCAGGATTAGCTTCAGCCTGTGAGACTTCATGATAGGACGGCGCGCCGCGTCGGACCATGCCGGGCGAGCGTTCTCCCGAAAAGTCTTTCCCGTACGCAGACCATGGGTTGACTTCCACCTTGAAGAACTTTTCGCAAAAGTCCCAGTAACCGCCATAGTGGTTAGGCCACAGGAACTTCAGCGCCGCCCAAATGTTGCAGGGCTTGTTCCCAGCGGGCGTTGCCGACAGTGCGAGGCGATACTGCGCCTTAATGTGTCGTGCAACGTCAAAGTTGAGGCTAGAGTGGTTGCACGCACGGTGCCATTCATCGGCAATAACCATCCCAAACTCTACACCGTAGAACGGCTTAGCCATTGACTTGAAGACGTACTTTTTCGCGCGCCCGTCCCAGCGCTTCTCCTTATTCCGCGACCGCATCAGCTCCCACGTAATAAAGTACACGCCGGGCACGTGGTTTTCCAGATCGTCCCATACTGTAAGGGCAGTCTTGGTTTTCTTACCGGACAGTGTGCGCATGTCAATTCCGGCGAGCGTCTTCCAGTGCGAGCGCCAGCCTGACTCAGTACGGACAGGGGCGACAATGAGAATAATCTGCTCCCCGATAGTGCTACCGAAAGCATTAAGCGCGTTCCACACGCTCATTGCCGTCTTGCCCGTACCAAGGCCCGCGCCTACCAGTCCCGTGTACGGCGTTTTGCTGTTTGCCAGTCCTTCCAGTACACGTTCCTGGTAGTGGCGCGGTGCAAAGGTCATTTACTTAATCTCCCAAGTAATCGTATGTGTAGTTTCTTCCCAGCCACAGTAGATCATTGCGTTGAGAACAACTTGTGCCCCTAGCTTGTCGAACAGTTCCTGAACGTCGCGTTGCATGTCAGAGTTGAGATAGCGCTTGTACCCGTAGTAGTCGTCTTTGCCAATATAGGCGAGAATACTCAGACTATCCCCGTACAACTCAGCGCAGATATAATAATCGCCCGCGTTCAACAGGTCAACTACCTTACTGTCCCACTTGTTAGTAAGCTCATGGATAGCATCTTCCACCGCGCGCATACAAGCGTCGCTATACATCTTAGTCAATTCTTCAAGATTCATTAGTTAGCCTCCCTAATCATTTTGACCTGTTCCTTGGTAAGACGGGCGAGAATACGCGGTCCCGCAATGACACCGATACCCATATCAAAGTCATGCGACACGACGATACCTGTCCCGTCTGTCAACACTTGAATATAAGCATTGTCCATTAGTTAGTCCCCCAATACCTTGTTGACTCGTGCCTTCAGTGATGCAAGCCCCCCATCCCTGAGATAAAGCTCAAGTGCATCCTCATGGTATTCAGCGTAAATGTCAGTGACCTTAATTCCGGTCGAACAGTCGAGGACAGAATATACTTCCCCGTCGTCCCACATGTTGAGATAGTTCAGCCATTCTTCAGCGCTCCCTAGCCGCTTATTGACCGCTAGAATCTGCCCGTATGACTCAATAAAGTCATAGTCCTCCCACCCATCGTCGCACTTGAAGTGTGAGCACAGTTCGCCCTTGAACAACTTAGCGTATTCTCCCACGTTGGCAGGTGTTTCATCATGCACTGCAATATACCTACCAAGTGTCTTGAACACGGGGTTATCGGACAGCATAAGGTCGTCACAGTCCCCAATAAACAGATAAGGTTCGTCTGCCATATCTGTAGGTTCAGTGGTTCCCAGCACTGGTTCAACAATATACGTGTTGCCCGTGTCAGCGTCTTGGAAGATAGTAATCTCGCCGGTTTCAGACAGTGTGTTGATATTCATTAGTCAAGCTCCCTCGCAATAGTAGTGGCGTAGAAAACACCGTCCCGGACAATACCCTCCGCATAGACAGTTTCATACAGTGAGTCACGGTCAAACATAGCAACCACGTCGGACGGCAATTCATTGTCGCCGGGCAGGACGACACACTGTTCGTAGTCTTGCATCCAGACAAACATCCCGTCTTGCGGGTTGTTGTCATAGCCGAGGTAGCCATCTTCCTCAAAACGCCATTCCAGCCAGTCAGAGAACAGGCCCTTCTCGTCCCAATACTCCCAAGCGTTGTAACAGTCTTCCTCCGAGTCCTTGCTACGTCGGTAGCCGTCAATCTCATTCGCGTTGAAGCATTCCGCGAAAACGTCGCTATCCAGTTCGCGCTGGTTGAATGTGTCGCCGTCAACATAGTTGCTAAACATTTTGATTACTCACTTTCAATATAAATTGACATGCCGTTAGGCAGTTCGACCTCGGCTCCCACACCTAGGTTGTTGTGGATAATCTCAGCGGCCCGCATCTGTCGTACCGCTTCAAGCCACATGGTTGAATATTCTTGCAGTTCTTGTTCTTCCAGGGAACGGGCGACAGCTTCCACCTGTTCGACAGTGTATCCACTGTCGCCCGTCCCGTATTGCTTCCAATTCATCGGAACGTTGCGTACACGTCCGACACGGTAGTAGCGGGCGACAGGTCGAGTAGATCAAGCGCGGCAAGTTTCTTAGTATTCAACTTAGGCTTGTCATAAACCGACTCACGCACTGCCTTTGGCAGTTTCTTAAACGCGGGCAGCGCTTCCACGGCGGCGGCGTTGATAGTCTTTCGGGTAGCGAACGTCACGCGCGTATCGCCAACCTGAATCTTGTCCCCTGCGTTGAACTGCGAGCACAGCTCAGACTTAAGCGCGTCACGCGCCTCAGTCAGGGCCGCAATCTCTGCGTTGAGCTTGGTAATTTTGTTGACGAGGTTTTCAGTATTCATTGTTGTTCTCACTTTCTGTTTGTTGTCAGTTGTAGTCGTCTTGCCCATGCACTAAGCCGTAATTTACACCTATCTCCCATGCCGGGATAACAACGGGTAGCGGCTTAGGTGCTATAGGTAGTGCCATTAGTTCTTCCAAGTTAATCGCCATTGTTATTGTCCCGGCGTTCTACGCGGTGACAGTATGCACCGACAGGCAGTAGTAAGGACAGAAAAAACAGGCCATAGTAGGCGACCGCGAACACTACCAGACTTCCTTAATCTCTTCCATTGCGATTAGGTGAGCAATGCAACTGTTGACATATGCTTCCCAGTCGTCGCTAAGCATCTCCCTAGCAATGTCACTCGCCTTGATAGTCTTTCCAAGTACTGTGATAGGCTTATGCAGATCGTCCACGGCTTCAGCGGCCATAGCCTCAAAGTCTTCCCTAATGCGCAGGTCGCCACTCTTGGTAACGTAGTCATATTCACCCTTACTGACTCCCAGTTCCTCGCTAGTGAAACAGAATCGGGTATCCCAGTCAAGTGCGACGGTGAGTGCAATGTTAATGTCAGTCATTGTTTTTCCTACTTTCTCACCGATAGTTTTCGATATAGTGCTTGATAGCGTCTTCCTCGCTATCGGCGTAGATACCTGCCAGAGAATCACCCGTGGTTGTATCCGACACAACCCAGACATACCCATCAGCCCAAAGACTGTATTCATGCACCCATGACTCGCAAGGGTCAGTAGTCCACGTATCCTTGCGGAACGCGGCCGCAAACAGCCTGTCCGCATCCATAGAGTGCCAACCGACGTACACCCAGTAATCAGGGCAAAGCGCCGCCCATTCTTCCTGGGTAGGCGTGCGCCCGTGTTTCTCATGGAAGTTGTCAAACTCCCACATTGCAGGGCAGTCCGTTTCGGCGGGATGGTGCAAGATGCAACCATGCGGCCCGCCAATGACGCACAGTGCATCGGCGCTGTCAAGCCATTCAGTAGGGCACTCTGCCCATTCATCCTGAGTCACTTGGTAAGTGTGTCCCTCATGCTTCCATTCATCGGGAACGGTAATCGTGTGTGCGAACTGTGTCTGAACCATTGTTTTCACCTTTCGGTTGTCTCTGGTTGATAGTTCTAGTGTATCAGGTTGGCAGTCATTCTGCCATGTGAACTACGTCACATGTTTGTGTATCTTGGTCCCAGATGAACATATGCGCGTATCCGTGCAGGAACCGCATATCGTCAAGTGTAATGCCCTCGTTATCTGACTGCCAGTACCAATAGATACTATTGTCAGCGGCATTAGTGCGACAACGCCATACGTACCCGTCAATGTTGACATACACGCCGCTAGGCTCATTTTCAGAGAACAAGTCAAGATAACCCACAAACTCGTATCCCTGTTCGATAAACCACGGGTTGATAATCGATAGGTCCCAGCTCGTTTCAGGGTTGACATACCCGGCAAGGTATTCTTGCATGGACTCTAGCGGATAGGCACGGTCGCTAATGATGCTCAGCAATTCTTCCCACACGTTAGAACCCCCGCATATAATCAATTCCGATAATGGCACACAAACCACATATAAACGCGCTAAACATACTTAAAAAACAAAGTATGTTAGTTTTCGCCCTAGTACCCGCATAAACAAACCAGGTCATAGCCATAATACCCAGTAGGATAACCACCAACATTTTGTTACTCACTTTCTGTAAAGTAGATTACGTCTTCCAAGTAATTGACAGCGTTGTGCATTACGTAACTTTCCCATTCATCGTGATTATCAGGGTTGCCACCGTCTTCCAGATAGTTATCCCACAATGCATCCTCAATATCAGGATCATTGAAAATGCGCCCCTTGTAATGCAACAGTGCATCATTTTGGGAACCTCGCCACTCAAAGCCGATGCCGGGGATACCGTACCAATTGGGCAATTCATTGTATGACATAGTTCTACCTTTCGGTATCATTGTCGCTAACCACCTTGGTTAGCTCAGTTCCCTAGGGTGGGATTGAACCACCATTTACCTACCATTAGGCTAGGGATGCCCGTTAGGGCCTAGGCTTCAATCTCGCTCATGACTACTGCATCCGAAAGCCCATCGAGGGCAGTCACTACCGCGTCAATTGCGGCGAGAACACTAGGGTTGTCCCCGTAATCGGCTCCCATCTTTCGGAAAGTAATCTTAGCGGCGGTAGCGGCCTTGATAACGGTCATGGTGTCCTTGTTGATACGCATGGTTTGTGTCTCTCTTTCTGTTGTTGGTTTGCTTAGGCTGTTGCCTATGTTTCTAGTGTAGGTTGTTGTCAGTCAGTTGTCAAGTTGTCAGAGTGTGTTTTAAGGCACACTCACTAGCGCGTACTGCCGTCCCCATTTGTCTTGAATCTTTGTTGCGTGTCGGTCCCACACGTCCCATAGAATACGCGGCGTGTGTCGCCACATGCGCAGTACGCGGGTAATCAGCGCTTTTTCATAGGGTGTAAGCCCCTCGGTTGTCGCATATAGATTACCGTCGCTATCCCACGTGCAAACAACCTTACCCGTGAATGAGTTGGTAATCATATACCCTCGCATACCCTCGCTAAGGAAGTACCGACTACCAAGCGGGCGCGTACCATATAGGCGTTGATCGGGATACACCGACAACAGGGAACCGTTAATAGTCATTTAGGCGACCTCCCTAACGTTGATAAACTGCGCGCCGTTACCGTTAATGCACTCCCTGTCGCACTCACGGTCGCACGCCTTATAAAGCGCATCCCAGTCAACACGTCCAACCATTGCCGACACGAAACGCCTAACATGCTTGCTAGTAGTAGTGGTATGGTGGAAAGCGTCACGATGGACAAACGTATCCCAGTCTCCATTTTCGTTCTTGTTCACCCTTGCAACGCGCGTTGTGTATGAATACACGTCAAACCGGCAATTGGTAAACGGGTGGTTGTGGTTAGCCGCAATGTTGAAGTTCTTAGCGACAGGTAGGAACCCGTCACCAACGTTTTCCCCGCGTGAGCGGGGATGAGCCGGGAGGGAGACAATGAACGCACTGCAAACAGAGGTTTTCCCCGCGTGAGCGGGGATGAGCCCACGATTGAACTGTACGGCAAGCTCGCCGCGTTGTTTTCCTCGCGTGAGCGGGGATGAGCCGCTCGTGTATCGCCATGACGAGCCCATCGGACTGTTTTCCCCGCATGAGCGTGGATGAGCCCCCGCCGTCGACACTGCCAACGGTCAGGGTCGAGTTTTCCCCGCGAGAGCGGGGATGAACCCATCACCAAACATCACATCGGATCGTCCGCTACGTATTCCCTACGCGAGTGGGGATAAGTCAGTTTGGGACCGAGCATGCTCAAAGGGGTTGTGTATCCCCGCGTGAGCGGGGATGAGCCGGCGGCGATTAAGCCGGTGATAGCTGTCGCGAGGTTTTCCCCGCGTGAGTGGGGATGAGCCCTCGCCTTGATACCAGGGAGTGACGATGAAGGTGTTTTCCCCGCGTGAGCGGGGATGAGCCGGCGACGTCGCAGGCGGCGATCAATCAGGTCGCGTTTTCCCCGCGTGAGCGGGGATGAGCCCCAGGTGCTTGGCCGGTACGGCTCCACCTGTTGGTTTTCCCCGCGTGAGCGGGGATGAGCCCCTTGTCGGAAGTGACCGGATATCCTATTTTGTGTTTTCCCCGCGTGAGCGGGGATGAGCCCTACGGGTGGATGGAGAAAATCAACCTGGGTGTGTTTTCCCTGCGTGAGCGGGGATGAGCCGGCGTTGCCTCGACCTCGGTGGAAGACTCCGAGGTTTTCCCTGCGTGAGCGGGGATGAGCCGGCAGTCCACCCTATACGCTTCGCGTCGGACAGCAGGATCACCCTACCTGCGGCGGTATCTCATCTGCCCGGGGGTGATCGCTTCCCCACACAAGCGGGGACGATCCTCCACAAGGTGCAGTCCGTTCCCACGGCTGCACGTTTTCTCGTATCAGAAGCGAAAACACCAGCGACGATCAGAACGTTCTGTCGCCTCCTCGAGCACGTGGGCTCGGGATAAATCGAAGAAGAACGCCCGCAAAACATGAGGAGCGAGGCCCATTGCCCGGGCCTTCTGACGGTCGATTATTCCACGACTAGCCCAGGGGGGGATTCCCGCTCCTTCCGGCAGCATGCCTCACCGACGCTCAGCGACGACTGTCGGTGGCCCACTAACACGCGAACCCAATTTCTGTGGTGTGCATTCGTTGCGCCCGTATGGGGACATTGGTTGGCAGTTGGCACCCAGAGGGGCGACGAAACGCCGTGGTTGTGTCGGCTACTGGCTGACTGCTGCAGACGATGGGGGTGGTCGGCCAAATGGCCTGCACCCGCGCCTCCGAGATGGTCGAGCGCCTCGACAGTGCCTACATCTACGACGACGACTGGGACGAGGAGCAGTTCGTCCTCGAGCCCTGACGCATCGCGGGCGACTCCGACGAAGGATGAGCGGTCCCTCGCTGACGTCCGGACCATCCGAGAGGGCCGGCCGCTTCTGTCGAGAAAGGCGCGATGAGCAAGCGAGAAGACGCCGAAAATCAATCATCCAAACGCGCCCCCGACAACCCGATGCCTGTTACGCTAATCACTGTTCCTCAGGAGTTCTCTATCTCTCTATCTCTGGCTCCTGTGGGACATCCTGTGTTAACGGACGCGCCCACGCGACCGCTCGCCGCCGGTTTCTCTCACACTTTCCCGGCGATCATGAGCGCGCGTGGGCGCGTTCGCGCAAGACTGAGCCCCGACCTCGTCGAGAAAACGAGGCCGGGGTTCGGTGCGTCAGATGCCTCCCTCACGCGGGGGGCGAGACGGTCAGGCTCCGCGTCGGCGAGCCGCCACGGCCAGCACGCCCAGCAGGCCCAGCATGCCGGCGCCAGCGAGGACGCCAGCCATGTCGGCGCCCGTGCGAGCCAACTGCTTTGGCGCGGGAGTCGAAGGAGCGGGCGGAGTGGCTGGGGGAGTGGACGAGCTCGGCGTCGAGGGCGCCGACGGGGTCGGCGTGGCCGGGGGAGTGGACGGGCTCGGCGTCGAAGGTGCCGAAGGGGTCGGTGTGGCCGAAGGTGTCGGTGTAGTCGACGGGGTCGGCGTGGTTGGCGTCGTCGGCGTGGGCGTCACCGAGGGGGTAGGCGTCGGGGTTGCGGTCGGCGTCGGCGTCGGAGACGGGGTCACGGACGGGGTCGGGCTCGGCTCCGGGGTGGGAGTCGTGGAAGGGCTCGGCTCCGGCGTGGGCGTCACCGACGGCGTAGGCGTCGGATTCGCATCGCCATTCGCGTCGCCCGAGCCGTCCGAGTGGATGTCCACGCCGCCCGTGTACAGCTTTGCGTTGATGAGCGCGTCATTGTGGAAGGTGACGCCGTTACGCACGGTGGCCAAGTTGTTGATCGTGGCCTCGTACTGCAGGACGTAGGTGCCATTGTTCGTCAGGCGCGGGAACGTCGCGGTGAACCCGGTGCCGTCGGCGCTGGCCTCCATCGTGAAGGTGCCGTCGCCGATCGACGCGCCGGCCTTGAGGGCGGGCGCCTGATCGGCCTGGTACTCAGCGTCGTTGTTGTAGTAGTAGAGATTCTCCGACCCGGGCACCAGCGAGTAGCCGCCGGAGCTCATGTCGAAGGTATCAACGATCTCGACCTCGGTCGCACCCTCGGGCAGCTGGGATCCCTTGATGTCGATCTCCCAGATGATCCGCGAGGAGTCGCCTTCCTTGGGCAGGCCCCACTTCTGGGTGTTGGGCAGGGTGCGCTCGTACGTGCCGGAGATCGAGCCGCCGGGCAGGTCCACGATGACGGCGGTGCCGTTGACCGGGAAGGACACTGTCGACGAGGTCGTGGCGTGCACCGCCTTCGTGCGCACGGTGCCGTGGCCGATGA
>ERZ773013.108-NODE-108-length-51589-cov-5.476695_pt1 | contig 51589 bp, 51 predicted proteins | sample MGYA00511670_ERZ773013 | MGnify/ENA primary metagenome ERZ773013 (study PRJEB29015, sample SAMEA2738120) | human oral metagenome | biome: human oral; feature: human-associated habitat; material: saliva | place: China | collected 2257 ... | reverse complement strand
CATTTTTTGCGCTGATTTTGGGGTCATTTTGAGGCCATTTTTCATGCTGTTTTTAAGCCTATTTTTGAGCTCAAAAATCGACCCACTGAGGAGTCCACCTTGCCCCCTAAAAAATGACCCCAAAAACAGTCCAACTCGGGGGTCTCAAAAACAGCCTATTTTCGACCCCAAAATAACCTATTTTTTCTCCACCAGTACCTCTCCAATTTTTCATTACGACCCCCCAAAAACCCCCCAATTACTACCCCCTAATTTTGGTAAGTCGAGTAGCCAGAATCGATAGTTATATAAATATCTATTTTGACTAGTCGAGTAGCCATTTTTTATTGTTAGAGAGCTCCGTCGATGAACTTTGACCTATCGGCCTCGTGCATACATGATTTATACATAAGAAAAAACGATGATTAGAAATTCCCAATTATATAGAACTAACCCCAAATTATCTGGAAATTTACAGATCGATTTGGTGCTTACTAATCTCGGGGAGAGGGTGGTCGTGGATAAAATCCACCTCCGACCAGTCACCCCGGGGTCCTATGTCGTGGATGAGGATGAGGAAATCATCAACACCCCCCACCAGTTCAACCTAAGGGAGTTTTACCGACTGACCCGAAGTACCTTCTACGATACGACCAACCAGAACCTCCAAGGGGACTGGCCTCTCTATAAGCCTCTGGATAAGAATTACGATGACCAGTTATGGGCCGGAACCAAGCGAGGGACTCTCTACCACCGTCCTTTTGAGACCTTAGTACCCCTATGGCTGGACTCCTCCTATGGCCTGAGGTTTGATATTACCATCTCCCTCCCCGGTGGTCGTCCTATCGCGACCAAATCTATTACCGTGGATGATACCACTCGGGAAGGTCGTTATATACTTGATTATCTGGAGCATATCCGCGGGGAAGAGTGTATTAACCTCAACCTCTCCCAGAACCTATGTACTATACGAGGTCTCGATATGAAGTCGGGTAATATGGTCACGCGTCGAGATTATAACATCCCCCGTAACATCATCCACCGCGAGAGACCCCTGATAGAGTTCAACAGTCTCCTGACTAATATCTACGGGGATCTGGAGATGATCACCCCTCAGCTCATCAATTTCTGTCTCGTCTACGATCCGGAGAACTGGGTAGTAGGTATGAATGAGGTAGTGAAGGACACTCCCAATTTCGAGGTCAGTGTGCAGGTATATAACCGGGACAAGAGAGGTAACTACCGTCCCCTGAAGAAGCGAGACCTATATACCAACCACCACTACGTTCCCCGACCCAAGGTCGATGAGGACCAATGGACGACGATTCCCAATTTCAATGCCCTGGACTACCTCGGAGACTGGAAGATGACCCCTCTCATTCATGCCAATAAGATCACCCAGACTATCAACCACTGGTCTCCATCGACTAACCCGGAGATCATCTACAACGTCTATGATGGTATGAGTGCTTATTACGAGTATGTTAATGAGAATGGGGAGCGACTCATCTACTCCTACCGTGGGACTATCGGCAGTGCCCAGGACCCCGGTATCAAGACCTACGACAAACAGGCTAAGAACCACAACTGGACCGGTAGTATGCGCTACGGGGGTCAGAAGGATATTTACCACAACCTGATGGAAGCTCCTACCCTCATCTCCGAGGGGAAGTACTTCAAGAGCCTCTCGGGGTTCGTCAATGGGATGAAATTCAACTTCAAGAATGCAGGTCTTGATGATATCTACCTCGGTCTGATGACCACTTATAGTCTCGAGCGGACCGATATCGACCATCCCAGCTCTTTCAATCAGGTCTATGACCGATCGGTGGATACGACGGCCATCTGGTGGGAGAGGTTCGATGAGAAGGGAAGGAGTCTCCCGGTGGACGGTCAGTACCCCACGGAAGAAGCCAAAGCAAAGTACTCCGAATATGACACTACCTATGACGTAGGTCGTTTTCATGATATGGACGGGTCGTTCAATGAGCTCCTCGAGCTCCCTGCTATGCCTACTAACCGTCATCACCTCAACGACCAGGGTCTGTTCATCTGCATGAAGACCCGCGAGATCACCGATGAGGAAGGGAATAAGAAAAAGGTCCTTTGTGTCATTTTCTGGACCCCTACTCGCGAGATGCATAAGAGTGAGAAGGGAGTGGTGATGCAGGAGATGACTCCAGAACCCCTCGTCCTGGGTAATGTGATGGATGCCCTGAAGAACTATACCTCTTATTACAAGGAGAAGTTGGGAGAGTTGTCTCCTCACCTAAAGAAAAAGTTCGAATGGCTGGACCTTATCAACGAAGGGCTGCAGTCTATTGAAGCTCCACAGGCGGTTCATTTCACCAGGACTGTGGTATCCAAACAGGACCACACCATTACTCCCGATGCCAAGGAGACTGTTCCATATAAGAAAGAGGGGAGTAATAACTACGTCTTCCGTCACGATACCCCCCTCAAACCAACTATCTTAGACCCTGGGGTAAAAAACCTCCACGGTCAGTGGTTGTATGTGAGCTCCTTTGGGAGGAATTTCCTCTGGGAGAAACAGGCTATGACCGAAGACGGTCTGAGGACGAAGATCTACGACTGGAGTTATACCGGCGTTCCACCTAAGTACCCCTCTATCGGGTATGACCCTATTACCCTCTCGGATACCACCCCTTATGGCGATCTGGTATATGACTACCCCCTGAAGAGACTACAAGGTCTCCCGGAGTACAAATGGTTTGATAAGTCAAGGATTACGATGTATAGTAAGTACTTTGAGTCTGAAGTCGAGGTTAATACCCACGACAAGGTCACTCTACAACGCGTCGCTCTGGAGGAGATAAACAAAAAAATCCCCGTTCCCTTTGCCGACTTTACCAAGGTAGAGCAGATCTACGACATCAAGTATGAGATAATCCATATAAAAAGGGTGGATACGGAGATTCTTTATATATACCGAATAAAATTCACGAGGCATGCATAAACTCAAAGACATAACCCTTCCTATCCTCGACTCGGATTTCTCCAGGAATCTGGCCGAACAGTTTAGGAACATTCATGAGAACTTCCAGAAACTCGGTAGTCCTGACCTACTAAGGGGTGCCGATGGCCGAGGGGCTCAGTACGTCCCTTATAACCTCAACTCTATCCTCTTCTACCCTGGGGATGCCCTCGACGGTACCGTCGAGAAAATCACCAAGACGACCCAAGGGACACCGGCCAATATCGACCTCATCCGTACCCTGCAGAAAGAGGTGGAGGAAGACTACAAGTACTACAATACCCTCACCGGTAAGAGTAAGACCGACTATGCCAAGGACTGTAAGGTCATCTACGAGGCTATCCTATCTACTATTGAGGTGGAGTGTACCCCGACGGAACTCCTCCCGGTGAATGGTTGGTATTTCGACTGGGTCCGGGTGTGGATGAAGGCTGACGACTCGTCGGCCCTGGAGATCTTCAATAAACACATCACCGACTACTCCTTAGGGAGGGTCTTTGTTGCCACTGTAGAGAGCGACATCCAGAAGTCCACCGGTAGCCTTCCCTATCTCCTCCTCGACCCCCGTTTCAGGGCCGGTGCCGACCCTTCCCTCACCAAGGCTAAGGATACCTCGGGGGTGTTCGTGGGGGAGAAGGATAGTACCTTTGTCTTCCGTCGATTAGACCTTATCCCGAGGATGTATTTTGAAGGAGGGGAGTTCTTCTGGATCCTCAACGGTCGTAAGACCAAGGTCTCTGCCCAGGGGTTACCCGGTAAGGCTGGTAAGAACTCCTCCCTGCTCATCGTACGACGACTGGAGAACACCGCTTATAGTGCCAAGGACGTGTCGGGTATGACCGTGGTGAATATGGAAGGGGAGGTCCAGCCTATCCCAGGTATTCCCATGCCTAATCAGAACCCCAATATCACCCCTTCGTTAGAGGCTTCTGACTGGCTCAAGGGACAGCACACCAACGACTCTAACCTCTACCGCGTGTGGAGGGTTATGGACGGGCATGAGAGTATCTCTTTCTTCCGTAAGCCTGGTCTTCAAGACCATACGGTGGAGAACGACCTCGGTATCTGGGACGATAAATGGGTAGAGAAGGTAGATGGTAACAATATCGTCCCTTTCTCCATCCGAGACCCCAAGGGTAACGAGGTGTATAACCTTATGCAGGAGATGGATAAGACTACGGTCCTGGTTCTTCCCGACCCTGCGTGGCAGAAGGCTAAGTATAATACGACCTTCTGGGTAGCGGAGTTCCGCGTTCTCAAGGTCACCAACGGAGACGACGAGAGATATATCGGTACGGTATACTGCGGGGAGGATAATAGGATCGAGTTGGGCCTGGACGAGCATACCTTCACCGGTATGATGATGGGTCTGGATCCGTACGAGCATAAGATGGATAAGTACGCCGACCATAACAAACCCCGTGGTCTGTATATCCCTATCGGTTCGAGGAAGTATAAGCAGTCTATTGATGCTACCGGAGCGGATACCGAACCGGAGAAGACCTGGGCAGCGCACGTCATCTATTCGGAAGCGAAGACCCCTAATACGACCCCGGTTCCCGGTACGATGACTCCTAATGCCGAGGACCGAGCTACGATGAAGGAGACCCTTCATATCGGATCGGTAAAGGATATCCGCGCCCTCAATAAGTCTACGAAGACCAATCCTGGGGTTCCGGGTAGGATTGTCGGTAAGCAAGAGGAGAATAACTCCGTCACCGATGATACCGGTCGTACTTTTGACTATACCCATTACATCGGTTCTGATCTGAGTGTGGACGTACCCACCACCATCACCAGTTATAAGAACACCAGCGGGCCTCAAGGTCCTCTCCTCACTATCCACGGAGACCTCCTCACGGGCTTCACTAAGGATGGAACAGTACTGGGTGGGGTGAAGGCTACCGGTATCGTTCAGGGCAAAGACGGTGGAGTCACTGTCACCGGAGGCCAGGTTAACCGAGGAAGGAACATCAATTACTCCGTCAAGAAGAACAAACTTCGCGACCATAGTTACACCTACCCCTTACTGAGCGGGATCGGAACGTCACCTCTGGATTTCTATTCTGTTTGGTCAGAGTATGGTATCTATGGTAAGTTCCTCCGCACCGGGGCTCTACATATCGGCAGTACGGTCATCGACCAGAACGGGGCTACCTTCGACGTTCCCGAGATAAGGTCTTATAATGGCAGGTGGACTTTCCATACCAGCGGGTTAGTGAGCTATGGTATCGACCGGGCAGATGATTTGTCCACGAAATCCGGTTACCGTCATAATGGGGTATTCTTCAACAACAGGACTACCAAAAAGACCAACCCCACGAAGAACGAGGTCTTTGTCGATGATACCATCCACCACGGGGCTATTATCGCTGACAGTCAGTCGTATACGGGGGTCAAAGACCTCCATTACTCCGGGGCTTTCCTCAACGGTTTCTATGCCGGTGGCAAGGCCCTTAAAGGCACTAACCCCGCACCAGTGAGTTATACCGGTCGTCTGTTAAACCCCTCGGGATGGTCTGTTGGAGACCTTTACACGGCTGTTTGGGGAGAGCTTACCCCCAATACCAGGGCTAATGTCGGTCCTATTGATCTGGGGTATCTGGTGGGTCGCGTGGAAGGTACTCTGCATGCCGACCAGCTCCTCTCCGGAGACACCGTCATCGTCGGTACGATGGCCGTAGGGGGTAACACCTTCTTTGACAATGACGTGATGGTCACTGGTAACATCGACACGACAGGGGATTATCAAAGTACTGGTTCCGTCAAGGCCAAGGCCTTCAGCCGTAAGGACGGGGATAAGGCCATCCTTTTGGAGAACGGTCTCAGTACGACCCGAGTCTCCGACCAGAAGGTCCAGAGGAACTATACTAACAAGGCCCATCGCAAGGTCACCAAATCTCCTATTGTCCTCGACCTCGGCCCTACCTACGGCTCTGGCCGACTGGTAAAATTTGGCCTCGTTGGCGCCGTGGAGGTAGACCGCGAAGGGACTCTTATGATCGACGAGGCCGTAGACGACCACAAGGGGGTCTTCCTCGGACAGTTCAGTAGTGACTCGGCCTACTACTCCGAGACAATCGACGAGCCCTTTGGTAGGGGCTCCGGTTCTGGAGGGTCTATAGAGGCGGTCATCTCCGGAGGTATTGTCGTGGTGAATATCCGCCTCAAGGCTGAGTGGATAACCTATTGGGACAAGACTGGTCTTCACTCCCAGGGTCTGGGTATCAACGGGGAAGGTTATGGTTGGAAGGCCTTTATTCATAATATCGAGTCTAAGTTCAAGACCCTCCCCGAGCAGTTCCGTCCCTCTAATATCGTCACTTACTGTCTTAGTGGTGGTAACAACTCCGATAAGGATGGTGGGGGATATATAAACGGATCTGATGGTAAGAAGATTGAAGCCATTGCCAACTCCTACCTCGAACTGGGGGTCACTCCTCAGGGTACGATAGTAGCCACCCGTGGAGCCAAGATCAATGCCCTCCTCACCCACTCAGGGAATAACGGTCATACCCAAAGGATCTGGGCTTCGGAACCTCGTCTCGTCTGGACGATCGTCTATCCAGCCTCAGGGAACACCTCCGCAGGGAACAACAAACCGGTTTATACGAAGTATGTCGTTGTGAAGAACGTGAACCCGGAGAATATCTCCTTCACTTCAGGGACTTATTACGACGAGCCCCCCACGACCGATGACTGGATCCTCCTCGGGGAAGGGGATAATATCCTCTCGCGACCCACTGCCAGCTCCAAGGGATGGACGTGGTCGGTCTATCAGGAAGCTAAGAGTAATACGGAATATGGTCTGAGTACGGGGATAAGAGGTCGTAATCCCCTCGAGCCTGTAGGACTCACCAAGGCAGAAGCCACGGACATGCCAACGGAATCTAAGCCATACAAATGGACGAGGAAGAAGAACGGCAATTGGAGTCTCTCGGTGACTTTCCCCGGATATGAGGTTATTGACTGGTCCTGGGAGGATGCTGGATCCCATCAGGTGACGAATACTAATAAGATGGTTACTTGTACAAGCGCCGACTACAATACGTTTATGTTAGGTAAGTACAAGCTCAAAGACGTCCTCTCCGACATGAAACAGTCTATCGACGATATGGGTGACCAAGCCGATGACACGTTCGTGGTGAACTTAGTGAATGGTCGTATCATATACAACCGAAAGACCGGGGGATCGCTGAGTTTGGATTTTGTCGCTCCTTCACCGAAGTTTGTCAAGGGGACATTTAAGCCTGATCTCACTTTCACTGCACTATAAACAAGGGGGGTACAATAGTACCCCCTTTTATGTAATACTTTATATATAACTATAGTTTTATGTCTAACATTATTGAATCCACTCAGAACACCCGGGTGTTTGAGGATATCCGTAGGTCTATCACCGAGGTCGGTGGTACGGCTCCGGAGCACCTCAGCTGTGTTGGTAAGGCTATCCGTGAGCAACTGGTAGCTGGTCCTAAGGCTGTGGTCAATGCTTCTCTCGTCTCGGGTAAAGGGGTAAAGATCTGCCCCATTGAAAGGAAGGGTTATAAGATCTCCGCGAACAGTGGAGCCAGTCTCATCGCTCCTGTTGGGGATATTGACGCTGGTGCTACGGTCCAGGATGCTCTTAACTACCTCGCTACCAAGGCTATCCCCGGTGCGGAGAGGAATGCTGCCAAAGCTCCTCATATCGTCGGGGTAGAGTATGTGAAGATCCCTTACGACGGCTGTGACTACTACGACAACAAGGCTTATGGGAGCTGTGGGGTCGGTCGAAAGACTGGTCTTGTCCCCCATACGTGGTATCTCAAGCTGACCCTTTTCTCCCAGGTAGAGCCTGTTTATGTCTCCTGTGGTCCTCTTATGGCCGACCTGAAGAGGGAGATTATGGAGGAGATGAAGAGGGAGTTTGACCATTTCAAGGATCAGTGCAAGGGTAAGACCGAAAACCCCAAGGATGATTGCACCTGTGGGTGTATGGGTTATCACAAGGAACCTTGTCCCCTTTGCATTAAGCCTACTCCTAAGCCAGATGGAACAGCTCCTAACGGAGAACCTAAGGAAGAAAATTGTGGGCCCTGGGTCGTTCCGGAAAATACCTGTGAGTGTGAAGAGGATACTTGCGATCTCACCTGCGAACCCAAACTTGATGTTAACTTTATAATTGAATCAATACGATGAGCTGCTGTAAGAATGATAATAGCATCAACCTCGACCAGAGGTATGTACTCAAGATTGAGTTGGATGCCCTAAGGAATGAACTTAAGAAAATTGATCGCACGAGGACGGTCTCTGCCATCCAGAGTGGTAAGAATGGGGACATTATCCCCGTGGGTACTGACCATACTATCCACCTCGACTACGAGGGTTGGGTGGAAAGTCATATCGTCGATGCCACCGGAGCCCAGAAGATCGCCAGCAATGACTCTTCTAATGCCGTTTCTGCCGCTGCCGTCAGTGAAGCCCTTCGAGGTATCCGAAAGGAGATCCTTGCCGCTTCGCAGGGGTTTGCCAAGACGCATGTCACCACCATCCCTTCGGACGAGCCCGTGGTGGAAAGGGTCATCATCGGGGACATCTACCTCGTCCCCTCGGAGAACGGTTACAAGGAGTTTATTGCTATCGAGTCCGGAGACCTCAAGCAACCATATAAGTGGGAGCTTATCGGGGAGAAGAAGGATGAGAAGATTTATGAGCGAGTCACCGATACCCAGAAGAAACTCGGGGAACTTACCAAGGTCACCTACGATCTGGCCGAGGCGGTAAAGCGATCTAATGACGCGAGGATGAGTGAGATTGCTGCTCTCTCAGAACGACTGGATAAGGTGGAGAAGGCGCTAACTCCTAAGGCTGGTGAAGTACCTTTCACCAAGGAACAGGCCGGTCAGCTGAAGCTCGTCTATGAGAAGATTCTGGACCTCAGGGAGAATGGAGAACTTATTGAGGAGGTGGATGTGAGTCCTATCCTCAAGAAGATCAAGGTATAAAAAAAAAGGGGCTCGCGCCCCTTTTTTTTATTGTTCCCCACTTACAGGGGGAGTGACCGTTGCGAGGTTCTGAAGCTTCTTCTTCAGCTCTTCCACACTGGCTTCACCGAAGATGGCCGCTACCAATTCCTCCAACTTATCCTTCTTCACGTAGTGGTCTTCTACCGTAGCCTTCAGGTCTACAAGCGTAGCCTTTGCGTCGGGGAAGTCGTGTAGGTTGTACTGTTCAATCTTGTCCTGAACCTTGCTGTCGATGATGGGATTCACCTTATCAGCAATCTCCACATTAAGGGACTCCTTACTGACGTATTCTTCCCTGATCTTATTGATCTCCTTGAAGTTACTGATTGTCTTACTCTTTACATCAGCGGCTTCTGAGCTCACACTCTTGATTTTTTTCTCATGAGTGAGGACCATAGTCCATACCTTAACGAACTCAGCCTTGATGATTCTTACTACTGCGGATAGATTCCCTTTACTTACAAATTTCATACTAATAGATTTTTAATGTTTAGAGACTGGGGGGATTGACGACGTGATCGGCTTCGTTCTTAGGGTCTCCCCAATTTTCCGAAATCTCATTGAGCTCTTCCTCATCAAGCTCTTCTGCAGCACCACCACCACTGGGAGGGGTTTCATTCAACGCCTTCACCTTGTCGAGGGTGTAATTCTCCCAATCGATGATCAAATCGACCACCTCGGAGAGCTGCTCTTCTGTGACAAATTTCTTTGACATATATAAAGTTATTTACATATAAAACATCGCGTACTTCGGCCATTTATATAACATAAAAAAGGGGGACTCTCGTCCCCCTTAATCGCGGTTAAATTGGTTCCGTAGGAGCTACCATAATGGGACGTTCCTCGGTGCGTTCTTCCGTGTGCGTCTCCGACCCAGCCACGGGAACTCTACCATTCAGGGTCTTGATCTTCTCCTTGATTGGCTCGACATTAGCCACTCCGATAGCCTCTTCGATCTTACCACCAAGAGCCTCTTTAGTGACACAGTCATCAATTCGACGTTCGAGGGTGGCCATATTTTCCTCGACATGGGGTAGGTCAAGAGCTCTGATCTTCCCATCGACCTTCTCCTCCGTGATCTGCTTGTCTGACACTTTCTTAATAGCGTCTACCACAGCATCCACGACCTGCGAGAGGCCTTCTTCCGTTACAAATTTCTTTGCCATATATAAAAAGTTGTTTACATATAAAATATCGCGGGTATCTTTCCTATATATAACCGGTAAATACATAGAATTACTTATGAGTACCTTCGTTAAAGAATACGAGCAAATTTTTAATAGATTGATGAACTTACAACCCAAAAAGGCCTCTTTGCCTGACTGGGTGGATGATGACACGAAGGTGGATAAGATCTACCGACCGTTCCACCTGGGAAGTCTGTTCTCCCCAAGGGTGACCAGATTTTCCAAAGGATCCCGGAGGGCTTATATGATTGATCTCGGAGGCTCCTTCAGTCCCTGTTTTGATACCCTGGAGGATCTGGGGAGGGCTTGTCAGACCAGGAACCTCGCTTTTTGCCCGGTCACGTTCGAGACCTCTGATGAATGGGGGGATTTCTCCAAGGTCACTATCTCCCGATTTGTCCTAAAAGATTTCGGGGAGTGGGAGATGATGATGGTCACAGCCCCTTCGGGGATTGGCGGAGAATATCTCCAAGGCAAGGACATCGATAGCCTCCGGGAGGTCCTTCAAGAGAAACTCCCCCTCGTGGACCTGTCTATGATTCACTATAACTACGATTGGATCTTATGATCACCATATTCGAAAACGGCAAATACATCCTCGACCTCCCCGATTGGGCTAATAACGTTTATCTGAAGCTCGAGGAACTCCCCTATAAGGGAGGCCTATGTGTACTGGAGATTAGTTACCGGAATAAGAAGGCCTATTGCCTCTACCATCCCACGATAAAACGTCATACGCTCTGGGTAGATAGTGTGGAGGAACTGGATAAGAGATACCAGGGTGGTGAGATCGACCCCTTGTATGGTTTGACCGTTTACGGTACAGATATGTGGGGAGACCCCATTCCGATAAAGATCTATTTGGAAGAAGATGATAATTTCTGGTACCGGTGTGTGATAGACGGGGAACAAAAATATAATAATTTCATAATATCACTCTTTCGAGAGCTCCGGAGGGATTACCCCCTGGTGAACTGGGATTTTGTACATTACAAGGATAAATTTGTGAACTGGGTATAATGGCTAATAAGATTTACCACATATCCATCCAGTCGGTTTTCTTCACCACTACCCTCACGGCAGAAGAAGGGAGTACCTTCCGGGCTATGAAATATAACCCCGGGGTCATTGTGGAGTGTACGGAGCCAAATGGAAAGAAGACCTATTCTTTTCACGACCAGTTTGTCAGAACACCTGCAGAGGATAGTTTGGAGGAACTTATTGGGTTGTTGGAGAGCCATCTTCTTATCCCCGGAGAGACCTTTGAGGTAAGGTATACCGATCATTGGGGGGATGAGGTCACCGTACCGGTGGAGGTACTTAGTGGAGAGGTATTTGAGATAAATGGCAAGCTCCTCCGTGGGGTACTCACCCTTCGACGGGAGATTGACACCATCACCTCTGGTATGTACCCGGTCGGATATCTCCGGTATAAGTCAAATTTCGAACCCAATTACCCCAGGAGTATCGTCTGTTACTTGGACTTTGCTGACCTGGGTGCTAATATAGAAATCCCCTTGCAGGAGCAATTATGGTAACTTACCTATTCGAAACTCATATCACCTATGTAGACCAAGGTAAGACCTCCTCGGCTCGGGCAGCCTTTAACGGAGATGATCCCAAATTTATCCAAACGCATGTGGTGGATGGTAGGGTCATTTTCCAGATTGAAGAGTGTGGCCAATGGTTCGCCATAGGGGGGAAGGTTGAATACTCTCCCTGGACCCATAGTATCGACCACCTGATGGGTATGGCAAATCTTCATGATCTGTACCTCCATCCGGTCGTCCTCACCCTACCGGATATTTGGGGAGGAGGAGAGACCCTGGTCGTATCCAAACGAGGTCCTTACTATATAGTGAGTACGGAGGAAAGGGAAGAACGGTTTACTCAACCAGAGGAGCTGGGTAAATACCTCACCAAACAGTACGGGGAATGGGAGGAGTTTGAATGGATAAACGATAATGGAGCCTTCATTTGGTGCAAACCGTGGTTGAGTAAGGCAGTCTACCTGCCGGTGGGAAATACGATAATTAGAGGGTAAGACTTTTCACGTATGTCACCCACCGAACTAACCAAACAGATACAGGAGAAGAGAGAAGCCCTGCAGGAGAAAGTAGGACTCTACCAAGACCTTATATCCAAATATACCACAAAACTCACCAAACTGAAGTCCGAGTATGACCAATCGGTAAAGCAACTGGGAGAGCTCCGGAGTAACCCCCAGATAAGTCATATACTTAGCAGGACGGAGAAGTTCCAGAATACCCAGGACAAATTCCTGAGGATGGAGATGATGAAAGTGGAGAAGATGCTCCAGAAGTACCAAACGACTCTCGAGGAGCTTATCCAACCACAGGTAGAGAAGGCTATCTCGACGGTGATGCAGAAAAAAGCCGATGCAGAGGCTTTTGTTACTACTCAGAAAACAGCTCTCCAGGACGCTAAGTCTAAACTTATTTAGGCTATAATTAGTATATATAGCTATATTATGAACCTGATTAAGTTTAAGGATAACATACGTCCCGGGGATGCGTACTTCAATACCTACCTCAAGGACCAATATGCCTATTGGGTGCGTATGCGTTACGTCATCCCTATGTCAGTCATCTCCATCCACGACTACGTCAGCCTGGAGAGGGACATTGACCTTCTCAAGACCCTCGACCCTATCTACTGGGATCTGGAAGACCCCGGAGACATGAAGGCTTATATCGACGAGGTGGAGACCAATAAGATCAACGACCCCAAGACCTACGAACACCATAACCGTTATGTCTGTGATCCCGATATTACCACCGACGAGGTGAAGAAATTCCGTACGTGGCTCGCCCAGCAGCTGCTCCAGAACCGTACCAACGACACTGGTCGTAGCTCCGGTGGAGACTGGAAAGAGGAAAGGGTCTTCAAATACTACGTAGGGGGTATGATGGACGATACCGTGAGGTGGTTCGCTGAATCAGCGGAGCTGCTGGCACACCCAACCGGTAACCTCCCCGAAGGGTCGGGGCATCGTAGTACGATGACCTTCCAACCAATTACCACCACTCCCTGTGGATGTGGTCAGGTAAGTACCCAGAACCCCAACAGCCTCCGCGTCTGTGATCCTCTGCTTATCTACCGGGAGTCCATAAGAAACCAGATGATGGCCCTTTTCAGTGACCTCTACTTCTGGTTGAGTCTCCCCTTGCCCCTGCTGAAGGAAATCAAAATCTACCTCGATCATATCACCCGACTGGGTCTGCAGCTGAAGAAGACCGACGACCGCTTCGCGGACTGTTGTGACAAGAACACGAACAAAATCAACCTCGAAGGGGTAAGTAAGGCTTTTGAGTATATGATCCTCGATGAGGTGAATGGAAATAAGAACTTTATTGCTGGTCAGTTGAGAGTTCTTGCTAATGTTTATGAATGGTTATATTGGGCTTAAAAAATGATAACACTATACGAGCAACTCAACGGCAAGGCCGTTGGAACATTACACCACTTCCTCGACTGTCTGAAAGATAGCCGTCGGAGATTGTCTGGTACTGACCAGGCCTATTATGGGGAGGTACTCACCCAGAAGTGCTCCACGGATATCAAGAACTACGTGGAGATCACCCCCAATCAGTTTAAGAAATTCACCATAGGCAAGGTCATTTTTGCGGTGCATACCTCAGGAACGATAAGGGTATGTTACGGGGCTCTTCCCAAGCATGCCTGGGATATCTATGAACCCACCGGGAGCAATTACCGATTTGCAGCCCATCGTAAGACCGACTGGGATGATAATTATACCTTCTTCGCGACCGATCGTATGACTGAGAAGGAAAATACCCCTACCATCACCCTTTCCAGTGCGTGGCTCCGAGACTTTGAGCGTCAGGTAGGACCCCTAAGGAATATCCTCCCAGATACCAACGACTCCAGTATCGACCGTTATGCCGGTCTCTGGCAGCTCAAAAAAGGAATGAGACCATCCGACTATGACCAACTGAGTAGGTTCTGTTCGGTCCTGGGACTGAGTCTCTACGGGGATCCGGAACAGACCCTTCCCAAGGCCCTGCAGGAGTTCTCCAGTATGAAACCAAGGCTCGTGGAGGCTATCCTGAAGAAGGTGGAGGATAAGCTCCCTAAGGATATGGTCTCCTATATGACTAATTTTGTAAAGCTGTTACTGAAGTTATGAGAACCCTGTTAGAGTCTATCCAAAACACCTCCACCATAAAGATCCTCGCTGACTTCCTTACCAGTATCAAGAGCAAGAATTTCAGTGGGTTTGCCTTACCATTCAAACTCCCTCTGGATGCTTCCAAATATACAAGAATGGAACTCGAGGAATTTGACCCCGTGGTGAGTGGATCTGTAGCCCAAACTGACGATGAGATGTGGATACTGGTGATGGGTGGGGAGGTATGGGTATACAAACGATACAATAACAATTGGGATATATATTCCCGTGGAGTGACGGCTAACTTCAAGCAGGTATCCAAGACCTCCCTATACCCCATCGACAAGCTGCGACGTCAAGGGGCGGTATTGTATATGACCAGATTGGAGGGGAAGAACTACAAAGCCCAGCGAATAAAACTCAATCGCGTTACCCTGAACTCGTGGGTAAGGAGGATGGGAGGGGTACTCCATGATTTTCCGAGAAAACAGCTCGAGGGATTCATGAGTTACCATAAGCTGGATGGTGCCGACCAGCTATGTATGAACCAACTCGTCACTTTTGTAATGAGTATCTATGACTCCACCGGAAAGATGAGCAGTAACACGATGATCCGTAGGGTACTGGAAGGGGATTACTCTCTGGTTAATATGGACCTACTCAACCCGTCAAGGATCCGGAATGTAATTAGTAAGATTAAAAATGACCTCGGGGAGATGTACCCCACCCTCATGGAAGTGATAAAAATGATAGAAGAGATATGGTAACTCTGTACGAGAAGATAAATAGAAAAGAAATGGGGGTCTTCCTCGACGCCCTGAGGAGTCTTAAAGGGTCGTATATTGACCCCTCGGCGACCCCTCCCAGCCACGATCCAGAGGATTGGACGGAGATCCCCGCGAAGATATCGGATAAATTTCCCAAGCAGTGTGTGGCCATCGTACAGGGAGGCTCCCTCCTTCTCCGCAATAACTTCACCCGAGAAGGGTTCCGCGTAAATATCTTCACCAGAGGTAGAGCACTCCGTAAAGAGAGGATAAGTACTCCGGAATATGGGGTAGACTTCGATGACGACAACCTTGTACTCGTCTGTAGGGTGAAGTACGGAGAGAAGATCAAGGAAAAAACTTCTATATCAGTCAACGGCCCTGCGGTAGTCCAAAGGGTTGGTATCATCAAAAAGGTAGTGTGGGATCCTTTGGCCAATAAGTATGGGAACGCATTCAAGGATCAGGAGAGTGAGTGGTTTTTGGACCAAATGGTATCCACTAAAATTTCCAATGCAGATCTCGACCTCCTATCCAATATCGTTGGTAGTATCGCGTGGCTGGTGTATCTGTATGAAGAAGGAGACCACCAGTCATTAGTCAGCTACGTGGAGAGAAACTTTGGTGAGTACACTAAGGTCATAAAGAGACTCCGGTCAGCGGTGAAGAAATATGGGGTTCCGCCACAGGTAGAGAAACTCGTCACCTATTGTTTAGATTTTGTAGATAGTCTATAAACATATAAATATGATAACCTTATATAATTTTCTTGAGAGCTTCCGACATGAGTCGTCAGCTCGCCCCATAGGGGAGAGCTTAGGTTCCAAAGCCCGAGCCACCCTGAAAGACTTCGTCGTCTATTTTAAGTCATTAGACCAAAGGATAATTGCCGGGGCTTCCCTGGAGGTAAAAGACTATGTCGAAATCCAGGCCAGTAAGATAGCCGACCTACGACCTTATTCTAATATGGTGACGGTGGTGATCGACGGGGAGGATATCCTCATCCGCGGGATAAACAAGAGTTCCTGGACCAGATTCTTCCCCATCGAGGGGGGGTATGGTCAGGACCACCGAATAAAGTCCATCGACCTTAATCCCAACTGCGTGGTCTTTGTGTGTCCTGACTCAGGCGATGAGAATACCGCCACGGGGAACGCTCAGATCTTTATGGCCGATCCCAAGAGGGTAGCCAAGTGGTGGAAGTATTTCACCCATACCATCAGTGCTAAGTTGGATAAGATCTTCCAGGAAAGCTCTAAAGAGCACAGCTCCTCCGGAGACATCGAGGAGGGATGGACCATATTCCGTTGGTTTGATAAGACCGATGCGAAGAAAGTACTTAGTCGAGGGGAATACTCCGAGGTCTATACCCTGGTGAAGATGCTTAACTCTTTCCATACCAAGGTCAAGGATCGGGCGTCGCAGAGTAATGTACTCTATACGGTGAATATGTGGTTCACCAATAACAAACATGAGAGATTCGACTTTCCCAGTCTGTATATGAGCCTGAGAAAAATCAAAGGTCACGTACCGGAGGACTTCCGCGAGCTCGCGGTGAGATTCGCCGGTCGAGTAGAAGCTGTATATAACTACAAATGGTAACCTTAGTAGAATTCCTTTCCAGCTCCTACATCGGTAAACTGAAGGAGTTTTTCGATTATATCCGACACACCGGGGGAAGACTTAATGGTATGAGCCTTGATCCCGGTGACTGGATCCAGATCCGCTCCAAGGACCTCAAGGACCACGATCACCTATGTAAGGTGGTGTTTACCTCGGAGGGACTTATCTGCACTCAGGATGCCCGCGGAGCATTTGATAAAGATGCTATTCTGTTCTGGAGGAAATATAAGCCTAACGGGAGTAGATACATTTTATCCACAGGTAGGAGTCTCCGGATAAAGTCTGACGATCCAGTCTTCGTGTGTATAAACCCTACGATTACAAACATCCCTGACTACCCTTCGGGGCTGACAGATAAGAAAGCCAAGACGTGGTTGTATTCCTTCCGAGTATCGGTGAAAATCCCGGTGGAGAAAGCCCTGAGGGAGATAGGTTATGGAAGGTCTTTCCAGTCCTATTTTGAGAACATGCGATCGATCATGGACTACGATAAGCTATTGACCCCGGCTGAATACCGGGAGATACATCAGCTCGTCAAGAAGATCAGTCACCTCATAGGTAGCTACCAGTACATCAAAGTCACTGGTCACGACCTTAGTCTTGCCGTGGGAGTAATAGCTAATACCTTTAACCCCGTGGTCGCGAGGGTGGCCCTCCAGAAGTTAGATGGGAGAGTCCCTGAGCGTGGCAAAAAAGTCGCGCGGAGACGACTCCTTGAGGGATTGACCCAAGCCATCGAACATTTTGTGATCCTTCTGGAGAGAATTAGTTAATCAATACGTATAATGGCCTCTAAATGAGGCCATTAACATTTTCGAAAAGATTTTTTTATTCTTAATACAAAGGTGGAGGTATCAATCTACACAAGGATGTGTTATTACCTTACCTATTATTTGGATAAATAAATTTAATACATAAATATGCGTTTTGATCAAAACACACAGAAGTGGGCTCAAATCATCAAGGAAGAATACGATATTCGTGAATCCGGTAAGGTGAATTGGATGGCTCAGTACGCTCGCAACCACGAGCTTTATGAAGGTCTGCAGACTCCCGGTGCAGCTACACCCGTGAATGCAATGCCCCTCAACACCCTCGGTATTGGCAACCCCCTCCTCCCTCAGACGGGTGCTACTGGTGAAGCTCCAGGTTTCGTCCAGGGTCCTGGTTATGGGGATACTGGTGCTAACTTCCACCACCCCGGTTACCAGCGCGGTTCGGGTGATATTCCCATGTCAACGCTGACGATTTCTCTTGAAGTTGCTGCAATGACTATCGGTCTTGAACTCGTCCCTGTCGTTCCCTCCGCCGGTCCTATCGCAATGGTTCAGTACCTCGACTTCCCCTATGCAGGTGGTAAGCTCGGCCAGCTGAACGAAACGGCTCTCGACGGTAAGGGTGAAGGTGACGCTAACAAGCCTATCTACGTGAAGTTCACGACCTTCGGTGAAGAACTGGATGCTATCTACGCTGCATTCAACACTCCTGCTACGGGTGACGAACTGGTTCGTGATGTTGCTGTCCAGCTGGAGAACACGAACGGGGATATCTTCCACGGTACGTTCATCGCTAAGTCTCGTAAGGACAATGGTCTCATCGTCCGCGTCAAGGGGGCTCACAAGGCCGGTGGTAATGTGAATGTAGCCGCTGACTCAGTCTCTATCGCAGAATTTGCTTCCTTCGGTATTAACAAGATCACCGTTGGTACGAACGCTAAGACGGTCAACACGGACATCAAGCCCGAAGTCAATGGTAAGGCTACTAATCAGACGGAGATCAAGCTCTATCCTGAACTCGTCTCTGGTGCCGCTGACCACATCCAGGGCTTTGCAAACTTCGCTACGGAAAGTGAAGATCCTATGAGCCGTGCAGAGAACGAAACGGGTGTTGGTAACACTATCGGTGCACGCTTCTTCACGAAGCTCGTCCAGATGGGTTCTTATGAAGTTACTGGTACGGTCACGCGTCAGCAGCTTCAGGATATGCCCATGTACGGCATCGATGTCGTTGGTAAGGTTATTGAGAGCATGCAGAACGAACTCTCTCAGTCAATCAACAACCGTATCCTCGACCGTCTCTTCCGTCTTGGTGTGACGAACGCCGCGGTCCAGAAGCGCTATCAGGGTGTTGACCTCAACCTCTACTACGGTCATCCTACGGCTCCTACCTCTAAGCCCCTGAGCCAGTTCTCCGCCGCACGTAAGTTCGTTGATATCCACGGTCGCAATGCTGCTGCTGCTTGGGGTCCTGTCAAGAGCGCTACCTATAACACGGCTGCAGAAAATGTCACGACCCATCAGCGTCGTATCATGAGCCGCTGTCTTGCTGCTTCTAACCTCATCGCTAACGTCAGCCGATTTGGTCGTGGTACGTTCGTCGTAACTAACACGCAGGTCCTCTCTGCTATCCAGGACAGCTCTCAGTTCATCATTGCTCCAATGGTCAACGACCTCGTCCAGGACGGTTCTAAGGGTATCTACTTCGCTGGTACGATGGCTGGTCTGAATGTCTATGTTGATCCTAATATGGCTTGGGATGACACGCGTGTTCTCGTCGGTCGTAAGTCGGATGGTCAGACTCCCGGTGTAGTCTTCATGCCTTATATCCTCGCGGATCAGGTTCAGACGATCGCCGAAGGTACGATGGCTCCTAAGATCCTCCTGAACAGCCGCTTCGCTATCGTGGATCTTGGCTTCAACCCCGAACAGAACTACCTCACGTTCTGTGTCGAAGCTAATGATGGGTTCATTATTTAGTCAGAATGACTAAATGATGCATTCGCTGGTACGCAGCCGACATGTCGTCTGTGTCGAAGCTAATGATGGGTTCATTATTTAATCGGTTAATCTAAACCACAAAAACACTCGAAAGGAGGGGCGCAAGTCCCTCCTTTTATTATTTATACATACGACATGATATGGTAACACTTTTAGAGTACTTCAGTGGCAATGTTAATTTGCCCCAGAATGTAAAAGACTACATCTACACCAAACTCGGAACGAAGAGGTATAAACTCGTCGATCTGGGGGATAACGTCAAATGGCGCACGGTGAAGATGGAGGATGCCCTCATCCTCGTAGAAGGAGAGGTTTTCTTCGGTTTCCGAGCCGGGATAGGACCTTCAGCCAAACTGATGGAGTTTATCAAGACCCTACCCAATGACGGGGGGCATCTGACTAACTTCCGTGGAACAGGTCAGAAAATCCTCAAGGTCTATGCCGTGATCGGAGACGAGGCCTTACCTGTCACCACAAAGACCAGTTATGATTTCAACCACCTTCTACAGAGACTGAGCTGGTCAAAGATGTCGTGGGGGGTAAATTCCCTGAGGAAGGTAGGGATTGAAGTAGATTCCAACCTAATCTCCTATATAACCTATGGTGGTAGCAATGGCTACCCGGATACCTCTGCCCGACTGAATATAGCTGCCAGCCGATTGATCACCGAGGCCAAACAGGTATACGGTAAGTTCCTCCGTCTTATAGATGACATCTACCGAGTGGAGAGTAAGGTCAGTAAGCACGGTCTACTATTCTACCAATACCTGCTCGCCCTGAAGGAAATTACCCACGAAAGGGTACAAAAATCACATTATTTATAAGTATGCGCACTATATTAGAAAAACTACACGACCTCAACAAGATGGTCTCCGAGATGAACTCTTATAAGGTAGACCCAATGGCCGTCGAATGGATCCAAGGGTTATCCCCTCGTACTATCGGAAAGGAACTCGACGGTCTCAAGTTATCCTCTCGCGATCACAAAAGGGTAATGGATCTGTTCACCACTATCTATACCTCAGGACTTTTTGTCGTGGCCTCAAAGAACCCCGGTAACCTCAACGGGACGTGGGGAAAGGCCTGCTATAACATCTACGAGTACCAGTACCCGGATCTGGTGAATGCAATTGAAGCGTTACCCGAGATCCCTTTCCGTACCCTGTTGCAGGAAATAGATAAGTGTATTACTGAAGTGGTTAAAAATGTCGGATAAAAGAGGAAATAAGGCCATTGCTATCTCCGGTAATGACGCCATCGGTACTGCGGTAAGCCGCTACGACTGGAAAGTTTGGTCGGGAAGTGGCTTTGGTAAGAGGATCGCCAGTGCTCTCAACGGTCGGGAGATTCAATGTGAAGTCACTGACCTGGGTAGGTACGTGGTTATCAAGGCCCAACGACATAACTCAGCCACGGGTAAGAGTGAAAGCAAGACCTTCTGTGTGGTCTTTGATGACCTCAGTGGGGCCGGGACTATCTGGGCCACATCTACCAAATTCCGTACCATCGGTTCCGTCGATCAGGCTGTTTCCTATATCCGTGGGGTCGTGGGGAGCTATGCGAGTGGGGCTTATTAGGTCCGAAAAGTGCATTTTTTGTGGATTTTTGGGAAGTCCGGACGGAAACGGCTCCTGTGGAGAGGGAGCTAATGTTATAACATTCGATTAGACCTATCATAATCGCGCCAGGACGCGCTCAAATATCTTTTTAATACAAATGTATAGGTCGCTCCGAGATCGCGCAGTAGGGCGCGATTATGTGAGCCATCATGTTTTGGAGCTATTATTTATGGCTGCTGGGTGGGAACTGTGTGGTTTTTTTTTTAATAAACAAATAGGGAGATACTCTCCACAGGAGCGCGGACCCCCATTCACAGAAATAGGGAGACATTCACATGCCCCCCTATCGCATAGTAAAAAAACAAAGGTTATTAATCATCTTCGACCGCTTGTCTCCGATAAATGCAGAGTTTTATTTTCTAAAATTTTTGAAATTCTTCAAGTAATCAATATATTCACTGAGCCATACGAGACTGGCATCTACCCACGTGAGTACATACCTCGTCACGTCATTATTGGCCTTGGTAATGACCTCAGGAAGGTACTTCGTCAGAATCCCCTCCTTTTTATAATCATAGGGACGGTGCTTCCGTACCTCGATGAAGTCGTGTTCTTGGTATCTGGTTCCGAGTTCCCGGCGTATTGGCATATTACTCTAAATTAACATTTTCACTGGTTATATCAGGGATCTTCTTCATCAACTGTTTGGGGATAGAAGCAAGGCCCTGAGCTATAGGTTGGGTATAGACATTGGTCGAGGCGGCCTGACGGATCACCTCTAATGCATTCTGAATGAGGTTCATACAGTCTACTACCACATCCCCGTAGGCGGCTTTGTGGCTCGACCCTCCGAGGTCGATACCATCGGAGTGGATATGAATCTCCCGTCGGGGTTCGCCATTACCTATGCGGATATCCCCTTTTCCGTCGATCTGGATAGTACTACTCCCGGATCGGAGTATCCACCCTTCCCCATCGGAGAACTTAAGAGTGGCCCAGCCCTTCCCGGTCTCCCTATGACAGAGGATCTCCACCTCTTCCCCGGTAAGGTCCATGTCGCGGTACTGGTCTTTCTTGAACCAGAAGTAGACCGCGGAGTTACCCTTCATATCCAGTATCCATACCTCGTCAAAGACCTCCGGCATACTATACTGACCGGTGTTCCCGGTGAAAAAAGGTTTGACCCAGGGAAGGTGATCCTGGTCACTCATAGAGAAGAGTCCCGGGGAATCCACCCGGATCTCCCCATTCTCTCCTAATTCAATGACCCTTCCGGGTCGTAGGTTGGCCGTGGCTAGTTGCATAATTAATTATTCCCAGTATACCCGGATCTCTCCGTAATTTTCCTCTCTTCCACGTCGCTACCAGTGTCAACTTTCCACTGGGGCTTGGTAATGACCGAGGAAAGAGGGGTGATAGAGGGGTAGTTAAATACCGGCATAGCACTCTCCACCTCCAGATCAAAAGTAATCATCCGGTCTTTGTTATCCGAGGTAGTTCCGTCCAACTCAGCGAGGTGCTCCCCATCGACCTGTTCGGGGATCTTGTAGGTCACAGGGATCTCCTGACCCAGATACATGAAGCTAAAGGTGCGGATAAAGGCCAGCTTGGTCATCATATGCTGGGTCAGCTCCAGGACATCCCTGAAGTTAGGAACGACATACTTCACAGAAACGGATATGGTATGTGGCATCCTTCTCATCTCCGCACTATAAGACCTCAGACCGTCCTGGTCGTCGATCTGAAAGACCCCTCGGGCATAGGGGTTAGTCATCTGATCCGGGAGTAGGGAGATAGCTCCGGCAGTGACCACCGCCCTCGGAACGGTCATATACAGGACATCTTCATTGGTCTGTTCGGTGAGGTTCTGAATCTGACTGTGGTGCTTCCTCAGGATCCAGAAGGTATCGTCCCCGGTATGGATCATCATATGGTCGATGTCCTCCCCACGGATGGTCATATCCTCCTGAAGTTTCCTCATAAGCCCCTTGAGGAGCTTACTGAAGAATAGGTCCTGGTTATTACAGTCTACCTTACCGAGTCGGAGGTCTTCAATTTTTGCCATAATATGTCAATCTTTGCCATATACTAAACAGTTTTTTTGATGGTGGTTTGAAAAAATGACTTCGTCATTTTCGCAACCAAAAACTAAACAGTTTTTGGTTGAAAAAAGTAATCCACGACCCTGGTATTCTCTGCCCATTCCTTGATCTCCTCGAACTCCCTATCGGCCTGTTCGGAGAAACTGGAGTAGTTGATAGATACCCCACCGGGGAGCTTGAACTCATACGTGCCGTAGATAGTATTAAGAGCTCGACGGCAGAAAGCCACACAGAGTCGGAAAAAATAGTAGGAGTTATATAGGTCCTGGATACGACATCTCACATAACAGTGGATGACGAGGTCGGACCTACCCAGAGCCCCAAGAAGCACCAGCTTACTGGAGAACTCATTGAAGTTGTAGGTGATAGGGGGATTGAAGTTCTGGTTGAACGTGTCGATCTCCCACATGGTCATTACGGCATCCTCCATCTTCCATTGGGTATTCACAGTTCCACCGAAGGATCCTACTCCCATCCCCCCTCCCATAGAGTAGCTGGAGAGGAGCAGTCGTTCCACACCAAAGTCTCCCAGAGCCCCAACCCGGAGGTTATCGTGGATTTTATGACAACCGATCACCGACATGATCTGTGGGGGAAGCTGGATAATCTTGTTCATACCATTCCCCTTGCATATCTCGGAGTTCTTAATGAGGTACATACGCTCCTCCACGGCCTGATCGACATTGGCCCAGAACCACCCCGCGGCCTGGATGATGAACTCGGGGATCCTATCCACAGGCACGGGGAAGGGTAGGGCACAGCTCTGGGTGACCTCGGCTTGTATCCTACTAATGAATTGGGCGTCGATATTATCTTCTATCTCTGGGGTCCACATTATTCCACATCATCAGTGCGATATCTCATATAAGGTAGTTCGGGGTGCTTGAGATCGTTATTATACTTCAGTTGGTATAGGCCCTTGGACTCGAAGAAATCGATGATGGCCTTATTCACATCAGTCTGACCCCAGGCCAGCGAATCGCCGTTAGCCACTTTATAGTTATACCTATTCCACTCCCGATACTCACCACCAGTGTGATTAGTATACCACACCTTATAGGTCTTTTCGTCCATCCGGAGGATAAAGTGACAGAGTTCATTGCGCCAATCTGCCTTCCTCTCGGTATGAAAGCTAATGATGAAGTAGAAATCCCCGTTCCGGGGCTCGCCATCGCGATGGAAATCTCCGACGGTAGCATCATTCGTATTCTCTTCTACACGGATACTCTTGATCTCAAATTGACCATTGGCGGTCCAGTGTACGAGGTATTCCTTCTGGAGGTGCTCGAAGAGCTCGAGGAGGAGGTCTCCATATTTCTTCACGTATTTCTTGGAGGCCTTATCTACCCCTTGGGGTTCTGGTAGAACCGATAGGCGCTCTGTGATGATATTTAGAATTGTTCTCATCTATGTTTTATTAAAATCATATATCTCCACCACCACTCCGGGATCGATGAATGTACATATATCGAACAAATGCTCCCGAATTTCATCCTCCTTCTCCTTTCTGGTCTGCCAAAGGATAGAGACTGGGGTAATGGTATAGGCTCCGTTTTCCCGTTTCCTCTCCACCAGCACGCGGAAGAGTTGGTCAAAGGATTTCCTTGTTTTCTCCACCGTCTGCTCAGGGCAGTCTAAGTTCTTGAGGTAGGCCTCGGCATGGGTATTGACAAACTCCTCTATCTCTTCCTTGGTGACGACTTTCTTCTTCACGAACTCGGAGCAGTCTTCCATAAACCGGTCGATATCGAGGTGGAGGAGGTTCTCTTCCTTGTTAAAGAGGATGTTCGACAGGACCCTCAGTCGTTGGACCGCACTGAAGTTATAGGTTCCGTTCTTATTGCGACAGAAAGTGAAGAATTTCTTGGAGTCCTCCAGATCATACCTCTTCGTGAGGCTGAGGAGGATAGGAACGACCTTGTCAAAGACCTCCAGATCCTTCCCTCTCATGATCCCCTCGTCGTCTACTCCCCAGCGTTTCCCGATGAGGATCTCCCTTCTCCCTCCGATGACCTCGGCGAAATCAACCAGATTAGTCTCATTCACCTCCTCCAGGAGTTCAGTCACCAGCTCGTGCTGCTCCCCACGGAGTTTGGAGATCATATTACGACAGACATCCTCCACATCGGTGAAGATACCGGTGTCTTCGACAGGGAACTCCGCCATAGGCTTGCAGCTGACCTGATAACCGTAACACTTCATCCCTTGGATAAGGACGGGGAGTTGCTCGGAGTACTTCCTATACTTACGTTCAAAAGACACGAGCTTATAACAGGTGTCGTCAATGACATACTTACTCTCCTTCGTGTCCCAGATGATAAAGGGGGAGTCACTGATGATCCCGTTGATAAGGGGATTGTAAGACTTCCCGTATTCCCCCTTCTGGATATCCGCGTTGACGATAGCGAGGATAGCTTCATTGGCCATCCTCTCCGTCTCCATCTCCTCAAAACTGAGGGGTTCGCACTTCCCGAGGTTCTTGGGATTCCCTTCCCCATCATGACGAGCGACGAAGAGCTTGATATGGAGGTCATTATTGCGGATTCGGTTAGCCCACTGGTCCACCTCACAGGCCATATATTCCTCAGAGAAATAGACCTTGAACTGGTACTTGTCTCGGATATCTACCCCCACGGAGAGGTAAGAGGTACACATGAGAATCTCCAGATCTTGGATAGTAGCCTCTTGGTTGATCTCATCCATCCAGTCACTACCTACCTGAGACCTCTTGTAGTACTTCAGTCGTACTGGTTCGACTCGGTTATGGTCGTAGAGGAGGAAGTAATTGACTGCACTCTCCACCTTCTGGGCAAAGGTAGACCCTCGGTTAGTGGGGAAGATAATCCTATGTCCTTCGGAGATATCGCGAGCCATATGACGGGCCATATAGAAGAGCATATTCTTCTGGTCTACGGTGGTGATCACATCAAAAGTCTTCTCACGACTCTCCTCCTTGATCACGTGGATATGGCGGATACCGGGGAAGAAAAGGAACTCTCCGGAAGGCGTCCCCGAGAGGAGGATAGTCGTCACCTCGATATTACGGATGAGGTTCACCACGTCCTTCATCACCGACCTATACTCGCTCAGGAAGAGGAGGTGGCTCTCGTCGATGACTATATAGTCGAACCCTGCCATGGAGACCTCCGACGCAGAAAGGCGGGAGAACTTATCCAGGGTGAGGACGACGCGGTCAGAGTCTTGGATATTGACCTTCTTCGACCCGTAGGAGTATTCCCAGCCCTCCTCCTGTTCGACCTTAGACTTGATGGTGGAGGTGTAAGGCATCACCATAAGGATACGGGATTTCTTAGCCAGTCTCTTGATCATCTCCGTCTTTCCTAACCCCGGACCGGCGTCGATGAGGTTGAGATGGGCGAGGTTACTCTCAATATCAGGGAGGATATCCCCTAAGAACTGGTCCTTGGTGATGTTAAAGGTGATCGTCTCCGTCACTCCGAGGTGGTTGGGATCAGGGACTTTGGAGGAAATCTCCATAATCTCATCCTCATCAGCCCCTTCCAGGACGATATGGAATCCGTGGTCGGCATTGAGCTTCTCCACGGCCCATTTGTTAATAGGTTTCTTATGGTTGTAGGCGGTGTTACACAGACCGGAGAGTTCGTGTGCATCTGTACCTCCACATACCCTGGTGAGGTATCGGAGACCCTCTTCCTTACCGTATATGGCTACGAGAGTATTGGCCAATTTCCATCTCTCCTCGTGTTTGTAAGAGCCTGGGCACACCCCCTCCATAGACACCACGTCAGCCTTGGCACGGAACTCCTCCTCGTACATCACCAGATCATCATGTTTACGGAGGAATTTCTCCAGATCGTCGTCTCCCCACGAACCGCTATAGTCAAACCCTACGTGGATAAAATCCCGGTAGAATTTGGTGGAGAAGTATGGCTTGGGGTCGGCCGTGATAAAGACCCCCTGTTGGGGACGACACATCGACCAGTCGAGCCATTTGATGATGGACTCCGGTGAATAGCCAGCCTCAAAAAGACGATCCCGGATAGCCATATAGACCATCCCCAGTTTGTGGTGGAAGTTAGCGTTGAAAAGGATCTTGGGGTCCAGCCCCGTATCGACTTCTATGCAGGTGTAGATATGTACCCCACTCCCCGAGGAGGAGAGGACAGAAGCCATGAACCACGGACAGTGCTGAAGTCGTCGGAAAGCCTCCTCCTTGATAAGGTGGGCCACTACCGGATCCTTGCAGTCGATGTCAATGACCTGAAAGCCCGACCAGTCCTCAAATGCGGCTTCCCCGACCGGTCGTCGGTTCTGGGTAGTACCGAAGACGACACTGCGACTGGTCTTGGGTACGTCGGAGTTAACCCTACGGATGACGTTCCAGTAGAGGTCCTCCCCGGTGCTTTTTTCCCCTTGGGCAGAGGATTTGTTGGTCTGTATATACACATCGACCTCTCGGAGACGGTCCAGAAATTTATCCAGTTCCTCCCCCGAGAGATCGGTGACCATGGCAGAAGTAAATTTCTCCTTGGCATACTTCTTCTTCCAGCTGTTGTTGTAATCAACGCTGATAACACTGAACTTGCTTAATACCGAGGAAATTTTTACCCTGCTCTGCATAATTAATAGCCCTTATTACTTAAATAATCTTTTACCAGTTTCTTGCTGTGTGGGGTCGCGACGTTCGTTGCCCACCATTTTACGTAGGAGGGGTCCTTTTCAAATACCTCCTCGACTAAATAATCTCTGTGTTTGCCGATGTTAAAGTATAAATTGCCATCTCCACGGCGGATAATCGACCCTTCTGGGCTCACCATCTCATTGAATTCCAAGGAGTTAAGCTCGTCCCAAGAAATTTTTTCCAGCTGTTTGATGAGCACCGTGGCCGTGGCTTTCACGTCACTGAGGCTGTCGTGGGCCTTGAGACCACACTCCTCCATCGTCTTACCCATGTACTTCTTGAACACATCCCCCAGATGGCAGGGGTTGAGGTACTTCTCAATGAGGTACACGTCGTAGAACTTACGGTTCATATCCAACTCCTTACCCAGTCGGAGGTACTCCATATAGAGGAGTTGAATGTCAAAGGAGTTGCTGTTGTAGCCGGCAATATCCGCGTCTCGAATTATATTATCAAACTCTTCTATGACGTCTGTGAGCCACTTACCGGAATTTTCTATCATTTCCTTGGTGATCCCGTGGACCTCCTCCGCTCCTGCAGACATCTCCCATTCCCCTGAGGGGCGGATGATATAGTCAAATTTGGCCGTCGGCTTCATCGTCTCGCGGTCAAATCTCATCGCACTGAGCTGGATGATTCGGTCGTGCTGTTTGTTAAGACCAGTCGTCTCACAATCTAAAAATACAATGGGTCGCATTTAAACAATTGTTCGTAAGTAGTTAATAATTCTTGTTTTCTGTTGGGAGATACGCGAGGAGGTGACCTGATACTTCACCACCAGTCCCTTTACCCCGAGCTCGGGGTGACCGTCCAAGCCAAAGTAATCGCAGAGGAAGTCGTAGTCCTTGAGGTTGAAGGTCTTCAGGTGGTCGAGGAGGTCTCTTACCTCATGTCTCTGCTCGGTGCATAGGTCAACCTGATCCCGACCGTAAAGCTCCCCTATGCTAATACAGTTCCTTCGGCTCTCCTGTCCTTCCTTGCTCTTGAGGTAGTTGATGATGGCGAACTTGGCCCGGTGGAAAGCAAACTTCCCCAGGTCCTGACGGCTCTCTTCCCATACTTTCAGTCCTCGGATGACCCCTTCCCAGGCGACCCCTTCGAGGTCTTCCGGGGAGTCAGCCCAGGTGAATCGTCTCACGGCATTTTGGACCGATCGGTCCAGGGTTTCGTAGGTTTTGATATCCATTACTTTAGTCTTCGATGCGATCCATCCACTCAAAACAACGATCCCCGGAGAGTTCATCCAACAGTCTCTCGAGGTACTGTTCATATTCGGTGGTGGGGATATGAAGGATGACCCCATCGTCAGTAATGATGGAGTTAGGGTTCTTCGGGGTAGGCCAGAGTCTCACTCTCTGGATGGGGTAAGTGCCTAAGGATTGTTTTAAGAAAAAGGATGGGTGCTTATCCGTACTGATGTGTAAATCCATATTTCCGAAGTGGAAGGTGAGGTCAATACACCCGTATTTGGTGAGAGCCTCGATACCGAAATTCTCCACTGCATGATATTGCTTGTCAAAAGCCTCATCAAACCCCCACTGCTGGACGGCGTAGGTGAGGATCTCGTGGATGCGTAGTCGTAGTTTGTTATAAATCATTTTTTTAACTTAATTCCTAATTTTTCATGAAGCCACGTGGCCTCCTTCCAGTTCTCCTCAAACCACTCGGGGACTTCCTTCTCCATCTTATGGATGAGGTTACGAGCTTCCCCGGTGATGTCATTAGCCAGCTGCATATTGAACCACGCAAAGGCTACGTGACTCGATCCTCCGTACATAGAGTTCCCGAGGAGCTTACAGGCCTGCTCGTAACTGGAGTAGTAGAGGACCTCGTCTTCCAATATAGATCGGATTTCTGGGAGGTTTTTTACATCAATGTCGGAGGTACAAGTAATATTCAGACCTAATTTCTTCAGGTCTTCTATTACCCTCTCGGAGTATTTCTGCTCCTTAGGGGTATGGCCCTCCATCAGGTGAATGACGTCATCTAAGACCGTCGCCTCCAACTCTTTCCCGAGGTACTTACCCACGTTACGGTTAGCCTTGAGCTGTTTCTGGATGGCCTTGAATGCATACTCTTGGTCGTTCTTGTATACCGACCCGTTGACGGAGACGAAGTAGTTGGGGTCCTTACGGAAATCCTCCAGATCCTTCTCCGTAAATACCCCTTCGCCGGTGCTCCCAAGGTAGTTCTCAATGGAGAGGTTACAGGTGATGATCGTCGAGGGGTACAGGGACGCGAAGTCATTACAGGTCACGAACAGGTGCTTACCCGGGGAGGGTTGTCGGACATAGGCTCCCACTAACTCCCCTCGCTCTCCAGAGAACCGTGGAGGGGGTACGACCTTGATACCACGAGCGAAGAAGTAGTTGAAGAATAGGGCTTCACTCAACTGGATCTTCGACTGACTGGCCGAGGCCTTGATACCACAGTACAGGGCCTGGGAGTAGAGGCTGTTGAGAGTCCCGAAGCAATGACTGATCATCTGTACCAGGACCGAGTCGATGGCGTTGTAGAAGACGTATTTGGTATAGTCGGAGTTATAGAGGTCCTGGAGGTCTCCGTCGTACTTGATCTTGTTAGCTCGTACCGGTGACTCACTCGCAATATAGTCCAGGGAAAGGGACTCCTTCTGGGGCATCACCATCATATCAAACTGACCGATGATGTCCATCATGTCTAAGATCCACGTGTGGTTAGGACAGGGTAGGTCGATATTACCATCCCGGAGGTCCACGTACCTCATACGACTCATCGATCCATCCACCGAACACTTACTGAAGCGGATATCAGGATAGTAGAGCTTACAACGGTTTACTATGTACTGCCAGTCGAAGCCAATACTGTTCCACCCTCCGAGGACCGGAACCTTACTTACCACATCCCCGAGGAAAAACTCCAACATATCTCTCTCGGAGTCGAATTGGATATAGCGGAACGACGGGGTGGGGGGTTGCGCCGAAGGTGACGTACAACCGTGTTGTGAGTTCATCTTCTTGAAGTATTCGGAGGAACTGATCCACTCATCGAACTGTTTTTGGAGAGCCGACTGGTCTTCGACAGCCCGCGTCCCGAGGACCATCGTATGTAATTCCGGACTCACCACGGAGATGGTATAGATAGGGTATTTGGCTTGCGAGGGATGGGGAAACTCCTCCTTATTCACCTCTACCTCGATGTCAAAGACGTACATCTTAGGGTTGTACTTAGCATGTACCAGAGCCTGCTCCGAAGGGGGCAGTTCCCGGAGGAAGTTGAGGAGGTCCAATTTCGTTGGAGAGTCGGTATAAGCCATCTTACAAGGCTTCCCGTTCCAGTTGGTGTACTTACCTGACGGATCCTCGATATAGGTCTTAAACCGGGATACGTTATATTCCTTGATCTGCTTCCCCCCGGTCTTGGTGACGTAGGAGACCGAGAGCTTCCCTCGTCGTCGGTTGAAGTAATAGTCTAATACCATTTGTTTTATCTAATCTTACGAAACAAAAGCCCCAGTACCCCTGCGGTAAGGAGTACCAGGACCTGTATAAATCTGAAAAAGAGTCTTACCATTTATGGTTGTTTACGATTTTTCTTGCCATTCGGTGGAGGTGGTAGAGAACTCGATCTTGGGGGTACTCAGCGGAGTTACCATCCCCGAAGGGTCTGGGCTCCGTATGGAGACCATCAAAGGCAAGGATAAAATGTCCTGGGTTATTGGGACTCTTGATGATCTCGATCCCGTCTCCGGTAGTAAGGTCCAACTTACTCAGGAAAGCCTCGACCGATTCTTTTCCCTGGAGTACATCCATCCCAAACCACAGATGGTTGAATAGCACCTTGGATTCGAGATGGAGGTTAGAGATCACCTCTTGATCTTCTACACGGAATCGAAGGTATCTCTTCTTACCCTCTACCATTACCTTGATGGTGGTGGTCATCATATTTCCTACTGTTCTCCACTTAATCTTTGTTGTCATATGGTTGTTATTTGTTTGTATACATATATCCGCCATAGCGGCCAGCTATTGTATAGATATCAAAAGGTGGATGGAGATTTTTACTGTCATCGCAGGAATTTATAAAAAATCGGGTAGTTTTTAGGATCTCGGGTCTATGTAATTCCGTAGACATAGCTTATAAGCTTCATAATCGCTCCCTATGCGCTTCAAATATCTTTTTAATGGGTTAGTATAGGTCGCCTTGAGATCGCGCAGTAGGGAGCGATTATGAGATGCATCACATGTAGCTGATATACTCACATCATGAGCTTAGTCGCCGGTGGTGGATATCCTCGACGCGAGGCTAATCGCTTTAGCGGATATACTTATCGACCAAAACCGATCCTAAAAATTTTCTCCACGGAGTGGTATATCACACTGCTGCACCACCTACATGATCGGAGTGGTAACTTACCATCAATTTTTAGTACCCAAAAATAGGCTCTAAAATAGGCTCAAAATCTGCTACCCAAAAAGTTCATTTGTGCGCGGTTGACCTCGGAGACCAAAAAGCGCGTTTGCGCGCGGTTTGGATGGGTCGGAATTTAGGTCTCAAATTAGGGAATTTTTTAGGGCTCAAAAATGCGGTGCTTTTTTGCTCCAAAAAAGTGCCTCAAAAAAGCGCAAAAGCGTTTAGTATTTTTCTTATAAGGAAATTCACGTTCGAAAAAAATCGCTCAAACCGTTAGTCCCAGTGCGTTTGCGCGCTGTTTTGGCCATTTTGCGCATTTTTGCGCATTTTTGGCCTGATTTTTTGCGCTGTTTTTGGGGTCATTTTTGAGCCAATTTTCGACCGATTTTGAAGCCCAAAAAAGCACCCAAAAATGAACCCTCCAAACAGCCCAACTCGGGGGTCTAAAAATGGCATGAAAAATCGCTCAACTCACCCCCCAAAAAATGACCCTAAAAATGACCTATTTTTGAGCCTAAAAATGACCCTAAAACACCCCCAAAATTGCTTCAAAAATGCTCTAAAATCCCCTCAAAAATCAACCGAAAATGCTCCAAAAATCAACCGAAAATGCTCCAAAAACCAGCCGAAAATGATCTAAAATCTCCTCAAAATTTCCCCAAAATCACTGTAAAATTTTCTCAAAATTTCCTAAATATAGACCTATATGAACGGAGCTAAAGACCTCCTCGCATACATTTATGATAAACAAAAATCAAGCAACAATTCTAATTTTTAGCGCCTATGTCATCGGTCTAATTCTCCTAATGGTGAGCATAAAAGCCCTCTCCAACCCCTCCCCTTTCATTCTGGGGTACGCGACATTTCTACCCCTAATCGTGGTGGGAATGACCAGGTGGTTGGATAGGATATCTTAAAATTTTTTACAAAGCTCATAATCGCGCCCTACTGCGCTCAAATCATGCTGCCTATATAAATGTATTACCTGAGGGGAGATCGCGCGTCAGGGCGCGATTATGTGCGAAATAGGATATGTTATATTCATTGCGTCCCTCCCAAATTTACAAAAACCCTAAAAAACCCATAAATATGGACCCAAAAACCATTTATTACGTCACCGAAGTTTCCGGGGAATATGAAGACTACCGATCGATTCCCCTTATGGCCTTCTCCACGAAAGAGGCAGCTGAGGAGTTTGCTCAAAGCAAGAGAGATCTGGAATCAGCCCGTCGAAGGATAAACAAGAGGGTATATTCCCTGATGAACAAAGAGCAGGAGAAGTACCCCCACTCCGATCTATTCTACCAACACTACGACGAGATTCTGGATAAGGTATACCAGAAGCTGGTCGATAACGGCACCATCGACCCCAATAAGTACAACAGGGAGTTCATCGAGCACTATTACTCGTATGATGATAATGACTATTTTGTTTATGATATCCCCTTTCAGGGCTAGTCGCCTGTGGCGGATATCCCTTATATAAACTAATATGGAACAGTATATTTTTACGCTGGATGAACCGGCTGCTCAAGCAGAGTACCTCAGTAGGCTATTTGCCTATGCTAACTATCTGGAGATCAATATAGAAACCCGGACTAATGTACTTTATGGTATTTATGTTGGATCTACTGCGGTGGAAAGTGGTTGGATTGGGATAAGTACTAATATCGACGAAGCTCCCACCGGAAAGGTACAAGCCATAGTATGGACCGGGGATAGGTTGGACATTCATCCTTTTACCACCAGTCGTTCTGTGGAGTATCTGAATCAGATAGCGATCATGAATAAGGATAAGATGGGCGCAGCCAGCCGTAGACGGATTGCTAAGCTGTCCAAAATACTTCATGATAATGTGGAGGAATTTGGTGACTCAGCCGGTGATCTGTGGGAGCATTATGGAAACCTCCTCCGGGCTGTGGGGGCAGATGATACCCTTTTGGACATCACTATCGCTCTCCGAGGACATGAGAACATTCGTTTTACTTATAAATAAAAAAGGGGCTCGCGCCCCTTTTTTATGCCATCTTGATGTAGAATGGTTTCTCCTTGCTTCCATCGGGCCCTGATGACCTCTGGGGCATAACCGGAGTAGGTGGTGGAGTATTGTTCCCCGCCACAGGAGCCCCTGTATCCATAGGTGACAACGAACTCCCATCAGATAGACCAGGACCTGCCGTAGGAGCATCAAAACCACTTGTCGTGCTAAGACCGTTATCGGGTGAGGCAGCCAGATCCGACATAATCTGATGCTGGAGTTGTCGTACCTCATCCATCGTCATATTAAGGTCCTTCAGCAGAGGGGCAATATGTTCGTTGATGGAGGTAGCAAACCCTTCGAAGTTACCTCGGATCGATTGGGACAGATCGGCCCAGTTCCTCAGCATCCTCTCCGTGACCTGCAGTCGCTGTAGGTCGGCCTTATCCAGTCGGTCGAGGAATTTGATGTAGGTATCGGTGATCTCCTTGGTGTTCTTTACCGCCTTATCATCGACCTGGACTATACTCCCGAGGTAGTTGTTAAGGGCCTTCATCAGACCGATACGACGGGTGATGGAGTCCTCATCCAGATCGGCCACAGAAATGGTTCTCATATTGGCCACTACCGCCGCAGTCATCGTTTGAAGCTTGGCTATAGCCACGCTGTCCCCGATCTTCCCCGCCAGGGGCTGTGCCATCAGGGTGTTTACCTCCCCCACCATCTCCACCATCGATTTGGTGTTCCTCACGAGACCGTCCAGTCGTACCTCGGAAGTGGTCTTCGGAGTACCCTTGGCGATCACGGATACAGCTATCATCATATCCTGTACCTTCTTCATATCGATCTCACCAACCCTACTCAGTTCACTGGAGACCTTCTGGTAGGCTGTGGTGATAGACTTCAGGTTATCGACCTTCACCACCTCGTTATTGGTGATCTTCGTGAGCCCTTCGGTACTGATAGACTTCACGCTGTTGATGATGAGCTTGGAGTTATTGACCTTGGAGAGGTCGATGGATCCCACCTCCGCAGCTTTCTTACTCAGCTCGGCGATCTTCTTGTACATCTCATCCATCTTGGCAAATACCTCGATCATATCTTCGAGGTCATCTTCATCAACGAGGTCCTTGTCGGTGAGTTTCTTGGAGATGGTATTGACCGTATCCACCACGAGACCAGATTTGACCGTCGCCTGCTGTAGACTGCTGAGGTCGATACTGGCGAGCTTACTAAGACTTCCGGCCATACTCTCTATGAGGGCGATGATACCATAAAGAGTAGCTACCTGACCCAGCTGCATCAGGGAATGGACGAGCTTCCACGTACCACCAAAACCAAAGGCCTTGGCTATAGTACCCATTACCCCGTCCTGCTTAGCATTCTCCCACGTATAGGCATCCCCCAGCTTCTGTTGAATGAGTGCAATAGTATCAAAGACCTTACGGATATTGTTTTGTATACTACCGGTATCAATGACAAGACTGGTAAGACCCTGCAAGCATCTGGCTAAGCCGTTGAGGAGAAGCACTACCCCGAACATCATCCCTACATTGACGAACATAGAGAAAGACTGCCACGCGGAGAACATAGTAGGACTTATCCACTGCACCAGGGAGTCGAAGAGTCCTGATCCGGAGGTATTGAAGATGACCTCTTCTTGGAAACTCCTCACTATCTGACCGATACAGTCGAAGATCTGGGAGATGTTGTCCCTTATCTTCCCCGGGTCGAGGTCGATCATCTGGATGAGTCGGAGGAGACCTCCAATCATAACGAGAGCCATCACGGAGAAGGTCATCATAGCTACGGTAGCAAACTGACTAATGGAATCTACGACACCCATCAGTGGGGGATAAACAAAATCAACGATATCCCCCAGTATACCTCGGTCCTGGGGATTACGACTGAGAAGTGTAGTGGATAACATTTCAGAGATATCCCCCACGAGACTGAGGATATCCCCCACTACCTCTCTAATTTTCCCCCGGTCCAGGGTCATAAGGCTCACCAGTTTCAACATACCACCGATAAGGAGGATAGCAGAGATGGAGAGGACGGAGGCGAGCAACATAGGGAAGGTCGCGATAAGACCTGCCGTGGTAGCTGCAAGACCGACAACAGCCATTACCCCACTGACCAGGGGACTCGACCCTTCTGGGGCAAAAGTCTTTATCAGGGAGGTCATCAGGGCCTCCACTATATACACCACGGTATCAAAAATAGCGGTGATATTGTCCTTGACCTTCTCCCGGTCAATCTCCAGAGCCCCGAGGAGGGCTATCATAGCGACGGTCAAGGTCAGCAGGGCGACCGACAGAGTGATCATAGCAAACCCTTTTGATGCAGCAAAGATAAGGGAACTTCCCCCGTGGTCCATGATAAACCCTATGAGCATAAGGAAACCGACCATAGTAGTGATCACCGCCAGATTTGCCACGATCCCCTTCCACGCACTTATCACAAGGAGGCCAGTAGCAGTCATCAGGAGGATAGTCCCTACGAGGATCATAATGGAGGTTACCGCACTCTTGAGATTCCTCAGGTCTTTCTCTGCGGATCCGGACAGGGCTCGCTTTGCCTGTACGGTAATGAACCTCAGGAGGTCGAAGATAGCGGTAAAAGCCATCTTTATACCAGTACGGAGGATATTCCCAAAGAGGGGGAGGGACAGTGGTACTGCCAGAGCTGCTACCGACTTAATCTTACCCAGGATGGCTCCTATCTCAGTGACGAAGTAGTTAAGACCACTGATCTTATCCTTGAGACGAATATCGTATCCAAAGGCCTTCACCCCTTCCATCAGCTCCATCAGGTGGTAGAGGATATCCTTGAGCTTTCCGATGGCTTTCTTCATCCCTGGAACTGCAGCCTTCAGTATAGGCTTGACCATCCCGGAGACCGTCTCCGCGAGTTTCTTCAGGGTATCAAAAGGAGCCACAGAGATCTTCGTGGTTGACAAGTTATCCAGCTCCCTGGTGATCCCGTTGATCTCCTTCACGACTACCTTTATAAGCACCCGGGATACCATAGAGGCCAGCACCGTCGAAGGCATCCGGGAGGCCATATTACGGATTTGAACAGCAGCATCTGATAAAGCATCTATTACCGACTTCATCGAGTCGATGGTAGGAGCATCGAACTTCTCCGACGCCTTCTGACCAATATAGTGGAGGGTGTCTACCATCACGGATAAGCCAGTGGAGATAGTCACCGACAACGGAACCATAAACAGCATCCTTGCCCCGGTCTTTAACATATTACCGGCAAGACCGTGGATAATAGTGAGGATCTGGTTGATTGATCCGAGGAATTGGACTATAGGAACGAGGTTATTCTTGGGTATAGGTATATCGAACTTATCCCCCACCTCATCAATGACGAGTTTCACATTATCCACCACCCGCTGTAGGTGATCGGGGTTGAGGTCTTCTACCTTACCTACCTCGGAGGTAATGGAGAGGATAGAGGCGACCATCTTCTGGAGGTCTCCGGTGATCATCTGGAAAGCTGACGCCTGTACCTTGAGGTCCATAGCTCGTATTTCCTTATCTAAGGGGAGGTTCTCCAGCATATGTACGACGCGAGTGGCCGCATCGAGGAACGCGGTCATAGATTCGGGGTCGATAGGCTTGATCTTCCCGAGCCCGTCGGAGATGGAGACGATAGCGGATACCATCGTCTTGGTATGTCCCACCAGGGCCTTCATCGCATTGGTCTGTTCTACCAGTTTCTCGGTGTCGATATCCTCGATAGCTTGGAGAATCAGACCCACAGCACTTACCTGTTGGTTATCTGTCATAGGAAATTTTTATCATTCTATATATATAAATCATAAATCATGCAAGCCCTAAAAATCCACGACGACAAGTTATATCATTTCGTCGAGCAAGAATGGAGACCAGTATCGGTGGAGAAGACCGGAGATAAGTACTCTCATTTCGAGAGAGATCTTACCCGTGGAGGAAATTATTTCCGTAATGTTCAGGTCTTCGACCGATACATGGCGTGGAGGATTCCCAAGGACAGCTACCTCGGTATCAACCGACATTTTGCCGATGGTAATAGGATGGTCTCTCCTCAGTTCTTCTGTATGAATAGGGGTATGCTGACCAATCAGACTTTTACCAAGACCCATCAGCTCCAGCCGTACTTCACCGGTCAGAAGGAACTCCCCAATGAGGTGACTACCTACAAAGAACCTACGGATCACGGGATAGTAACGAGGAAATTCACCGGGCCGGAGAATGCCCAGTTCCATGACCTTTACTTCCACGTCCTTCGTACTCCTATAGAGGATGCCGGGGAAGGAGACCGGAGGACCCTTATCATCACCATCGACTGGTCAAAAGTACCGGATAACATGTACTTCCTCTATTTCCCTATCTATCGCACGTCGGAATATACTAATACTACCCCCGATTGGGATATGTACTACGCGGTATCTCATATCAACGGGACTATCTCCAGTAACCGACACGATATCAAACATGCTATCATCAAACCTACGGGGAAGGATGACCGTTGTACCATCACGGATATCTCCGGAGAGGTCCTCTACGGTCCTGATGCGGATCCTAAGATAAAGAGGATCACTAAGGCCGATGCCGGGGGTAAGTCTCTCACGGTGCTTATGTTTGACTTCCCCGCGGACAGAGCTGGCATAAACACCATGGGAGGTATTGCTTTTGATGCTTATATGCCCGAGGAGGAAGTACCTTACCACCGAGTACCCCTGAGACCTTTCTTTGAGAATGACCTGCCGCCTGCAGCGGGAAATACCCTAATCAATATCTTCCCCGAGCAGCTCTTCCCTCCTTTCCTCAAGCAAGGAGATGTCCTCTCGGTATATAAGTGGAGCGATACCCCGGAAGATGGTTGTTATATATCGGAAAGACAGCTGATGTGCGTTGGTCCGGTCTTTGACCCTTCTGGGGGTATTGACCAGGACAAGAACACCAGGAAACAGACGTGGTTATTCCAAGTCCCGGGTGGTCGTCTCAGTAAGGTCACGGTCGATGATATAGCATCTACCACCGGCCATAGCGCGTTCTATAGTTGGATAAAGAAAAAATAAAAAAGGGGCTCGCGCCCCTTTTTTTTTATACCCACAGACTCTCGTCATCAAAGATAGTGGGAAAATTAAGGAATTTCTCCACCGAGTATCGGGAAGCTTGATCTTCTCCGGGTTTGGTGAAAGCAAAGCAAATACAAACTCCTTTCTGTTTGGCTTTTGCCCCCCACTCCCTCCACTTTTCCTTGGAGAACTTCTTTATCAGCCCGTGGTAAAACTGTATGCCGGAATAGAAGTCCTGAGGACTGGTGGGAAAATAGGTAGGGTCGGCTGCTGTATAGGTATACTGCGAGGGATTCCTACGGTCAATGAGATGGTCAATCATATAGTCGATGGTGGCCTCGGAGAAGTTAATGAAGGGACTAAAATTATAGTACCCAGCGTTACCTATATTCTCGATGCGGATCTCCCTTACGTTGTTGGTATTGGTGTTTATTGAATTTACTCCACCACCAGGCCAGGCAAATGTCCCTCGAGCCCAGGACATTTCATTCGTCATAAGACCACCATAGGTATAGTACTCCATATCAAAGACTACCTGCACGTCCTCGATAGAGCTTTGTAGGAACGTCTCGGGGAAAAGGGCAGAAAACTCCTGTTCATATATGGTCTTATTAAGCTCCTCGGCGTACTTCTTATAAGGACCATCAGGGACATGCTCCCAAGGCAGGTATCGGAGGTCGGTCTCCCTTCCCTTGTGATAGCCTAACCGGATGGTATTCTCCGGAACCTCCTGATAAGGGGCACAGCCGTAGGCCGGTTTCCATATGGTCGCTGCCTTGGGAAAACCGCCTCTACCTGAGTCCCTGAAGTCAATAAACATTCGGGTTACTGACCTACATTTGTTCCACAGGCAGTTGGTGGCAATCTCATCCAGTTGCTCCTGGGTAAGACCACTACAGGCGAACATATTGATAGCTGAATGGGGGATAATTCCCTGGGCATAGGTATTCTCGTCCCCCAGTCTCGCACCAGCACCATCACAGTACCTTATCTTTATCTTCTTCAGGATATAGTCCTTGTTAAGGTTACTGAAAAGGTTATTCCCCATGGACAGGTAGTTATCGTCGAAGTTAATGGTGATATTTACCATCGACGTACCATTTATCGACGAGCTGCTGATCACCCCACCGAGAGCCGTGGAGTAACTCCGGAGCTCATCGTAGTAGGCACGGTAGGCCGGGTCATTAGATTTTCCGATGTTAAAATTCCAGTCATCATATACCCCATCCATCACAGGGATCCACGAAGTCCATGGAGACCTACCTCCATACCACTGACTACCAAATAATTGGGAGATATTGGCTCCGGCGGTGAGGATATTATGGGCAAACCAGTCCCCTATCTGGGCATAGATTTTATGATCGATACTGGGCATCATATTACTAATCACATACCTCCTATCCAATGGTTGTTCGTCATAAGGCGTGGGGGTCATCCTTCCTCCACCTTGAATAACTGACAAATCTGTATGGGCGTGGAACTTCTGTGAGACGAACGCCCCGGGACGGAGGAGATCCTTCACCGGGGGCAGGGACTGTTTGAATCCATACCGGTTATCTGTTATCTCCCACGTATCCGTACTCGTCCCAGGTCGATCGATGTTATACAGATTATTTAACGTGGGAAGGTCCACCCTGGTATTGTTCTTATTGATATTACCCTTTATATACCACACCTGCCGGGCGTACCCGTAGGACTTCAGACAGTTCTCCACCGTCTTGACCTTACGGTATATACATTCCCTTCCTTGGTAGGCCTCCCACATCTCGTTAGTCCAGAACCCCCCACGGTTTTTGCCCTCTTCACTCATCTTGGGTCTCACGAGGAGCTTCTCTGGTCGGTCCTGGTCGAAGATACACTGATCTCCGAGGTAGGCTTTGGGGGATCTACCCCCTATCTCAAAATGAAGCTTATCCACGGCTTCCTCGGTATACCTCTTGAGGAACTCCTCCCGGTTCTTCACCGGTTTCACTGCCTTACTCATAGACCCAGTAGAGAGTGTTAGGAGACTTTTCTCGGAGGGCCTCGTACTGAGCCTTAGAGATGACCTGCCAGTTGATGAATACTACCCAAGCCCTTCCGTCGAACTTATAGTGGTTCTTGTCCTCGAGGCAATAGGTAATACACCCCACGGGTATCCTCGACCGGTCATAACCATTCATCTCGTCGATGGTTGCAAATTGGAAACGGGCATCTACCGGAGAGGCACTCCGGATATCAAAGCCTTTTTGTGTTTTATTCATATATATATTAAGTAGTTATAGTTCCTCCTGTTGATTTCTCTGGATCAGAGTATCCATCCTCTACGACCCAGTATACGACATTACCACCGATCCTCCACAGGTTCTCCTCAAAATCAGTCTCGGAGACGACCTGGATCGTGGGTCGGTTATCAATAAGTTTCCTCCATCCCTTCGGTCCTTGACCTTCGAACGTGATGTAGGTATAATGACTAAGGGTTTCCTTACAATAGGTGATACATCCGGGAGGGATAAGATCTCGGTCAAAAGCTCTCATCTCCGCCACAGTATCGAATATAAACCGGGAGTCCACCGGGGAGGCACTCCGGATGTCTAATCCTTCATGAGTTCGCATATGGTCTTTATATAAAAAATAAAATGGGGACACCATTAAGTATCCCCATCCTATTACTTTTCGGAAGATTAGAGCTTCACCTCAAACTTATCTCCGTCGAGGGTCACACTGACCGTGCTCTTGAAGACGAGGTAATCGACCCCACCCTGGTTCTTCTCTACCATCTCGTAGATACCTGCTTCGTTGACCGAACCGGCGAACCCGATAGACTTAGGGATACCGAACTTCTTGGCGTAAGCAAAATAGGGCTTACCTGTACCCGTGAGCGTAGCCGTATAACGACCATTAGCATACTCCATCGTACCGGCGAGGGAAGAGGTGTAGTTAAACCCTGCAAAAGCCTGATCCTGGGTCGTTGGGGCTGCTTGGATACCAGCTGCCTTGAGAGCATCCATAGCATTCTGAGCTTTCTGGTCGGCTGCTTTGGCGTCACTCTTGGCCTGCTCGGCCTTCTGGAGGGCTTCGGTCTTGGCAGCAGCGATAGCTGCATCGAAGACGGACTTCTCAAAGAGGTCAGCAAGACTGACGGTGAGGGTCTCGTTGTTCTGCTTGGTGAAGACGATAGAGTGGTCATCAGCATTGTAGACGGCGTTCTTAAAGAGCTGGTCTACGGCGATATGCGTGTCCTTATCGAGGATATACCACTTGTCTGCTACCGTCTCACGATCGGTGATCACCTCAGCGCTATAGAAAGCGTACTTCTTGAGGTCCTTGACATAGACGATAAGACCATCGTACACGTTCAGACCGGCAAGACCGGCTACGTTAGCGACTACAAAACGAGAGTCGATGGGGCTACCGGCTTCATACACCTTGAACCCCGCTTGAATTTTATTTAGAGCCATATTACAAAATTATTTTAGGTTAACAAAATAGACGTCGTCATCTTCATCAAGGAAAATATCCTTGCCTGACCACGTGTAGATATTCTTCTCCCCTTTCTGAGTGAAGGTATAGAGGGAAGCAGGTTCCATGTACCCCAGTCCTGCATCCACCAGAGTCCATCGGAGGGGAACCTCGATGCGGATCTTCACCAGTCCTACGGCCTTGATATCCACGCGGTTATGAGAGACATTACCGATAGTACCACGGAGGTCGGACTCAAAAGTCTTCGCCACCCCATCAACACCTGTGATAATTACTCGTACCTTCTCCCCTTTACGAGCCAGTTTTTCATCGGTAATGGGTTTGTTGGGAAGGGGTTCTGGAGAGGGCTCTGGTGAGGGCTCCGGTGAGGCCGTGAGAGCCTCAAGCGTCTTAGAGATATGATCCATCCACTGATAAATAGGTTGAAATTTCTTGTTGATATCGTAGCTGACACTGATCTTACCCCCGTCGATGGTAATACCCTTACCAGCGGTATAGGTGGTATCTCGGTCAATACGACTCTCGATATTATCTATTCTTGCTTCGATCTCAGTAAGATCCACGGTAGTACCACCTGTTGGCAGGAGAATAGTCTTATTGAACTTTGGCTTAGTACCCACTACCTCCAGGGTGTTTCCGTTGAGAATAAGGTCCTGGACCCCCCTTCTCTGCTCAAGTTCGGAGACCCTTTCTCGGATTTCCGTGTCGTCGTAGATAGAGTTGTCGTCCTTGTCGGCCTCTAACAGGGCCAAACGGTTATAGATAGACTGGAGATCAGGTTTCTTCGCTTCGCCAACCGGAGCAGGTCGAGTCTCCAGTACGAGGACCTTGGCCTTTAGCGTCCTGATGGCATCTTCGATGGCATCTATGCGCTCTTCATTGACTGCCGACTCCGGTTGGGAGCGAAGGGTTTGTATATAGACCTCAAGATCCTTTACCGACTGACGAAGGTCTTTCGCCACATCGATAGTATGGACCATCGAGGAGAAGGGTCGCCAGTTGGTGAAGGTGTTAAATGAAACATCTGACACGTCACTGGCATCGTAAATATAGGTAGCTACCCCCGTATCGTCGAGGAAAGAGACTACCAGGCCTCTACGGCGCTGTTCCAGGGGGACGCTAAGGAAATTATCCTTAGTTCCGATAAAGACGTGGTTCACTCGGGCAAGGATATCCTTGAGAGGCTCCTTCGTGGACCGGTCTATGATCTGGGAGGTGTTGATACAAGACATGGTTTTTACTTCCTTTATTTATATCATCACAGCCCCCAACTCTTTTTTCACTCCGCCGTGTTTAATTAAACAATATAACTGGTATCAGTATCATGTAACGAATAGTCGCGACCAGGGTCTCCCCTATTACCCCATAACAATCCTACGGATTTTTTCGTATACTTAAATTAACAGGAAAAGATTATGCAGGACGTTTTTGGTCAGATTATTGCTCAATGGGGACTGGTGGGGGTACTTGGTATCGCTGCTGGATGGATTATATATGACTCCTTCAGGAAGAACAAGGAGATGGAACATTACTACCGGGAGAAGATGGATGAGAAAAATGAACTCATTTCCCAGATCCGTGGGGAGTATACTCCGGATAATAGTCTTATAAACCGTATGGATACTATCCTGAGCCGTATGGATGAACTGGAGGCGAAGTTCGACTCTACCCATCCCAATTTCGTCGAGGAGGAGATCAACAAGCTCACCGCTATTGCCAATATCGCTCCTATCATCCACTCGGTACTGAACAGCTCCATCGCCGATATCAAGGCCGACCACATGCTGGTAGGTCTCTTGCATAATGGCACGCATACCATCACCGGGACTCCGTTTATGAAGTTCGATATTGTTGCGGAGAAATTCTTCCCTGTTCGTAATCCCCAGGACGATGAACTCTCCGGTCTTTATAAGGACCACGACCTGATGCAGCATAACCGCCTTCCCGCGGTCGTTCTCCAGGGTGAGGCGAGGGTCTTTGATATCTCCGCCGGGGAGCTAAAAGACATTGACCCCTATCTCAACTCAAAACTGGTCAAGAGAGGGGTCAAATATATTGCCTTTGATATCTTTAGAGACGCCAATGGCCTACCCAACGGGTTTGTTTGCGTCTATTCCTTTGGAGATAGGATTGTTATTCCTGAGCTGGAGGAAGCCACTAACACGATCGGAGTGACCTATCGTAGTATTTAGGCTCTGACAATACGGAGATGGTACTCGGGGTTATTGGGGTCCTGGATAAGGATCCCCCCGTCTACTGCCGACGCGCAGGCGAGCCCACCGGAGGCCACCATAGGGTTGATAAGGAACTTGCCCTTGGATACCTTGCACAGCCACGGACCGTGGTCGGGGTAGATAATTACCTGCTTGTCGTAGATAGCTGTGGTGTAAGACTGATACTTGTTAAACACTTCGGAGAACTCCTCCAGATCCTCTTCGTCATAGGCTGGTACGATGAACTCCCCCAGCTCTTCGAGTTCGATATGGATGAGACTCTCCTCGCACACGAGGGAGCGTTTGACCGCTCCTCGGTGGAGAATTTCAATCTTGTAATTCATGGAGCTTAGCTCATAAATGATTACTTGAGAACTGCAGCAGCCGAATCTACGACTACGGAGTCCGTAAGAGTGCTATCCACGGATACACTATCCACTGCAGTACTGTCAGAGACAGCTGCACCAGCGGCTCCGCTGATTCCGTTACCGTTACAAGACATCACGAACAGGGCCAGAAGGCCGGCAAAGATAAACTTCTTCATAATTAAATTAGATGAACGTTAAAGATTTATTAAAAAAACATTTGATTGGGGAGACGTACCGGTTTAGAACCAAATGCCTCTTCCCCATTGATGTGACCGGGACGATCACTGATCTGGATATATTATCAGGAGAAGTGGTCCTTTTTGTTACCTCAGGTGAAAAAATTTTTAAGATCGGGTTGAATTCCCCGTCTCTTACCATAGGCGATAATTAAACCCTACCATTACCCCGGGGCCGGCTTTGATGCCTCCGTCCCATACTACACCAACTCCGGTAGTCACTCCAATACTCCACCTCTTCTCGGTGCGGGTCACGGAGCGGATATCGGAGATTTTTATGTAGGGGTTATCCACGGACACACCAACCCCTCGCTTACCTTCGGTGAGGATCAGTCGAGCCGGTAGGGAGATACTGTTTAATACCACCTCTCTACCTACCGAGCCGTTAAGGGAGAGCCACTGGTCGTTATAGGAGAAGACCCTTACGGTATCCCCTTGGATCACGGTATCTATGGTAGCCATCACCAGGGTATCGACCTGAACCTGAAGCTTGGTCTTGGTGATGGTACGGATACTACCGACCCTCTTCTCCAGTTCCTTGATATAGGCCTTATCCTCTTGGATAGCCTTATGAAAGAGGCTCCTTTCTGCCTCGTACTGGGTCTGCACCGCGAGGATCTCCCCGTTCTTCATCTGGTAGTATTTCACTGAGTCTACCAGGGAGGCTACCTGCTTGGCGTGGTCCTGGGTAACCTCACAACCGACGAAACAGGTGATGATGACCCCAATAACAAACAGAATAAAGCAACAACGGTACTTATTTCTTTGCCCGAAGTCTCTTAATCTCTTCCATCCAGTCGAGATCGAAGGTAACCATTCGGTCCAATTCTTTCCATTCTTTTCCATATCTATTTTTGTATATAGGCATTCTTAGGTTTATGTTGTCCTCCAGTCGCTTCTCCAGATACTCCAATCGGTTACTGTAGGGTCTTGGTGGTGCTGCGGGGCTGGTAGTGCTATTCCGTCCCAGGGCGTTGAGGAATTTATTTATCCCCTTACCTCTCAGACTGAGGAAAAACCACTTGTATTTCCGATAAAATGGCTTCAGAGTATCTATCTTCTCCCAGAGGACCGGTTCGAGGTGAGCCATACAACTTCTTAACCTATTCCTGTACCACTGGTTGTTGATGGCTTCTATCTTTCCCGAGGCGATCCACTGCAGTAACCAGATAAGTTGCTCCCCGTCGGGGTAGATCGCACTCTGGAGGAACTTACTAATGACGAAATTCTTGTTCCGACTATCTCCGTAGTCCAGATACTCCAAAAACGGAGCCCAGAAAGCCTGTCGCTGGTAGGGGAGTACCTTTTTCACCCTATCCCAATCCTCACTACCTATGTAGGTATAACGGTGGTAGGGTACGGGAACGGGCTCTCCCGCTTTATAAGCATAGGCCTCCACGGTACGGAAATGCTTCCACATCTGGTCTAAGACGATCTCAAAAAGACCATCGCGGCTCCACTCCTCGACCTTCTTCTTGGCCCATCGCTCCTCTTGGATGGTATCCAGCCACTCCTCGACGATCTTACCACAGGCCTTGGGACTTATGACATAACCCCGGGAGAGGGCTTTCCGGTTTATCCTTATTCGGTCCTCAGGGGTAGATTCGACCGGAGGTACTTGTCGGTATTTAACTATTGCTTGCATAACTCATGTAGCCAGTAGGCATCAACTATATCGTCAATCTTTCCGGTCCAATCGAGACCAGTAGCATCCCTCCACAGGGCAATCATATCGTCTTTGGTAGCTCGACCGTTTCCAGTGACTTTCAGCTTGAGGGTCGTGGGGTTGATCACCCGGACCTCTATACCCCTCCTAAGAGCAGCCAGTCTCATCGCGTAGTTCACTCCGGCGAGCTGGTCAATACTACCATTAGCACTGAAAGCAATGGCCTCGATAGCCATTATATCCGGTTTTACCTCGTCCAGGACCTGCTCGAAGAGGGTGATGATAGAGGACACATTGGCAGTTTTTACCGCTTCCTTGTCCTCCCCGGTGAGTCCTTTCCCTGACTCTCGGTCGAACTCCCGGATATCTATGGGAAGACTCTTCAAGGTCTTGGTAGCATGATCCGTGAGGAGTATATATTTATCCCCGGTATATATCCCGGTAGATCGGATACTGGGGTCAACCCCCAATACCCTTTTTGGTTTTTGCATATAAATTCTCTAATTCGTTATGGGTGCTATTTGTATCCCCGAAGGGGCTATTATGGATAATGTCTGTGGTATTGTCTATAATATCACGAACTTCCCCTGCTTTTGTGAGCCACTTAGACTTAATACTTCCAAATACATCGGCCACAGCAAAACTCTTTTCCACCTCCGCGGTATCGGTCTCTTTGAGGGTGGGGGATAACTGATCTTCTCCGTCTATATCCATCGTAGGTTTCTCCTTAGCTTCCCTTACCATACTGTAGTCCACTGACCACTGGCCGTTGAGGTAGGTGATCTCTATCCCGGTACAGGTCCACTGACCACTGACCTGCATATTAGGAACGAGGTCGTTACTACCCCCGGAGACGGACAGGGCTTCCCGCATCTCCTCGTCGATATTGGTGAGGAGCTCATCCCCTCTTACCGTACTACCCATCGACCCGGAGTTATCCACCCAGAGGACCTTACATCTCTGACCCCGGAGGAAGCCCAGGAGGGGTCGTCGGGTGTAGACGTGCAGGACCTCGGAGAAAAGCTTACTCTTATATAGCTGACGACACTCCTTGGCAAAGACGAAGTCGTATCCGTCTACCTCTCCACCGTACTCGTAGTCGATAGTCTGATCCTTGGAGTCCCCGTCGATGAGGTAGTGGTCGATATACCTTCCTGTTCTTAGGTCGTAGACTGTTCTCATCTTCGACGTACCTGAAGACCGGTGAAGTCCCGGGGTCTGTTCAAAGGCAAACCCCGTCATATACAGCTCCGTATTCTCGTGACTGGGGAGGTTAGTGAAGAGACAGAAGGTGGACAAGGGATCGGCATCTCCGGGCTCTTTCTCCTGACCGATGATGATTTTCTGTACCCCCTTCTGAGGGTTCATGAGCTGGATCAGGTTCTCGACGTTGATATAATCCCACCAGTCTACCCACCAGTCGAGGACCTTTTGTTCCGAGGCCTCGGCCGTATCTATGACCTCATCGGTATAGGAGAGTAGGGACTGGTTATTCAGGACCATAGGACGGGAGTCTTCAGTATCATTAGCTGTCTCACTTACCAGACCGAGGTTAGTGAATTGCTGGAGGAGCTGGAAATACTCCCAGGTCGTCTTGTCCCCAATACTTAACATCCTCGTATCGGTGAGGTTATGACATTTGTATGTACCCGTACCGGTGACTACCCCGCCAGTGGTTATTTCCGAAATCTGAAACACCAGATTGATTTTCTCATAAGCATCAAAAGGGGGCAGTATCTGGACCTGGAAATAGTTGTCCGTACGCACTTGGAAGACCGACTGGAAGAGCCCGGTGGGGTCATTGAAGGAGAACATCACCTCAGGGAGAGGACCGACGGAGCTCAACCGGAGGTAGTTGATATTCTGAAACTGGATGAGGATACCATTAAGAGCACAGAGAGGTGCGAGGATACCATTGACCTTCAAGGGGTCGGCCTCAGTAGATCTGGTGGAGGGTAGCGTGACCTCAATCTTTGGCTTTTCTATCTTGGGGTGTATGATGGCCATATTATCGACGAGCTATATTCCCGTAGCTGATAGGAGACCCATCACCGCCATCCCAATGCCACCCTCCGAGGTCGTTGGTGGTAGCGTCTTGAACGACATTAAGGGATACGAGGAACTCATTGTGTCTCAATTCCACTACATTGTTAAACGTAATATCTAAGCTATACTGGGGGTTGAACCCGGTGGCGTTGCTTACCTCACCGTAGCCGGAGTTTGTCGAGTTATATTCCAATTCACAATCCAGAAACTCGAAAGCCTTGAAGGAAGTTATCTTACCGGCACTATTCAGGTCAAAATTAGACCACAGGCCGAGGTCCTCATGCAGACCCCATATAGGACTGGAGAAGAACACCACGGTCATATCAAACCTCCTCAGGTTCACCGGGAGCATCTCCCTACGATGGAGGTGAGACCAACAGCTCATCCGGTAGAGGTCGAGAAGAGTCCCTACACGGTCATCGACCGAATCTTCCAGAAACCCGATGGTGATTTTCTTCCTCTCTTCTTCCTTTACCTCGGTCGTGTTACGCTGCAAGGCTTCCCCGAGCCCGGAGATACTCTGGAAGTACCACGGGGAGTAGGTGGAGATGTTAGATAGGAGTTCGACGAACTGCTTGAGGTAAGCTGCTCTCTCCTCTTCCCCGTTCTGCTTGAGATACGACCAGGCACTGGAGTGTTGCCAGTAGTCGAGTTCTTTGGCTCGATGGGAGTAGTTAGACTGGGTTACCCATTCCCCGGAGGAATACTTCCACGAGGGGTGGAGGAGTCCATTACCCATAGGGTTGTCATCGAGGAAATGGAAAAATATCTTAAAATACAGGTGACCGGGCTGATCCAGATCATCTGAATCCAACCACCATCGCCTTTCGTTGGCTATTCGTTGGTAGCTCCGCGGAGCTCCGTTTATATAGGTATCCATAAGGGCATTTTCTGGGTTTTATTAAATTATGTACCTTGCTGGGGAGGTAGAATATATCTATTTGGCTCATAATCGCGTCCTATGCGCCTCAAATATCTTTTCTGACCATTGGTATAGGTGGAGGAAAGATCGCGCGTTATATCGCGATTATGAAGGTCGGTGGTGCACCACCCCGGCTATAAAGCCAACTCCACAAGGTTTTTCAACCGCGGTTTGCGAACACAACCCTGTTGTAATTTCTTTAATTGGTGATTTTGAACCCTGGACAAATTTCTTTAATTAAGCGAGCTCAACGGAGTTGGGATTTCTTTAATGGCGCCGGTGTCGTCCCGATGCCGGTTCTTTAATTAGCAATTTGGGTAGTCATTCTCACCTGTGGTGGTGAGTCACAAAATAGGTCACAAAATAGGTCACAAAATAGGCTCTTTTTTAGACCCCATAGTTGAGCTGTTTTTGGGGTCAATTTTTAGGGGGCAAGGTGGACTCCTAACATAGGCCAAAAATCAGGTCTTTTTTGGGGTCAATTTCGAGGCTAAAAATGCGCTTAAAAATGCGCTCAAAATGACCCCAAAATCAGCGTAAAAAATCAGGCCAAAAATGCGCAAAAATGCGCAAAATGGCCAAAACAGCGCACAAACACACTGGGACTAACGGTTTGAGCGATTTTTTCTGAACGTGAATTTCCTTATAAGAAAAATACTAAACGCTTTTGCGCTTTTTTGAGCCCTAAAAAATGGTATAAAAAGTGACTGATTTTTGGACCCCAAAAAATGATCTATTTTCGACCCTCAAAATGACCCTAAATTTCGACCGACTCAAACCGCGCACAAACGCACTTTTTGGTCTCCGAGGTCAACCGCGCACAAACGAACTTTTTGGGTCACCGAAAAAGAGCCTATTTTTAAGTCCCAAAACTACCCCACCTCAAACCCTATATCAAATGCTATAAAAATGGTGTATTTCTATAGTTGGGTATATCAGCTAACTGTGATGCGTTGCATAATCGCGCCCTACTGCGCTCAAATCATGCTGCCTATACATTTATATTAAAAAGATATTTGAGGCGCATAGACGCGCCTTAAAATGCGAAATAAGCTATGTCTACAATCTTACCACCATCCTGGAATCAGTGAAAATGCTTAAAATGGCAAAAATTCACGATTTTTGATCACTTTTTGAACCCTTATAACATAGGAATGGGGTAGCCACCCCGAAGGGAGGTAAAGTATTATGGGCAAAATTTCTTTAATTGATAGATTTCAACCCTGTTGTCATTTCTTTAATTAGCATTTTTGATTACGGGCAAAATTTCTTTAATTAGCGCTGATGGTGCTCCAAAAAAGTACCCCCCAGAATGACCTATTTTCAGGCCACCCCGGAGGGTAGAAATGTCGAGGCTCATAATCGCGCCTTACTGCGCGATCTCAAGGCGACCTATACATTTGTATTAAAAAGATA
>ERZ773013.100-NODE-100-length-52821-cov-6.066672_pt1 | contig 52821 bp, 55 predicted proteins | sample MGYA00511670_ERZ773013 | MGnify/ENA primary metagenome ERZ773013 (study PRJEB29015, sample SAMEA2738120) | human oral metagenome | biome: human oral; feature: human-associated habitat; material: saliva | place: China | collected 2257 ... | reverse complement strand
CTCTGATTTTATAAGTGAATTTATTATACTTTTTGTCATAGAATAATTTAAACTGTTGATTACCCAAGTGTTCATTCTTGTCACCAACATAAACAATTTGATTGTCCCTTTTCTCTAAGAATTTAGACTTATCACTTTTGAGTAGTTTCTTAGTACCAAACGTTAACATAGGTTTTGGTCCGTTGTTTTTACGCTGGGTGAGTCTATTCTTTTTCATCTCAAGCCAGAACAGTTTTGTTTTAAGGTTCTTAATCCTGTTTTTCTTAGTTTTCGGATTATTTAAAGTTGCTTTCGTTTTAATTATTTTAGCGTTTACTTTCTTGATTTTATCAGCATATGTGGAATGTAAATATTCACCCGCTGCTGATGAAAGTTTGAGTATATTCTGAGCTGTTGTAACGACAGCTTTAGCAAATCTATTTGTTAAGTTGTACTCCTGTTTTAACCGCGTTCTGTATTGACTAAGATTCTCGCCATTTAATTCGTGTTTCAAATGGTGTATTGTTCTACGAACTAAGAAAGTAAAGAGTGGTGATATTTCTTCGAAATAGTCATATAACTGTTTATTTTTATCTTCATATAATAAACAGTTTGTGGTTAATGTTACCTGTGTCATTTCTCTCATCCTTTCTTGTTGTTTTTTATATTATATTATAGAATTCACTCCTTGCGAATACTTATGGTTAATTGGATTATTTTATAACTGTTCCGAGCTTTTCGATTTTATTTACTTCTTAGTGCTTATGAACCTAAAGCATAATAAGAAGTAATGTAAGTCGGAGTAAAATTTCTCATCAGGACTGACTCTATATTGGTCATAGACACTGTCAGAGTAGTCTTTAAGAGAGTCTTTTTTCCACGACTCGATTTCTTTAATTTGGAACTCATCAGCACCTTCTACTTTCGATAAAACTTCGATATATTCTGGTTCGCTGAACTGAGCTCTCTGTATAGTTTTTAGGTAGCTGTAAGTTGTTGCGGGAACAACCTCAGACTGTTTTAGTACTGTTTGTAGTTCGGGCGAGCGTCTTAGTAATTGTAGTAGTCTAAAGATACGCTCCTCTTTATTTACTTGACTTAATGTATTTCTCAATTTGATTCTCACTTTCTTTATGTTTTACTATATTATACCATAAAGACAGTGAAATAGCAAGGTTAGAGGGTATTTTCTAACCTCGCTTTGAACATCAACTTATGTTGAGTTATATTATAAAGTTCAGCAACAACGTACGTTGGTATTAACGAATTGTTTTCATAGAAACATTCAACCGAATATTGCCACATTGCGTGGTACGGGGTATCTTTACTGAAAACCAGACTATCAACGACACATTCAAAATCGTTTAGAGATAGTCTGTTATCACTAGGTGCACCTTCACCATCACACCACTTAGGGACAGGGCGCCCCTTCATGAAATATTTGGGGCGATATTTAATCTTATCCATAATATATTTCACTCGTCTTTGAGTGATTTCCGGCTTCATCAACCAATGTTTACTCGGTCTGGAACCAGTATTAAGTGACGCTGTACCGGTGAATAGCATCTCACCATCCTCCGACAAGCATAACCTGAATGGGATTAGGTGTGTTGCATTGTAGTGGAACATCTTGTAGCCGTTTCTGGTTGTACTATAGACCGCTTTCATATCATTTCGACCAGGTACATAGACCTGTTTACGTCGATAATTATCTCGTTTGATGACGCCGTTCTTTATTAGTTTTTTGTTATTTCGAAGTGTTTCTGAGCTGAAAATAACACTTGCACCAACTGTACGACCGTTTTCTAAACTACAGACAGCTACACACTCGCCGTGTTTTGGATTTCTACTACGCACGTATGCTTTTAGTTTCGCTCTCGATTCGAATAGAATAAATTTAGTATGGGAAGTTTTGCGGACGGTATATTTCTCCCAAAATAAACGATAACCGAATATGTCAGAACCAATCCAGTACAGGGTAAAGGTGGCGCATGGAACTGCGAGCCAAATTGGTAAAGCTATTAATATTAGAGGTATAAGTACGAATTTAAGTATGAGTCGCATAAGTCACCTGCTTTCTAATGAGAAGAACCTATTCGATACGGAATAGGCTCTCTGCGAATTCTTTTGGAGTTTTGGGTTCTATAGTACGTTGTAAGGGGATATAAGTTAGTTTGTCCCCTTTCTTCGATATTAATTGTGTTCTAATGTCTTCGCCGTGAAGATTCATCACAAAGACTTTGTTGGGTACAGACGCGTCAGCAAACATAATATTTGCGGCGTCTTCATAGAGGTCAGTGAACTCTACGTCTTTTAAATGAAGATAACCTATGATTATCTGGATGAGATTAGGCATCAAAAGTCTTTCTGAGGATGAAGTGCACACTTGTCGCAAAGAACCCGAATGATGCGACTAGGTATGTGATTGATACGTAACCAGCATTACAGTCGATATAGTATGCAAAAGCAGTTATAATACCGAAACATGCAACGCCGAGTATCGATGCTTGGTCACGTTTTGTCTCGCAGTATGTGTACGCTAATGGTATAGCGATAATGTACGCGAGAGTTTTAACTGTTGTCAGTATAACCATTGGTAGAGGTGCTCGTACTAATGCTTGCTCTTTAATTATATCCATAGTAAGTGTGTCAACACTGTGCTGTACTAAGAGACATGCGATTAGGATTGATACTGTGAGGAGTAAGAGTGATTTAACCGTATTACGAGTAGATTTGTCTATTTGGTTAGGTTCGCTCTTAGGTTTGACCTCAGGTTCCATGTCCAGTTGTACTGCGCGCGGTGCTTCGATACGATACTCCTTACAGACTTTAACTTCACGTTTACCTCTTGGTGGTCGACGTTTTCTGTCTGACCGATTTCGAATTGTTATTTCTATTTTAGTCATGATATATCCTTTCTGATAGACTAGGACTGGTGAGCACTACTTGTACTCGCCAGTCTTGTAATTTAGTTTGAATGATGGTGTCTTGTTCTCGAGAGTTACACCGTAAATCTCATTTTTCAGTTGTTTTGACTTTCCACCGATACGTATAGGTATTAATTGATTATTGGCGTCTACACCTACCCATTGCATATAAACCGCTGATGGCGTAGTATTATTACCCTCATAAATTGGGGCAACATAGTAATCCAATTTGTAATTCGGGTGAAGTCTCAACCAGTTATCAAGCTCTTGTTCGTAGAATAGCATTGATTCAGTATTTTTGGCGTCAGACCCTCTACCTTCGGTTCCACGATTTAGATACGCAGACCCTGGCACAAGGTTTCTGAGTTCATCGTTTAGTCCTGAGAATTGATATCCTACTAGGTGTAGTCTATCGTTTATCCAATTACCATTGAGCTTATAATTGCGCCAACCAACAGGGTCAACGTTAATGCGTTCGTTACGTTTTTCACCGTTTTGACCAGGCTCCTGAGCGTCGGTAACTAGGATATGAGCTGATGTAGAGCGCCCTATATTATCCAATTCTCCAAGAATAATTGTAGCTCCGTATTTCACCGAACCTTCTGTTGTATTTGATTTCGTACCGGGTGCTATTGGCTCAACAACTTGATGAACCAATCCAGAGCTATTTGTATCCGATTTAGAATCAGAGTCAGACCCTCCGACACTTTTGGGTAAGTATCCCTTGACTGTAGACCATAACGAAGGTGCTTCGTTTACTGCTTGTTCGGGTGTTGTTATATGATTACTATAGAATAACCAACCTAAACCAACAATAGCGATGGTTACAAGTGCTGAGACTATAGTCTTCATGACTGATTGGAATATCTTAAACGCGAGGAATATTACCACTAATGTAAGTAGTGCTCCGCTTGTTAAGAATCCAGGTGTTAGTAGATTTTCCATAACACTCCTTTCTAACCCAGTTCATGATGTGGTTCATCAAGTTCGTTTACAGAACCAGCAAACACTAAATCGACTAAGTTTGTAGAATTTTGATACATACTGTAGGTCTGTGCTAGCACGTCGGAATTACAATCCTGGATACCAGATATAGTCGGAATAGAAACGATAGAATTATCGTCAAGATGACGACATGTTGGTATACCGTTTTCAACGACTTTGATTACTGTTAGACCGTCAATATCAGCGTAATCAGTAACACTAGCGTCATTTGACGCGTTATGTTCGCGTACGTCCCATTCAGCAAGACCGTAGATCGGGAACTCCGTGCTAGTGACCGCATATACGTCTTTTCCAACTAAGTTATCAAGCACATCGTCAGCGTTGTTACGAATTACTGGGTTTACAGACCGCAATGCATTTGAGCGTGTATATATGTTGTTTGTAGAATGTTTATCCATAGGTTTCACCTTTCGTGTATTTCTACCTATATTATATCATATGTGTTGGTAAATTACAACCACAATAATTATTCGGAATCTATATCAGGCTCCGAGAAGAAAGTGAGCGTACTAATTATGAGTATGGCGATATATAACCTTAGTGCAACTAGTAACGTGAAAGATATCGATTGCTCGAAGAAATGACTAGCAAGAGCTAATGTTGGTGGGGTTATAATCACGTGCAAACCTAAAATGATTAACGCGTTCATCATTTTAGTGTAATACTCAGGTAACTCATAACGATACAAACATATTAGCGACTTGAATAGTGTGTTGCAATTACAACCGAAAAACACCGCACACGCTATAATTATAATTACTAAAGTCGCGGGTAGTTGAGGTATTGTTTCACTCAAATTTATTATAAGGTAAGCTAACAAAGCAGCCGGGCCAGCAATCATGATGAAGAGCATTGCTACACAGATTATAGCACCTATAGTTTTACTGATATATTTTTTTTGATGTTTGGAATAAAGTTCTTCCAATAAACTTGTCGTTCCGACTCAGGAACTATTTCTTTTAACGATTTCATAGTAACACCTCCTTCTCTTCTTCCGTTAACATAATATGTCGCATCTCAGCACCTTCTGGTGAATAAACTATTTTCGTGGCTATTTGATACGGGTATCCTACAATATGCCAGTCTGGTTCTATGTGAACAAAACCTAATTTTGCAGGTAGCAGTTGCTCACCTCGGGTATTCCTGTAGGTTGTGAATTGTTTTAATGGATAACCGGCACGTGTCATACATTCAGCGTAGATTTTGTATAGATATGTAGCGTCACTACCGTTATATTGATAACGAGAGTTGACTAGTTCACTAGCATCAATATCTTTCGATTCTAACGAATCAATTAACTCGCTATATAAATCATAAGTTTCTTCATCGATATTCCCGCTCTCAAGTTTGTATTGGTGAATAGTCTTCAGGTCATCGAGAAGTTCTCTCAGGTTGAACCATATCTTATTAGTACCTTGATATACGATTTCCGTAGGGAAATTATCGATATGCGCGCGGAATATGTGCGGAGTGCGAGTTAAATGTGCGTATTCGTCATATCTCTGAGTGAATTTGCACGCAACATTATAAATATCTTCAAACTCGTCATCGATTAGTTGTTTGTCAAGAGCGCTTTCCCAGTCACGCAACTTCGAGGCGTTCTTTGCGGTATATTCTAACTCGTCTTCAGTACAAACGTCTCTTATTATTTCACCTTTATCCCAAACATCACATATCTCGTAATGAGTCAATCGACCCTCCCACGCACAGATATCAATTATATCAAATAGTGCCTCGTATCGGCATTCGTCAATGTGTGCGTATGAACCTTTTGGATTTGACCAATGAGTGAGTGTTTCGAAGATACTCTGATATTCCCCGGGGCCATTGCTCAGGGTGTCGTACTTAATCTCAATTTCACATTCGTATACTCCGAGATTATCGTTATATAGAGGCTCAAATCTGTCGAGGAACTTTATTGTAAACTCTTCATGCGACAGCTTTCTGGATTTTGGCACACCCCTCAGGCTTAATCCACTATCCGTATCTGCAAACGAGAAGTTGAGTATATACAGTAGCTCGATTAGTCGCTCTTTCGTCTCGGCACGGATAAGAACTGTACCTTGTGCGTTATGATTATTTCATGTTTGTCACCACTTTCTTTAACACCGAAACCTAGAAAGACATGTAGGTCTTTTTTGAGTTCAACATTTTGGTATTTCGCGAGTAATTCGCGTGTATCAAATTTTTGAGACGGGATAATTGCGTAACCAGACATTGTTGGATATACGTCAACTTCAATCGCCTCACGTTTACCACGTGTCTTTTCATAGGTAAGTCGTAAATCTACCAAGAAGTTTTTAAGTACGACGTCCATATGGTCGACTTTGTCGAAATCAAACATCCAACCTGGCGTACAACCTATTGGGATACAATTTGGTTTTGAGGCTAGCGAAACTAATTTTGAGTCGAACTTAATCAGATTTACGTCTTTATCAATTAACTCGTGTTGTAAAGCTTTACAGATAGCTTTTTGCGACCTCGGTGTAATTGTCACGTACATTCGCGATAGCTCGCCCGGGACACCTTTGTCTACAAAATTTTGAAATCTCTTCAGATAGAACTCTGGTTCTTTATCAATCAGAAACGATTCGTGGCGTTGTCTGAAATCTGGCAGATTTGGATTATCCTTATTTCTAGATGTGAAAAATAAGATATGAACATGGTCAGGGTCGGTTAGGTGATTATTTCGTAATTTGTTCAGTTTCATCATGGTCAACCTTTCTTAATTTTAGTGTGAATAAGAACGGATTGAAGTAGTTCGAATGATGTGGTTCAATCCGTATGTGAAAATTAATGAGTAAAAATAGCATAAACTTAAAATATCCAGCCGAGCATATAGAACAGGTATCAAATATCAAGTCGATTAGTCCGACAAGTAATAGTTGTCCAAAAATGCACTGCCAGAATCCTGTGAAAAATTTCAGCATAAATAACCTCCCTAAATAAATAACCGTAGAATAATCTACGGTTATCGTTTCAATTCATCTTCATCTAATAGTTCTGAGATATCTACCGAACTCACCAGGTCAGATAGTATCTCATCACGAACATCTATTGCTAGCTTCTTACGTAGTGTTGGATTGTGTGCAACGTCACGGAATAATTCGCCGTCACGATGCTTATAGATAGCAACTTTCTGGTATAGCGGTATGTCGAGTCCTGCAATTTCTTGTCTACTGTACTCGTCGTAATCGTGAACTCTTGATTCGTAATAGTCGATAGTCTTATCCCAGACACGTTTGAATGTAGTCACTGGATGGAAGTCAGCTTTTCGTTGATTATCAAATGCGATAAGGTCATCAATCGTATCATCACGTATCGCGTCCATCAACATTATGAGATTCTTTCGTGAATAAGGTTTTCCGAAGAAAATGTTACCTAGATTGTCATGCTTTTCGAACCAGTAGTCGGTCTTGAATTTAATTAGTCTACCATATTCATTCTGAACAACAAACCCTTCTGTTTCACGATTTGTACGTTGGTATTCTAATAATTCATCAAGAGTCATTTGCTCTCGCCGAGCAGACGATAGGCCAAGCTCGTCTAACTTTTCTTCCGATAAGAAATGTATAGAGTGGTCGTTTATGTCTTTCTTACGTGCACCAATCAATGTATATTCTTCCTTATCGTATGGGATGATAATCTGATTATCTGGCGATGTATACTCGAAGAATAGACACATATTCTCTTCACGAATGAATTTCTTTATTTCGTCAGAATATGCGTGATTTTCGAAATATTCTTGTGCGTTTTTAGAAAACTCCGTCATGGTTGATGCTGACGTGGCTGCGATAAACCTGTTGCCATCTAGACCTAGAGTCAGGAATGTACCATCTAGTTTCTCCCAAACATCGTAGATGTGGTCATCGTGTAATTCAGAGAATTCTTCGCGGAATGTATCATCGTAATAGTGGTAGAAGTCTTTATCAGACAATTGTTTATAGTTAAAGAACTTCTCATATCCAATGGTTAGGATTTCACCATTCATATCCAGTGTCAGCCCGCGCGCGTTACGTATCAGATTATCCGAAAAATCGACACCTTGGTGCATATATTTGAATGTGAACAGAGGATTGGTGTAATCTTCAGCATTCATACTAAGCATAATTTCTTCGTGAGCTAGTAATTGAATTAATAGAGGCGCGTCTTTCGATGATTCCTTGTACGAGTTCACATCTCGGTCGAGCTGTAGCATCTGTTTGTACATGTCAACATAATTCTCATCCACAACTCTACTTACCGAGTCGATTTCACGAAACTTTTCCATATAGTCTATCGCTTGTGGTGAGACCTTGCTACGAATAGCACTCTTATTCTTAGCTATATCAACACTATCGTGCGCATGCATATGATGTAGAATGGCGTCGGAGATATCTGTATCCACTTCGTTTTGACGTGCGATATGGTAATACATCGCTGATACATTTTCGTGACCCTTATAACTATCGTGCTTACCAATAGTTCGTTCGATAAATTTCGATGTAAATTCATCATGAGTGCGCTCAGTGCGCGCAACAGATTTACCGAGGTCGTGGTAGCGAGCAATGGTAGTTACAGGATGTTCATCCCCGTATAACTCAATTGCTTTCGTCACTGTCATATCGATATGCTCTTTGATAGATTCTTTGTGATATGGTGAATTGTGAGGGATTTTGATACCTTTAGCCACTTCTTTATTGTAATTCTCAAATGGTGGTGTTATAAGCGTATATTTATCACAATCTACACCAACTTTTGCTGGTTGCATAGATAAATACATTTGTTTTACTGTTTGTTCAGGTACGACCGCCTCACGCATTTTGTTTTGTTTCAATATCTCTTGGAGGGGTTTGTGTAATTGAACAACTTCAACTTCATAACCGTAGTTGTGCGGATTTATTTGTGAAAGCGCACCTAATCGTCTACGCCTGGTTAACATGGTAGCGTCGAGTACTATAGTGTCTACTTTTTGACTCATTAAGTCATGAGCTCTATCGTACATAGTTTGGAATACTTTGGAATTATTCCCACCTGTGACACCAAGCTCAGCTCCGATTTCATCAGATGATAAAACAGTTGCATCGGCTAGGTTCTCTTTGATATAGGTTGATTTACCCACACCAGCAACTCCTGATAGTAGTATTAATTTCATTATTTCACTTCCTTAGAAAATAGTGGTGGAATCAACCACCACTATATAATTTATCTTGATATTTCGTAATCGTCTAATCCTGCGAAATCTTCTTGTGATAGGGTTTCTGAATGGTCTTTGATATTTTCGTAATCTAGAAACTTATCTAAATCTTCAGTGTTAGCTCGTTCACGTAATTCATTGATGATGTATTCGTTAACATTTTCTAATGACTCGAACTCCCGAAACGTTGCAAAGTCTATTTCATATTTCCGATACGCATGTTCTAGTAACAGATAGTTATCTTCAGTTTTTGCAAGCGAATAATACATATCTGGATATTCGTATGATGAACTTATTGCTTCTAAGTTTAACCATACTGATTTCGGGAATGTACCATCAAACTCATCTTCAATTAGGTCATAAAATTCATCCAGCGGTTTTATAGATGGTTTAAATTTGATACCGGCGACTTTCTTCGGGCTCTCATTGAGTGGCTCTCATTGAGTAATTGTTCCATTTCTTCTATATTCATTCTTGTCCTACTTTCTACTTTTTTCTTTTATTATATCATAGAAAGTGGATTTCGACCAGTTATTTGTCTAACGACTCAAACAATTCGATTAGTGCAATATAGTCGAATTGTTTTTGAATTTCAAGTGAATATAGTGCTTTCTCATCTTCTTTGAATTGAGCAAATAGTTCGTTAACATCAGCTTTGAATGTGTACAATTTTCGAAGAGCGGTTGTCACATTCATTTCAACCTTACCATTAAACGTGGTGACGCATACTTGATAATTTATTCCGTCTTCGTCGAGTTTGGTTATAGCAGTTTTTGTTCGTTCAATGAATTTGGGGTTGAACTCGTTGCCCCATTCGATTAGAGAATCCGAGTAAAGGACGAATCCACTTTTAGGTGCGGTGAGTTGAACTCGGTAAATTTCTTCACGAATCTTTTCGATTTTTCTTAGAAATTCTTGTTTCACCAAGTATAGTCGCGCACTTTTTTCTGTTAGGAAGTATTTATTGTCGCTACGGAATTCTTCACCTTTGTTTGCGATAATTTGTTCGTCTAGGTCACAGGTAACTTGTCCGCATCGTGGGGATGCTGGTCTTCTGTAATCATCAGTGTCGTAAAACTCAGATATGTTACCGGTCTCAATTTCATTTTTAGGACTTAGTCGACAGATAATATCATCGCTGTTTAGTTCAACGACGAAACCTTCTAGCCTGTAAACTTTGATAGTTTCACTTTCTTCTTGAATGTTGTACATCTTATTGATTAGGTGTTTGAGCATGGTCATCCTCCCGTGGTAAGTCTAATTGTCCGAATAGTTTGTGTATTTTACGCTCCAGATTTCGGAGTCTATTCATTTTATTGATTGCGTCTGGAGTTGCCTCGTGGTCTTTGATGAACTCGTATACTTCCATATATTCTTTCATCAATTCTTCACGAGATTGAATTACTCGTTGAGCGTAACGATAATTATTGGTAATTTTCAAATTCTTTTCTTGCGCAATTAGTTGCTCAGCAAAATCCGCCAAGCTGAATTCACCTTCTATTTTCTCCGTCTCGACCGCCTCGATATTTTCGATTAATTGTTCTTCAAACTGATTCGGGTCACGATAGATGGTGATTAGTTTCTTATTCTTAGTATCAACTACAACATATACACCTTCGTCTTTTGCTAAATAGACGTCGTTTTTCTCTGGGTTGCGTTCAGATTGTTCTGCGTCGAATTGTAATTTGGGATAGAGTTTACGCATAAACAAGCGCCAACCCATACCGTGGATATTAAATCGTTCTGCAAGTCGCTGTCTAAAATGTGCGGTCGGTTCATATTTTAAATTATCGGGTAAACCCATAGCTTCACGCTCCTTTTTCTTTTCTCGTTTTAATTCGTATAATAGTTTTCCGTAATTAATATAATCACATCCTAAGTTGTCTACAATTGTAGACTTAAATTATAGTCGTCTACAATTGTAGACGACTTTTGGTGTTTCGTCTACAATTGTAGACGAATATTATAAAGTAATAAGATATGTGCGTTCAACAGTTTCGAAGTTTCTTAGGTATTTAACCGTGACCTCTTCTTTAAGCCCGCGTGGCTTATGTACATTAATAGTTATTATTTGAGCGCATAAATCCTCTGTGTGATTACAGTTTATATCTATAATTTCACGACGTATGTAATCCTTTATTTTCTTTACGTTCTCACGAGATACTGTAAGTCTAGCTGATTGTAACTTATTCAGCACATCGTCGAACGAGCAGTCTCCGTGTTCGTATTTGGTAAATATCGTTTGTATATTCTTATAATTTAGTTCCATAGTATCATCCTTTCTAATATGTGTCTAGCAATCTGAAATCATCTATAATATTATGGTGGATATCTCGTACACGTACCGATAGTACAGAGTAATAGTATCCACTACCACCGCAATCTGCAAATGCGTCTGCTTGTGCAATTTTATTTTGATTGTTGAATACGGTAATTGTCAAATAGTGGTCATCTACATCAACATTGTATTCAAACTTGACATCTGTGATTGCACCTTGAAAATTATCAGTCGCCATCCAGCGACCGTCAGCACCAGCACATCAGTCGTAGTCTTCTTCATACAGTTCGATAGTGGTACCATTCTTAAGTTTAAGGGTGTCACCTTCTGCGGATGCTATCTCTTGATATAGTAAGAGTTCTTTTAATTTAACAGCATTATTTAGCATTTCTTCACCTAACTTTCTACGTAAAATGTATATGACCTGTTCATTTCACGGCCATTCATGAGCATATAATCTAATCGAATTTGTGAAACACTACCGTCTAGAAATGACGGTTCAACATATGTTCTGATTCTTTCACCAGTCGGGTTCCAATATGATTTTTGAATGTCACGAAGCACCGTGTAAAACAAGTCACGTTGACTATTACTTGTGAACCTCACTGTAGCTCCGTCTAATTTCGATAGTGTTCGCAAAATACTGGTCGGAGTACCACTGTAGAGTTCAAGTAATTCAGTGAGTCCGTCACCAGTCATGATATAATTAGGTGTGAGGCAATCAAACATTTGCTTGATGTCTTCGTCGGATATACTTTTGTCCAAATATTCTTTGAATTCTTCGTCTGTCATATCTAAATCTGGACGTTTGAGTATTACCATTTTTATCTCCCCTTTCTGAAAAACAAGGTCACCGTAAAAGTGGTGACCTTTTTATTACACAGCTAAGTCAAATTTCAGCTGTGGTGTATTGTATTCATATCCTGAGAGGACAAAGTCTTCAGGTTTAATGTCGTAGAAGTTAGTCCCTTTCGGACATGTCAGTTCTAGTTTTGGTGAACATTCTATCTCGGGTCTATTCAATAGTTCTAGTGCTTGTTCGAATTGATTATCGTAGATGTGTAAGTTATTTACGAAGTAGCAAAACTTACCTGCCTCCCAACCAAAATGACAAGCAATCATCATCTGCAGTGCCACATATTGCATAGAATTGATGTGGTGAGCAACTAGCATATCATTACTACGTTGTGTTAATGTACAGTCCAGATATATTGTTTTTCCAACTTGTCGCACATCAAACATAACGTTATATGCGCATGGGAGTAAACCGTCTGTTGCGTCAAATGCTTCATAATCCCAAAGTGATATTACATTACGTCTATTCCACGGGTTTTCTTCTAATTGTTTGAGTATTCGGTCAATGATGTTGTGCTTTTTGACTATCGCACCATATCGTTCTCCAATATTGTTTTCACCATCAACAGCCCATAAGCGCCAGTATTTGACATTGTATTTTTCTTCTAGGACTGTCAAGTCGTTAGTTTGGTCTTGATAAATCCAGAAGATTTCTCTTATGGCTGATTTGATGGGGATTTGCCTTAACGTTGTGATTGGAAATTCACCTTTTTGAAGGTCGTATGTGTCGCATACTTGTGTAATATATTTGGAGTGAGCCTTACGACCATCAGAATATACAGGTCGCGCATCTCCACTCATCACTCCGTCTGTGAGGATATTTTCTATATTTCGTTTGAAGATTTGGTCAGCTTTTGTCATTTTGTTACCTTCTAATTACAAATTTCTTCAGGTCAACTAGTCTTGTTGGTCTAGTGTTGACATTTTCTGTACGGAAAACATGATTAGCTTCCCATGAGTCGCTATACTCACCACTTTCCGAGTTGCTAGGTTCGTCAGTCTCTGATTTGAAGCTCTCAATACATTTCTTAAGCGTGTCAAAGTCTGGGAAATCATAAGAAGCACCTAACATCCTAATACTCGATATATCCTCGAAATCATCATCTAGGTATTTGCTTGCGTCAATAAGCTCTGGTTCTTCCCTAATCGATAAGTCTTCGGGTAACACGTGCTCTGTCAGGTAATCTTCAAGTAACTGCTCGTTACCATTTACCGATTCGATAACTTCAATCATTTCATGTACAATTTCTTGTGTAATTGAGCTTGTAGCAAGATTTCCATTTGGGTCACCGATTTTAACGCCCGCGGCAATTTCAAATCGTTGCAGGGCGCGTCTAACAAGTTCGAATGTCACGACGTCTTGTATTATCACTCCGTTAATTGAATATGTTGGTAATGTGCTGATTGTGTCCCCTGATTCTATAGTTTTAGGATAATGTATTTGTATTTTCATAGTTATAAGCCTTCTTTCGTTATAATTTATTTGTTGTTTTAGGGTTCAAATTGTCTAGTAGTACTTCATACTCATCTATCATTGAACATGTCTTAGATAACATATCATCTAAGTCACGACCGTAATACCAAAATAGTGGTGTGTTCTTGTGCTCTACGATGAAGCCAATATTTTCATCTGTATCGACAATTGTGTAAATATTATTAGTATTGTATCGTGAGAACTTTGTGCATTGGTAACCATCCACTTCGGTTTTTGTACGATAGTATGAGTACAAATGTTTTGAAAAATCAGGATTTAAGTCCAGATGACTCTGGCTTTTTCTGCCGATTTGTTTTAGTCTATCGAGAAATGATTGATGCTGTTTGAGTACGTCTAGCTCACTAGTATATAGCTGTTTTAAGTCGGCACCACGCTCGTTAGATAATTCTATGTGTCCGTAAATGGCACTACACTTGATTATATCGGAGTTCGAGTATACCTCAAATAGTATTGTGCCAGATATGTCTTCTGGGTTTGTGAGTTTAAATGTGGCGAGTTCGGAACTTTTCTGCTTTCGAAACTCGGCTATCGTTTTGTCTAATTGGGATAATGACGGGTTCATAATATTTCTCCTTTCTTTAGCAATCAAGAAAATTACGGGGCCCGGGGTGAGCCCCGTTGTAGCCTAAAATGTATATTTTAGGCGAATTAATCGTGTTGAATTTTGTAGTCGGCAGTATTGAACACAACTTCGATTTGTTTGATGTCTGACACACCTGATTGGTTTGGAACAGGTGCTTCAATAGTATATGTTACACCATCGTGAGATTTCACATTAAGTGCTGTCGCACGGGTTGTGTAACTCGTGTCGCCTAATTCAAAGCGTATGTCTCGACCATCCGGATTAGAGAGGTATAGTTTACTTTTGTCTTTGGTCACATGTAAATTATATTCCGATGAATCCAGGACTCTTATATCTTCTTTTGTCGTTTTGAGTTGGAAATTTGACACAATCACGCAGATTGTTGCTACTACAATCGCACATGCAACGCGACGATGACGTCTATATTGCGGGTCAGTTATATCTTCGTCGTACATGACGAGCATACCCAAGAATATCAGGAGAAGCATTGCTATACCAGCTAGCACAGCAACAACTACTGTGACGCCCCAATTGACTTGCTCATGAGTTGTAATTTCGATAATTCTCAGCATATCATTTACCTTTCGACTTTTGATTTTTCTAATGGGAATGGTTTTAAGTCTATGCCACCATCACTTATGTTCTTGGCGATAGTACCTACGATTCGTTCACCCCGTTTTTCTGAACGAAGAGCGTTTTGTATATCGATGTCCGCTTGTTCCGAGTCGATATGTGTACAGTAGTAGAATTTATCGTCTTCATCAAGGATTGTGAGATATTCACACGATTCCTTGTAAATTACATCGTCTAAATCTTCGATAATAGGCTCTTGCACTACTGTTCGACCCATAAATTTAACTTCGCGAGGTAGAGAATCTGGACGTCGCCTAATTATACTGATTCGGCATGGATACGTGTCGTGCGGTGTTTTGGCGTATATACGTTTTTCATCTTTTGATAACTTGAGGGCGTACTCGTCATCTTTGATTATCTTCCCGATAGTTATACTTTTCGATGTTACAGTGGAGATAAGTAGGACTATGAACAGCACGTTACATAAGATAACTGTTATCGAGACGGATGAATTTAGATACGAAAGAGTATCGATAATAATCAACGTTATGAGAAACAGACTCCCGTACGCGACTCGTTGCTTTTTGGTTGGTGGTTTATGTTCCGCGACTTCAATCTCTACAAAATCAGGGTCTCGGTTTATGTAATCCTCCAGACTGTAGACCTTTTTGTTGGCCCAAAACTCTCGTAACTTAGCGAGCATCAGTAATAACCTCTATATTTGTCACTATATATTCGTCATTTCTGTCAATTGATAGTGTTAGTGGTTTTCCATCATAACCAGAGCAGAATGTGTAATTAGTTGCTTCGGGTTCAATAGTCGCCAAATCGTATGGTACTGGTTCACTAAGTTCAACGTCGTAAATAGCGCTTTCGAATAGGCTCTCAAAAATACCCTCTGGACATTCTAGTGTTTCAATATTGTCTAATAAGATTTGTGCGAACTCTTTTATCTTATCGTCTTCACACAAGTCTAAGAAGACTTTTGCGATGTCTTCACGCAATTCAAGACTATCATTTCCATTTAGTATTTGTTGTAATTTATCTGGTAACATATTTTACCACCTTTCTGGGACAAAGACTTTGCCTTTGTCACTTATAGCTATTTCATTTGCGACCTCGAGTGGTCTTGTTATTTTGTTGAAGTCGAGATAATCGATTATCTCGTCACGATGATTGATTGGCACGCTTTCTAGGAGGTACCATCTTTCACGCACATAGTCTTCGATAGAATTGAATATTGCGATAGTTCTACCTAGGAACATATCGATGATTTCTTCGGCTGACCAACAATCTGTAGTGTTATATAATTCGCACATATCCTTGTAATCTTCTGGTCTAAGTTCAGTGTCAACAAATTCGATAACATCCTGGATGGTATATCCTGCTGAATGAAATAGTTCACGTATAGTGTGGAATGGGATATCTTCGAATTTTACATCAAACCTGGTTAGACACTGGGCATCTAGCTCATCTAATGGGAGATTATTGGTATTATCGAAATGTATTATAATTCTGGTCATTATTGTTCACCTACTTGTTCATATCTACTTAAATCGAACATACTCATATGTTCACTCGCCGGTTCTATTTTTGCGGTTTTGTCAACAACTATTCGTAGCGGATTGTTGTGTCTTGACGACTCTGTGGGTTCGAATGAATAATCAGTATCAGTCATACCTACCAATTTATAGTTATAGAATATGTGCGTTTTTGTTCGTACGTTGTAATATTTATTCAGTTCCATATGTTCACCTTCTGTTTGTTATTCGTCTACAAATGTAGACGACTATTTATTTTGTTGATGTCTACAAGTGTAGACGACTATTTAGTTTTGTTGATGTCTACAAATGTAGACGATTATTTAGTCTAATTTACGTCTACATTTGTAGACGTAAATTAGTACAGTATATATGTGAATTATAAGACGCGTAATCTACAATTACTTGATTGTGATTAGTCTTATATTCCACGTAGGGTGCTGTTCCCATAGTGCTTTCGATATGTTTTTCAACAATCTCTGATACTTGAGCTGGGTCGTCTGTTACACCGATAATATCATCGTGAGTGCGATGCCCGTCACGAAAACGGACATGCACTTCTATCGGTTTTGTTGTGTCAATACGTTCTAACATCAATTTACACCGCCAATAGTTCGATGAAACTGTTGGTTGAGATACCCTCCATTGAGAAGTCGATTGAGTTCTCTTTCTTCTCGTTTGTGATTTCTATCCCAGCAAACATGCAAAACTCATGGAGGCTCAGTGAACATTGTTCTTTTCTCTCAACAAGTGAGATTAGTGCTTGTGATGTTGTCTCATCAGGCATGAACCCACCTATTGAGAAGTTTGTGAGCACTAATTGGTCACTTAGACTTACAGCAAATGTTAGTGGGTCGTCACTCTCAATACGGTTGTGGAAGATTATCTGGTCTTTATGGATAATTCCGTCACGTCTTGGGATTACTTTCCCTTCACCAATAAATAGTGTGTAACCTGGCTTAGAACCACGTGTCGAAAACGGTGACATATTAAACGCATAACTACCCACTGATGGGTCTATGATTAGCATACCTTCAGCGGCAAGACCTTGTTTGTTTAATCGCACCATATCACCACTATATACAACATTGCGTGATGTTTCTGAATAAAATCCAATATGTGAACCATCTAGACCTTTAGCGTGTAAATCTAAATCTTTATCCACATCCCAATAAAACCCTACTTGAGTGTTTGTTTTGATAGGGAATGATGTGTACATTGGGTATGAACCGATAAAGTTTTTACCTGACGTTGGCATCTTAATAGACGCTTTGTTACCACCAAGATATACGCTCACGTCTTTATCTTTGTATCTACGTCTCAACTCCATAGCGATAGATTGTAGGAGTTCGATTGCTTTGTCGGTACGATTTTCAGTACTATATTCTTTTATGAACACCTTACCATTTCTGATTCGGTACAACTGCAAGTTATCAGACTCTACAACGTTCATATGAACGTGTTCTTGCAAGTAGTTGAATATTTTTATCAGTTGGTATACACTCATATCGCGTAAGACACTCTCATCTTTATCAAAAATTGTCTCAGGTGTGTGGTCTATATGGACTTTTTCCGATAGACGCTTGATTTTGTTGATAGCTGGTCTTGCAGAAACAATATATTTACGAAGTAATAACCATAGTTGCTTATTTGGTCGGAAATGTTTTGCCAAATCAATTAATCCTAACTCTTCTTCGTACACTAAGATAAATGCGGCTACTTTCTCACGCTTTGCAGTACTCGCACAACTTAGTAGGAAATCAAAGTGGTCAATAACCGCTTTTGATTTTACCAGTTCTGTCGAGTCGGTCACCAGATACACAAGTTGTCTGAAAAATAGGTGTGGGTCAGCGATTACAAAACCAGTATCGGTCGCAAGCTTAATCATGATTTGTTTGTTACCAGGTACTGAATATATTTTGTAAGCTCTTAATGTCTGAACGAAATCATCAACATCTGATGTTGGTATTGCGAACGATTCGCGAACGAACTTGTTTATCATGTTCTTCATAGTGACGCTATCGACACATTCAATCGTAACCATGTGTTTAGTGACGTATTCGTTAACTACTGTATCTACTTCGTTAGGGATGTATAGACCATTTGACCAATAGTGGGTTAATCTGTCTATCACGACATCTATCCAGTCTTTTTCTAAACGTTCTGCGTAACTACTATAAAATGTTGCATTAGCGTTCTGTAAGTCAAAACCATACATCTCCAGTAATACATTTGTCACTTCGTCGTCTAATTGTGGTAAACCTTTCACATACACGCCGTGTTGTAATAACTTACGGGTATTTGCGATAGTACCTTGTTGTAATCTGTCTTTATCTATTGTCTTGAAATATTTTAATGTTATTTTGTGCATAAATAATCCTTTCTTAGTGATGCAATTATAGTGATTACCGTGATGGTAACGATAGTCATATAAGCCCAATATCCTGAGTTATAAATCCAGAGTTTGGTGTGTCCCGGGTCTATGTGATAATGGTAGTTATCGGCTATAACTGTAGCTGTTGGTAACATCCAGAATGAGCAAATAGAACCAACTATATCCACCCAGTATTTGTCACTTTCTGAAATCTCTGTCCACCATACCAATAGTAATAGGATGGGTCCAATTATGAACACAAGAGTTTGGTCAACAATCGGTGAGCTCGGTATATTATGAAAATCAAACATCTTACGCACTACCTTTAAATACCAGGACGGCAGGTGTTATAATTATGGTTGCAATAACCAAGTATACCCAATATCCCGAGTAAACTATTACTAAATTTATTTCGGACACATCCTTATGATTTAGGTATAGTTCTGTTATCAAAATTGTAATAGGTATGAACCACAATGAGAACACGGTTATTACAATATCCATTGTGCGTCCTAAAGATTTAGTCCACGACCAAAACAACGCTAGAAGTAGAGGTGCTGTTATAAGGTGAAGATTCGTATTACTCATAATGCGTTCAATGTCTATCAAGCTTAATAAGCTACACATCTTGCTCACCTCCTGGGTGTGTCACTATGAATTGTTCAATCATCACATTATCTTGGTCATATAGGGTAATTGTCGCATTTGATATATCCCAACCTAGTTGGTTAATTATATGCTGGTATGAGTCGTAAAATTCAGGGTATACAACCTCTACTGATTCGATAGTCACCTTATTTAGTGTTGGATATTGTACTCGCAACATCGGTAGTGTCTTTTCTCCGAATACGCGCGTGTACCACACACTAGGTGTTTGTTCATTGTGTGTGATTGTTTCATTTTTAATCTTGATATATTCGTCAACTATGAGTTTATCTATTATTACATTATTCGTGTCCACTAAACGTTTCTTCTCAAATGTGTTATATCCGATGGTTATCAAAGCTACTGTAGCTGTTGTTAGCGCGACATATTTCATAGTCACTCCTGGAATTATAGCGAATATAACCCATAACACAGTCAGTGCTACATAGATTGCGTAGCTATGCTTGATTCTTCGCTTCGCAACACGATGAGTTTCAAATAGTGTCAACAAATCAGCTTTTACATATTTTGTCATTTCTTCATCCTTTCAAGTTAAATATCAGGGTCTTGACAATTTACTACACTTATATTGTACCGTATATTGCGGTGTTCGTCAAGACCTTCTGTGATTTTTATTCTCTAATCTTAAATTGTTCTTGTTTGGGTTCTTCTTTACGTTGATTTTCGTAGAATTCCATTAATAGTTTCTTGCGTTCCCTGTTTGGTATATTTCTTAAATTCACACCATCCACAGCGAAGTTCGGTCTTTCGTCTATATATTCATTTAGACGTTTTGTCGCCTTAGTAATATTCAGTCGGTCATAGTATATATGGCTTTCGGTATCTGGGTCGATATTCGCTGCGCGACGTAAATTAGCAACTACACCATGTTGTTTAACGTACTCATCATGTACCCAAACAACATTTTCGTCAGCATCAGTTGTGACTATTGGTGTGTTCAAATAATACAAGTGATAGTAACCGTCTTTTTCCATTAAAAACGTATCTTTGAAATATACTACTTGTATGAGTCGTGGTAAATTAAATTCCATTGTTCTCATTCCCCTTTCAATTTTCGTACAAGACGCATAAAGTCATCGCATCGTGCATTAATTTGTTCTTCTGCAAAGTGTGCGTTTAGAAATTCAGCCGGTAAATTCATATATATAATCTCACCGAGACATGTGTAGTCATCTATCCATGACGAATCAACAGACGTTGCGATGTGGTCTTGCACATCAACCATTATGTAAGTTGGTATTTCCCCTTGGATGGTGATTACTTCACTAATTAACTCATCCATTTGTTGACCTACGTGGTGTTCGATATTAGATAATTTGGCGAGCTTTTCGTCTATTATGTCGAAGTCTAACTTTCTTGATAGCTCCATAATAGATTCAAGTCGGAATAATTCCACTATTGACATATCCTGTGGTTCTGGATTTATGAGGTGCTTTAGTGTGCCGTTTTCGTGAGTAAAACATATATGATATGGTGGCTCTAATTTTTCACATTCGTGAATGATTTGTTTTATATTTTGTTCTAGATATTCTTTATAGTTCATTTTTCACAATCCTTTCTATAATGATGTGTTGCGCTGTTAGTTTTAGGATTCCTATAGCTTCCTCCATCGTATATACTGATATATCCCTATGTCTTAGTAGGGTTCTAAATTCAGAGGTGCAAGGTCGGTAACCCAACCCATATTGTTCGAAGCCCGCTAAACTTTCCCAGTAAGAACCGGGGTATGGTAGGTCGTCTTCAAAATTCTTGTTCCCTTTAACGTATTCTTGGTGAAGTATGTTGATTTCTAAGTTTTTCTCGACAATATCCTTTAGTTGTTTTTCGCCTACAAATCGCATTTTCTTAAGTAATAACTCTTGTGGTGTGAGTTTGTCTATTTCGATGAATTCTTTTAATTTTTGTTCTAATTGTGTCAAGTTTTTCACCACCATTTTTGATTCTTTAAGGTTATCTATGAAATGACAGGGGTTTGGGGTCAATCCCCATGATAGCGAATTTGTGTACACAAATTAGCGAAAAAAAGCGTAAAACACTTCCATATTGAGTTGATGTGTGATATAATGTAGATAGATGAGATAAAGGAAGTGATTAAGATTAAAACATATCATGTTGGTGGATTCAATCCGCTTAATAGATGTAAAACATTAGCGGACGCTCTTGCGAAAGCTAAAGATGATGATATAATAGAGATACATAAGACAATAAAAGAATCGGTCACAATAACGAAAGCCGTGATAATTAAAGGAAATAATAACAAATTCCTTAGCGAACAGGGTGTTGTTGGTATTAGCACTAATAACCACCTTGTTATTTACGATATGAACTTTGTGAGTGAGACGCGTAGTAACGCAATTGTGAGTGAAGGTCGCCTGGAACTTAATAATTGTAAGTTCAAAATCAAGGGGCCTGTACGAGAGTTCTACCCGTTATTGTGGGTTAAATCAGGTACTTGCACCGTACGCGCTTGTGAACTAATGAGTGTTCAAACAGAGCCTGAGGTGCAGTTTGCTGGATTTGATACTAAATTCTCATCGTATTACGGTGGGGATATAGAACTCAGCACTCGTGTGGAAAAAAGTTTCATTCAAGGCCCAAGTCAACTACGTGGATGTGACTTGTCTTCTACGGTACTTGACCAATTTAACTTAGAGGATTGTAGGTTGAATAAATTCGTAACTCTGGGCGATGGTATAATGGCAAGTTGCCTACTGCAACCAGAACATAGTGAACCATCTGTTAAGCTTGAGAAAGAACATTCGCTTGGTCCTCTTGGAAATCAAACGGGTTCATTGGTGTGTGCTTATGTGGATGGGAATGTCGTTATTGACAACTTACTGTATGCAGGCTCAGCTGACTTTATGGGTATATTTGGTGTAAACTGTAATATTACTCTGAAAAACACGAATTGTCCAAAAGGAATACTACGCCACAAACTCACATCGTCAGCATTTAGTGCTATGGATGTTGTAGATGATAATTTCTGGGAATTTGATTCGACGAATGCATCTTTTGTGCGCTCTAAAGTTAATTCTAATAGTAAACAAAAGACTGCTGTCGAGAAACTAAATGAACTTATCGGTCTACATCGTGTTAAAACCGAGATTGAGAAGATTCTAATCAACAATCAACAACGTAAAGTCAATCAGAATAAAGACTTCGACTTCTCATACCATATGATATTTGCGGGTGACCCTGGTACGGGTAAAACTACTGTGGCTCGTATTGTTGCTGAAGCGTTATTTGAGATAGGAGCTATTCCTGAAAATAAACTTACACAAGCTACAGTTGACTCCCTCATTAAAGGGTATGTTGGTCAAACAGCGCAAAACGTTAAGGAAATTATCGATAAGGCGCGTGGCGGAGTTCTATTTATAGACGAAGCATATCAACTATCTGTTAAAGATGGTCAGAACACATTTAATGATGATGCGCTCTCGGTGCTAATTCGTGAGATGGAAGATAACCGTAGTGACCTAATCGTGATAATGGCTGGATATACCAAAGAGATGAAAGAATTACAGGCATCTAATATTGGTATTGAGCGTCGTACTGCGTGGATTGAGTTTGATGACTACACACCGGAGGAAATGGCTCAAATATTTGAGCTTATGCGAAAATCAAATGAAATCGAGTATGAAGACCCCGCGCTTGAGCGTGCGATGCCAATTATCTTTAAAAAGGTGACGGAACTACATCTATCTAAACCTGATACAAATGGTCGATATACCAATGGTGGTAACGGGGGATTAGTGCGTAACGTACTTCAGAGCATTATTACTGCCCGAAATTACCGTATGGCTAAAGAAGGCGGGACTGACTGTATGACAAAACTTGATATTCAAAACGGAGTTAATCAATACACGGCAAGTGTTCGTGAACGAAAATAAAAAGAAAGCCTATCGGCTTTCTTTTTTTGTAACTACATATTGATAGGCTACTTTTATCGGTTTTAGATATACTCCATAAATGTTCAGAGTCATCAGATTCAGAAACTCACCTAACACATATATCTGTAGCGTAGTGATGGGTAGACTCCTGAATGCTTTTCGGAATGAACCAAGTTGTAACGCACGTAATTGGTAATATGAAAGGATACCTATCATAATTACCGGGAGTACGTAGAATATTGGTGAGATAAACCCCAAACCAATACTAAGTATAATTGATGGGATAGTCCATACAATTTTTTTCATATACATCCACACTAGCTTGGGCAACGTGTATCTATAACCCGTAGCCAACTCATAGAATGTTCGAGTACAGTATGTGTGAGCAATAAACCATATTGATAGACCGATGAGTGTGACTGTCACTTTAGTCCAATCAGGCTCTATTATGAGATGACCGTGAGATTGAACCCACCTATTGAATAACAAGAGGGTCTCATACCCTGGGTCTAGTAAGAGTACGAATGCGACTATATTTATGAGTGAGTTTATAACCCCAAGTCCTCGCATACCTTTTGTATTTTGCACGATAAATTTCGCATCTTTACGATACTCTCCTGTGAGAGTGAAATGTTTCTTTATTTTGTTCATAGCACACCTACTTAAACTCAACGTCTACTAGCTCTGTAGGTTTAATTGTCTTACGTCCTAGTCCCGAGACACCTTGTAGGCTGAGTTTATTTATTTTGAATTCCTGACCATTTATAGTGACGTTTGTAGCCATTTCAGGAATATCATAGTACGCTATGAGTTGTTCTTTTGTTTTACCTGACGCGACTTTGGTTGCTTTTTGTTTTGTCATATATTTTCGCATATCAGACACTCTGACATGACCACTCGCAAATATGAATAATCCCAGATGTTCTTTATCTTGTGACACCGTTGTAGTTATACCAACGATGTTTGTAGCATCGACTAGTGCAGTTGCGAGTGTCCCTCGGTCTTTTGTTGGTTTCTGATTTTCTAAGTGTACATTCCATAGAACACCCTCTGAATCAAAGAACCCTATACGGTCTTTTGTTGTTAGCTTGGTTGCACCGTCAAACTCTTTATTTTCGATGCGGACATATTGATATTTATCCATCGCGACAAATACATCAACAACTTCTTGCTCGATAGTTGGGGCTTTTGTCACAGACTCCTGTACAATCTCGGTTTGTCTTTCAGATGGTAATTGTGGTAACATCTGTTCATGACGTTTGATTATTAGTTTATGACGCTTTTTCTCATCAGTTACGATTGCTTCTACTTGAGCTATCTCTTTGTGGAGTGATTGACCTTCTTTTACAAGCTCTTGTTGGTCAAAACGAGATAATTTATAGATAGCAATACCTGCTATATGTTCAGCTTGTTCTTGATTGAATCGGAATGTCTTAATTGTTTTGTGATACTTTTTCGGTACATCTAAGATTTTACCTGTTGTTAGAACCTCTATCAACTCAGCTTTTGATGCCGAGGCTTTTGCGGACGCTATTACTTCATCTACTACGTTTTGTAGAATCAGTAATCCGTGAACTATATTCATTCGTTTTTGAAGTCCAGCTAGTTTTAGGCTATGTTCATTCTTCACTATTTCATGCTGGAACTCTAAATACTCTTTAAAGTACGATTTGAGCGAGTACTGCTTAACTTTATTGTTATTAAGAGCTAGGAATTCAAATCTATATGTTGATTCTAGTCTCGTCTTGGCGAATAACATTTGTATAACCGCGTCAGGGTTTGCTCCTTTAGCAAGTGATAACTTAATATCAATTCCGTCACGACCACTGTTGTCGGCAACTTCTGTAATCGTAGGGAATTTGGCTGGCTGTTTTACCTTCTTACCACCCTTTTTGATAACTCGCTCCATTGACCCTTTAGTGAGCTCGTCAACTAACTTATCCATTGACCCCGAGAATGTGAAGGGTAGTTCATAAATGTGTAGGCTGTGTTGTTTCCTATCGTATCGTACTCGACCTTGAAGTCGTAGCGTACCAACACCTGTCTCGTATATCTCGAGTAGGTCATCTTGGTTAATAATTCTACCTTTTGACGGGAAATCTGGTCCTGGCATAATCTCAAGTAGTTCATAGGTCTTAATTTTTGGTTTCTTAGCGTACGCAATAAACGCGCTAACAGCCTCATGTGGGTTGTGAGTTGGGATTGACCCTGAAATACTAACGGCGATACCAATCGAACCGTTAATGAGTAAATACGGGAGTTGTGCTGGTAAGACTGTCGGCATCTTTTCTGTTTCATCATAGTTTGGTACGAACGGGACGATACCTTCCTTGAGGAATTCACCATATTTTTCTCCTGCAGGTGTCAGATTTGCTTCGATATACCTACCATGCGCTGCAGGGTCACCGTAGATTGACCCGTTATTACCTTTTACTTTTACGATTGGTAGTGGATTTTTCCACCATGTCGATAGTCCAACAAGTGCGCCAGCGATGGCTGTATCACCATGAGGGTGGTATTTACCCATAACTTGTCCTACAATTTTACTAACTTTTGCTGGTCTACTTTTTGATGTTAATTTCGAATCTAGCATATCGTATACGATTCTACGATGTACAGGTTTAAGACCATCCCGCACATCGGCTAAAGCTCTATCTTCTATTGTATGCATGCCGTATTCGTAATAATCATTTAGAAACGAATCAGCGGTATTCACTGTGTTTATTTTTACCATTTTTTTTTCGTCCTTTTCTTGTTTTGTTTATATTATATCACACTAAAGTTGTGATTGTCAACGGTGTTTAAAAAACCCGGAAAAAAAATTAGGTCAGTGGAATGACCACCGTAAAATTATTTCCATGGAGTTTTCCCCTTTCTGCATAATTAAATGCGAGGTAGCACTGGGCAGGGATACCCAGTGCATATTTTATGGTCGGTGTTTGACACCTATGCGCTCAGTGGGATTCGAACCCACACGATAATAATCGCCAGCCCCTCAAGCTGGTGCGTCTGCCGTTCCGCCATGAACGCGTAATACCCAAACCGAAGTTTGGGTTTATAAGGAGAAATATCACTGTACATCGCAATGTACAGTTATGTGCTCGGTGGGACTTGAACCCACATGATAATAATCGCCAGCCCCTCAAGCTGGTGCGTCTGCCGTTCCGCCACGAGCACTAAATGGGAGGGTTAAACCCTCCCTCGTTATTATTTTGCAGTATTTTTACGTCTTAAACCTACAGCAGTAAGTAATGCTAATGCACCTAATCCAACTGTTGTAGTAGACTCACTACCAGTGTTAGGTAATGTTTTACCTACTTTAGTAGCTTTAGTAGCTCCAGCAACTTTAGTTTCTGTTACTTTGTTAACTACCGGTTTTGTTACGTTTGTTGTAGCATTTTGGCCGATAGTGTTTACTTTAGGTTTTTCAACACCTACAGCGACAACTTTATTCACTGGTTTGATTTCGCTAACTACTGTTTCTTCGATAGCTTTTAACACACCATTATCAATGAATTTCATTACTTTAACAACACGGTGACCGTTTACACCCTCTTGTTTAACTACTTTTTCACCAACCGGGATTGTAGTATCTTCAGTTTCAACTGTGTTAAATTCAACGTCTTCTTCGCGAGTGAATTCTTCGATTTCAATCGCTGGTAATTCGTCAACAACAGGTGTTACTGGCATGTGCTCAGCAGTGTAGATTCCAAGTAATGTTACATACTCTTTTTCTAATCCAGCTAATTCACCGTTTAACTTACCTTCAGTGTTTTTGAACTTAGACACTTCAGCAGTAAGTTTGTCGATTTCATCGTTTAATTTGTCGATTTCTTTATTCACTTCAACTAATCTAGCTTCGTTTTCAGCACGTTTAGCAATCTTGTTTTCTAACTCAACTTTTTCGTTAGTTAATGTAGCGATTTCGTTTTCGATAGACTTGATTGCGTCTTCAAATGCCACACGAGCTTCAACAACTTTGTTGTATTCAACTACTGCGTTAGCGTGAATAGCTTTTGTTTCTGCTAGTTTAGCTTGCGCTGCACTTTGTGCTTTGATTGCGTCACTTAAAGCTTTTTCTTTAGTTGTTTTGTCAGCAGTTACGTTACGTAAGTTATTTTCAGCGTCATCTTTAGCTACTTTTGCATCGTTCACAGCTTTTACAGCTTCGTTGTATTTAGCTTGAGCATCTGGTGTTTTAGTTTGAATAGCGTTTAATTCAGCTACTTTAGCACGAGCAGTATCTAGAGCTGTAGTTGCTTTAGCTAACTCTGCTTTTGCTGTTTCTAAATCACTATTTACTTTGTCTAATTTAGCTTGTAATGTAGCTTTATCTTCGTACACAGCATTTGGTAATAATGTTTGAGGTCCGTAGATAGCGTCATATGAACCGTTCTTAACCGTTGATGGGTTAATCGCTATAGCGTGAATTTGCATAAAGTCTGCACCTTCAACTTGTGATAATGCGATACCTACGTTCTTGTCACGTACCAATGTAATAGCGTGTTGGTAGTGACCTGTAGTTGGCCCTTCGTGTAAGAATTGGTTTGCAGCCATATAGATTTCGTGGAATAATTGTTGTTTAGTGATTTGCATACCTTCGAAGACACTACCAGCTAAGTTTTCGTAGAATTGGCTAGTTGTATCTACACCTGGTTTAGCTGAAGTTGGTAAACCACGTTTACGCGCAGCGTCGTTGATTCCACGACCAAAGTGACCAAACTTTTTAATGTTGTTGTCCACAACTGATTTAGCTACTTCACGAGCGAATTCGACAGCGTCTTTGTGTACTTTTACTTTTTCAGTAATCCCTAACTCTTCACGAGCTGAGTTGATTAATTGAGCAAAGTATTGAGATGCTTCAACTAATACGTCTGTTGGGATGTTGTTAACGTCGTATACAACACTATTGTCTTTTGCATTAGTGTAACCTTCGATAATTTCATTGTAATCATGGTTCTCGCGTAACTCTCTATCAGCCTCAATTACTTTCTTGATAGCTTCTTTACGTTTTGCACTATTCTCTTCTGAGAATTTATCCCAAGCGGCGTCTACACGGTCGAAGTAATCAGATGCACTCTCACCAGGTTTTTGTGGGTTAGCTTTCTTCCAAGCGTCTCTATCAAATCTTGCTTCGTCAATAGCTTTGAATTCTTTGAATGCTTTAATCCATTCTGGTGTAGTCACTACTTTTGTTGGATAAGCGAATGCGTTCTCAACAGCTTCTTTTGCGTCTTTTTGTGCTTTAGTTGCTTTTGTAACTTCACTTGTTTTGTCTTCTTTATCTTTTGCTTTTACGATAACATCAGCGTTTGCATTTACTTTTTTCTCAGATAAATCTGCGTCAAAAGCTTTAGCCGCGTCTAAATTCGTTTTAGCTTCTTTTTGTTTAGCTTCTTTATTTGCTAAATCAGCAGTAGCTTTTGCTACGTTGTCTTTTGCGATTTCTTCAGCTTTAGGGTCTAATGCTTGTTTCTTAGCTTCAACATCTTTGTCAGCTTTATTTACATTTTCTTGAGCTTTTTCTACTTCTTTAGCTTTTTCTTGAGCTACAGTTTGTTTTCCAGCTTCATTTGTTTTAGCTTTCTCTAACTCTTTCGCTTTATCAACTTTATTTTGTTTTTGAGCATTGATTTTATCTTCAATTTTAGCTACATCTGCTGGAGTAGTATTTTTCGCATCAGCGATATCTTTTGTTAATTGACCTTTTTCTTCAGTCAAAGCTTTCTTAACTTCAGTTTTGTTGTCAACAGTACCTTGTACTTTGTTGATTTCTTTTTGAGTGTTAGACACTTCAGCTTTCTTATTGTCGACAGCTTTCTTCGCGTCTAAAACTTGATTGTCTGTTACTTTTGTCACTTTAGTTGGTTGTGTAGCTTCTGTACTCACTTCATTTGTAGTGTTGTCTGCTGCTGAAGCATCTCCACCACCTACTAATACGGCTGTACCTGCAGCGGCTAATGTTGCAATTGTCATAGTTGTTTTATTCATAATTTTATACCTCGCTTGTATATTAATATTTTATTTTTCCGATTTGACTCGGGTGAATTTTTATTCATGAAAATTAAGGGGTTTGGGGTCAGAACCCCATGACCTGCACTTTGTGTAGACAAAGTGCGAATAACTCATTGTCAAAATTAATCCGGTTTCATCGTTTTTATAGATTTTAAATTTTATCACAAAATAGAAGGGGTTTGGGGTCTAACCCCATGGGGTCAGGCATTTGGTGTACACCAAATGCCGAAAACTATTTGTCGAAGAATAGTTGTTTACGTTTTGCGGTGTTATCTCCCATCAGGTCATCGATGAGTGAAGCTAGCACATCAGGGTCATCCACGCGTAGTTGAGTTAATTTTCTTGTCTGTGGATTCAGGATGGTTTCGTTTACCTGGTCAGCAGAAAGCTCCCCTAGACCTTTGTTTCGCTCGACATATTTAGGTTTGTTGCGACTGAGATATTTTAACTGCTCATCTTCAGAGTATGTGTAGTGAATCTTATTACGTCCGTAGTTCACAAATAATGGTGTATCTAGGAAGTACAGATGACCACCCAACACAACACCTGGGGCATATTTCATAAACAACGTGATGAGTAATGTGCGAATATGTTTACCGTCAACGTCTTGGTCAGTGCCGATGATTATTTTATGATACTTCAGTTGTTTCGGGTCGTATTTAGCACCGAATGAGATACCGAGAACAGAGAAGATAGTAGTAATCTCTTGGTTTTCCAGCGCTTTAGATAACGTTGCTTTATTTACGTTAAGCACCTTACCGCGAAGTGGTAATATAGCTTGGAAGTCTGCGTCCCTGTTTGCTTTAAGGGTACCTGCTGCCGAGTCACCCTCAACCAGTATGAGTTCTAGTTTCTTAGGGTCTTTTCCACGTGCTTGAGCTAGTTTTGTAGATAACGCAATCTTTGCGTCTTTTTTTGAGATAGTAGTATTCTTATCTAACTCTTTAGCTTTCTCGTACAGTTCTTTGATTAATTGGTCTAAGAGTTTGTGTACGGCAGTTATATTTTTATCGAGATGCAATCTCGCTTTATCATAAAAGACGTCACTCACCATCGGGACTACTTCTTTGTTATTTAGTTCGTCTTTAGTTTGAGGTGACAACATAGGATTATTATGTTTGAAGTCAATAATGACATGAGTTCTTTGCATTAGAGTCTTTTTCTGGAACAATTTACTAACGTCGTCGACATTCAGAATCTTTTTGATTAGGTCTATTTGTTTTCGATATTTTGTGTTTAGGTCTGAGCTGAACTCAGCATAATAATGCTTCATTAGTCGAACTAGCCCATCTTCAAATCCTTTTACGTGTGTTCCACCTAGCTTATTACGGATACCGTTTGTAGATGCTTCAAGAGAATATGTCTTATCGTCTGAGAATACAAGGGCAATATCCGCTTGCATATGCACCTCAAATCCGTCAACTTCTTCTGATTTATATCCAGAGACTATAAATGGTTTGGTCAGATTTTTCGTATCCGCTGTAATCTTATTAATATAGTCTAACAATCCGTTAGGGGCATGAAACGTATAAGTCTCACCCTCTTTTTCATTGATTAACTCAAGTGTCAAACCTTTATTGAGATACGCTCGTTGTTCTAAAAGTTGTTTTAGCATATCCTCATTCACCTTGGTTGTTGTTAGGCGTTTAGGTTTATTTGAAGGTTTGAAGTGAACTTGTGTACCCGTCTCTGGTGTCTTTTGTTTAACTTTTGGTAGTTTTCCATTTTTCAATTTGACTACAGGTTCACCGTCTTCAAAACGGTCATGGAATATGTATCCATCTTTGTAGATTGTTATATCAAGGAAGTCACTCATAGCGTTAGTAGCACATCCACCAATACCGTTTAATCCTCCAGAGAATCTGTTCGCATTTTGTTCACGATTGGCTTGGAATTTACCTCCAGAACCCATACGTGTATATACTAATCGCTCTTCAATTTCGCCTGGATTCGCCTTACTTTCATATGGGGAAATTCCGCGACCATGGTCTCGTACAACGATAGAGTCGTCAGCTTTTAGTGTTACGGTTACTGGTTTAGTTTTATCTGGATAATTTGGGTATTCGTCAATTGCGTTATCGATAATTTCACGAATTATTGTCGCTAATCCGCATTCACCATTGTCACCGATAAACGTCCCTGGACGTTCACGTATTTGGTCAATGTCAGATAGTAATAATATAGTGTCAGTCATAAATAAGTCCTTTCATGTCTTTGTTAATTCCACAGCGGGATTTGAACCCACTTTTGCACCGTGCGTGGATTATAGGTTCTCAATTCAATTATATCATATAGTTGTGCGAAATGCAATAGTTAAACGATTTTTTCGTAGACTAAATGTTCATCCTTATCGTACCAAACTGGTGGTAATTCGGATTCTAACCATTCGATGTCTTCAAGGAGAAGAGATTGTAAAAATATATCGCGCGTAGGTGGTAGCACTTCATCAGGATGGTCTGATAGCCACTCGTCAACATTTTGACACATAACCGTGTCCCACAACGTATATGTCGCGTCACGGAAAGTATCGTCCCAGCATATAGGTATTATAGCCTCAGCGATAGCTTCGTGTTCCTCTATTCCTTCTTGAGTTGTATGCACAATGCAATCTCTGTTTGATTCATATCGTTTACAATAATTTGTGAAGGTTTCGACGTCTTTGATTTTGTCTAAGTTTTCCTGAATGTAATTCCTAAATTCTTTTAACTCGAATATCGCTCTGTCTGTGTATCCAGACCAATGGAAATAGATAGAATCCCTAGGATATTCCGCATAATAATTAATAATGACAAGTCTTTGCCCCATAACGTATTCCTCCCTCAGAAAAAACCACAGGATTAATCCTGTGGTTTTCCTAATTTTAGTTTTTCATTAGCTCTTGCTAGAGCTTCTAGTTCATTTGTGATGTCTGGTGTTTCTGGTAATACTGGTTGAGTTACTGCTTGAGCTACCTTGATATCTAGAGCATTTAGTCTTGAACCATAAGTTGCAAGAGTTTGTTGCATAGCATCAGCTTTTGTCTCTGTACGATTAGCGACACTCGCAATCTTCGCGATATCCGATGATGTAGACTCGAGTATCGGAATTATATCCGCAATAGCTTCGATTAGTTGACTCTCTTTCATCAGAGCGACAAGCTCTTTTAAGTCTTCTGATGTAGAAATTACGTCTTCATCAGCTTCTGCCGATACTATAGCTTCGATAAACTTGTCTAGCTTGTCGGAAACTTTATCCATACTCGCTTTAGTTTGTTCTACAGTCTTTTGTAGAGTAGTTTGGTTTTCAGTTAGAGACGCCACTTTCTTGTCGAAATCATCTTTTTGTTCGGTAGTTGATTTCATGAAGTTACTTAATGTCTCGTCCAAATGTTTTGTTGTCTCATGAACTTCTTTGTTACGCTTATCCATTAGACTTAGCGCGTTTATTACGTTTATGTTTGAACTAATCAGGGCTGAGACTAGTGTCTCTAACCCTTCTTGGTTCTTTTGTGTGTTTAATTCTGGATTTGTCATAGGCTACCTTTCTACTTGAACAGTCCGAAGAAACCTTTTTTCTCAGTTTCCTCAGCCTGAACTTTGTCGCTTTCTATTTCGTCGTATACAGGGTCTTCATCAACAAATTCAACGTCTAAGTCGTCTTGTGTGTTGATTAACTCATTTAGTGATTTGTCAGAATAACCAAATAAATCTTCGACATCTTCTGTAGTATCAATTCTGATTTCAGGTTCGAACGTAGCCACCTTCTCATCTAGAGAGTCTGTAGCGTGCGCAAATTTCTCAGTAGCATCGCTCATAATAGATAGGGTTTGACTATAATCAGCAACAACATCTGTTAGCTCACCCAGTACTAACTCTAGAGTGTCTAATTCATTTGTAATTTTCTCATCATTCGCACTGTTCGATACACTTATTGACTCAATAGTTTCACGTAATTCTGCTGTAGCAGTATTGATTTGAGAAATCTCTTCAATTTCATTACGAGCATCCAAAGCACTATGTACAGCCTCAATGCGGTCTTGAATGTTTGACATTTGAGTCTGGATAATTTCTGAGTGGTTAGTAATCTCGTCTAACACTTCACCTTTATGCTCTTTGATATTTTCAGAAACTTGCTTAGCTTCCATTTCTAACTCTTTTAAGTCAGTGTTATATTCAGTGATGTCTTTGATTAACTTGTCAGTAGACGCGCTGTGGCTATCTAATGAATTTAGCATTAGCTGAGTTTTACCTTCGATTTCACTTAACACTTGTTTGTTATCAAGTGCCTTGTTAGTGTTAGTTAGTGTTTCGTGCATTTTCGCTGTCATATTACCGATAGCGTCAATTTTCTTCTGAATGACACGATTAGCTTTTACGTTTGATAACGCAGAAACTGTTAGCTCTCTAGTTTGGTTATATAAATTTTCCATAGTCATGCGAATACCCCCTATTACTTACCTAATGCGTCTACACGTGTTTCAACAACACCTAGTCTTGTAGTAGCTGAATCTAGTTTAGATGTAAGTGTCTCAACACCACTATTAGACGTTTTGATGTCTCCGATTAGTGTATTCACTTTTTCAATTAATTGAACTTGACGTTCACTGTATTTTGCACTATCTTCTTCTTGTTTTCTTTGTAAGTCAGCAACGTCTTTGCGTAAAGCTTCGATTTCTTCGCGTGCTTCTGCGAGTTTAGACTCATATTCTCCACTTTCGACAGCGTCTTTGATGCTTGTTAGTTTGTTTGATACTGAGATTACTTGTTCAGTATATTTTTCACCCATAGCTTGAACGGCATCATGCACACTAACTTTGTTATCGCGTAATTGAGTAAGTATATCTGTTAAGTCTTGTTTAAATTCGTCTTTTAACTCAGCGTTAATACCGTCGAATTCTTTGATACTTTCAATGTTTTTGTTTAAATCTTGTAAACCTTCTTCAACAGATTCTGTGTTTTCGATTACTCGGTCTAACTTAGTGTTTGATTCAAATGCATTATCTGAAGTTGCTACTACAGTTTTCGCAATCTCAATAGTTGTTTGACCTAACTCGGTAACTGATGTATCGACACCAGCAATACCTTCACTTAGTTGTTCATTTGTAGAATTAGTTGTTTCTAATAGGGCTTTAATGTCTAAAATTGATTGTTCTTGATTCATATTATTTATTCCTTTCGGGTTAATTTGGTTTTAAAGCGTTTAATAATTTTTGTTGCCCATCTTCCTTATCACTAAGGCGCGCTATCACTTCAGTGTCGATAGTACCTTGGGCAATTAAATGTATGACTTGTACTGGTTTTGTTTGACCTGTTCGATGTAATCTGGCGTTCGCTTGTCGGTATACCTCATTCATCCATGTCATTGTGAGCCATATTATAGTATGCCCACCGTCTTGTATGTTAAGTCCATGACCTGCTGACTGCGGGTGGACAAACAGCACCGGTATCTCACCGTTGTTCCATCTACGTATTACATCTCGGACGTTCGGGTCGTTTGAACGTAGTGTTTCAAATTCAATAAACTTACGAGCTCGCTCGATATCCGATTTGAAGTTGTAGAAGACTAGTATCGGTGATGTTGCTGTTTCCACTATCTCCTTTAGTCTCTCAAACTTAGCGTTATGATAGACTATATACGGCTCGGACGGGTCTTCGGTGTATACGGCGCCTGCGGCTAGTTGTAACAGCTTGGAAGCTAATACAGCTCGGTTTCTCACAACAATCTCGTCACCGTCTATTGTGCTGAGACATTCCTGCTCATCATCTTGGAATTGCGACCGAATCTCTTTTTCGAATTCCCGGTAAGCTTTCATTATGTTTGGAGGTAGTGATATCTCCTCATCGATAAATGTTAATTCGGGTAAGTCAACTAGACCTTCACTTCGCAGAGCGATAACTGTTGGTCGCATTCTCTCAAATATAGCTTGGTCGGCGTTTGGTTTCAGTTTCCATTTATACACTTGACCTGTATTTTTGTTAACCATATCTGGTTCAAAGTAGTGCGAACGATATTTGTAGAAATTCTCCGATAAGAGTTGTTTGTTCGCGGGGTCAATTAACATCATTTGTGACCATATATCTAAGAGTGAGTTTGGTGCGGGAGTTCCTGTTAGTCCGATGAAATACTTAACATTCTTTGTGAGCATGCTCATATTGGTGAAGCGTTTCGTCTCAGATGATTTGAATAATGATAATTCATCGATAACGACACATTCAAATGGGAATGGTTCGTACCTATCGGTGTAATGATTAATGATGTTATCTAGTTGTTCGGGGTTTGTTGTCAATATAGTCGGCTTGTTTACACTGTCTAATTGCTCAAACAATTTTGCTCGCTTTTTCTTAGACAACCTTATATTGACTAGTACGTCAATATCATATCCCCATTTTTCAGCTTCACGCGACCATGTATCAAGTGCGACCATTATGGGTGCTACAATGAGAATTGGTTTTGTTGGATTTAACTCACCTTTTGTGAGTAGTTCATTTATCGCTGCGAGTGTGGCAAGCGTCTTACCTAACCCCATATCTACAAAGAGACCTGCGCGTTTTTTCTTTAAGACGAACTCGACCATTTGTACTTGATAAGGGCGTAGTGTAGCACCACTAGGTGTATGTATCTCGCGAATTATGGTTTGTGGTGTGTAAAATACTCGTTGGTCATTTACTATGACTTTATTTCCGTTTATGCTCGCTAAGAAATAGTCGTCATCCACAACGTGTTGTGGACTATTATATGCTATAGCAAAGTCGTATTTACCACTTCTAATTGATTCAACTAGTTCCCGAGTACTTTGCAACCTAACAGTGTGCGGGGACATTTGAGCTAATTGCGGGTTATCTGTGAGTAATGTGTCACCAGCAAGCCATGGTATAATCCCCTGAATCATAGCTTGGTTCAGAGGGTCTTTGACAATTAATATTTTCATAAATTATACCTTCATATTCTTGATTGGTGCAAATGATTTTCGGTGATGTTGCGTAATACCGTACGTCTCAATTGCGTTGATATGTTCTTTGGTACCATATCCAGCGTTTCGACTCCAACCATAGTGTTCACAACCTGGTTCGTCTTCACACCTACGCATCCATTCATCTCTTAATGCTTTAGCTACAATTGATGCTGAAGCGATAGATAGTGATTTAGTGTCACCCTTGACTATAGTCTCTTGTGTGATTTTCGTCGACGATGGTTTGTTCTTTCTCATCTTACTTTCAAAATACCAATCTTTGAGGTTCTCTAGCTCGTCCAATTTATCGTTTTCTAAGAGATAATTAAGTAAATAATTGGTGTTTGTTTGATTCCCATCGATTAATAAGGTTGTTGGCGTCGGGTTTGTCTTGTACGCACGAGCTACCGCCAGCTCAATCGCGTTGTTGATATTGTACTTGTCAATCTCTTCTGGTGTTGCTATACCGACAGAAACAGTTGTTGCAACTTTTAGTATTTCTTCAGTTAATTCTCTGTGCTTATCTTTCGGTACTTGCTTACTATCTGTCACATCAGGTAGTGTACAGTCTTCTGGTAGTGCGACCATTGCGACAAATACAGGGCCAGCTAAGCACCCTCGACCAACCTCGTCAACACCAGCAACGACCCCGTCGTATTTTCTTTCGTATTCTAAATTAGGCATCGTATAGTGCGTACGAATCGATGCACATTTGTATTTCGTCGACACTATAAGTGTCTAATTCGAAATGTAATTCATTCAGCATGGCAAGGAATCCGTCTAGACTTTCTTTAAATTTGCTGTTTAAGTACGGTAATATTTCTTCTGGGCAACCTTCAGTTATACTGAATTGTATGTTGTGGTCACCAGTCTTTAGAAATTGACTTAGAGGTATTTTGTTTGTCACAAGTTCATACGAGAAGAATTGTCTCATATCTTCGACTACGTCGTCGACATCGTTAGTATCTATATCGTAGACATATGATATATCGTCTATATTTTTAATTAGTTGAAATTTAACGTGCATACTATTGTCCCTTCCTATAAAATTCTTTTGTTTCAGGTGTCTTGAAGTAAGTTTGAGATATATAGCAGAGATATCCGAAGTATTTAGAGAATAATTCGTAGAACAAGTTATCGTCCACGATGATAGTGAATCTGCTATAGTCCTCACGAGCAAAATCCTCTTCTGTTTCAGGTATAGCTACATGCGAGATAACACTTGCGTCTCTAATATTTGTGAGGCCGTATTTCAACATAACACCTTGATATTTGTTGAATCGTTCATAGGTATCCACATCAGCAGTGAATTCAATTATATCACCAGGTACTAGCGTACCGAGGCTGATAAGTTCTCTAGTATAATCTGTCCATACATGGTCGGCAACAATGTTTCCTGTATTAACGTTTGTAACCTGTGCTAATAACATTGTTGGTCTTGACGAATCATGGTCACGCCCAAATCGACCTATACGTGCGCGATAACGAACGTTTGGTATTCTTGTACGTGCTTCTTTGTGCTCACTATGTAGTATTTCGCGTTTATCTTCAACGGGTGCTGTGATGACTTCGAGTATTTGTTCAACAGTTTGTTCCAATTTACGATTTTGTATCGTCACAATTCGACCAGGGTTTTCATTTGCGATTGTTTCATAACCCTCTGCAACACGCTCTAAGAACTCTGTTTGTTCATATCGGTCAGCAGTTTCACCACGTTTACGTCTTCGGTCTTGTGCAACATCTAATGGTAGTGTCAATAGTATTGTTTTATCTGGTGTTATATCGTTTGTTACTGTTCTATTCAAGTATTCTAAAAGTGATAAATTATTTCGGTTACCATATCCTTGATAAGCGATAGTTGAGTCTGTATATCGGTCTAAGAAAATGTAATCATACCCGACTTTCATTGCTGGGGTTAGTACATTTTTCACCATGTCTGCACGCGCTGCTGAGAATAATAATACATCAGCTAGAGGCGAACGTGGTGTTGGTTTTTTGATTAATGCTCGAACCTCTTCTCCGAAAACTGTTGTTCCAGGTTCTTGTAAGACTAGTACTTTCTTACCGTCTTGTTCTAATTGTTCCTTTAAGGTATTAATGACCGTTGTCTTACCGACACCGTCAATACCTTCGAATGATATTAATTTAGTCATTCATGTATATAATCCTTTCTGTAGTCTATTCTTTGTCTAGAGCGCATTGTTCACGCCCAATGTAGACGTAAAATGAAACGTCTTGGTCTTGAGATAATTCATTGTATGTACGTCTCGCTAATACTAATTCACGCGGAGTGAATTGATATAATGTATTATTGAGCCAATCGGTTATCTCAATACGTGTGATTTTATCGCGATTATTCGCTAGTTCTTCCCATGTCACTGGTCTCACCTCTTTCTTTAATTTGATTGGAGAAAACACCACCAACGGTGATGTTCGTCTCTATATATACCATATGGTATGTTTCCATCTTTCATGTGGAAAATTTCGATGGTTATCATATTCGTGTCGCTCTATAGCTTTACGAATAGCTTTGCTTGTGTGGTATATTGCACCAACAAGGTCTTGCTCGTAAGGGTATGTTGGGTCGCAACCCGTCTCCCACACTGTACGAGTACTATTACCTTTCGGCGTTCCGTACAGAACTGTGTTCATAATTGAGTTTGTTGTTAGTGCATAACCCTTTAATTCTTCTAAATATGGTCTGAGTGATTCGTGGAAATATTTTCCAGACCACAGTTCAATTAGTGTTTGCTCATCTATATCGTCGGGTGTCGATATATCAATAGGTGTCTGTTTGAATTCGTCTTGTGTAGCTGTGACAAGCTCGAACCCACCGTCAGACGTTTGTATATAACTAATCTCATATTCTTTAGGTACATCCTCTTCGTAACGGACATTGTGTTGTGGTTCCATTCTACCTGCTTTCTGATATGTCACGCTCGACCAAATTGTCTATACATGCGATATCGTCTAATGTTGTCAATTGAATACCTTCGTATTCTTCGACGAGCATTCTAACCTCGTCTATTGTTCTTTCAAAGTGATGATGTATAACACCGTTGTTTCGTACTGTGATGGTACGATTATTACGTTCGAATTTATCTTCTGTGTCTTTTTGCTCGAAGTTATTTCGAACCAAAGCTTGCCTGAAACTCTCGACATTCTCACACCCGATGTATGCATATCTATCACGCGTATCGGTTGTAGTAGCGGTATCAATTAGTGATTGTCGTATGTTCCATAAATCCTTTGGTTGAAATTTCGGAAATACATTAACCGTTTTATCAGGATTAATATATTTCGCTCGAACTCCAGATATCTCCACATACGTATTATGATGCTCAGAACCTGGTGTCATTGAATTATCTTTAACTTTATATTGGTGGAATCTATCACCACCGTTACCATTTTTCGATGTTATGTTCACATACAATAATTGGTTATCATTGACCGCAACAACCATCACTGGGCGCACTTTCGAGCGTTGTCCATTCACATTGAATAGTGCTCCACGCACATCATACTCGTTATATCCGTTGTAATACTCTTTTGTAATCTCTTCAAACGGAATTCGGGTAGTTATGATGTCGCCAAAGTTTAGGTCTTTCATCTGTTTTTCTGTAGTTTCTATCATTACATTTCACCTTTCTTGTGGTCTAATTAAATTATACCACAAGATGTCAAATATTGCTAATTAGAACCACCGTAGAACCATCCAACAAACCCTCGGTTTGCTCGCGGGTCGTATGGTCCAGGGCCTATGTTGTTGACAAATCCACCTACTGCTGCGCCAAGCCCTATAACTAGAAGTCCGACAACGAATGCTGTCCAAAATGCAACGTATAGTCCGAATAAAATTAACGCCCATTTTAGTATAAATTTGATTATTGGTAATATTATTTTCATAGTTTTTCACCTTGTTTTCAACCTATCAACGATAGGGGTCGGTTAGGTTTTTAGTATTTTAAAATCCTTTTGATTGATTGAAAATCCTTTCTGTTTTTTTTTCATGAAATTTGAGGGGTTCGGGCATCCCGTGCGTTAAGGTTGCGTATGCAAACTAACCTTTTCAAGGGGTCCGGGACCACCGTAACTAGAAATTAGTAAATTAAGAAATCTACCATTTCTGGATTAATTTTAGAGTATTTCAACTCAAGGTCTTACGGTTAACCTATTCCATATAAACTCATCCTATTTCGACACGTAGCCACACAATAAGACTTGTCGCTCATACTTCTATCGAAACACCACCTTAAAGGGAAATGCCTGACTGTCTTGCGTCAATACATCTTTATAAGGTTGTATTTAAAGACTATTTGAAGGTGTCTTTATAACCTTGTCCTCGTCTAGCAATTACATATGAAGCTCCGACGTGGACGTTAAGCTTCATAGGTGGACAGTATTTCTGCTTTGCCAACCAAGATGTCCAAGCTGGGTTGACTTTGATTAGATTTACTTTATTTCTATAGGTAACACTTTCGACTATATCACTAAACTCGCGATACGCTAATGAGTGAAGCATTTCGTTATACTTCTTGTTTTGTTTCGTTTCGGTCTTAGACTTTTTAGCTGTGAAGTCCAAGTTTTCAATACAAACATCTTTACCTGTCTGGCAAGATAATCTGACTATGTGATTTACAACATCTTGTAAGTCGGTCTTAGTTTTATCTCCAGATTTGAAACGGTAAGGTAGGTTTTGTGTTTTCACTAAATGACCATACCTGTTGGTTTCAGCTAGTGTGATAAAACCTTTATTAAAATCTAGACCGATAGTTCCATTGGTAGAACGAGTAATGAGTTCGTTGACTTGAATCTCAAAGGTACAGTGGAGATAATATCGCCCGTTCCTCTTTATGATTTTGTAAGATAACGGACTTGTTTTAGACCTCAAAATTGATATTAGATACTTCTTATGGTGATTAAAATACACTTTACCATATGCGTATTTGTCAGTAGCTGATTTATATCCACCGAAATCCTTACGTAACTGAACTCTGAACTGATTATTTTTACAGCTATACTCTAACTGTAACATTAGATTACAAGCCTTTTCTTCCTTCGCTCCAACGAAAGACATTTGACTATCTCTTTGTGCTATGAAGAGTTCATAATCTTGCTTGAGCAATCGTTTTGTACCAAAGCAGAGTTTCAGTCTACCTGATTCTAATTGGTAATTCAAGTTGCCAAGCTTTTGTTTTAGTCGGTTCAGCTTCGCTTTCTTGGCGATTATCTTGCGTCTCAGATTTCTTTGTTTGGCAACTGAGACGTTCCTACCAAGTCTCAGCTTAGCTGAGTTATAATCGCGAATCTCAACTATCTTTGGAATAACTTTTGTTTCAAGATGAATGATTTTACTTTCTAACTGCTTTCTTTCATACTCTTTTGATTCCCTCAGAGCGTTGTAACTTCCCTGAGCATCAGAAATAATCGAACCAGCAGTTCGTTTTAGGATATCGTATTTGGTCTGTAAATACTTATTGTGTTGTGATTTGTTCAAGTCGTCGTGTTTAATAGTATAGAAAGTCTCCCGCATTGCTCTAGCGTATTCACTACGAGAAGATTCTATATATTCAATTATTTCATAGTTGTTTTTCTCGTGCAGTTGTGTTACTACTGTGAATTTTCGCTTTTGCATCAGGATTCCTTTCTACTTGCGATATAACTATATCATATCAAATAATTTCAAATAATTGGAGTAATGCCAATAATGCCAACAGAGTATAGAACAGAATATAGAAAACGAGTAATTCTTTTTCTTTTTTCTTAGTTTTAGAAATTGCTGATGAACCCGTGAGTTATGGGTGTGTACACATCATAACTTTTTTTTCACAAATAATGATGGGGTCGGGGGCTTGGCCCCGTGTATTCGCCACATGTATATGTGGCGACTAGACGTGTAACATTCGCTCCAAATCTAAGATGTTTTCGGTTGGAGATTTATACCTGTTGTTGATACAATACTCAAGTATAAATTGGACATACTCTTGTCGCAAAGTATCGACATCTTGACCTCTCGGGTCAAATGACGGTATACACCTGAAATACATATCCATTCGTCGCAAATCAAAGTCTGTCGCAACGAGTAGTTGTGTATCGACATAGCGTATAAATCCACGCATATCAATATCCGTATCACCAGTGATAAATTTGGCATAATCCACGCTAACATCAGCGAGAAAGAGTATCGGAATTAGGAGTCCGTAGTCTCGCACTACCCCCACTAATTCGACTTCAGACATGGTCTGTAGCTCCGTGTTCATTCGAACAAATGTTTTAGTTTTTGTACCAGCTAGCACTGGCAGGTTCAGTTTTGTTAAATCGCGGTTAAGTTTTTCAGTCAATCGGTTCATAAAGTGCACTGCTAAGCCTTTCTTTGGGCGTTTTTTTTATCTTAACTAAAGTATAACACACTTTAAGACATTTGTCAAGGGCTTTTGGAAATTTCGTTGATGTAAATTGTATTAACTTTTAAATATTTTACTGTTTGAAAATTTTACAATATTCGTAATTTTGAGCTCTATAAGATTTCGTCGGAACAAAAATCGACTCTAAGCCTTGGTATAACTGAGTTCTTGATGAAGTGCTGGCTTGATATATCAAAAATATATCTGTCGGAACGAAAACCAACTCTAGACCTTGGTATGACTGAATTCTTGACGAAATGCTGGCTTGATATATAATTTTGATATCTGTCGGAACGAAAATCAACTCTAGACCTTGGTATGACTGAATTCTTGACGAAGTGCTGGCTTGATAGTATCAAGCCGAACCGTCGGAAAAAAACGCTGATTTCGTCGGAACAAAAAGTGACTTAAAGCCTTGATATAACTGAATTCTTAACAAAGTGCTGGCTTGATACTCTGGCTTGATGACCTATTCCTTTTATATAGAAAACCACCTCAAAAAAGTATATATATATACGCGCGCGTGAGTATCAAGCCAAGCCAATCGCAAAAACCCACTTACACCATGGGTTCAGAGCTATTTTGGTTCCGACGGATTGGCTTGATACCATCAAGCCAGCGTCTTTAAAGAAACCCTTGGTATAACTGAGCTAGAACAACTTTTCGTTCCGACGGATTTTTATCAAGCCCGGCTTGATAGTATCAAGCCAGCGTTTTGTTAGAAACGCACTTGTATCATAGGTTTTGAACGGTTTTGGTTCCGACATAACAGGCTTGTCGGAAAGTTATAACGACAAAAACCTAGTTGTACCAATGGATTTGGTCACTTTTTGAGGGTGTCTCCGGCTTGATACATTTTTCAAAGACATAATTTATACGGAAAACCGTATAAATAAATGGTGAACGTCAAACTTTACTTTGTTCACAATTTAGACACAAAAGTTTCACGAAAAATTCACATTTAGGATTTTATACAAACTTCGAAGATATCAACTAATCGTCAAAATTATGAAATATGAGGTGTATCTGATATCGAAAATCACTTAAATACATGAATAAGTTACTAAAATTCATGCATCAAGTGTATAATTTTTCCATTTTTGAGCATAGAAAAATACAGGTGCTTGGCACCTGTATTTGATATCTTTATCTATACTTATTGCATTTGTATCTTCTTTTGTTGAATTTGACTTCTGGTTGACCGTATCTATATCGCAAAATGGTCGAGACTAATTCGTAATCGTTTGTGCTCTCTTTCAAGTATTTAATAGAGGAATTCACCCAAACAATTCCGTTATCAATTCGCACATTGGCGTATTTCGAGTTGTCACATGTTTCTATATCACGTCTCAGTTTAGATATATCGACACCAAGAGTTTCAATATAGTCAAGAAGACTGTTTAGTGATTTTCTATCAGCTCGATGTTTCGATAACTCCACCTCATCAATTCTCATGTCAGACGTGTATGTACTATCATCAAGTTCTTTTATATAATCCAACGGATTATAAATATAATCGACAACAAGTGTCGGGTATGATTCGTATATGAACATAAAATGTTCAGCAAAATCCTGAGCATGAGACTCTACATATTCTTCGAATTTTGAACCCATTAAATCTAATGCTCTGACTTTTTCTAGCATAGTTGTTGGTTTGACAATCACCGGTAAAATACGTCTGAGTAGTGCATAATCTTTCTCATTCACTCTAGGCATATAGTTACTGAGTACAACGTGACCACCCTGAACAATATCTGTTCGCCTTTGACCGTATTTTTTTTCGGTATCGAGATACCCGTCCGCAACAATCGCTTTAATTGCGTTTGTGTTCATTCCTTCGAAATCATGATTGTGGGTGTCACGAACAGGTTTACCCCATGATGCTTCGAGGAACACTGTGAGTCGTTTAGTTGGTAAATCGGCTGTTGTGAAGCGAGAGTCGTTCATGAAAAACGTATCATAATCCGCAACAACCGCTGTAAACGTTGGTGTGAACACATGTTTGGTAAGGGTTGTTATGAGTGTACTCTTACCAGCACCACCTATAGCTGAACTCATAACCATCATTTTAGAGATTGTATAATCACTCATACTCTTATTTAACAGCATTGCTCCAAGGTACCATGCAAAATATTCCGCATCTTCGTCGTTAAAAAACGTTGATAAGAAGTCCGCGATATGTTCGTGATATTTTGGTATTGGCTTTGCGTATGGTATGCGTTGTGTGATAATTTGACCATCAGGCTCTTCGTCCTGAAAGACAACTTTGGTATTTGCTGCGGGTAACGGTAGAGTTCTAAGTAGACTCAATTCCTTCGTTAAGTGAGCCCACATTTTAGTATCATCCGAAAGAGCCTCGCGCAATTCTTGTTTCAAATTCTCCGGCGACTTATAGCCTTGTGCGCCGTATTCTTCGGCAGATAAACTAAGTACTTTCTCTAAGAATGTTGCACACTCAACTCTCGCATAATCTTGTGCAAGTTTCATATACATGTAGTGAGCGTTAATTTCTGGTTCACCAGGCGGTGTATATTTACTTGTAACTAACAATTTAGTTGTTGGGTCAATGTAGCCTTCTATAGTTGGTTTAGGCCCAGGTGCTAAAAAGACATCTGGGCAGTCGAAATTGATGCGAACAACAACTTCGATTGGTTTTTTACTTATTTTATGGGTATGTAAAATATCCACTTTATTAAATAGATGCATTATGAGCACCTCGTTGTGAATCATCTTTTAGTTCAATTAATTTGGAAAATAAACTTTGTTCATCTGGAACATCGTAGATTGGCGTATAATCCAAAGGTATTCGGGTTTCCTTAGTGATTGGTTTTTCATCGATTGGTTTTACCCGTTCCATTTCATCACCACTTTCTTTTAGTCTATAATTCTATTATAGTATATTTTTGACCGTTAGTCAATTCTTCTATAGAACTATGCATCCGTAATTTTTCGGATTGTTAATTCATGAAAGAGAAAGGGTGTGGGAAATTCCCATGTTCGCCTTTTGTGTATACAAAAGGCGAAAAAAAGACGCTCCTGCAACAATAAAGTGGAAATTTGGTGCGGTTTGTGATATAATCAATGTAGATAACAGAAAGGATATAGACATGGATATTAAGAAAAAACTTAACAGACTCTTAGTCCCAGATATGAAAGGTCAGGTTGATAAGCTTACAACAGCGGAAGCTACAACACTTTATGACCTGATTAATATTCCGGGATTACGAGTAAGACCTGACAGGAAAACAGTACCATACGGACTTAATATTGGTACGAATTACGGAACAATCCAATTAGACGCAAGTTTAACTAAAATCAAACAAGTATATGTCAATAGCGCGCGATTCGTTGCTAAAGATACGAGCTTGCACGGACTATCTACGCTTATTAAAGGTGATGCGTCGGAAAATCTAGAACCGGCAGACCAATTTAATAATAGACGACGTTCGAGAGGTCGTCGTGTGCGTAGTGCGAGCGCTGACCTTACAACGTTTGATGATGTGAGGGATAGTGCTTATGAAGACTTAGCTTCAGTAAATCTTACTTACGAAAATCTCTACCAGGAACTAGGTAGTATTATGGGTTCAACTTCAGATGTACCAGAAGACGTGATGGGTGAACTTATTGCTAATAAAGTGCCGGAAGATGAGATAGCAAAATTCATAGCATACGAATCGGACTACAACAAACAGATAATTGGGCAATTGTACGGAGTTAACTATGGTGACGCTCGATTAGATTATAAATTCTCACCACTTAATCGTGGAGAACATCTATTCGCAGACAAAGTCCTAGATATGCTTGGTGTAGAAGAAGCCGAATATGATGCAAGGCACGGGGCGTTACGTATTGGTGACAGACTTATTACTAATCTACCAGAGATGGACGAGCGAGGAGTATTCTCGACAAGAGGTACGAAATATATTCCTTATCACATAGGTTACTTTGCTGAAGGTGAAGGTACACGAGTTGAGAGACTTCGACACATCGACCCTGTGGCGGAAGCTCTGAATGCGGTTAAATTACAGTATGAACTCTCGAGCGGAGATATCAAATTCAAAGCGCTACTAGATGTATCACGTAATTTACCAGACTTTGACAATCACCCTTACGGTGCTGAAATACTTGACACATACAAACGTAAAGTTGTATTCGACAAAAACTATCTGAAAACTAACAGCTTACTAGCTGAGTATCAAGGAAATACAGACGACTTAGGGGCTGTTGCACTAACAATGCTAGATGACGACGCAAAAGGATTAATTGACCCTTATGGGACATCAAATGGTTCGAATATGGGCGCAATCTTCTACTTGACACAAGATGCTCAATTTAACGAAGATGGGACTTTCACAAAAGGAACAAAAGAACACTCATTAGTTGGAGACTATATCAAAGCTGGTAGTGGTGATAAGGACAACTTCAACCGTAACCAAATGAGCTTCCATATGATGTTAACATCAACAAATGTAGTCAAAGTGAAAATGGCTGTGTGTGAATTCTCAATGTACAACGCTGAGGATGCGTTTGTAATGAGTAAGAAAGGTGCTGAAAAATTCAAACTCCTATCAGAAGATGGTGAAATTATCGTTGATACAAAAGAAGTTGGAGACAAAGCGAGTGAGCGACACGGGAATAAGTCAACAGCGAGTATTGTTATAGACCCTGAGATGGATGATGAAACAGCTAAGGAAGAGAGACTTACACACGCTGTGGAGTTTATGAGATTAAACCCGGATGTAGACATTATCACATCACCAATCTCAATCGCGAGCCGAATGAATATGGGTGTGTTACACGAATGTTTACGCGGTGAGAAACAAGACTTACATCTACCAAGTGGTGAAGTAGTCAAAGACGCAATTGTAGAGATTGAATATATGAGTTTACCACAAACGGCTGACCATAAAGCTAAAGATTATGCTGTAGAAGGGTCTGGTCGAAAATACTCGAACTTATATAGACACGTGGTTGGGTCAAAAGTTGGTGAAGAATTGTACCGACAAGCCTATATCTCAGAAAAAGTGCGTGATGAACATATCAGTGAGGTTGTTACAGCGTTTGAACGACAAGGGATATCGTTTGGTGACAACAAACAACTAGTCAAACGAGGAAACGTACAGTTATATGTAGACGCGCCAATCGAAATTGATGCCGAAATGTACGCATTTAATATGCCTCATACAATTAGGCTCAGCTTACAGAACCAGATGAAAGAAAAAGGTACTAACCAGGCTAATATTCTACTAGGGGATAAAAAAGTGTATAGTCCAATGACAGGTATGCCGATAGTGGATAGTCAAGGGCGAAACGTATTACCAATACGCTTAGAACCAAACGGTGGTATACCGTATAGATACAACAATGTATTTAGGGAACTTGCGCTAGGTAATGAAAATAAAGTACGAGAAGCTTACAGCAAAGTTGTTGCGATAGACTTTAAAGCACTGACACGTAAGAACAATCTACTTAAAAACATAGACACAATGACATTCCATGAAGGTGCGAGAACAGAAGTGCTCACAATCGACCCTAGACTAAGTATTAAAGACTGTCGAACTACATTAGACACGGATAGAGTTATCGCACACCGTGACCCAGCAATTCAAAGTGGTAACGCAATTAGTTTCAACAATATTGGTGGGGGAACAGAGAACGTCATCAAGATTAACCCTCTTATCTTAGTACAGATAGATGGTGACTGTGACGGTGACACTATGGGTGTACTTAACTACTTACTACTTAACCTGACTGATGAGCAGAAACAAGAATTCTTTGAGAAATCTTGCGTGGTGGAACAACTCAACAAATACGGAACGGTGTTCTTAGGGACAGGAAGTGGTCACTTCAAAGCGCTCGCATTAGCGAACGGGTTAGATACATCAGATATTACATTCGCAGATGGAAAGTCGAATGCCGAACTAGCTGATATTGTTGACGGTCATATGAGAGCTATTGTAGACTCACCAAAAAGCTACGGTGCATATGCAGTATCGTTTACTGATGAGAAAACAGCTCTTGAGTCACTTGGACGATTAGCTGACGACGGAATTAAGGGTAATCGACAAGATATGGAAAACCACTTCTATAATGGTTATACTGCTGATGAAAACAGAGCGGTAATGAAAGCATTAATCGCGAAATCAGAGTGGACTGGTTTAGCTGGAGCTATTACAAACGACCTAATTGCTGGATTCAGCAAGTTTGACCCGGAATTAATCAGACCCGCTATGGATATCACCTATACAATGACGCAATCAGTACTCCAGATGAAAAAGAATGCGGATAAGTTAACTGAAATCGACGGTAAGATAGCGCTTATGAAAACAGTAATGAGTGGTAAATTCGACGTTGAAACTAGTAGACAAAAACTGTACGAAGTAACCGAAGGTCTAGTACCACAAGAAGCTGTAGACATCTTTGTTGATAGAGTTGCTGTACGACAAACTGGTGACAGATTCGGACAAGGCGTATTCAATAACCAAGACTTGTCGACCAACAAACTAGCATATACAACTTCGGCAAACTTTGGACGAAGTGTTATGAAAGTAGCAGAGATGGTTGATAATGCTGAACGAGCTACTGGACTTGAAGCGAATATTGAGATAGAACCATTGACTCAAGAAGAAATGGATGCTATTATGGAAGAATTCGCACAACAATACATTTAATAGGTCGCTTCGGCGACCTTTAGAAAGGATTAGACATGACAGAAATTACACACAAAAAGATTGGAGAAAGCTTCCAACTTGAAGGTGATATGTGCCACATAGATAGGGGGAAACTCAAACGCGATACTGGATATGAAACAGACTATCACGTAGTATCCCGCCAAGAAGGGTTTGATATATTTAATGACGTATCACGACAACACGGGCTAAGAACACTACGTGACCCGAAAGGATACATGCCGTTAGAAGATAACGTGTACGACTACATACGAGAAACCTATGAATATATGTATCAAGACGCATATGACGACATAGATGGAGGATTCGGATACGGGACAAAAGCTGCAATGCGAGCTATGATTGATAAAGTGGATGTTCACATGAAGAAAAATGTAAGCGAACACCTACCAGAAGGTCTTAAGTATAACGAACTTAGGTTCAAACGCCTTACGCCAGAAATCGCAGATGCAGTCGATGACTTCGTAGGAAAGCGAGTTATTATCACACGACTTCGTTCAATGGGTACGCTCGGCAGAGCAGTAGAAAAAGAAACATTCGATAGAGCGGTTAGACAATACCATGAGAGTGGTGAAGTTCTCGGACGAACACTGTGTGACCTTGGGGGTGGAGAACTTGTACGATAAAGAGTACGCAGAATTAGTCGCACTAAGTGTGGAAATATTCGGGAGTGGAGACTTCATCTCACACGTGCAAATCCTACCCTCGCATAACAAGTTAGTGAAAGAATTTAAGCAAAGAGCAAACGAAATAATAATGAGATAACGTATCGGAAACGGTACGTTTTTCTTTATATTTGCACCACACCAAAATATATGGTATAATGAGGATAGAATTAAATTCAGTACCAATAATCTCTTATGCTCTTCACCACTCCCTACTAAGACAATAGAGGTAGACATCGTTGCAATATAATGCAGTAGTATGTTACTAAGAATGGGTAGGTGATGTCAGCACGGATAGGTATCACTTTGACGCATTGGAGAACTTAGGGCGAACATATATCGTGGTGACGAGAACACAACGAGTGTACCGGGTGGTATGCTGGGCACACTAGCGGTCACTTACACTTGCTAACTATCACCTAACCACCCTAGACTACCACCCAACTACCATAAGACTATCACCCAACTACCCCAGAACTACCATCTAGCTACTACTAGCTGCCACATAGCTACCACCTAGCTACTCTAGAACTACCCTAGAACTACCATATAACTACCAGCTAACTACTCAGCACTACCCGAACTACCATATAACTACCAGCTAACTACTCAGCACTACCCCAGAACTACCATCTAGCTACTACCTAACTACCATCTACTACCATAGGACTACCATAGGACTACCACCTAACCACCCTAGCACTACTACCTAACACCCTAGAACTACCACCTAGCTACTACCTAACTATCACCTAACTACCCTAGAACTACCCTAGAACTACCTTAGAGCTACCACCTAACTACCACAAGACAAATTGCCACCCAATTCACCCGCTTAGACTATACAACTAACCCAATCTATGCTATAATGAAACTATAAATTACGAAAGGACGAGACATGGATATTAACGAACAAGACATATTAGACAACCTAGACGACATGGAGTCGGATGCATTCAATCTCGAAGAGGTGTTACAAAACGTGATGCCGAATGTAATCACGCCCCATCTAGGAAAATTTGCAAGTGTGAAGAACGAAAAGAAACCGAGAACTCTAGCTGAAATCATGGTGGATTACAAAATGAGTACACTCGCAAGCCCAACCACTAAAGAAGTGGTACACGATGGGAAAATCCACAAAGTACGATTCTTCGACATCACACCACTTAAACGAGGTGTATGGTGTGAGATGAGCCTCATGCTACTACAACTAACATTCAATGAGCAGTGCCAAGTAATCGACGCACTCTACCCTGACGACTTAAAACTTACAGCAAAATCATTCGCTGTACACTTCACAAATCAACAAGAATCACCAATTCAAGTGGTAGAAGATAACCAAGTACACGACAAACTCGATGGAATCAGTGCCGGTGTCGCAATGCTTATGGCGATGATTGCTTCGACAGGTGCTGGTAAGGTGTCACACCCAGACATCATCAAGCACTACTTACAAGATATGAGTGACATCGTACAAGTGCAACGAGAAGCGGAACGATTCAAGCGTGCAAGCAACAATAGTGATGCCCGATTCTTGTATCGAGATAAATAACGAAAGGCTCGAAACAGTTATGAAATAATCAATCAAAATTAACCGTAAGTATTTACAAGATGAAGATTCTATGGTATAATATGATAGAAGAAAGGATGAGAGATATGACACAGTTAACGCTAGTGACAAACTGTTTATTATATGAAGATAAAAATAAGCCGTTATATGATTATTTCGCAGAAATATCACCCCTCTTTACTTTCTTAGTACGTAGAACAATCCACCATTTGAAACACGAACTAAATGGTGAGAATCCTAGTCAATACAGGACGAGGTTAAAACAAGAGTGCAACTTAACAAATAGATTTGCTAAAGCTGTCTTTACAACGGCTCAGAATCTATTCAAACTTTCATCAGCATCAGGTGAATATTTACATTACACATATGCTGATAAAATCAAGAAAGTAAACGCTAAAATAATCAAAACGAAAGCAGTTTTGAATAATCCAAAAACTAAGAAAAATCGGATTAAGAATCTCAAAACTAAACTGTTCTGGCTTGAGATGAAAAAGAACAATCTCACTCAGCGTTACAACAACGGAGTAAAACCTATGTTAACGTTTGGTACTAAGAAACTACTTAAAAGTGATAAGTCTAAATTCTTAGAAAAAAGGGATAATCAAATTGTTTACGTTGGTGACAGGAATGATTATAAAGGTAATCAACAGTTTCAATTATTCTATGATAAAAAGTATAACAAATTCACTTATAAAATTAGAGTAGAAAACCAACGTATTAAAGACTCAAAATACATCTACGGTGGGTTTGTTGTAAAAGACAATGTTGCTAAAAGAGAAATACTAAAAACACTGAACAATCCAAAATCTAACCCACTCTCATTTAGGATAATCGGAAAGAATAATAAATTATACTTACAGATTATGTATCGAACTGAATCAGAACCTAAAACCAGAGATTCTAATGGTGTGATTGGTGTTGATTTCAATAAAGGATTTATCACAGTGAGTGAAATAGACGAAACAGGTAAATTACTAAGTGTTGATAGGTTTAATTACATACACAAAGGAAAGTTTGGTGTAACCAAGAACTCCATGTATCATTTGGTAAAAGACCTAGTTGATTTAGCAATAAAGTCGGGAAAAGACATTGTTATAGAAGATTTGAAATCTCTAAACAAAAACAAAAAAGAGAAGACTGAACGAAAACACTTTAACCGAATGATTAATACCTTAAAGTTTGGTAGGTTCAGAGACTTCTTACAAACA
>ERZ773013.97-NODE-97-length-53114-cov-5.500028_pt1 | contig 53114 bp, 32 predicted proteins | sample MGYA00511670_ERZ773013 | MGnify/ENA primary metagenome ERZ773013 (study PRJEB29015, sample SAMEA2738120) | human oral metagenome | biome: human oral; feature: human-associated habitat; material: saliva | place: China | collected 2257 ... | reverse complement strand
TGAGGTGCTCGAAGTCTTGCGCAGCAGGGCCAGAAACAAGCCCTCGCCCGCAGTGCGGTGGGGGAAGAAATGATAGACCGCCAGGCCGCGGCCGGTGGTGTCGCCGGCTATGGGCCAATCGGGGGCCAGCGGGATGGGAATCAGCTCAGCTCCCAGCTCATCGCAGGCATATTGCACCACGTCCTCGTTCTCTTCGCGGTTGAAAGTGCAGGTGCTGTAGACGAGATACCCCCCCGGGCGGAGCGCCGGCCACACATCGCGCAGGATTTCGCGCTGCCGCTCGGCACAACGCACCACCGCTTCGGGCGACCACTCCTCGCGCGCCTGCAAGTCTTTGCGAAACATGCCCTCGCCCGAGCAAGGAACGTCGGTCGCCACGAGGTCGAAGGCCGAAACCAGGCGGCCGAAATCCGCAGGATAGGCGTTGGCCACAACGGTGTTGGGGTGTCCCCACTTCGTGAGGTTTTCGGCGAGGATATTGGCGCGGGATTTCACCGGTTCGTTGGCCACGAGCAGCGCCTCATCGGGCAGGAGCGTGCGCCAGAGGCTGCTTTTGCCGCCGGGGGCGGCGCAGAGATCGAGCACGCGGCGCGGCGCCTCGTCGGGGAAGGCCGCGGCGTAGGCCGCGGCCACGAACATCGAGGCGGCTTCCTGCACATAGTAGGCGCCGGCATGCCAACGCGGATCGAGAGCGAAGGCGGGGCGCGCCGAAAGGTAGCGACCGTAGGCACACCACGGGACGGGCGTGGCGACAAGGGGCGCAGGCGTGGTCGGCGCCTCCGCCGCCGTAGGCGCACTCTCGGCCGAAACCTCCGGGGCGGTGGGCGATGTGGGCGACACAGGGGCCGGCGCGGCGAAGAAACACAGCTCCTCGTCCGCGCACTTGGAGGGGTTGCGACGCACACTCACGGGGGTGTCGCCTTCGGTGAGGGCCAAGCAAAGCGCGCTCGCCTCGGAGGGACCGAGGAGAGCGCGAAGGCGGGTGACAAAAGCTTCGGGAAGCATCATGTGCTGTGGGGGAGATCAACGACGAATGTCCATCTCGTTGATGAGATAGTGGGATCCGCCGTAAGTATCGATGACAAAAAGGATGTAACGTATGTCGGCGTTGATGCAACGCTGGAGTTGCGGATTGTAGCGCAGGTCGGAAGAGAGACTTTCGATGTTGCCGTCGAAGGCCAGCCCGATGAGTTCGCCGCGCGCATTGAGGACTGCGCTGCCCGAGTTGCCGCCGGTGATGTCGTTGTTGGTGAGGAAGCAGGTGGGCAACTCGCCGTTGGCGTCGGCATAGGGGCCGTAGTTCTTGGCGAGATAGTGCTGTCGGAGTTTTTCGTCCACCACGTAGTCGGGATCGGCGGGGTTCTCTTTCTCGAACATGCCTTTCAAGCCGGTGTGCCAATCATATTGCACGGCATCGCGGGGCGAATAGCCGCGCACGCTGCCGTAAGTCATGCGCAGTGTGGAGTTGGCGTCGGGCGCCTTCGTCCATCCGTACATTTCACAGAGGCCGCGCACGTAGATCTGCTCGAGTTCGGCGAGTTTATGCTCGTAGCGAGCCAACGCAGGGCGATAAACTTCATCGATCAGGCGTTCGTAGTACAACCAGTGGCTGATGACGGGATCTTCGGAGAAGGCCTCGAAATAGTCGGTGGCCATGTACGTGTTGATCTCGGCCGTGTCGCGGAAATCCGTCTTGGTGTAGAGCGAGTCGAAATAGGCATTCATGTCCTCGCGCACGAAGTCGGGCTGTGCTTTGAGGCGGTGGTACTTGGCCCAATAGGGGGCGAGGAGTTTCATCTTGCGCAGGTCGTAGTCGAAATCGGTGGTCAGTGCCGCGCGATACGCCGACTGCATGAAATCGTCGTAGAGTTTTTTCTCCTCAGCGCCGGCCTTGATTTGCTTTTTGCCTCGGTCGAGTCGCTGCCAGTTGGCTTGCACGCGCGGGGCGAAGCGAAGAATGAAGCCCGAGAGGGCGTTCACATTGGGGTGGAAGTCCTGCGCGCCGTAGGTGAAGCGGAGGAGGTTGTAGTCGTGGAGCGTGTCGCGCACGGCGGCCACGAGCGAATCGATGCGCTCGATGATGTTTCGGTATTCCGGCCGGCCACTGCGCGCGGCAAATTCGCGGAAAGCGGCTTCCTCACGCGCCTTGATGTCGAGCAAACGGGTGGAAGCGACGCTGGCGTTCATGCCACCGAAGTTTTTCACCATGTTGCCCAGTCGCATGTAGCTGCCTGCGTATTTGAGGGAGGCCGCTTTGTCGCTGTCCATGAGGGCTTTCATGAAGCGGAGTTCGGCTTCTCCGGCGAGGTTGATGGGCTCATTGATGCTCTCGCAGCGCAGGCGTACCTGCGAAGCGGTGAGGAAACGGCTGGTGCGGCCGGGAAAGCCCATGATCATAGTGTAGTCGCCGTGTTCGACGCCGCGCAGACTGATGGGCAACCACTTGTCGCGGTGCAAAGGCACGTTGGTTTTGGCGTAGCGCGCGGGGCGTCCCTTGGCATCGGCGTAGATGCGGAACACCGCAAAGTCGGCATTGTGGCGCGGCCACATCCAATTGTCTTGGTTGAAGCCGAATTGGGCGATCTGCTGGGGCGGGTTCACCACCAGACGGACGTCGTCGTAGCGCTGTTCGACGAAGAGGAAATAGCGATTGCCGCCGAAGAAGGGGACAATGCGCGCACTCACGCCGGGCGCCTTGGCGTAGGGGCCGGACTTGAGCAGCGTTTCGGCCAACGCACCGAGCACGGCGGTCGATTGGCGCTTGTACTGGTCGTATTTCTTTTGGCGCGCGAGGGCCTCGACGCGGGCGGTGACATCGTCGATGCGCACCACGAAGGTGAAGGTGAGGCCGGGCACGGGCAACTCCTCGGCGCGGCTCTTGGCGAAGAAGCCGTTTTGGAGATAATTGTGCTTGAGGTCGCTCATGGCCTGCACAAAGGAGAAGCCGCAGTGGTTGTTGGTGAAGATGAGTCCGTCGGGGCTGACGACTTCGCCGGTGCATCCGCCGCCGAAACGGCCGACGACATCGCGGAGCGAGGGGCGGTTGTCACTGTAGAGGGCTTCGGGGGCAAGCTGCAATCCGGCTTTGCGGAGAGAGTCGGCGAGGTGCTGCTCTTGCATGAGTTTGAGCAACCACATGCCCTCGTCGGCACGGGCTACCGTGAGCGAAAAGAGGGCGAGGAGGGCAAGAACGATTCTACGCATGGGGAGGAAGAAAAGAAAGTGGAGAATGAGATGAAAAAAATGGGGAGAAAATGCGCGAGAGTGCGGGGCTTTGGGCCGAAAACGGGGGACTTTGCACTGCGCCCGGAGGCGTTTCCGCCCGACGAAGGCAGGAGGAGGAGGCGCTGCGGGACTGAATGACAGCTCACGGCGGGAGACGGCAAGATGCGTTGCGGGGCGAGGGCGTTTCTCCTGCGGGCAGACGGCCGGAAGCGCGGAGGGTGAGGGCCGAATCAGTGAATGGTGACCATCGTGGCGCCGAATCCGTACTCGCGGAAGGAGGCATCTTGGTGGGTGCAGCGGGGATAGTGGCGCTTGAGGTCCTTGAGCAGGGTGGCACGCAGCACCCCTTCGCCCTTGCCGTGGATGAACACGATGCGACGGCCGTGCTCTTTGGCGTGGGCGCGCATGGTGTCGTGGAAGACGCGGAGCTGGCACAGGAGGATGTCCGACGAGGTGAGGCCGGCAATGGAGTCGAGAACGGATTCGGCGTGGAGATCGACTTCGACAATGGCATTGCGGTCGAGCGTCGCGGCACCGGGCACGGCGGCTCGGGTGGCGGCACCGGCATGGTCGCCCTTGCGCGCGGGACGGTCGGGGTGCGCGGCGATTTCGGGGGTGACGAGGGCCTCTTCGATGGCTTCGGCGCTCACGGCGACGGACTTGGCGGGACGGTCGTTCTCCACAAGGCAGCGCACAAGGGCGGGTTCGTCGAAGAAATCGGAGTCGCCGAAGGTGTGGAGCTTGTAGAACTTCGTGCCGTCGACGCGCAGCGTGACGTTGAGGGGGAGTTTGAGCGCAAAGGGCTTGTCTTCCTTATAAGAGATGAGTTGAAAGGTGAGGCGCTCGAGGTCGGGGAGATCGTTGTGGGTGAGTTTGGCGAGAAAGACCTTGCGATTGGGCTCGACCAAGCCTTCGCGCCACAGCCGATAGTCGGTGCCGTGTTGCGTGAGGGCGATGTAGCGGACGAAGAGATTGGAGTCGTTGACGAAATAGGCCTCAAACTCGGTGACACTCAGTTGGCGGGTGTCGGCGGGCACGAAGGCGAGGTGGAGATTGAGCTGATCGGCGCCTTTTCGCTCGAGGGGACGGGGGCGGAAGGTGATTTCGCGGTCGGCGGGATCGGCGTTTTCGTCGGCCGGCCGACCTTGCGCTTCGAGTTCGTCGCCCTCTTCTTCGTCGTCGTGGGCGGCGAGTGCGGCCTTGAAGCTGGTGTGGGTTTCGCCGGCGCCGACTTGTGCGCGTTTTTTGTGCTCGGCGGCGTCATAGGGGTTGATTTCCTTGCTCTTGCGGCCGGGGGTGGGTTTGCGCTCGAGGTTGTAGGCGTCGGTGTCTACCACAACGATTTCGTGGCGGAGGGTGGGCACTTCAAAACCGTCTTCGTCGGTGACGAGGACGAGGTCTTTACCTTGAAATCCGGTGATGCGGCCTCCGCCGACCGCATTGAGAAAACGAACTTTGTCTCCGATGTTCATAAAATGGGGATGTTTTGGAGCAAAGGTACAAAAAAATCCGTGTGACACGTCGCACGGGAACAAAAAATCCCCGTCGCCACATGGGCAACGGGGAGTTCTATTTAGGATCGATCCTAAGATCGTTCTCTGTCGCTATTATTCAGCGATGCAGATAACGACGCGGTTCTGATCGTTGACAGCGAAGGGCTGAACAGTGTCACCCTTTGCGTCTTTGATGATGCGGTTGGCAGCGATGTTGCGCTTAACGAGCTCAGCGAAGACAGCGTTTGCACGTTGCTTGGAGAGACGGCTGTTGATCACTGCGTTACCCGTTCCGCGGTCGGCATAACCGGTGATGGAAACCTTGGCGTTGGGGTTTTGCTTGAGGTAGTTCACCACTTCATTCACCTTCACGATTTCGCTGGGGCGTACCTTTGCGGAATTGATGAGGAAGAATACGTTGCGGGTGAGGCTTTGTACCTGAACGGGAGCAGGTGCGGGAGCAGGAGCGGGAGCGGGTGCGGGTGCGGGCTCAACAATTTCCTCTTCCTTCACTTCTTCTACGACAGGAGCCACAACGGGAGCCGGAGCCACCACAACGGGTGCAGCTTCGCCGATGCGTCCGAGACGGAACTTCAGACCTGCATAAGCGTCGAAGAGCCAGTCGGCGTTGCCACCGTCCTTGGAGTTGAACTTATCGGAGGTGACGGTAGCGAGACCTTCGAGGTTGAAGGAAACGCGCTTGGCAAGACGGAAGTCAAATTGCACACCACCGCGACCGCTGACAACGTTCAGCTTGTTCTTCTCCCAGAGGAGCTGCATTTCTGCGGGGTGACCGAGAGTGTACTTGTCGTTGTATGCGTCCTCATTCTTGAAGCCGTGGATGTAACCCACACCGAGGATACCGTAAACGGTGAAGAAACGGTTGGGGTTGTAGTGGCTGAAGATGGTGTTGAGGTCGAGCATAGCGTCGAGGCCGAGTTGACCGTAGTTCCACTTGTAGTAGTCCATACGATCGTGGTTGTAATCCCAGCCGTTCTTAGCTTCCCAGCCGCTGGCGTGGAGACGCAAGCCTACGGGACGCGAGAAACGATAGCCCACCGAGAAAGCAGCGGCGGGAGAAATGGTCTTCGACCACTTAAGGTGCTCACCGTAAGTGGTAGCCGCGCCACCCTGAAGACCGATCGTCCAATAAGGGCTGAAATCATACTTGGCCGAGCTCTGTGCGTTGGCACCGAGAGCCACTGCTGCGAGAGCAGCTACCAGAAAAGTTCTGAATTTCATAACTGTGGTTATATTATTGAGTTGAATTATGCGATGCATAGTGCCGAAGGTGCGAAGTTTCTTCGGTTCCGCGTCCAAAGTCCTGCACTTTTCTACTATTACTCGTTGCAAAGGTAAGCCTTTTCAGAGAGCCACCCAATGTTTTTAAGGAAAAAAAGGAGCTCAGACACAATATAAAAGAAGAAGCTTTGGATAAATGGCGCTTTTGGCACGCGCATTCGGCACTTTTGGGGCCAAAATGGCTGATGCGGTCGTGTTATCGCCCCACCATGACCTTGTGGCCGCCTTGAATTTGCACGCCGGCGGTACCTTTCGGGGCTTTGCGGCCGGTGAGATCGAAATTGTCGGCGGCTTTTGCGGAAAAATCAGCTGTTTTTCCGGCAAATCCCCCTTGTTTTTGCGTTTCGTCGCCCAGTTTCACGGCTTCGATGCCCACGAGGGGGTTTTGCTCACGCGTTTGGTAGACGCGCACCCAGTCGAAACGCGTTTCGTAGCGGAAGTTCATGTCGGGACCTGCCGCCCAACTGCCGTCGCCCACGCTCTGGTTGAGGATGAGATAGAAGGGTTCGGTGTAAGGCCACTGCCCGTTGGCCAAGGCATCGGCGTTGGTGCTCTTCACCGCGGTGCCGGCCACTTTTCCGTCGACGCTCCATGTGATTTGGGTCGGTGTCCACTCGACGGCGAAGGTGTGGTAGCGCGAATAGTCGATGTCGCCCATCGCAAAGTGCGACATCGGGTCGTTTTTGTGCTTGAGGTTGAACGTCCAATTGGAGTGCAGGGTGTGATAGGCCTTGTTTTCGTTGTTGATCTGCTCCCAAATGTCGATTTCTCCCTCGTGCGGCCAACCTTTTTTGCTTTTGGCAGGCATCATCCAGAAGGCGGGGAAGTTGCCGCTGTGGGGGGTGGTGAAAATACGCGCCTCGGCTCGACCGTAGCGGAAGGAGTAGCGGCCTTCACTTCGCACTCCGCCGGTGATGAAGTCCTTTTGTTCGCCCTTTGCCTTGAGGGAATCGGGCGTGGCCATGGCGCGGCACACCAATTCTCCGTTCTGCACGAAGACCGTGAGGGGCGAATCGGAGTGGAAGCGGGCCCAGGTGGGATTGCGGCGGACGGTGCGCGACCAGATTTTGGCGTTGGGCTGCGAACCGTCGGGGGCATCGAACTCGTCGGCGAAGGCGGGCAAATATTTTGCGTTTTGGCCGGGCACATAGTGGGCGATGATGCGCACGTCGCCCTGCATGACTGCGGCGGGAAGGGTGATTCGGCCGTCGGCGGCGGGGATGAACTCGGTTTCGGTCCACTGCGGCGTGCCGCCCACGATGGAGGGACCGTCGAGTTCGCGGCCGTGGCGCACGGCGAAGCGCTCGAGTTCATAACCGGCATCGGGGGTGACGACGCGGAGGGCGAGGGCTTCGTCGGAAGCCACGGTGAGGGGCAGCGCGCCGTCGGGTGCATAGAGATTGGCATTGCGCGTATCGAGACTCAGGCGGGACTCGGCGTAGGCTTTGCCCTTGACCTCGAGCCAGGTGTCGACGATGGCGCCACGATTGGTGAGGATGCCATTTTTGCCCTTGGCGCTGTTTTCCGATCCGAGTGAGCCGGCGGGATCCACATTGTCCCAGTCGACTTTGAAACGCAGGCGATAGCGACCGGGCGCGAGGTTGGCGGGCAGGCGAAACGCGGGGGGATTGAGTGCGCTGCCGTAACCTTGGACGTTGGGTGCGATGGTGCGGCCGGTCATGTCCTGACCTTGATAGTAGGAATAGGCGAGGAGGTCGCCGTCGCCGGTGAAGTTGCCGTCACTGTCGCGGTCTACGAAAACGTATCCGTGCATCCACGTGGCGCCATTGTTGCCGTAATCGAAGCGCACCTCGACGCGATCGCCGGGACGTGCGGTGAGGGTTTCGGCTGTGAGGTCGGTGTAGGGGGCGGGGTTGGCAATGGTGAGCCGACGGGCGCCGGCCGAGGTGGTAAAGGTGACGCCGCGCAAAGGACGGTCGGCGGAAACAGCGGGCGCATTCTTGTCGAAGTGCAGGGAATAGTCGGATTGCGCCGCGGCTCCGAGCGGGAGCAGCAGGGCGAAGGCGAGGAGGTAGGGTTTGATCATGCGATGAAAGAGATGATAGGAGGGAGGGAGGTTCGGGCGGCGGGGACAGACCGAACGGAGATGGGCCGACAGTGCTACGCCTCGGGGACGGGCGAAGGGCCGGGCGGAGGAAAAACAAAAAGGCATACGAGATACCGTGTGGCTCCCGTATGCCTTTTGAGCTGCTGTGCGAATTAACGCAACACTTTGTGTCCACCGACGATCTGCAGTCCGTGTGCCGATTCGCTGACACGGCGACCGCTGAGATCATAGACCGCTTTCGATGCGGCGGGGGCGGCGGCTTTCAGCGCACCGAGGCCGGCGGGTTTCGTAAATTCGATTTCCACCGTGGCACCGGCGGGCACATCCTTCAGTTCGTAGGCACCTTGCGTGGCAGTGGGCACCACTTCCAGATTTTTCTGGCCGACGTGAACATAGACCGTGGTGAGGTCTTTGTCGGATTTCACCACGAGGGGTGCACCTTTGTGGCTGACGATGCGCGTCGCGGTGGGCTTTCCGTTCACCCAAGTGATGTCTACGGTGAAGTTACCCACGGCTTTCAGACCGGTGACGTGGCCATTCTTCCAAACGGAGGGAAGCGCGGGCAGGATCTCGATGATGTTGTCCTGACTTTGGAGCAACATTTGCGCGATACCCGAGCACATTCCGAAGTTACCATCGATTTGGAAGGGAGCATGCGAGTCGTAAAGGTTGTAATAGATACCACCTTGTCCTTCGTCCACGCCGTAGGTGGTGGAGTGACGCAGGGCGTTATTGAGGATCACACGAGCGTGGTCGCCGTCTTTGGCGCGTGCCCAGAGATTGGCCTTCCAGCCCATCGACCAACCGGTGGCCACATCGCCGCGGAAACGGAGCGAGCGTACGGCAGCATCGTAGTAACCTCCGTCGCCGGGCCGCACTTGGTTGAGCGGGAAGAGGCACATGAGGTGGCTCATGTGGCGGTGGTTGGGGCCTTGTCCGCTGGTGAAGTTCGAATACTTCCACTCACGGAGCAGGAGATCTCCCTTCTTGATGTTGCGTTGGTCGGCCTGTTGCTTCCACGTCGTGCCGTCGTAGGCTTCGGTGTGGAGACCGGTATCGATATGATCGAGGTAATTGTCGAGTTGCTCCACGTCGGCAGGCGTGAGTCCCAGCTCGGCTGCACTCAATTCGTTGATGGCGTCACGGCAAATCTGCAGGTTAGCGCGCACCAATTGCTGAGCATGTGCCACACCATCCTCGGTGGGACCGTGTTCGGGCGACCATTCGTTGGGGCAAACCCACGTGCCGTCCTTCACACGCGTGTCTTTTTTGAGGCGTTGCATCCAGAATTCGGCCGAACTCCACATGGCGGGGAAGGCACGTTTGAGGTATTCTTTGTCGAGTGTGTAGCGATAGTGGTCCCAAAGGTGGGTGCAATACCAGGCATTGGCCACGCAGTATTGCGATCCCCAGGTAGACATGCCGCCGAAGATGCTACTTTCGGTGAAGACGGTCCATCCTTTCGTCTGTCCGGAGCGTTGTGCGGCTTTGCGCCAGGCGGCCGAGGTGGAATTATCGATGATAAAATCGAGGAAAGGCACGTGGCACTCGCTGAGATTGGTTTGTTCGGCGGGCCAATAGTTCATTTGCACATTGATATTGGTGTGCACATCAGAATTCCAAGGCGCATGTGCGCTGTTATTCCATATACCTTGCAGGTTGTTGGGCACATGTTGTGCACCGCGGCTGGAGGAAATTTCGAGATAGCGTCCGTAGTGGAAATAAAGTTCCTCGAGGAAGAGTCCATCGCCCGAGTTTTTGTTGTTCTGAGATCCGCTATAGAACTTCACCAGGTCCTCGGTATTCTTTTTCGAAGGGTTGGGTGTGATCTGGAAGTCCACACGTCCCATGAAAGAAGTGAAGTTTGCCACGTGCGCATTGAGGAGTTCGTCCCACGACTTGGCAGCCGCTGCGTCGACGATGCCTTTCACGCGGTCGGCGAGCTGGGCGGCGTCGCCGGAAGTGCGGGCCGGCACCGAACTGTCGAAGCTCGTTCCGCCACAAAGGAGGAGAATCACTTCGGAAGCGCCGTCCACTTCGATGCCATCTGCCGTGGCGCGGAGCGTACCGCCCACGGGAATCACCTTCATCAAGGCGTTGTGATAGACGGTTTGGAGTTTACCGTTGAACGTCCCGGTGCCGTCTGCGGCATACGTCGCATTGTCGGCGTGCAACTCATCGCCGGGCACGAGCGAGAAGCAGAGATGGAGTTTATTGGCGCCTTGTGCCGTGTAGCGCGCGGCCACTACGCCGTCGGGGGCGGAGGCAAAGTAACGACGGGTGTAGAGCGTGCCGTCTTTGTCGGCAAAGTTCACCCCGCCGATGCCCTTATCGATGTCGAGATAGCGCACATAGTTGAGCACTTTCTTGTTGGCCGTTCCGTCGAAGGCGTCGGTGTTGAGGTTTTTCACGAAGACACCGCCGAAGTTCAGGAAGCAACCGAAGCCACTGTTGGGGCCGTCGCCGCCGCGCGTGTTGATGTCGTTCGGACCACCGGCCCAGAGCGTCTTTTCGTTGAACTGAATTTCGTCGTTCATCACGCCACCGAAGAGGCTGGCGCCCAGCGAACCGTTACCGATGGGGAGGGAGTATTCCATCCAGGGGTTCGACACGCCCATAGCCGGTTTCTTGTACCACAGGGTGTGGCGGCTTTCGGGGGTGAAAGCGGCGATTTGGGTCAAAGGATACTCCCAGCGTCCGTTTTGCGGGAGCTGTTGGCGATAGGCCGAGTAAGTCACCGGCGGTTGGAAGGAAGGATCGACGAAATAGAGCGGGTTGTTCGGGTCGCCTGCGTTCCAGAATCCAAGTTCTTTGCCCGCGCCGGCACCGCCCCACTGGTTGATTCCCTTGGATTTTTCGTTGCTTTTGGTGATTTCGTAGCATCCGTCGTGTCCCGGGCTGGCGATGAGGGCGAGTTGAATGGCCTTAGACTTGTCGGCCGTCGCACCGATGTGCGTATTGTCGGCCGCCATCGTGACGTAATTGCCCTTGTCCGAACGGAGCACAAAGGCATCTTTATTGCCGATCAGCGCAAAAGTCTGTCCGTTTTTGGCGAACAAGGCGGTGCGCATCGACAGTCCGTCGCCATTGTCTTGCAGGAAAGCCTCGCCCGTCTTGAACTGGATGCGCACATATTGGGGTGCGGCTTCCGTACTGAACACGGGCTCCAACTTCTGCGCGCCCGCCACCACCCAAGTCAGGGTGAGGAGAACGAAAAGTGAAAGCAATCTTCTCATGTAGTGAGGAATAGATAAGGTAAAGATTTGAATAAAATTCATGCTTGGCGGGCACATTCCTTCGCCGGGGGCGCGGAGGCGCCGAAAAATCGGGAAGTGTGGCAGGCTTACCTGGCAAAATGCAGGCGATACACGCGAACACTGTCATGCTCGTGTGGCAAAAATAGTATTTTCCCGTCAGATAAACAATTTTTCTCGGACAATTATTTTTCAATTTGCCATGTGCCGCACGCAAAAGCGGCGTCCCTCGGGAGGAGGAACGCCGCAGTGCAAGAAAAAAATGGAATGACGGAGTGTCTTATTCAGTACTATATAAGAGATGAGTCGCAGGCTTGCGGCTTACATCATGCCGCCCATGCCGCCCATACCGGGGGCGCCCATCGGCATCTCTGGCTTGTCTTCTTTTTTGTCGCAGATCACGCACTCGGTGGTGAGGAACATGCCGGCCACGGAGGCTGCATTTTCGAGCGCCACGCGGGTCACCTTGGCGGGATCCACCACTCCGGCTTCGCGGAGGTTGACAAACGTGTCGTTCTTGGCGTTGTAGCCGAAATCGCCCTCGCCTTCGCGCACCTTGTTCACAATCACTGCGCCTTCCACGCCGGCATTGCGGCAGATTTGGCGGAGGGGTTCTTCGATGGCGCGGCGAATGATGGCGATACCCGTCTGTTCGTCGGCGTTGTCGCCCTTCACGTCGGCCAGTGCCTGCTGGGCGCGGATGTAAGCCACGCCACCTCCGGTCACGATGCCCTCTTCGACAGCGGCACGTGTGGCACAAAGTGCGTCGTCGCAGCGGTCTTTCTTCTCCTTCTGTTCGGTCTCACTGGCTGCACCGACCTCGAGCACGCATACGCCACCCGAGAGTTTGCCGAGACGTTCCTGGAGTTTCTCCTTGTCGTAGTCAGAAGTCGAGTTTTTGATCTCGTTTTTAATCTGCTGCACGCGCTCGGCAATGTTTTCTTTCTTACCGGCGCCGTCCACGATGGTGGTATTATCCTTCGTCACGGTGACTTTCTCAGCGGTACCGAGCATGTCGAGCGTAGCCTGCTCGAGTTTGAGTCCCTTGTCCTCGCTGATCACCACGCCGCCGGTGAGCACGGCGATGTCCTCGAGCATGGCCTTGCGACGGTCGCCGAATCCGGGCGCCTTCACGGCACAAATCTTCAGCTGCGTGCGCAGGCGGTTCACCACGAGGGTGGTCAACGCTTCGCTGTCCACATCTTCGGCGATCACCAAGAGGGGGCGTCCGCTCTGCACGGCGGGTTCGAGGATGGGGAGGAAGTCCTTGAGGTTGGAAATCTTCTTGTCGTAGATCAAGATGTAGGGGTTCTCCATCTCGCAGTGCATCTTTTCGGCGTCGGTCACGAAGTAGGCCGAAAGATAACCGCGGTCGAACTGCATACCTTCCACCGTTTTGAGCACCGTGTCGCGTCCCTTGGCATCTTCGATGGTGATCACGCCATTGGCCGTGACAGCGCGCATGCCGTCGGCGATGAGTTTACCGATTTCGGCGTCGTTGTTGGCCGAAATGGTGGCCACCTGTTCGATCTTGTCGTAGTTGTCGCCCACCTGTTCGGCCTGCGACTGGATGTGTGCCACCACGGCGCTCACCGCCTTGTCGATACCGCGCTTGAGGTCGAGAGGATTGGCACCGGCAGCCACGTTTTTCATGCCTTCGGTGAGGATGGCTTGCGTGAGCACGGTGGCCGTCGTCGTACCGTCGCCCGCATCGTCGCCCGTCTTGGAGGCCACGCTCTTCACGAGCTGTGCGCCGGCGTTTTGGAAGGAGTCTTCGAGTTCAATCTCCTTGGCCACGCTCACACCGTCCTTGGTGATGCGGGGCGCACCAAACTTCTTATCGATCACCACGTTGCGGCCTTTCGGTCCGAGCGTGACTTTAACGGCGTCGGCCAGGGCGTCGGCGCCTTGGCGCAGGAGTTCGCGAGCATCTACGTTGTACTTAATATCTTTTGCCATGATCTGTTGCTAATTAAGAAAGGGGTTGGCGTGTCGGCGGGCGGTGAGGCGCACACCGTTCCACGCGGAAAAGAATTGAAAAAATCGCTTTGAGGGCGAAGCCAAACGGCTCGGGTGGTTTTATTCCACCACGGCCAAGACGTCGCTCTGTCGCATGATGAGCAACTTTTCGCCGTCTATTTCCACTTCGGTGCCGGCATATTTACCGTAGAGCACATTGTCTCCGGCTTTGAGCACCATGGTTTCGTCCTTCGTGCCTTGACCCACAGCCACCACCGCGCCGCGGCTGGGTTTTTCCTGTGCGGTGTCGGGAATGATGATGCCGCCGACGGTTTTTTCCTCGGCCGGTGCGGGCTTGACAAGCACGCGATCTGCAAGCGGTTTGATAGTCATTGTTGTCGTTCTTTTGATGTTTTGAATTTGTCCTTGTGGAATGCAAAGACCTTGCCAAGGGAGGCCGACGCCACGGAGTGCGACATTTTGTCAGCACAGATGACAAAAACGCGGTGCCGCTCCCCATTCCGACGGTCATCACGGCGGGGCGTGCGTCACTTTGCAACCCGATTGCGAGAAGAAAGGTCTATTTTTGCATTGTCGTCCTCTCGCTCGTGCCCCTTTTCGCGCACCCAAGCGACGACGACACGCCTTATTATATAGAACTCCCCGCGACGCCTCACGGCCTCATCCGCGGTTTCACTCCCCTTGTCCATGTCCTCTCTCCTCCCCCTCTCGTCCTTTTCGGCCGGCGGCCGGCACCTTGCCCACCGCGTGGCCACCTTGCCGACCGATCACGCGCCGTTTCTGCTCGAAAGTCGCGCGTTTTCGTTCAGCATCTCCCCGTTTTTCGCCCATAACGCCCCGCTTTCTTCGTCCGCACCGCACGGCACCTGCTGCGGCGGGGAGACCGCAGCGGCCACGCGCCCTGCGCACCCCCACACCGCCCCTGCGTGCGGCTGCACCTGCTGCGGGCACGCCGGCCGCGGGGCCGATCAAGATCACGAGCCCGAAGACGGATGGCGCCAATGGGTGCGCCCCGCTGTGGGTTTGGCCCTCGCCCTCGCCGCCTGGGGCCTGCAGCACGCTGTGCCCGCCCTCGCTCCGTGGGAGCGCCTGCTCTACGTGCCGGCCTACGTGTGTGTGTCGGTCGGCGTGTGGCGCGAGGCGTGGGAATCGGTGCGCAGCGGCAACTGGTTCAACGAGTTCACCCTCATGCTCCTGGCCACGGTGGGCGCGCTCGCCCTCGGCGACTGCCCGGAGGCCGTGGGCGTGATGCTCTTCTACCTGGTGGGCGAAACCCTTCAGGGCATGGCCGTCGGGCGCGCCCGCGCCGACATCGCTTCGGTGGCCGCCCTGCGGCCCGATCACTGCACGGCGGTCGACGAGCGCGACGATTCGCTGCACGAGGTCGACCCGACCACCGTGGTGCCCGGCACCGTGCTGCACATTGCCCGCGGCGCGCGGGTGCCCCTCGACGGGCAGCTGCTCACCCCCTCGCTGCGTGCCGACACATCGGCCCTCACGGGCGAGAGTGCACCGCGCAGTTTCACCGCCGGCGACGAGTTGGCGGCCGGGGTCATCGCGCTCGACCGCGCAGCCCGCATCCGCGTGACGAAACCCTACGGCGAAGATGCCCTTTCGCGCATCATGCACCTCGTGGAGGAGGCCGCCGAACGCAAAGCCCCCGCCGAACAGATGATGACGCGCATTGCCCGTGTCTACACGCCCGTGGTGGTGACGCTGGCCGCCCTGCTCGCCGCCGTGCCCACGGTGCTGGCGGCCGTGCGCCCGGACTGGGGCATCGCGGCGCCGCAATGGTGGTATCGCGCACTGGTGTTTCTGGTGGCTTCCTGCCCCTGCGCCTTGGTGCTGAGCGTGCCGTTGAGCTATTTCCGCGGCATCGGCGTGGCCTCTCGGCGCGGCATCCTCTTCAAAGGCAGCCTGCATCTGGACCGCGCGGCCGACATCGACACGGTGGTGTTCGACAAAACGGGCACCCTCACGCACGGCACGGTGACGGTGGCCGACGGCGTGGAGAGCGGTACGGCGGGTGCTTTCACGGTGGCCGACGACCGCACGCGCTCCTCGGCCGCGCCGGCGGTTGAGGCCCTGCACCGCATGGGCATCCGCACGGTGGTGCTCTCGGGCGACGAGCGCGCGAAGGTGGAAGCCCTGGCGCGCGAAATTCGTCTCGACGAATGGCACGGCGCTCTCCTGCCGGCCGACAAACTCACGGCACTCGAAGAGCTCATCGCCGCGGGAAAGCACACGGCCTATGTGGGCGACGGGGTGAACGACGCCCCGGTGCTGGCGCGCGCCCACGTGGGATTGGCCATGGGGGCCGAGGGAACGGATGCCGCCGTGGACACCGCCGATGCGGTGCTGGCCACCGACGATCTGCGGCGCGTGCCCGAAGCGCTGCGCATCGCACGCCGCACGCGCCGCCTGGTGTGGACCAACGTGGCGCTGGCCGTGGGCATCAAACTCGCGGTGCTAGTGCTCTCGGCCTTCGGCCTGGCGGGCATGTGGGCAGCGGTGTTTGCCGACACGGGCGTGGTGCTGCTCTGCGTGGCCGTGGTGCTGTTGGCGCGTTTCCCCGCGGGAGCGGCGCAACCGGCGGATTGCGAGGCCGAAATGCGCAGCGAATCGGCAGAAAAATCGTAACTTTGCGCTCATCGTCTCGGCGTGCGGCGCAGCGCCCTCCGGCGGCCGTCGGCGCGTGCCGAGACGTTCCACCCCTTTCTTTCCCTTTGTCTCATGACCACTCCCGAAGAAGAAAAACTCTTGCACCGCGGCATTCGTCCCACCGCGGCGCGTCTGCTGGTGCTGCGCGCATTGGAGGCGGCCGGTTGCGCCCTCTCGTTGGCCGACTGCGAGGCGCGTTTGGGCACAATGGAGCGCAGCACGGTGTTTCGCGCGCTTTCCACCTTTGCCGAGCACCATTTGGTGCACCATGTGGAGGATGGCACGGGACAGTTGAAGTATGCGCTCTGTCCGGACTCGTGTCATTGTGGCGAAACCTCGGCCGACGATCCGGCAGACCTGCACCTTCATTTCGTTTGCGAGCGCTGTCACCGCACGCTCTGCTTGCCCGATGTGCCGATTCCCATCCCTCAGCTTCCCGATGGCTTTGTGATTCACACGGCGGGCTATGTGGTGCGTGGCATCTGCGCCGATTGTGCCGCTCGCTCGCGATCTTGATGCCGCGCTTGGGATGCCTCGGGGCGAACTTGCCGTTCATTTCCGCAAGCTGTCCACGCCACTCCCCACCACCCCACTCCCCTCTCGGGCTGCACCCGCGTTTCTTCCGCACACCGCCCACGCCGCTCCTACTCTCTGCGGACTTGTCTCCGCGCCTTCCCGCACCTGCGCCCCGCCCCGCCCCACAGCACGCCATTCCCTCCGCATGGCCACCACCGCAATGGGACCTTTCTTCCGAAAACACAAAAAAACGAGCACCGTTCCTTGGGGAGCGGTGCTCGTTTTGGGTTGCTAAGCGGTCGACATTCGGCCGAGTGGTGTTGACCTGCGCCACTATGGGCGGTCACACCGGCGGGAAACTCGTGCGCCGACGGGGCTTAGCGTGCGCGACGTGTGCGGTAGATCTGATTGACGCGACGCTGTACTTCGGCATAGCGGCCGGCAAGTCGATCTTTGCGCACTTGGCCGTTGCCATAGACGCCGCGCATCACTTCGCGGGCGGTTTGTTCCACACTGCTCGTGGGCGCCTGTGCGGGCGTGGCTGCCGTGGTCGGCGCAGAGGTGGACGTGCTCGACGCTGATGCGGGAGCGTTCGATGCGGAAGCAGCCTTGGTCGGCGCAGCTGCGGAGGCAGGCGCTGTGGAAGCCGAGGTCGCCGGCGCAGCTGCGGCGGAGTGGGTCTCGCCACCGGCCTTGGCACTCGATGTTTCGCCCGTCGGGGCGGCGGTGGTTTCGGCGTTTCCGTTCGCTGCGGGGGCAGCTTCGCCGGTGCCTCCGCTCGCAGCCGCCTCTCCGCCGGAGGGCGACGCAGCTGCCGGCACGCTGTCGACGAAGACACTGTCGTTCTGACCGGCCGCCACACTCGGCGTGCGATCGTCGCCACATTGGCGCACGAAATACACACCTCCTGCGGCCAACAGGGCCACGACCACGGCGGCCACCCACCATTTTCCACCACCCGACGAGGGTTGTGGCGCCACACCGGGGGCTTGGGTCACCTTTCCTTCCGTTTTGGGCGCGGAAACTTCCGAATTCTCTTTCGTGCGGAGGGTGACTTTGCGTTTGAGTTGGACCATGGAAAGGGCTTTTAGTCGTTGCAGATGAGTGCGAAACCGGGCACTTCGTCGAAGGCAGTGCCGAGATCCATCACGCGGCTCTCGTTGATGAGGGCGAATTCGCCGTTGTTGTTGGCAATGGAGCAAACAAGATAAACGTGTCCCTGGCTGGGATCGTCCATGTTCACCTCGAGGTTGTCGCCGGCATCGCTGGTCACTTCCACGCGACCGCCCTCGTCTGCGAAGGTCACATCGCGACCTTTGATGGCCGCATCGTAGTTCACCACGCAGATGTAGGCTTTCTCGATGTCAGCGAGGGTGGCCACGTTGATTTGTTCCACTTCCTCACCGCCGGGAGAGGGTTCTTTTTGGTCGCCCATGTGGAGGATGTAGGGGAACTCGGTGAGCGAACCGAGGTCCTTGCGGCGGCGACGGTATTCGTCGGAGAAGACACCGCCTGCTTCGCCGTCTTTCTTCTTGAAGAAGAGGCAAAGGTCGAGGTCGGTGGCCGACTGCCAGAGCATGCGCACCTTGAGTTTTCCGGAAAAGGTGAAAGTTGCGGTTTCGCCCTTGGTGCGGAGGGTGATTTTGCGTTTGAGTGTTACTGCCATAGTGGGTAAGTGGGGTTTAAAGGGTTGAGATTTCGAATGGAAACAGGGGAACGCCGTGCCGCCCTCGAGGAGCGGAGGCGCCAAACGGGGGAGGAGCCGGCTAAAAGCGGAGGCACGCTGTGGCGGAAACGGCGCATCGCCATGTCGGGCGGTGCGCTATTCGGCCGCGGCGGGGATCCTCACTCGCAGATGAGGGAGAAGCCGGGCACTTCGTTGAAAGCCGTGCCGAGATCCATGACGCGGCTCTCGTTTTTGAGGGCGTAATTGCCGTCGCGGTTGAGGATGGAGCAAACAAGATAGACGCTTCCTTGCTCGGTGGCATCGGCTTGTACTTCCAAATTGTCGCCGGCGTCGCTGGTAATCTCCACGCGTCCGCTCTCTTCGGCGAAGGTGACATCGCGACCGTCCGTGGCTGCGCCATAATTGACGATGCAAACGTAGGCTTGCTCGAGGTCGGCCAGCGATCCGACATTGATTTGCTCCACAGATTCGCTGCCTTCGCCGGGTTCGGGGCTGTCGCCGAGATGAAGGATGTAGGGAAACTGGTCGAGCGCGCCGCGATCGCTCTTGCGGCTGCGGAAGAGGTCGGAGAACACGCCGCCCACTTCGCCGTCCTTGCGGCGGAAGAAGAGACAGAGGTCGAGATCCGTTTCAGACTGCCAAAGGAGTCGCACTTTCAGGCGGCCGGTGAAAGTGAAGGCGGCCTCTTCCTTGCGACGGAGGGTGACTTTGCGTTTGAGACGCACTTGGGGTTGATCAGACATGGGAGAGAGGGGTTGAAAGGTTTGTATATATAAGATGTGTGTCGGGCGCAACGACACCCGCACGGCTTCTTGCTGCGCACAGCGGGGAGGACGTTTCGCGCACGGCGTGCATTAGCGTTCGTCGTCCGCGCGTTCGCGCACGTTGCAGATGAGTTTGAAGCCGGGAATCTGCTCGCAGGCCTCGACAATGGTGAGGACTTTGCGCTTGCGCAGGAGCCTGATGAGGCCATCGGGGCCCTTTTGGAGATTGGCCACCCAATAGACGCAGCCTTCGCCCTCAGAGCGGAGGTTACTGCGGTGATAATCGCCGGCCTTTGTGTAAAATTCGACATAAGCGCCCGCTTCTTCGAAAAACGAAGCGCGCTCGGCATTCGCCGCCTCGTAGTCCACCACACAGATGCAGGCCTTTTCGATGCCGCAGAGCTCACCGATGCAGATTTCCTCGGCGGCGCCTCCACCTTTTTGGGACAGCGTCTCGTCGCCCCGGTGCACAATGTAGGGAAATGCGTCCAGTCTGCCCATATCCTCGAGACGTTCGCGATAGTCGGAGGAGAAAACGCCGCCCGTGCCCCCATCTTCGCCGCGATAGAACAGGCAGAGATCGAGGTCGCGCGCCGTCAGTTCGTCTCGGTCGGCGGCATTCCAGCAGAGTCTAACCTTCATTTTATTCTTGAACGTGAAGATAATGCCACTTTTCTCCCGGATGGTGACGTACGGTCGCCTCTCCACGTCGGTACATGGCACACCTTTTTTCCTAATACTGAGTAGTGGATCTTCGGTCATGGGTATGGTGGATTTAGAAATTGAACTCATCTAAAGAATAGCCCTTATTAGTTTCGTTTTTTACGCCCTTCTTTTGTTTGTTGTCGGGCACAGGTTTCGTTTTGGCATCCGCTTTTTTGGGGCGGGCGGCGGGTTTGGGGGCTTCACTTCCGAAGAAAGGGTCAATGGGATCGTGCATTCCCGGCGATTGATCCGCACGCTCCTGCGGTTGCTGCTTGCCCTTTGGGGATTGCTCCGCAGATTTTAGGGATTGCCCTTTGCCCTGTTGCGGTCGGTCCGGACTTTGTTGCGTGGTTTCGGCGAAGAAGCCTTTTTTTCGATCCTCTTCTTCGAAAATTCGTTTGAAGAGTCTCGTCACGATCTCCTTTTGTTGGGGTGTTATGGTGTCTGCTTCGAGCGCTTTGAGTAGTTTTCTGGCTTCTCCGTAGTTGCCGTCGGCGATCAGCACCTTGACTCTTTTCAGCGCTTCCTCAAATTGCCGGCGATCTTGCTCGGCGCGCACTCGTTCTTTGGCGCGTTCCACCCGTTCGGCGAGGTCCTCGTCTTTGCGATAGCGGAGCACCTCTTCGGCATAGCGGACAAAGGTGGCCCAATCGCCGTCGAACGAGGCTTTGTTGTAGCGTTTTGTGCAGTCGTCGATGAACTCTTTTTGCTTTTGCTCGGCTTCGGCAGCCCGTTTGTGCTGCTCTTCGCGGGCTATCCACTCACTTTGCTGTTCAGGGTCGAGAAAAGCAGCGAGACGGTGCGCACATTCGGCGGCCTTTTCGTGGTCATGCCGGTCGGTGGCGCGGGTATATTCCTCCTTCATGGCGAGGATTTTACTCTCGCGCTCACTGATTTTTAGTCGGCAGGTGCTCATGCGCGGCTGCAAATCGGGGTGGTTCGGGTCGAGGAATTTCACTTTCTCGAATTCCTCGAGGGCTTCGTGGTAATTACCCTGCTGTTCTAAGACGTCAGCTCGGGCGAAAAATCCGCTGATGCGAGTGGCCTGATCGATTTGCTTGGTCGACTCGTCGTGAATCTTCTTGGCGGTTTTGGAATCGGGGCGCACATTGAGGGCAGTTTTGGCGTGTGTGAGCGCCTCTTGCCAGTCGCGGTGCTCGAAAGCGTCCTGCGCCTGTTGGATGCTGTGTGCATATTGCTCGGCGCGCACCTTGTCTTCGGCGATGTTGCGGTTGGCGGTTTCGAGTTTCGCTTTGGCCTCCTTGTCTTCGGGGCGAAGTTGGAGTGCATTTTGGGCCCAGTCGCGCATGCTGTGCCACTCCTTTTTCCGTTCGCACTCTTCAATTTTGGCCATGGCCGTGAAGAACTCTTCCTTGTCCTTGCGTGCGGCGGCTTCTGCCATCGCCTTTTCGTCGGCAAGGCGGGCGGCTTCGCGTTCGCGCTCGGCCTCGGCCTGTGCATTGCGCTGGGCGATGAGTTCCTGCTCGCCGAGTTTGCGGTGCTTTTGGGTTTCGGTGCTGAACTGGTCGAGGTTAATCTCGCGATAGACGGAGACAATTTTGGGAAGGTCGCAGCGGCGGAAATAAACGAGGTCTTCTTTTTGAAAACGGTAGCTGGCCGTGACGGCTTCGCTGAACTTTTCGTTCACAAATCCATCGCCGAGGAAGAGGATACCGCGGAGAAATTCGTCGGGTTTTAGGACTTTGGCCACGAAATTTTTGATCTCGTTGATGACGGCCCGGACGATTTTTTCGGTACGGTTGTTGATTTCTTCGGCGATTACGTTCACATCGAAGGTGTTGGGGGCCACGGAAAAGCGCACGCCCAGCAAGTGTACGGGGCGTCCGCCTCGGGTGGCATCGAGTTGGCGCAACCACCCTTCGGCATGCTGTTCGAGGTTGCTATACTCTCGTTCTTTCTCCTCAGGGGTGGAAAGAAAATGCTGCACATTGTTGATTTTCGCCACAATGGTCTCCACAAGTGCACGCACTCTGGGGTCGGTGCCCATACCGGGGAGGGAGTTTTCGGCCAACCGCACGAAGGTTTCGCCTTCGCGGCGGTAGATGCTGAAATGCAGATGCTCGTTGTAGGCGTTGAGCACGAGGTAACACCCGTCTTCGCACAAGTGGTTGCTGCGTCGGGCGTGTTCGAGCGCGAGATGTTCGACGGGCACGGAACGTTCGCACACATCGAAGCCTTGGTTTTTGAGCACATTTTCGACAAAGATGTTGCGCGAGGCGTAATCTACGTCGGCGGCGAAGGAGATGTAGGTGGGCACTTGGCGGCCGGCGCAGGATACACTGTCATAGCCCGCGGCTTCGCTCCATTCATCGAGGATGCCGGCTTCTTTGAAGAGGTGGCTGATGGGTTGCTCGCGGTCGTAGAGCGAGAAGGTTTTGGTGTTTTCGGCCATGAGTCGGAACACCTGACCGAAACAATGGGGTTCGCCTTCGAAATAGGCGTTTTTGTAAGCATTTCCGTAGAGCACACGGTTATATTCCGTGTCTTCGCGGAAGAAGAGTTCGAAGTATTCGTCTTCCGTTTTGGGACGAATCGGTTTCACCACGTCATTGTTGTCGCGCACGGCGGCAACAATGTAGTGAGTGTCGACATAGAGAAAAAGATAATTCATGTGTGCAAGGGAGAAAGCAGTGTCTCCTGTCCGTTTGCTCATCGGTGCGCATTGGTTCATTGGCACTGCGGTCGGCAAGTTGGGGCATTTTGAAGAAAAACAGAAGCGTTTCTTCGATTTTCGCCCGTGTTTTGGTTGCGACTCCGCAGTTTTTGCATCGCCGTGTGGGTGAAGGGCTACAGCGGAGGCGAATAGGCGGTGAAAATGAGGACAGTCTGTCGGCCGATGAGGGCGGCGGCCGATGGAATCGGCAAGCGATGCCCCCCTGCGGGCGGCTGCGTGCCTCACTCCCGAGGAAGTGGGCGCACAGTGCCGCGTGGGCAGATGGAGCAGGGGCCGGTGGAAGCCTCAGCTCCGCCGCCGTCGTGCACAACGGACGCGGCGACGCAGAGCGACTTCACAGAGCGGCCGGCACGTGTGCTATCAGACGAAGATCTTCTTGATGACGGTCTTCAAGAAGCAGGCGCCCTCTGCAATGATGAGCGGCTGGTGGTAGGGGAATTCTCCACTCTGGTGGCGGAGGGCCTTCTTGTATTCGTCGTCCTCGGTGACAAAGCTGGCGATGCGGTCGGAGAGGTCGACCAGGTCTTCGCGCAGGTCTTCGGCTTTGGCGTAGAGCTTCGTTTTGTGACTCACGAAATCGCAGAAGATGTTCATGAAGACTTCGAAATTCTTGGTGCCGCTGAACGACAGGCGGTTCATGTTGTCGGCAAAGTATTCGCCGGAGAGTTCGTCGTCGGCTTGTAGCGTGACAGACGCCTCATTATCCTGCAAATATTGCACGCCGGTTTCGCCGCAGAGGTCTTTTTGGTTGAGGGATTCGGCTTTGACCACCTCTTTGGGCTGCACCAATCCCTTGGCTACCTCCGACTTATTGTCGACTTCGATGTCGGTTCGGTAGCGAACTTCGACTTCTCGGTCGATCATGAGGTGGAGTCCGGCATTGAGACAGTCGGCGTAATACCTTTCTGTGGCGTTGGTGCCGGCGGGTTCGCGGAGCCAGTGGAAGAGTCGGCCGCCCTTACCGAAGGTGAGCACATCGACGCGCTTGATGTGGTCGAGTTGCTGCTTCTTGATGGTGTCGCCGATGAGGATGCCCGAATAGAAGAGGAGCAGCCCGGTGACATAGGCGGGAATGGTGAAGACAAACTTGGCCTTCTCGCTGATGGTGCTGTAAAAGCGCTCGTAGTCTTCCGTGTCTTTGAGCTGATCGAAGACGCTGTTGAGGCAATAGGGCGCCTTTCGGGGGGCGTCTCTCACGATCTCCTCGACATTGTTGACAAAGACTTTGTTTTTGTCCTCTTTCTGGCAATAGTAGTTGAGTGCCTCGCGGAACTTTTCGGAGTTGATGATGGCGTTGAAGAAGACGCCTGCGGCGAGACGAACGGAACTTTCGCGGAAAAGGGTGGCTTTGTTGGCGTTTCGCGGATCTTTGGCCAGGAGGAGGATGTCGCTCGTGCTGCCGCCGACGTCTATGCCGAGGAAAAGATTGTCGTTGCTCAGGCCGATTTCGCGCGTGAGGGCGAAACTGCACACGGCCTCAGCCTCGGTGGTGTAGGTGCGGGGAAGCGTGGGTCGACAGCCCACGATGGGCGTGATTTTGCAGAGCTCTTCGTAGATATTTTCGAGCTCATTGCGATCGGCTTCCATCATGGCGCCGGGATAGCTCCAAACGATTTCCTTGGGTTTGAGGCGCTTGGTGTAGAGATAAGCGCAGGCTTGGAGCCAGAGACTCTTGAGGAAGGCACGCTTTTTCTGCAACCCTTTGTCGTCGTTGAGCCACTTCATGTTGTAATGCAGCGTGCCGGCTTGGGTGGTGATGGTGCGTTCGTCCATCTCCTTGACCAAGACATTGGGACGACTCACGGGTACACCACCGGCTACCTCCTCGCTTTGGTATTTGAGATTGTAGCGACTGTCGTGTTCGTGGAGCCAGGATTTAATTTGCCCGTTGCCGGTGGGATAATTGCTGAAGAAGAGCAACTCGTGGTTCTCGGCCACAGCGCGCAGATCGCGGGTTTCTTGCCCGACAAGCATGGTGCGGAAATTCTGGAACTCCACAGGTTGCGCTTGACTCTCGTCAACGCTGTAGTAAACACACATGTTGTTGCTGCCGAAGTCGATGCCCACAACAGCCTCTCCCTGGGTGTCAAGACTGGTGAGGTCTTTCACCACTTGGGGGCGGAGCATTAAGTAACCGGCGTGTGCGTCTTTTCCGGCATCCTTGACCATGACGGAGAGACCGGCGGGGGCCAAGGCCATGGAATAGATGTTGTATTTGTGCAATTCCTCGCCTTGTCCGGGGGGATAGGTGATGAGTTGTCGCACTTGCGGCGCGTTGGGTTCGTCGGGAGCGGGGTTGTAGTCGGAAGTGAAGAACTGTCCGTCGATGTTGCGCACAAATTCACCCTTCTGCTTGAAAATGGCTTGGAATTGTTGCGCGGCGTCGGAGGTGCACTCGGTGTAGAGATAGTAGTTCTTCCAGTTTTCCGAAACGAAATTGGGCCACATGATGACCTTCTTGAGTTCGGTCATCCACTTGACCTCGTATTCGCGGGTGTTGAGTTCGACTTGTTCTCCGTCAATCTCGACGACGAGGGAAACAGCAAGGGATCCGGCGTCGTTAAGCCGGGCGGAGAGGCGTGTTTTGCAGTTGTCTCCGTAGCCGAGGAGGCCGGAAAGCGAATTTTTGAAGATGTCTAAGCCAATTTCGGAGAGGGGGAGCGAGAAATAGTCGGCGCCTTCGGTGACAAGGTTGTCGATTTTGAGGTAGAAGACGGCGCTTTCCGAGAGTTTGGGTCGGGCATTGGGCGCTTCTTCCCAACCCACGACAAATTTGTCGTCGCTGAGCAGTTTTTGCACGTCGCCCACCAGCTTATAGTCCCCGTCATTGTTGTAGGTGAAGGTGAAATCGGGCTTCAAATAGACAGGAACGCTGCTTTTGAAGAGATCCGAGAAAGGATATTCCAGGTTGGCGTACTGCGCCACGGGACCAATTTCACGCAACTGCCCGCCTTTTTGGCGCAATTCTCCTTCCCATTTTCGACTCATGCCTTTGAATCCGTTCAGCTCCGCACGTCTTTTTCCTCCGCGCTGGGCATTGATATTGGCCTCGAAGGCTTCGAGATTGCCGTTGAGGTTTTTGACGAAGAGATAGAGCTTTTGCAGCTGTTCGGGGTTGAGGAAAGGCGTCGGATCTTCGAAGCGCCCGTTGCGGAACCACTGCACTTCTCCGGCATCGGCCCCAATTTGGCTGTAGTCCACGCCGGTAAACACGCCGGTCATGGGCGAGGTGCCGCCGACCAGATGGCCGCGGTAGTAGATGAGTTGGATGAAGGGCTGCGTATCGGGGTCTTTGGCGAGCTGAAGTTGGTTGCTCCAGAGATCTTTATCGTCGAAGAGCATGCGTCCGAAGGCCGATGCGATGTCATAGAGCCGCCCGTTTCCATTGAGCGAGACGGGTGCCGAGAAGCTCACGCGGTCGGGATAGAGCGCCATGACGGCGAGCAAGCCGCGCCACTCCCCGTGCAGCATTTCATAGAACTGCTGCAATCCCGAAGAGTCGATGTTGGGATCGGGGGCATTGAGGGTTTGGAGGGCAAACTTGAAGAGACGTGCGCGCGCCCAGGGGGTGGGCACACCGGAAATGAGGGCGGCGAGCTTGTCGCTGCTCATTTCATCGAGGATTTTACCGGTTTTGATGCCCTGAATGTAGGAGGGCGCCATGTTGAGTTCGTTCCATTCGCCCGCCGTACCGGTCGACAAATTGGTGTAACTCTTGATGAGCAATGCTTTTGTAGACATAGTTTCGTGGGAGATTAGGTGAACTGATAAAGTTTGCCGAGGGTATCGTAGACGAGTTTGTAGAGTTTCTCACCGCTGTTGGTGATGGCCTTCCATCCTTGGGAGCTTTCGCGCTCGGCGATGAACATTTTCTTGAAGGGATCGAACTTCGAACCGCCGAAAATGCCGCTTTTCTTATAATTGTTGTCCTTTCCGACTCCGTCGGTGCGGTAGAGTTCTTTGTTCCAGTTCACTTTCATCAAATCCTTGAACGTGTTGAAGCCAAAAAGGCTCGCGTTGAAGAGGAATTTGTCGCCACCGCCGGCCGAACGGTGCAGTTGTCGCACCCATCCCTCGGCGAGTTGTCCTTCGCTACGTTCGAAGAAGAGCAAAGCAAAGTACTTTTTGAGGTACTCCACCTGCGAGACTTCCATGCCCGTGAATTCGGTGATTTCCTTCTGCCCTCCGCAACGCACGCTCTCCACAAAGTCGTCTTCGCCATTGCAGAAGAGGGCAAAAGCGAGGAGCGTGCCGAATTTCCGTGCAAACTCTTCCGCTCGCTGCTGTCCGACGAAGTCTTCGAATTCGAAACGTCCGCTTTCGCCGACGGCACGATAGAGGTAATCGGTGGCGGCGTGCTTTTTGTTCTCTTCCAGTTGCTCGGGTTTCGTGTTGTAGAAGTCGAGTGCTGCACAAGCCGCGAGGAGTTCGATGTAGTGGGAGTCGTTTTTCTGTTCGGCGCCTCCGGTGATGGTCTTACAGATCTCTTCGCCACGCTTCGCCATGGGTTCCCAATCGATAGAGTCGGTGCCGAGCATGTAGAAGCGCTGGTAAGTGCTGCGCACGGTGGCGTCGTCGTCGTAGAACATCATAGCCACTTGCGAATTGAGAGCGAATTTGTCGCTGGTGGCAATGACCTTTTGGGCGTTGAGTTCGTCGCCGGTGGGGGTTTTGAAATTGAAATAGGCCGTGAGCAGGGTGGAACCGAAATACGCATTGCGCAACACGTTGACCGCCCCGCCGTTCATGCGCTCAGCGGCGCGCGAAATGGCCTGCGGAATGATGGGAATGGACGAAGCGCCCGTACCGCCGAAGACCGACCCGAGGATAAACACCTTGGGCGTGCCGTTTTGCGCCGCTTTGGTGAGCTGCGCGAGGAAACTCTTCAGCTCGTTGTCCATCGGACTCTCGGCAGCTTCGAGGATGGCGTGGTACATCATCATCGAGCCGAGGTGAGTTTGTGCGCGATAGCCGTGGCGGAGGTTGAATTCCTCCACTTGTTTGGTGAGCACCAGGTCGGCCAGGTCGGCCTCTTCGCGGTGGTTGTATTGCGTTCCGCCGTAGTCAAACACCTCTTGGAAGGTGCTTTTCGCATCGTAGTTGGGGCTGAACTCATAATACTTCACGTTGGCCGAGAAGAAGGTGTCTTTAAGCGGCGTGCGTGCGGCGGCATCGCTGCCTTTGGCGCGGCAGTAGGCCTCTTTCACCTCCTTGAGGCGGGCGAAGTTACCGTTGTTTTTATCGGTATCGAGGGCAAGGAGGTGGAGTTCGGTGTCGTCGAACATGCCCATTGCGCAGAGGTGCAGGAGCGATTCGATGCAACGCATGCCCGTTCCACCGATGCCAAGAACGAAAAACTGATTCATAGCGTTTATTTCTTGAGGTGGAGGATGGAACCGAACTTAGAATTGGGCGTGAGATAGGCGAGAAGAAAAACCAACCCAACGTAACCCACGGCAAGCACCCCTAAAGTTTGCCATATAGTATGGCTAAATTGCGTTTTATAGGCCGTCTTTTTTATACTGGCCATCACGTAGAGGTCATTATAAAGGAAGAAACCAATCCAAGCCACAGCCCAAACAATGCCACATGCCCAGCGGCGTTTGATGTAAGAACGGTCTTTTCCGCCCTCCCAAGAGATAAGCGTCGAGATGCCCCAAGCGACAAAAAGGGCAACAAGGAGGACAACAGCTGCCCAAACCCAGGTTTCGGTTTGCAGCGCATGGAGCTGCTTCGACGTAGTAACGTTGATCATAATGTAATAAGAATAAGATTATCGTTTATTTGACTTGATGTAGAGCGTATAGATGGGCGTCTTGAGAATCAGTTCCTTGATTTCGGGATTGATCAGACACTGTTCGATGCTGGCGCCCACCGAAACGTTTTGCTCTCCGGGATGGGTGAGACTCTCGAAGGTGAAAAGCGGCAGATAGACGTTGGTCATCGGGCTAATATCGGTGGCAAAGAGATCGATCTTGGTGTAGTTGAACGGATCGCCGTCGAGAGCCTCATCGGGGTTGTATAAATCTCCGGCAAAGGTGAGATTCACGATGCCATTGGCGGAAAACTTCTCGTCGGCGACCTTGACAAAACCCTCACACTCGGCCGGTTCAATTTCTTTCTCGGGTTGGCTTTTTTCCTCCTTCGCGGTGCAGAAATCGGTATAGGGTTGATTGACATTAGAAACCTTGGCCGTGAGGTGATCAATGCGATAGCCGCCCAGACAATTGCGATCTACACGGAGTCCGGTTTCGAAGGGCTTCCCGTTTTCGAGCTTTTGGCCATTCTCATCTTCGCCGTTGACGAGTATCGGCTCAATGTCATCTTCCCAACCGGCTTCCCAGTCTTGCACTTCATAGTTGCCCGCAGTCTTAATCACCTTGGCACTCAGCAATTCATCGGCCTGCATCCCCTTGCTGCCGGGAGAATAGAGGAAGGGAGCGCGCACCGAAAAATGGAACTCGGAGGTGCCGGGGAAGTCCTCGAGACGCACCGACTGCTTCACGCGGTTGTAGATATTGTCGGGCAGGCGCTGATCGGTGAAAAGGAAGTAGAAACGCTTCTTTTGCACCGAGCGAGCGCCGACAAGTTCTTCATAGGGTTCGACAAAGATGAATATATCGTGCCCCTTCTTGAGCCAAGTCTTGAATGCCTCAGCCAAGTAGGGGTTGTTGTCGTTGCCTTTCGTCACCGTGGGTTCGTAATATTCGCCGTCGGTGAGGAGAACGCCCTCTGTGTTGCCGTTGGCGATGCGCTCGGCCGCCGTTTTAAGGTCGGCAAAGGGCACGTTTTCGATGGTGCGCAACAGCGCGTAGGTCGAATCGGCGGCGTGCGGTTCGATGTTCTTGCCCTTGACGGCAAAATATTGCTTGGCACTCGCCGTGAGCGAAGGCTCGAAAGCTTGGAAAAAGCGCGAATGCTGCCCTTCGGCAATGCAGTTCGAATAATCGACATAGAGAGCCAGGGCGTTGGGACTGAGCTTTTCGTTTTGCTTTTCGAAATAAAATTCGTGGAATTCAGCGAGCTTATCGGCGCTATCCGGCGTCGGCGTACCGCCACCAAAGCAGTCCTTCCAAAAACTGCAGCCCGTCAAAAAGCCAATGCCGAGCAATCCGAGGATCAAGTGAGTGATTTTCATATCGTGAAGCGTTGTTTTTATTATAGATCGGGAGAGGTGTGCTGCCGCGCCCGCGTTCCTACACAACACGCAGCGGGTGTGACCGCCAACGGCGAGCGAGCAGTTCAACTGCCGAAGTCCGTGCACTGCCGGCCCGGAGGGCGGAAGCAACAGATCGCGGTGCCCGAACGAGGACGGGGAAGCGCGGTCGAAGACAAGCAATAAAAACGGAATTAATAAACAAACTTTTGGCGACTACAAGGCATAGTCATTGCACAATTCATTCAAATCCGGTGCTTACTCGATGCAAATATAATAACTATATCACAATTCAACGAACCTCTCACCCTATTTTTTACACCTCAGTAAACAAAAACGCAGCTTGCCGTCTTCAAGATGCTAAAAAGATGCGCTCTTCTCGCAGCACCTATTATCAAATGAACGTATATCCATCCATTCTGGTCAAATTTCTTCCTTTCTCTCCCCTTTCTTCCAGAAGGAAACAACAAAAAGCATATCAAAATCGCAAGTTCTAGTCAGAAAAACGCATTTCGTCGCAAACTGCCGCAGCATTTCGTCGCATTTATTCACACACACCTCATTTCTCACCCCATTCCTCCGACCGGGCTGACTTAAAGTCACTTTGCCGCGGCTTTCGCCCCGCCGATCTCCGCGCGTTTGCCCCGTTTCCACCGCCCGCGGCGGCTGCGGCGGGCGCCCACTCCGCAGCTTTTCGGCATTTCCTCTCCGTTCTTTCCAGAAAGCTTCGTGTTTTCGGAGATTTGTTCCCCATTTTCGCAGCTACCTCCGCACGACAACGAAATGATCTCGTCCTCAATCCTCCGAAACCAACGAGTCGTGCCCACCGAAGCAGGCACGACTCGCAGCAAAACGCCAACAACGCAGACCGCCGCAGCCGAACGAAAAGTTCGACTGCGGCGGCAAAACGAAAGCACCGAGCTCGCCTCAGCCCAAGAAGACGGAGAGGACGAGTTGCGCCAAGAGAATGCGCATGAACATGGCCAGGGGATAGACCGTGGAATAGCCCACAGCCGGGGCGTTGTTGCCCGCGGTGGCATTGGCAAATGCGAGGGCGGGAGGGTCGGTGTTGGAGCCGGCAATGAGGCCCATGAGGGTGAAGTAGTTGAGCTTCATCTTCAGCCGCGCAAAGACGCCGACCAGCAGAATGGGCACGGTGGTGATGAGGAAGCCCATCCAGACGTAGTGCACGCCGTCGCCCTGGGTGATGGTGTTCCAGAACGAGGCGCCGGCCTGAATGCCCACACTGCTGAGGAAGAGCACGAGTCCGACTTCGCGCAGGAGGAGGTTGGCCGAGGTGGAAACGTAGGTGTTGATCTTATAGCGGTAGCCCACGGCGCCGATGAGGATGGCGACGACGAGCGGTCCGCCGGCCAGGCCGAGTTTGACGGGCACGGTGATGCCGGGAATGGGGATGGGGATCTGCCCCACGATGATACCGATGAGGATGCCGAAGAAGATGGCGCCCACGTTGGGGTGGTCGAGGTGTTTGACCTGTGCGCCGACCACATCTTTGAAGCGCTCAATGTTTTTCTCCGTGCCGGTGACCAAAATGCGGTCACCGACCTGCAAACGGAGGTCGCGTGCGGCGAAGAGGTCCATGCCGTGGCGGGTGACGCGGGTGACGTTGACGTTGTAGAGCGAGGAGACGTGGAGCTGCGCGAAGCTTTTGCCGTTGATTTCGGGTCGCGTCACGACAAGTCGGCGGCTGACGTACTGTTCGCTTTCGATTTTCTCCTCGTGTCCCACTTCGATGAGCTCACCGAGGAGTTCGCTGATGCGTTCGGCGTCCTTTTCGGCGCAAACGAGGTGGACCTGCATGTTTTGTTCGAGCACGGTTTCGCGTCCCGGGATGAGGAGCGTGCCGTCGGGGAGGATGCAGCGCGAAATGACGAATTGGACGTTGAGGAACTGGTGGAGCGCTTCGAGGGTACGGCCTTCGGCTGCGGTTTTGGTGACGCGAATCACCAGGTGTTTGGGTGCCGAGGTGGGATCGCTCTCCTCGGCCGTTTCCAGGGCCTTGCGTTCTTGCTCGAGCGAGGTGCGGGTGAGGAAGCGCACGGCGATGGTGGCCAGAATGATGCCCACCACGCCGAGAGGATAGGCGCAGGCATAGCCGTTGGCGATGACAGGCACATCTTTCACGCCCGTCATCAGGTCGGGCAGGACATTGTTGGCCGCTCCGAGACCGGGGGTGTTGGTCACCGCACCGTAGAGCACGCCCACCATCATGGGTAGATTGCTGGGCGAGTGGGGGTCGTCGAAGATGCCGAGGGCGGTGGCGAGGAAGTAGAGGCCGATCATCACGGCCACATTGAGGAGCACGAGGCTGAGGGTGAGCATGTTCATGCCCAGGCCACCCGATTTGAAGGTTTGGAAGAAGCTGGGGCCCACCTGCAGTCCGATGCAGTAGACGAAAAGAATGAGGCCGAGCTCCTTGACCATGTCGATCACGTGCTTTTGTCCGGCAACGGCGGCGACAGGGTCTGCATAAAGATAATGTGTGCAGATGTGTCCGACGAGAATACCGACGAAGAGCACCCACGTCACGCCGAAGGCGATACCGTTTTTGCCGCCGATGCGCCAACGTCCCAGGCGTACGCCGAGACTAATGACCAGGGCATACAGAATAACCAAGTGAGCTAAGCTCTCGGGATTCTGCATGAGTTTAATGAACCATTCCATGGATTGAATTGAATTTGACTGACTGTATAATTATTTCCGGGTGCAAAATTAAAACTTATTCGATGTTTTCCCAAGTCTTCTCGGGGCGAAAAGCGCAAAAGCGGGGAGGTTTTCGCATTCGGGCGGGGAAAATTCACAATGAAAAGATAAAAACCGTTGGAAATCGGGCTTTTTTTAGGCCGTTCCGCTTGGTCGGCGGATGGTATATGCCTACCTTTGTGGGAAGACATCACTATATTGTAACTCAAGATCCCATGGGCTTCGACGACATCGACATATCCGAAAACGAACTCTTGCGCCGCTATCCTCAAGTGCTCGAGGCCTTATTGCTCGACCACACGACGCATCGTCCCATATTTTGGGCCACCGACCACTATGCCCACCTGGGTGTCGGCTATCAATGGCACGATTCGATCACGCCCGAGCGCATCACGGGCGAACACGGGCGCGTGATTCAGCCGCGGGTGCTCAAGTCGCGCGAACAACAGCTCGACCGCACCAAGCAAATGGCCGAAGTCTTCACCCCGGCCTGGGTTTGCAATGCGCAAAACAACCTTGTCGACGAAGCCTGGTTCGGACGTCCCGACGTGTTCAACCGCAGCGACGAGCGCACCCACAGTTGGGAAACGACGAGCGAGCGCATTGTTTTTCCGAAAGGCAAGACGTGGCAAGACTATGTTCGCGCCACCCGCCTGGAAATCACCTGCGGCGAAGGCCCTTACCTGGTGAGTCGCTACGATTCGGTGACGGGCGAATTCATTCCCCTCGGGCAACGCATCGGTTTGCTCGATCGCAAGCTCCGCGTCGTGGCCGAAAACACCCTCTCCTCCCCCACCGACCGCAGTCCGGCCCAACAAGCCACGGAATATAAGGCGTGGCGCACCTGGGCATTGGTGGCCTATCGGCACACATTGGGCTATGAGTGGCAAGGCGACAGCCTTTTGCTGGCGCGGGAGTCGCTGCTCGAGACGTTCATCGAGCACCAGCATCAGTTTTTCCCCGATGTTGCGCTCCATGCCCAGACACTCCTTTCCGTGGCCTACGTCATTGCCTGGAATTTATGGCAAATGGACGGACTGAAAGGCGTGATTCCGGGTTCGTGCCATGCCACCACGCACAGCGAACTCGACCTTTTCGCCCCCGATCCCACGGCCACCACTGCTCCCTGTCCGGGGTGTGCGAGCGGCAACCCCCATTTGCACAACGGCACCTACTGCCTGCTGCGCGATTGGGGCAAGCGCGATCCGATCACGCACAAGAACCATCGCAAAATCCGCTTCGTCGACCTCCTTCGCCCCACCCTCTCCTGATCGCCCTCCCGCTTTTCGGCGCCCCTGCCCCGTTTTTCCTCCCTCTCGGCGAGCTATCTGCCTCCGTTTCTGATATTTGCGTCTATCTTCATTTCTTTTTTATCGTTTAGTCCCCAAAATCCTTTGGCGTCGCGCAGGTTCGCGATGACGGTTTGCGAGGAATGGGTGAGGCATTGAATGAGATCGGGGTAGTATTTCGCGTGCACTTCCGCCGTGCGGAAGCCGCAAAGCGTGCGCTTGGTGATGGCGACGGCCATCGGCGTCTTACACACCACGAAAATGTTTTCTTTGAGCGTTTGTTCCCAAAGGGCTTTGGCGCGATCGGGGGCGATGGCGTTGCGCTTGCACCACTCTTCGTCCAACCGCGAGCGGTAGATGCTATAAGCGGCGTAGAGCGGGTAGAGACCGCTTTTGGAATTGATTTCTAACACGGTGCTCTTGGGCGAAAACACGCGATCGGTCACGCCGCTGCGCACGATGCGGCGCGGAGTCTCGAGGGGGTGCTCGAAACGCTCGTCCATGAAACAATAACCGCCCAGCGAATCGGAGAGATGTAGGTTGACCACGCGCCAAGGGGTGAGCACCGTTTCCTTATCGGGGTTGCGGAAGGTGGAAAAGAGGGCGGTGAGACGCGAAATGCGCTCTTCGATGGTGAACTTGTCGGCGCTGCGGGCCAATTGGCGGATGCGGCGGCCGGCCGCACTGAAGACTTCGGGATCGTAGTAGCGGCGGAAGCGGGCGAAGTCGGCTTTCGTCACGCCGACGGGCATGAATTCTGCCCAAGAGGTGTCGTCGACGAGGTGGGTGAAGTTGTTTATCGTGAGTTCGGCGGCTTCGTCTTGAATATCGGCGCCGTAGATGAGCAGGGGCATGCGGATGGAGATGCCGCGCAAGATGGCAATGGCGTTTTTTCGCTGCTTTTTCCGTTCGTTTTCCAGCGCCTTTTGGGCTTCGGCCTCGGGATCGGACTCCTTGGAGGGTTTCTTGTCGGGCGCGGCGGGCTGTTTGGCGTTGTTACCGTCGAGCCCGTTGTCGCTGACTTTGACTTTATCGACCGGTTTGAGGGCCTTGGTGGTGCCGATCTTGGCGCGCAGGCCGTTGAAGTCGGCGACATCGGCGTCTTCCAAGCGGAGCAACTCATCATTATATAGTGCGCCGTCTTCGAAACCGGCGTTGACCACGCGCTCTATCTGCACACGTTTGAGTTGTGTGAGGAGGTTGTCGACGTTGAAGGCCTTCATTTGGCTGCCTTCGAGGGCGATGACGGGGCAGAAGCTGAGGAAGTCGGCGAGGGTGTGGCGGTCTTCGGCGGTTTGCTTGCCGGCTTTGTACGACACTTTCGAGGCTTCGGCCAGCATGCGCAGGGCACGATCGGGGGCAAAGTCGAAGGCGTAGCAATTTTCCTTCACGCGACCTTGGTATTCGAAGGGCGTTTGCACGCGAAAGATGGTTTGCATGTAGCCGGCGGCCGAGGTCGACGACGAACCGGCCAGGAGAAACACGCCCGTCCAGGGACGTATGCTCACGCCGGTGGTGAGCCGACCGCAAGAAAGGGTGATGGTGTAAGTGGCGCTTGGGTCTTTGCCGATGGCTTTGTTCACCATTTCGAGCGCGTCTCGACTTTCTTCGTCGGCATCGCCCTCGCCCGCCACGTTCACCACGGTGAAGGCGCCGAAAACGGGGTGGGCTTGCAGTTTCTTGCTCAGGGCTCTGGCCGCTTTGACGCCGGGAAGCACCCAAAGCGTGTGACGAAAAATGCGGCGGAAGTCGGCTTTGGCATAAGGATAGAGCGAATCTTCGTCGTCGCAGCAGAGCAGATCGAGAAAGTCCCCCACATAGCCGTCGTGCACGAAGGCGCCCTGCTCGTCGGTGCGGAAAAACTCGCGAAAGTTGAAGACTTTGTCCTCATCGGCGAAGCGATTCATCAGTCGGCCCAGGTCGTAGGTGTAAATATGCATGGCGGGCAGCGACGCATAGGGGTTGGAGTCGCCGACATGGTACTCGTCCCACGACATTTTGGCGCGCTGCTCCATAATATAGTCCCACGTGAAGATCTCGTCTTCGTCATATTGATCGAAAAGATTGAAGGGCGTGCCCGAAAGTTGCAGCACTTTGGTGTCGGCATGCCGAAGTTGGTCGATCACCGCCTGCCCCAATTCGGTCTGCGTGCCCTCGTGTGCTTCGTCGACAATGAGCAAATCCCAGTCGGTGGCGAAGATGTTGTCGTTCTTCTCGTGCTTTCCGCCCACGTCTTCCGATCCGCGCAGGTCTTGCAGGGAGGCAAAACACACAATGTGCGCACCTTCGTCGGCTTGCAGCAGCAGTTGGTCGAGGCGCTCCCCCTTTTGCGCCGAACCGTAGTTGTATTTTCCCTGCAATGCGTCCTTTTTCGCTGTGCCCGCGCCCTTGCTGCCGTAGGCAACGGGCTCAGCGGCACGCAGATCATAGAATATTTTTTCAAAGTCCTCATACCATCCGGCATTGACCACGGGGCGATGCGTGACAATGAGGGTGCGTCGGGCGCCCATCTCGCGCACCACCTGCAGCGCCGAGAGGGTTTTGCCGAAACGCATCTTGCAGTTCCAAAGCATTTTGCGCTGCCCCTTGCCTTTGTTCTTGGTGAAATGATTCACCGCCTTGTCGATGGCTTCGCGCTGTTCGGGGCGAAAGACGATGGGGGCGGGCTCGTTTTGCATCTTCTCCTCGGGAAAGAGACTGCTGCGCCCCTCCTTGGCGGCGGAAATGGCATTTTTCACGGTGGCCAAATCCGTCTCGAACCATTCTTTGCCGAGGCCCTCGTCCGAAAATTCGGGGCGTCGAATACCCGAACGGAGCAAAACACTGTGCACCTGCTTGTCGTCGAACGATTGCAGGACACCCTTGTGGATAAAAGCGGAGCACTCGGTGTAGAGCAACTCATATTTTATGGCCGCCGTTTTCGTGTACTGATCAATTCGCTCGCGTGCCGCTGCGATAAGCAGGGGATCGTTGGGCGCGGGCAGCTGTTTGCAGTCTTCGGTCAGCTTGGTCATGCCGATTTTCAGGCACCCTTTGTGCAAAGGGTAGTCTGTGGAGAAGACATAAATGACTTGCGGCAGCATAGAACTGGAGTAGGTAGGCATAGGCTTGGAATGGATTTAGGTAAAGGGGGGGACACGAGGGGGATCGGTGTCGCGTTTGAGGGAAAAGGGGTGACCTTGAGACGCAATTATCGGAAACCCGCCGTATCAAGTGCTCGATGGGGGCAATGCGGCAAGCGCAGTTCCGGTATATAATCGGTTTGTCGACTTGGCCAAGTCCTTAAATCCACAATATCTCTCCATGATCATACCTGCCAAATGGTATAATGGTGGCAAAGGGCTTGAAGCTTTCCGTAAGGAAATGCTCTCTGATAAACATATAGCCTTACTATTTGATTATATAGATGGGCATGACTGTTTCCCGACTGTAGATATTGCAGGAGGAATTTGCTATTTCCTACGTGATCTGGGGCATAATGGTTTGTGCAAGGTAATAACACAACAACATGGCGAAAGAATCATTACTCAACGTGAGCTTGATACCGACGATGTCTTTATTCGTCATACCAAAGCAATTACGATTCTCGAGAAAATTAAAAAGTCGACTGCATCATTCCTCACGATATATCCACGTAAACCATTCGGTTTGCCTACTAATGTAAAGCCTACGCCATCAGGCAACGTCAAACTTCGCTACAATGGGGGCATTGGCGCTTTCCAAAGTGATCGGGTAATTGTAAATGTTGACCTAATTGGGAAATGGAAGGTGATAACTTCTCGTTTAACTGTTGAACATGCCGGTAAAGCAGACAAAAGCGGCCAAAAGCGCATTATTTCAACTCTTGAAATACTTGAACCGGACACTGTTTGCGCAGAAACGTATTTATTGTTGGCTACATTTGACACGAAGAATGAAGCGCTGAATTTCTACAACTACATAAAGACAAGGTTTGTACGTTGTTTGATATCTATGATTACAGCAACACAACAGCTATCACGCGCAAACTTTCGATTCGTTCCGATCCAAGATTTTACACAGCCTTGGACTGATGCCGAACTCTATGCAAAATACAATCTAACTATAGAAGAGATCGACTATATCGAGAGAACGACCAAAGCAATGTAACAAGCAATAGCAATGAACAGCGGCGCACCACTCATTTGTGGTGCGCCGTTGTAGTTTGATTCGCTCTTCCTTTCAGTCCAATTCGGTGGACGACGGCAGTTTTTCCACGAGTTCTATTTCCTGCGCCGTGAGTCCATATTTCTTATATAGCTGCTGATCGATCATAGCCACGCTCTGTGTCCAGTCCATCTCGGATTGCGCCGTAAAATCTGGCAAGGGCACATAAGCATAAACCTCGCATTTGCCCCCTTGATCCTGCTTTCGAATGGAAACGAGGAGGCGAAAAAACTTAGTATGCATGTATTTGTCGCAACGGTCGCGGGCTTCTGCCGAGTCGAAGGGGAATACCTGCAAAAAGGTCTCCGTGCACACCTCATTGGGCACGGCTTTGTAGCTCTTGAACGGCTTATCATACATGCTGCCTGCGCCCCAATTTCGGGGAATGAACAACTTATAATGGTTCAACCCCGTGCGTTTGGGCAAAGGATAGTCGGCCGGTGCGTAGCGCAGCACACGTTTCGTCTTTTCATTCAGGCCTACAATCGTGATGCCGCCCGGAATCTTCTTTTTCGACACACTTGGCAGCCCATACTTCGAGGGGTCTTTGAAGAAATCGCCGCGAATCCCGTAAGGTTTCATCTCCGAAATGATCGTATCAAACTTCTTTTCTTTGCGTACCTTGCGTTGTGCGAGCACTTTTTCCAAGATCGAAAGCACTCTGGGGTCGCGAATGAAGATATCGAGGTCATTCGTTTTCAGGAAGCGGAAACTCTCGAGCGTTTCCCCCTCCGCAGTGTGAGAATAAACGTGACAGACTTCGTTCCATTGTTTATTCCACAAGAAAAAGCAGATGCCGCCTTTGATTTCCACGTTGCTAAACAGATCGCGTGCGTTGTAGAAATCATGAAGTGTGGCAAAATGCCGATCGGCCAGCGTGGCATTGCGGAATTTATCGAGCCCTCTCCCTCCGGTGTACCATCTTGCGGGCATAATCATCGAAATAAAGCCCGGCCCCATGGACTTGGCCAAGTCGACAAACCGATTATATACCGGAACTGCGCTTGCCGCATTGCCCCCATCGAGCACTTGATACGGCGGGTTTCCGATAATTGCGTGGGAACCGAAGCATTTGGGCAAAAAGCCGTAACTTGCCGATCGGAAAATCTCATCAACCTTCTACTCCTATGCGCAAGAACATCGATCCCCATGCCAGTCTGCCGGCATTTGAGCAAAGCCTCATCGACGACAACCTCGCCCCCAACACCGTGCGCGCCTATATCAAAGCGGTGCGCGACTTCTTGGCGCGCTTCCCGGCGCTCAACAAGGAGAATCTGCTCCGGCATCGCAGCGCCCTCATGGAGCGCTATTCACCCAAGACCGTGAATCAGCGCGTGATGGCCATCAATCGTTGGCTCCTCGCGCTGCGGCGGCCACAATGGCGGCTCAAAGGCGTGCGCCTCGGGCGGCGCTCGTTCGTTGAAAACGTCATCAGCCAAGCCGACTACCTCTATCTCTCGCGGCGACTGCGAGAGTTGGGCGAACTGCGTTGGCACTTCGTGGTGCGCTTTCTCGCCGCCACCGGTGCGCGGGTGAGCGAGTTGGTGCAACTTCGTGTGGAGCATGTGCGCCGCGGCTTCGTCGATCTCTACACCAAAGGCAACAAACAGCGGCGCATCTACATCCCCCTCACGCTGCGCAACGAGGCGCTGGCGTGGATCGCGCAACGAGGCGCAGACATCATCGGGCCGCTCTTTGTCAACTACCGCGGCCGCTGCATCACCCCGCGGGGCATCGGCGCCATGCTCCGTGTTTGGGCGCAAAGGCTGCACCTCGATCCCGCCCTGGTGCACCCCCACGCCTTCCGCCACCGCTTTGCCAAAAACTTCTTGGCCGTTCACACCGATTTGAGTCTGCTGGCCGACCTCTTGGGGCACGAGAGCATCGAGACCACCCGCATCTATCTCCGCCAGTCGAGCGGTGAACAACACGCACTGGTGGATCGCGTGGTGACGTGGTGAGGGGCGCCGGCGAGGAGGGCGGCCGGCGGGTCAGCGCACGGCTACCTCGGTGCCACTCCCGTCTCCGCAACGCCGGCCTCGTGCTCGCATTCGCCAAGGCCGCGGCTTTTTTCGATGCGTCGCACTCGACTATTCGGCAAGATTGCGTATATTTGCGCCGGCGCGCACGGCGCAGGCGGGAAAACCATCGCGTTTTTGCGCCGAAACGGGGAAGCTCCGCTCAATAACAGGGGCCTTTCGGCTCGCTCCCCCGCCTTTCGCCCCTCGCAGTCGCCCCGTCGCCCCACCCTCCCACAGTCCACCGCCTATGAACTCCCTCTTAGCCCGGTTGCGTCGCTACTTCGTTCGTCGTCAAGACGACCGTCGCAACGAACGCGCCGAAGACTTCCTCAAAGCCCTGCTCGAAGCCGGCGGCACCCTGCCGCGCTCGGCATGGGACGGGCTGTTTGCCCAGCTTGCCCTCGAGTCCGACACGGCCGCCCAGACGTTGGGTCGGCTCGCCCTCGAGGGGCGTGTCGACATCACGGCCGAAGGCGTCGCCCTCACCCCCGCGGGTCGTCGCGACGCCCTGGCGCTGATGCGCGCCCACCGCATCTATGAGCAGTATCTGGCCGAACACTCAGGCTATGCGCCCGCCGAGTGGCACGAACGCGCCCACCACATGGAGCACCGCCTCGATGCGCGCGAACGCGAACGCATGGCCTCGCTCCTGGGCAACCCCCTTTTCGACCCCCACGGTGACCCCATTCCCACCGCCGGGCTCACCCTGCCCGCCCTGCCCGCCGGTGCGCGCGACACGGCGGCCGAAGGCCTGCCCGAAGCGGGGACGTTGCTGCGCGTGGTGCACATCGAAGACGACGACGCGCGGCGCTTTGCGCGCATTGCCGCCACGGGTTTGGCCAAAGACGCCGTGGTGCGCGTGGCTGCGGGCGCGGAGGGCACCTTTGCCTTCGACTATGAGGGCGAACACTTCGCGCTGCCCGCCGCCGACCTCGCCGCCATCGACCTCCGCCCCCTCACGCCGGCCGAAGCCGCCGAGGTGCCCACCGACGCCTTCCGCATGAGTCGGCTCGCCGAGGGGCAAACCGCCGTGGTGGCAGGCCTTTCGCCCTCGTGCCGCGGTGCCTTGCGCCGCCGACTGATGGATCTCGGTTTCGTACGCGGCTCGCGCGTGTCGGTCGGCATGCGCAGTCCGCTGGGCAACCCCGTGGCCTATGTGGTGCGCGGCACGGCCATCGCGTTGCGCCGCGAACAAGCGCGCCAAATCATCGTCACTCCGTTATGAAATCCCCCTCTTCTTCCTCCTCCGCTCCACTTCCGCACGCTGCCTGCGCCGCGTGTCCCACCGCTTCGCTCCACTCTCTGCGCCGTCACGGCGAGACGGGAGGCGAAACGCGCTATGTCGTGGCCCTCGCCGGCAACCCCAACACGGGCAAGAGCACCGTTTTCAACCGGCTCACGGGGCTCAAACAGCACACCGGCAACTGGCCGGGCAAGACCGTGGGCAAGGCCGAAGGCTTCTTCGACTTCGGCGGCGAGAGCTATCGCATCGTCGACCTGCCGGGCACCTACTCGTTGGCCTCCACCTCGGAGGACGAGGAGATCGCCCGCGACTTCATTCTCTTCGGTCAGCCCGATGTGACAGTGATGGTGGCCGACGCCACGCGCCTGGAGCGCAACATAAACATGGTTTTGCAGGTGCTGCAAATCACCGATCGGGCGGTGCTGTGCGTCAACCTCATCGATGAGGCCGAGCGCAACCACATCTCCATCGATCTCCGGGCGCTCTCTCGGCGTCTGGGCATCCCGGTGGTGGGCGCCTCGGCGCGTTCGGGTCGGGGCATCGGTGAACTGCTCGAAGCGGTGCGCGCTGTGGCCTCGGGCACCTTCGTTTGTCGGCCCCCTCGCGGCTTCGATCTGCCGGCTGATACGGCCGCCGAGGTCAATCGCCTCACCGCAGCGGTGCGTGAAGCCCACCCCGAACTGTCCAACGCCGAGTGGATCGCCACGCGCCTGCTGGAACGCGACGAAGGCGTGCGGCGCGCCTACGCCACCCCCGAGCTCAACGCCCTGGCCGACGAGATACACCTGGCCATCGGCCACAACTTCCACGACCGCTGGATGGAGCAGATCTATGCTCGCGCGGGCGAAATCTGTGCCGCGGCCGTTCGGCGTCCCGGCGGCGAGGGGCTCTTGCCGCTCGACGTGAAGCTCGACCGCATCCTCACGCATCGCTTCTGGGGCTTCCCCATCATGCTGGTGTTGCTCTCGCTGGTGTTCTGGTTCACCATCATCGGCGCGAACTACCCCTCGGCCTGGCTCGACTCGCTGCTGGTGGGTTGGGGCCACCCAGCGCTGCGCTCGGCGTTCGAAGCCATGCATTCGCCCGAATGGCTCACCGGTCTGCTCGTCGACGGAATGTATCTGACCACAGCGTGGGTGGTGGCGGTGATGCTGCCCCCGATGGCGGTGTTCTTCCCCTTGTTCACGCTGCTGGAAGACTTCGGCTACCTGCCGCGCGTGGCTTTCAATCTCGACGAACTCTTCCGGCGTTCGGGGGCCCACGGCAAACAGGCGCTGACCATGAGCATGGGCTTCGGTTGCAACGCGGCGGGCGTGGTGGCCACGCGCATCATCGACTCCGACCGGGAGCGGCTCATCGCCATCCTAACGAATAATTTCTCGCTCTGCAACGGTCGTTGGCCCACGCAGATCCTTTTGGCCACGCTCTTCGTGGCGGCGGCGTTTCCCCGCGAATACGGTCCGACGGTGGCGGCGGTGGCCGTGATCGGCGTGCTGGTATTGGGCATTGTGCTCATGTTCGCCTCGTCGTGGGCGCTGTCTCGCACCGTGTTGCGGGGCGAAGTGTCGACGTTCCACCTCGAATTGCCGCCCTATCGTCCGCCGCAGTTTTGGCAAACGCTCTACACCTCGCTCATCGACCGCACCATCATCGTGTTGTGTCGCGCGCTGACGTTTGCCGCCCCCGCCGGTGCGCTGATTTGGCTCACCTGCAACATCGAGGTGGGCGGCGCTTCGATCGCGGCGCACCTCATCGGTTGGCTCGACGCGCCGGCGTGGTACATGGGCCTCAACGGCATCATTCTGCTGGCCTATGTACTGGCCATTCCGGCCAACGAAATCGTGATACCCACCATCTTGATGCTCACGCTCATGGCGTTGGGGCAGGTCGACGCGGCGAGTGCGGGCGTACTCACGGAGGGCAGCGCCGAACAGACGCGGCAGATTCTGCTGGCGGGCGGTTGGAATCTGCTCACGGCGGTGAACCTCATGCTCTTTTGTCTGCTGCACCACCCGTGTTCCACGACGCTCTACTCTATATATAAGGAGACGCGCTCTTGGCGCTGGACGGCACTCTCGGCGTTGCTCCCGCTTTCGCTCGGCGTGTTGGTCACGGTGATCGTGGCCACCGTGTGGCGCTGGGTGCAATGAGCGCAGTGTCGGCTTGCCCACGCGCGGTGTCAGCGTGAGGTGGGCCGCTGGGTATGCCCCGCCCGCTGCTGTCGTCGGTTGCTTTCCGTCGGTAGGCAGCGGGCGGGGTTTTCGATGGGTGCGCACTGCGATTTCGGCGCGCAGGGCCGTGGCGGGGTTGCCTTTTCGCCCCGTGCGGCACGGCCCTGCGCGCGTTCGCTTCGAGCGCCCGCGCACCGCCCGCGACAAGGCGCGACGAACGCCCCGCGCTTTGCACAGAACAATTGGCAAATGCCGCGCATTCACACAATAAAGTCTAACACGCGAGAAAAAATTGGGGGAAATCGTGCACAATCGGCCGACGGCGCTTATATTTGCCGTGCAATCAACTTCTCGTGTCCCCTGCGGACACACAACTACCTCAATCCGCGTCGCTCCGGCTGCGTCCGACTTAACAACTGTTCCCCTCATTCGAACACAGACTTTCGTGCAGTTGCTCGACGGTCACGCGCTGTTCCGGCTCGCCCACGCCTCGCGATCGGGACGCCCCCACCCGGACACGCAAAAAAACCTACAAACGGCGTATGAAAAAACAATATCTCACTGCATTCGCCCTTGCGCTCTTCGCCTCCACGGCCTTCGCGCAGATTACGACCCAAGATCAGGCCAACAAGCAAATCGATGCTTTGGCAGCAGCCAACCCCACAGCCGCCACCGCTGCCAAAGCAGCTGTAGCTGCCGCAAGCGACGCCAATGGCTACAACCAAGCGGTCAAGGACTTCTACCAAGCCCTCAACGGCAGTAAGGTTTACTTCACGAACTCCGCTCGCGGAGGGAAGAACTACCTCACGGTATCTCCTGACTTCGCAGTCGCAGGCGATCGCACCAATACTCCTACAGCAGAAAACGTATTTGAACTCGAATACAACGAGACGAACAACTCATTCGCACTGTTTCACGCTGTGACGGGTCGCGCACTGAAGAACCTTCCCGGCTTGTACACCCCCATACCCACCACATCCGAAGAGGGAGGTAGTTATTCCTTCGTACCCTCGGGACAGAACAACACATTCTCTCTCCGTAATGACGCCGCTGGTGGCAACCAAAACTTCCTCCACCTCGCCAACGACAAAAACGGGGCCCGATATAATGTGGTACGCTGGAACGCCGGTAGCGGTGCTATCAACGATGCTTCGACATGGTCGCTCGAAAACGCGTCAAATGTCACCAACGACGAACTTTTCGAAGCTGCTGGCGAGCGTTTCATGGCTTTGAACCTGCTTGATGCCCCGTTGGGTAATTCTTTCGGCCAGCGTTTTGTGTCAGAAGAGACCAAAGCGACTCTTCAAAAATTCAAGAACGCCCAAGCCGACTTGGGCGATGTACAAGATTTGCTCTCGGCTTACGCTGACAAGACCTCGTTTACGTTCAACATGCCCGCCGCGGGTGACTTCTTCCGCATCAAGTCGAACGACGGCACGCGCTATGTCACGGCAAACGGCGCCACCGACAGCGCTTGGCAGCTGCAAACCACGACCGACAGCACCGACGAAGGCACGATCTTCGGCTACGACGGCTCGCACCTCGTGTCGCTTTCCACCGGCCGCGCCGTGTACTTGAGCGGAAACAAGAGCCAAGCCAAGCTCGCCAAGTACGACGAAACGAACTTTGGCACCGTGGAATTTGGCACCACGCCCGACAACAAATATGCGGTCTACGTCAAACAAGGCCAACAAACAGCCACGATGTACCTCTGGCAGGAGGCTTCGAAACCGGGTGTCGACGGTTTGGGCGGTAAGAACACGGGCCATGTGCTCACGCACCTGCAGCTCGAAGAAGTGGAATCCGTGCCCGTTCACCTCAACACGGCCGGTCTCGCCACCTTCGTTCCCGCTGATGACATGGTAGTGCCCGACGGCGTGGAAATCTACGTCGCTTCGCAATACGACACCGCCCATCAGCGCATCAACCTCACGCAGGTTCAGGGCAATGTGATCCCGGCCGACACGCCCGTGCTGCTCCATGGCGACGATTCCGCGACGATTGAGCTCACCTACGCCGGAGAAAACGACGCCGCCCCCACGGTCAGCGTCAATGCCTTCCGGGGCAGCTTCACTCCCTCGGCAGTTCCCGCCGGACAAGAGGGTCGCGTGCTCCAGGATGGTGAGTTCGTCAAGGTCGATCCTACCTTCGTTCGCGGCATGCGCGCCTTTGTGAGCGCCGCTCCCTCGGCCGGCACGCGCACCGCCCTGGCCTTCCCGGGTGTGACCGCCGTCGAAAGCGTGAAGACCGCCTCCGAAGCCGAAGCGCCCATCTATGATTTGAGCGGTCGCCGCGTGACGAAGCCCGTGGCCGGACAAATCTACGTGCAAAACGGCAAGAAGTTCTTGCAGCGCTAAGGCCCTTGCGCCCTGCGGCGCCCAACCCCACTCTATGAACCGTGAGACAAGTAAATGCCCGACCCCTTCGCGCATTTACTTGTTTCCGCGTTCATCGAAACCGCATTCAACAACGAGAATATATTCAACAACTAAACTCAATCATCAAGATGAAAAAGTACACAACTCCCGTACTCACGCAGTACAATATGGCTACCGAAGGCCTGATGACGCTCACAAGCCTCGAGGTCCATAGCAGCAGTCAGACCACTCCCGGACGTTCCCAAACCTTCGAGAAGCAGTTTTCGATCTGGGGCGACGACCAAGCCGCCGACGAAAGCGACGACATGGACTTCAACAGCACCGGCATCTTCTAAAAGCTGCCGCACGGCGTCTCTCGGGACGCCACGCTCGCTCCATTGCAGCCCGCTCTGTGCGGGAAGCCCCCACTGTGGGACTTCTCGTCGGAGCGGGCTTCGTCGTCTTTGCGCGGCAAGGTCGACGAGGCCACGCTGCCCAAGTGCATCGTTCCCACTGCCGACGAAACAGCCCGATCGCGAGCAAGGCCACACCGCGCGACAAGGCCAAAACAGCATGCCGAGCACACAAAAAAACGCGCAGACCGGAGCCGAAAGTAGGCTACTTTCGGCTCAGGTCTGCGCGTTTTTGCACCTCCTTCGCGGTTCGTCGGGCGCGTTGCGGTGCGAAGGCGGCGTTTCAGTCCACCTCGTCGTCGTCGTCACCCCAGATCCACACGCCGTTGCGCAGTCGGGCGGCAGCGGTCGGGGACTTCGGGCGTGCCGCGGTCAGCATTTCGGCGGCCGTGGGGGCCTCGGCAGCGGCGGCGAGGGCATTCCGCAGGGCGTTGGGCCCTTCGGGTGCAGCGGCCGCACGTTCGCTCACACGGGCGGCGGCATTCCCCTCCGCATCGGGTCGTTCGTCGGCGAAGCAGGCCGTCGGGAGCGCACCGCTCGGGAGTTCGTCGGCCCAATCGAGGGCTGCGTCGTCGACAGTGGCATCGCGCGTTTCCCAGTCGCCCGCAAAGCGCTGTCGGGCCGCCTCCTCGATGCGGCGGAACTCGGGCGTGTCGTGGTAGGCGGTGTGTTTGCGCAGCATCTCCTCGAAGGGCGCCACGGCATGGCGGTAGGCGGCGAGTTCGTTCTGCTGTTGCACGGCGTGGCAGGCCAGTTGGTTGATTTCGCGCTCACGTTCGCGGCGCAGGCTGTCGCACACCACCGCAAGGAGGGGGCCCAGCACCACATCCACCAGGTCGTGGCCGCGCATATAGAGGTAGGTTTTGTCGGGCGTCACGCCCAGTTGCTCCAACTCGTCGCGCAGGGGCTTGTAGGTGGCGCGTGCCTGCGGAAAACGGCGTTGCAGCGTGGCGATCTGGCGGTTCACGCGGCGGCGAAGGGCTTCGATCATGCGTTCGGGGTGGTGAAGTTGCACCTCTCGCAGCTCGACGGTGCGCGCAAAGTCGGTGAGCGAAAATTGCGTGTAGGCGCCGTAGCGATAGGCCCACACGTTCCACACCAAGAGGGGGTGGACGGTGCGGGAGAAGGCTTGGAGGAAGGCGCGGAAGTCGAAGAGTTCGCGATCGTTGAGCGTGGCCATGACACACACGCGGTGCAGCACGTCGGCATGGCACTGCAAATTTTCGATGGCGTAGACCCCGGTGTGCAAAACGTGGGGCGACCGGCACACCACGGCGCTGGTGGGGGTGGCGCCCTGCATCAAAACGTCGTAGTCGGCGTCGACACAGGCGATCATGTGGGGGCCGAGCCGGTTGGCCAAGGCGATCTTCTTGCCCCGGCCCAGGGTGACGCGCGAGGGGAGGACCACTTCGAACTGCACGTGCGGGGCCGCTCGGGTGAGCACGTCGCGCCAGAAGAGGATGTCGTCGTAGCTCTCGACGTAGGCCACGGCGCGCGGTCGGGCACGCCGGCCTTCGAGGCGGGAGGCAGCGGCGATGTAGGCAGAATTGAGTTGGGCGGAGAGGCGAGACATGGCAGTAGTTGACGAAAAAGTGCGGGACACGAGGGCAACTTGCGCGGCCGGCCGTGCGACACGGGCGGGGCGGTCGACAAAGCAGCCGGCGGCGAGCGCCTCAGCGGGTGATGTCCTCGATTTCGGTGACGTGGTCCTCCCACCCGTCGAGGATCACGGCGGGCGAGTGGGTGGTGAGAATGATTTGCGCGCGGGGGTTGAGCGCACGCACCATCGAGATGAGTCGCTTCTGCCAATCGAAATGGAGACTCACCTCGGGTTCGTCCATGAAGAAGACGGTGGGCCGGCGGTCTTGCACGAGGGCGGTGAGCAGGAGAATGAGCATTTGCTTCTCGCCCGAGGAGAGCACGTAGGGCGAAAGGGGCTCATCGTATTGGAGGAAGCGGAGCTCGTTGCTCGAACGGTCGAGGTGCTTGCCGGTTTCGCTGAAGAGGTCGTCGATCAGGTCGCGAAACTGCGTTTTGGCCGCGGCGGCTTCGGCGGCTTCCTCGCGGGCGGTGTCGCTGCCCTCGGTGAGGAGCGCGATCATGCGGTTGCCCACGTTCACTTGGTAGTCGAGATAGCGGCGTTGCAAGCGGTAGAGTTGCCAGTCGAGTTCGGTGACGATGGCGCCGTCGGCGAGGGTGGCGATGCGCTCGGCGGGGAGGATGCGACTGTCGACGGAGCGGACGAGATCGTAGCGCACGAGTTCGGCATCGTCGGGGGCGAGGGTGAGGGCCACATCGTCGTGTTGTCCGCCGCGCAAGGTGCCGGAGGGCGCGAGATGGGCGGCGCGCTGCACGAGGCGGGCGAGGATGGTGCTCTTGCCGGCGCCGTTTTTGCCGCTGAGCACGTTGACATCGGGCCGCAGTGTCCAGTCGATGGGCTTTCGCCCGTTCCAAAGACTGCTGATCTCGATGCGTCGGATGTGAGTTGCGTAGTGAAAATCCATGTGCCTGGAGGTTTTGTGACCGCGGGGGGCGGTGTGCCGACAAATATAAGCATAAAAGCGGAGCCGATCGCCACCTTCGGTCGCCAAAAGGGGGAAAAACGTCGATTTTCGCCCCTTTTTCGTCGGGTCGTTTCGCTTTGTTGTGACAGCCGTCGCGGCGTAAGTGCGTGACAATGGGTAACTTTGCGACACAGAATACGAAAATACGACGGCCTTTTCGGCTTTGTGATTGACAAAGTGCAGCCGGCCGCCCCACAGACTTAACGCATCCTCCCCATGAAGAAGGTACATTATCTCCCCCTTGCCCTGCTGTTGGGCGCCGGCGTGGCGTTTGCCGCCCCTCGGCGCGTGATCACGGGCACCGTGGTCTCGCAGAAAGACGGGCGCCCCCTCGAGTTGGCCACGGCTCGCCTGGTGCTGCGCGCCGACACCACGAAGTTTTTGGCCGGCGCCGTGACCGACAGCCTCGGCCGCTTCCGCATTGTCACCGACACCACGGCCGCCCTGCGGCTGCGCGTGGGCTTCGTGGGCCTGCGCTCTGCGGGGCGCGACGTGAACTTCGCCGCGGGCGGGGCCGACAGCCTCGATGTGGGCACGCTGGCCCTGGCGGGCAACGACATGGCCCTGCGCGCCGCGGTGGTGAGCACGGCCGCCGCCCGCGTCGAACAGCAGGGCGACACCACGGTGTTCAACGCCGCGGCCTTCCGCACGGCCGAAGGCTCCACGCTCGAGGCGCTCGTCAAGCAACTGCCGGGGGCCGAGGTGAGCGACGACGGCACGGTGAAGGTGAACGGCAAGACGGTGAAGGAATTTCTCATCAACGGCAAAGACTTTTTCAAGGGCGACACGAAGGTGGCCATGAAGAATCTGCCCACCAACCTCGTCTCGCGCCTGAAAACCTACGACAAGAAGAGCGACTACGCCGAGCAAACGGGCGTGGACGACGGCGAAGAGAGTTTTGTGCTCGACATCACCACCAAACGTGAGCTCAATCAGAGCCTCATCTCCAACCTCGACCTGGCGGGCGGACGCGACGACAAGGGCGACGGCCTCTACTCGGCCAAACTCATGGCCATGCGCTTCACCGACCGCTCGCGCGTGGGCTTCATCGGCTCGCACAACAACGTGGCCGACCGCGGTTTCGGCGGTCCGCGGGGCTTCTGGGGCAACAACGCCGGGCGCACCACTTCGACCATGGCGGGCACCGACTTCTCGTGGGACAACGGCCGCGGCAAATTCGAAGCCGGCCGCCTCGAACTGGGGGGCAACGCCATCTACTTCCGCAACGACAACCGCACGGAGACCATCTCGTCGATCGAAAACTTCGTCACCGCCACGCAAAAAGGGAGCTTCGACGCAGCCCACGCCGACCGCCACGGCCTGAACCAGGACTTCCACGCCCGCCTGCGCCTGAAGTGGAACCCCGACTCGCTCACGCAACTCTCTTTCCGCCCGAACTACGACTTCAGCACGGGCCGCACGACGCAAAACTCGCGCTCGGCCTCGTTCGACACCGATCCCTTCGCGCGCTACGGGGTGAGTGCCGTCGACGACGTGCTGACGCGCACCCACGCCACCCCACTGCGGGGCGACACGGTGCACGTGGCCGACGATTTCCTCAAGAACGTCAACACGCGCTACGACCTTTCGCGCACCACCACCCACAAGGTGGAAGGCGAACTCAACCTCACGCGCCTCATCGGGGGGCGCAACGGCCGCAACCTCGCCTTCGAAGCGCGCGGCGGCTACACCACCACCACGGCCGACGCCTATTCGCGGGCCGACCTCTACAAGCGCGTAGCGGCCGACGCCGCCGGACCGCGACTGGCCGCGGGCGGCACCCACCAGTTCTCCGACCGCCCCTCGACGCAGTGGAACTATCGCGTGGGCCTCTCCTACGTGCAACCGCTCGTGGGCAAACTCCTGCTCGAAACCCGCTACGCTTACGAACACAAATACACAACGGGCGACCGCACCCTCTACAACCTCCTGAGCCTCGACGGCTACAACACGCTGAGCGACTTCCTGAGTGCGCACACCGGCTTGGGCACCATCTCACAACTCTACGTGCCGGGCTCGTCGAGCACCCTCTCGTGGCTCGATCCCGCCCAACTGCTCAGCCGCCTCAACGCCGACGACGTGCAAGCGGCCGTGCGCGACGCCCAAAACTCGCAGCACGCCACCTATCGCTACGACAACCACCGCGTGAACCTCGGCCTGCGCTACAACGTGGGGGCCGTGCGCCTCTCGGCCGGCGTGCAGTTCTCGCCCGAACGCACCCGCCTGCAATACGAGCGCGCCGCCATCGGCCGCATCGACACCGTGCGCAATGTGCTCAACTTCGCCCCCAACGTGCGACTGCGCTATGCGTTCTCGAAAACCGTCAACCTCGATTTCAACTACCGCGGACGCTCCTCGCAACCCTCCATGACGCAGCTCATCGGCGTGGTCGACAACTCCAACCCCCTCCGCATCTCGGTGGGCAACCCCGGGTTGCGCCCCGTGTGGAACCACGAGATGCACCTCTTCTATAATGCCTACAACGCCGAACGCCTGCAGGGTCTCATGGCGCACGCCGACCTCACGCTCTCGACGGGCAACATCTCGCAACTCACCGTCTACGACGACGTGACGGGCCGCCGATTCACCCGCCCCGAAAACATCGATGGCAACTGGAACGCCGCGGCCGGCCTGACTTTCAACACGCCGCTCGATCGCGCCAAGGTGTTGAACCTCGCCACCTCGACCGATGCCAACTTCACCCGCTCGGTGGGCTACGTGGCCACTTCGGGCGCCGCCTCCACCCTGCCCGACGCGCCTTCGCTGCGTGAGGTGAACGCCCTCTTCGCCGGCGTCGTGGCCGACAAGAGTCGCACCGCCGTCACCGCCCTCTCCGAGCGCCTCGATCTGTCCTACCGCCGCTCGTGGTGGGACGCCACCCTCAACGGACGCGTGGCCTACCAGCACTCCAACTCCTCGCTGCTCACCACCGGCCGGCTCGACACCTGGAGCTTCGCCTACGGCGCGGAGGCCAACTTCACCCTGCCTTGGGGCATGACTTTCTCCACCGATCTGCGCATGACCTCGCGCCGTGGTTTTTCGACCTCGGCCTTCAACACCAACGAGCTCGTGTGGAACGCCTCGCTCTCGCAGTCGCTGCTGAAAAACAAGGCCCTCACCCTGCGCCTGGAAGCTTTCGACCTCTTGGGCCGGCAGAGCGAGATCACGCGCACCCTCACCGCGCTGGCACGCACCGACTCGTGGACCAACATGCTCAACCAATACGTGATGCTCCACGCCATCTACCGCCTCAACCTCTTCGGCGGCGCCAAAATGCCCGAGCCGCCTGAGGGCCGCGGCCCCGAAGGCCACCCCGGCAGCAAGTTCCGCCCCGTCATGCCCCCTCCGGGTGGCGGGCACGGTGGCCCCGGCGGTCGAGGCCCGCGCTTCTGACCCGCGGCACGCTTGCGCCCATGGCCACACGCACCCCGCTTGCACCTTCTCACGGTGCAGGCGGGGTGTTTTGCGTGGAGGCGATCGGACCGGGCCCGAGGAGGCCGGCGCCCCACCACGGAGCAGCACGAGCCGCTTCGGCACACGGCGCGAAACGACGGCATCGACCGCCTACACCGAGGCGACACTCGGGCGGACGGGCACGCCTGGCCCACCGACGGAGCCGGCGGTGCTCGCAAAAAAGCGGCGACCGGCCGACGAAAACCCGCAGCTTTTGTGCCATAACGCCCCGCTTTCTTCGTCGCAGCGGGAGCGCGGCGGCAAAAGGCCGAAAAGCAGCGCGAAACCACGGATGCAATCGCCGAAAGGACAAAAACATTAACTTCTCACCACCGAATCATCAGCAAAAACACGTTTTCACGCCGTGCACTTCCGGGGAAATGCAGGCCGAAATTCGCACGTTTCGTCGGCTTAGGGGGAAACAGGGGGCGGAGTATTCATTTTATTTCAAGGCTTCTCGAACGAAAAACAAAAAAGTATCGACAACGCACAGGAGGATGCGCCACAAATTGTGCATTTTCACGCTTCGACCCACTCACCTTGTCCGATCGTCCAACGATTGCCCGCGTCGACGCTAAAAATCAACGCTTTGCCATTTCACCTCGTGGGACACAATGGTCGCTTCAGGTGCGCAATTTCCCGTTTTTCGTGCAAGTCTGACGACAAAAACCGGTTATTTCGTCTCCGAAGGCCGTTAATTCCATTCTAAAAATTGGTCAACTTGCAGTTTATTCAGATATTTGTGGCAGCAACTTACCGAAATGTGCGGTCGCCGTCACCGCCTCCCCCCCCTTCCCTCACAAACGTCAAGATGAAACAACCACTTCCCCCTCCCCTCCGTCTCGCCACCCCCACCCTGCTGCGCCGAAGCATGGCGGCCCTCGTTGTGCTCCTCGTGCTGCTCCTCGGCCTCCCACAGCGTGTGGCGGCCCAGGGATGCCCGACGTTGGACACGGGCGACTTCACCGCCACCCTCATAGCCGCCAACAGCGACTGCCATACCCCGGCTCGCCTCTCGGTGGTTTACCGCAACGCCGTGGCGGGTTTCACGGCCATGACCTACAGCGTGTCGAAAAACCGCACGACCTGGGGCACACCGGTGGTGACACCGCGCCCGGGCAGCGAGGCGGTGTTGCCGCTCGACGGGTGGAACGAAGGCGACCCCATCTACATTCGCGCCACGGCCAC